>JAEHJW020005601.1_pt1 | contig 190730 bp, 194 predicted proteins | sample 9271431 | NCBI WGS metagenome assembly JAEHJW02
TTGTCATTGCCTTTGGCTCCTTATTCTTGTTTGCTTGCTATTTTATGTGTTCCGTGGTTGTTTTTATAATAGTGCCACACAACGGGAGATCAACGAAAATACCCATTATCAGGAACACGGAATAGGTCATTGTGGCCGCCGTAGCCACGAGAACGCCCTAAAGATACCCAAGTAAGCCCTAGGTAGTACTCTCGTGTCCTTTCCGTGGCCTCTCCTGGCCCTTCCTTTGGCCTGTGCGGTATTTTGGCTACCTCAATACCCCTTAAAACAAAGAAAAGGCACCGAAGCGGTCTTTATGCGCACTCAGATCAACGATAGACCAGCAAAAATACCCATTTCGAGGAACACGGAAAATATTATTTTGATCGTTATTATAAAAAGAAACACCACAAAGACAGAATCAGACGCTTTCGGACTGTTTGCGCAGTCTGGCATGCTCCTCCTCGGTGACCCGCTCACCATACCAATACCAGTGCCGCGAACCATCAGGCCAAACCGCGGCTGGTCCGTCTTCGCGATGCGGTTTGCCGTATCGACACCAAAATTGCGCGCCGCTAAGGAAAACGACTGCCGGGTCATTATCTCGGTGCCGTTTACCATGTTGCCACCACTCTTGCGTACCATCGTGGTGAATCACGGCGGGGCCATCATCCCTATGGAGCCTGCCATCTTCGTCCGTCCATTCCACCGACTTCCTTAGACAGCACGGCGCCGCCTCGCCGATCAGTTGGCACAGCGCTCGTTGAGTCGGGCCGTTATGGACCATACAATAAAGGCCATCTGGCTCACCCGCCCAAACATGGATCTCGCCGTCCTTCGTGTATACAGTTGGGCTCTGTCCTACCTGGCTTGCGGACAATTCAGTCTTATGCCTGCCACAGTTTGGCTTGTCATCTGCCATGGGCTGTTTACAACGCTCGGTTTCAGATATCGGGAAATTGCAAGTATTTGTCATAATTCTTTGCGTTCTATGGGTGCCTTTATAATAATATCACACAACAGGAGATCAACGAAAATAGCCATTTCGAGGAACACGGAAAATATTATTTTGACTGGCACTATAAGAGAAACACCACGAAGGCAAGATCAAACGCACGACGATATTATAGTTGACCGAATGACTTAGTGCGTATCGTCGCCAAGTAGCTGCGAGAGGCGTTGCAGTACGGTCCTCGCCGACTGCTTCCACTGTGGGTGATCATTGAACAACTTGGAGATGGGCTGCCGCAGGGCGTCTTCTGATCGTTCCCATATCGCGTCGTTGCTAATTACCTGTAGAGAACGTTGCAGCAGAACGCCCGCCGACCGCTTCAGCCGCTCCGACGATCCGGCGTGACGAGGAGCAGAGCCGTAGTCGGGATTTGCGTCGTACATCTCCTCCTCATTGAAGGGTTGCTTACCGCCGACAACCCGCGTGACATGTGAAACACTGGGCGATGATTCTGATGTATCGTCGGCTGGCACATATACGGACGGTATAGGCTCGTCTTGAATTGCACCATTACGCAACTCGGCGTGCTCCTCCTCGGTGACTTGCCTGCCATGCCAGTACCATCGCTGCCCCTCGCCATTATTCCAAATTTCAGCCGGCCCATCATCTCGATGTAATTCGTCATGCTGAAACCAATCTTCCGAACCATTTGGCCCAATCACAGCTGGTCCGCCGTCTCGGTGTAGCTTACCATGCTGATACCACTCTTCCGAGCCGTCCGGCTTTATCACGGCTGGACCGCCGTCTCGGTGTAGCTTACCATGCTGGTACCACTCTTGCTCACCGCCCGACGTGATTATTGCTGGTCCATCATCGCGGTGAAACTCGCCGTCATCATCTACATATTCTATACCTTGGCCCTGCGGCAGACAGCCCGGTGGATTCTTTCCTTCTGACTTATACAGCGCCTGGTAAGCCGGGTCACCATGAATCATGCAATAGGCGCTATCTGGTTCCCCAGCCCAGATATGTAATTCGCCATCTTTCCGGTACATAACCGAACCCTGCTCAAGCTGGTCTGCCGATATTTCACACTTGTGCCGCCCGCAGTTCGGCTTGCCATCGGCCACCGGTTGCGTGCAACGTTTGAACTCAGTTATTGGGAAATTACAAATCCTTGTCATCAGTCTATACTCCTTTTTGTCTCTTGTATTGATGGTTCATTGTGTTCCATAGTTTCTTTGTACATTTCACCCCTATAAAGGGGTTGCTTATCGCCGATAATCCGCGTGACACATGAAACACTGGGCGATAATCCTGATGCATCATCGGCTAGCACATACGCGGACGGTACAGGCCCATCTTGAATAGCACTATTGCGTAGTTTGGCGTGCTTCTTTTTTGTAACTTCCTTTCCGTGCCAGTACCAGTGCTGTGTACCATCAGGCGCAATAAACGTGGGGCCGTCCTCTCGATGTATCTCGCCATGCTGGAACCATATTTGCGCGCCATCTGCAAAAATTACGGCCGGCCCATCATCTCGGTGCCACTCGCCATGTTGGCGCCAGATCTGTACACCACCCGGCAAGACCACAGCGGGGCCATCGTCACGGTGCACTTCACCATGTTGCCACCATTCTTGTGTGCCATCTGCCCAAATGAACGCTGGTCCATCATCGCGGTGTCGCTCGCCATGCTGATACCAGATTTGTGCACCATCAGCCCGAATCCAAGCGGGACCATCGTCCCGGTGATAATGGCCATCCTCATCCATATATTCTATATCGCGCTGTAGACAACTCGGTGGATTCTTTCCTTCTGACTTATATAGCGCCTGGTAGGTCGGGTCACTATGAATTATACAATAGACGTTATCTGGTTCCCCTGTCCAAACATGCACTTCGCCATTCTTCTGGTATATGATAGGGCTCTGTCCGAGTTGGTCTGCCGATATTTCACACTTGTGCCGCCCGCAGTTTGGCTTGTCATCAGCCACCGGTTGCGTGCAACGTTTGAACTCAGTTATTGGGAAGTTGCAAATCCTTGTCATCAGTCCATGTTCCTCTTCGTCTCTCGAGTTGATGGTTCATTGCGTTCCATGGTCTTCTCTATAGCGGTACGAGCCGAATCGTCATGACGCTTGCCGACACTTCGGGAGATGGGACGATCAAGCATTGACCAGTTGACCTTGCAGTTTGGCGTATTCTTGCTCGAAAACTCGCCTATCATGCCACCACCAACACTGAACGCCGCTTGCTCTCACTATAGCTGGCCCATCCTCTCGGTGTAGCTCGCCATGTTGGTACCAAATCTGTGAACCATCCGCCTCAATCACAGCTGGACCGTCGTCTCGGTGCAACTTCCCGTCTACATACCAAACCAATGAACCATCAGGCCAAATCTCAGCCGGCCCGTTATCTCTGTGCCGCTCACCATATCGGTACCACTCTTGTTTACCATCGGGCCAAATCCGGGCTGGGCCGTCATCTCGATGCAGTTTGCCGTGTTGAAACCATTCTTGCCCGCCATTCGGCCAAATCCGGGCTGGGCCGTCATCTCGATGCAGTTTAATATGTTCGTCTTGCCATATAATCGCGTAGCGCAAACAATATGTCGGCTTGCCACTGCCTGATTGGTTCATCAATGGATAGGTCGGGCTGTTGTGAATCAGACAATATAGGCCATCTGGTTCGCCAGCCCAGACGTGCAGCTCACCATCCTTCTCGTATACGGTTGGCTGTTGCCCAAGCTGATCCGCGGACAATTCAGTCGAGCGCCGCCCGCAGTTCGGTTTACCATCTGTTATTAGCTGTGTACAGCGCTTGTCTCCATTTATTGGGAAATTGCAAATCCTTGTCATTCTGGGCCTCCTTCGCTCACGTCCTAATAATATTTTAATGTTCCATGTGATTGCTCTGTAACGGTGTAACATAGCGCCAGATCGAGCGCAGCGACATTATGGACTGGGTGGGGGAGTTGCCGATGCCCCTCGCTCATGGACGCGAACTGGTTTGTCTCTCACCTTGATAGCAAACGACTTCTTGCCATTGGGACCCCTAGCACTTATGTCATCTGCATGAAACAGAGAAGATTCAGGGTGTCGAGCGGCTATGTCTATAAGCCGTTCGTTGGTTCCCGCACCCCTGTTCACGGAAGGTCTTATATTGAACTTGTGAATCACCTGCCCATTCATGTCCACTGCCACTACGCGCGACGACGTGGGCATTCCATTCTTGTTGCGTTCAACCTGCACGGCGAGCCTATGACCCATGCCCGTCCACTTCTGCTGCTTCCGTTCTGCCTGGAACTGCTTGAGCTGCATCTCATCCATGGGGCCGCCATTTGCGTTGCCAGCGATAGGAATCCAAGCCTGGCCGTTGGCTTTTCTGTTTTCCCATTGACTAAAGCCCTTTCTATTAAGCAATTTGTTCCGGCGATCCGCAGACTTGGCGCGTCCTGCCAGCCCGTACGCATAGGACCGATTCTTGCGCGATTGGTGGCGCTGTCTATATGAAAGCTTGCTCGGGTTCCTGTGTAACAAGCCCTTTCTACCGATCGTCTCACCTGATTCAATACTATCATCATATTTATTTCTGGTTGTCTTGAATGGGTGGCGTATTCTGCCTCTCGTTCTTATGGCCTTGTCGCTAAGTCTCCGGCCTGCCATCTTGTTCCATAACGGCGTTTCGTCCGATGTGTCGCGACGATGCTTGCCTATCTGTTTTGCATAAGGATCTTTGCGACCACCTAGTATATTGGTGCCCGCCAGAGCTAGGGGAGCCGTAAGTGAGCTCTTCATCCCAGTTATTGGTCCCAAACCTACGTGCTTGGGGATCCTCTTCAATAGGAACATAACCAAAAGAGGCACTAAAGCATATCTAAAGGGGGCCATCCAATAAGTACCCGAGAAGGGGAGAATGGATATGAATTTCTGTGTTAAATCGAGCATCAACATGCCCACTGCCAACATGGCGCTGAATAGGCTACCCATTAGTGTTGCCGATATCATAACCCTAAAATATGTTCTAAGTACTTTAGGCTGCTCTCCGCTGCCCGCCTCTGCGAACATGGCCCACAAAAGGACCAATGGCAATAACACAATACCGCCCGCAAGGATAAGTGCTGATACAAAGGCCGCTATTAACCATGGAGCTAGCATGATTAATAAAGCCCAAGCAAAAAACATTTGCGAGCCAGATAACATCCACCCTATAGCACTGACCTCCCCATTTGCGTGCGTCAGGAAGTTCTCTAGGTCCGAATTGTGTATGTATCGATGTACATTGCCTACTGCGGCATTGTCTCCTGTTGGATTGGTTATATTGTGAAAAGTGCCAGGACTGGGGCTGAAATAGAACGGGTCGGGGCCACCGCCTTGACCAAAGCCATAAGAATGGCTACTTGCGAGTTTTTCGATTGCCGGGGCCATACTGCTTGACGAAGTAGGTACCCAGATGACAGCGTAGGTGTGTTGACTGCCATTGTTGTGTTTTGTGCCACCGCCACCTACACCTAGACCTTCATTCCAGAACCTAGGACAAACGTTATCTCCTTGCGCCCGTATTGCAGAGCTAATCCCGTTGGGGGGGCGAGACGTAGGCAAGGGACATTCTCCCCAAGCATCCATTAATGCGTTTCTCTGGGCATCTGCAAAAACCGGCGACACCGCCACCCAGCTACCAACATGAAAGCTTTTCAATCCCTCGCCATATGGTGTCTTCTGGCCGTTGTTTAGCACCTTTATCACATATGGATCCGGTGGCACATTGGTAGTGCCATGAATGAGAGTCTGCAATAATGATGGACCATGACCATTGAAAGGATTAAAGCTTGTGGGTGATGCGGTACCACTACTGTTGATCTGAAAATCAACAACTGATGGTATTTGTACCGTCTTGCTATTAGGCATCGCTTGTGCAGCCCGTGCAGTCAATATAGCGGAGTCTTCTGGATTGGCATTGCTCAGATAGTCGAACCAATGACACCATGCATTGTTTGCATAAGAAGTATTTCCGAAGTCAACGCGCGCCGTGGCAAGCCCCGTCGTGTTAAACCATAAATCAGAAAGAGCCAATGTCTCCCCGTATTTTCCTGCGGCCGCTGCTTGATCTAGTTCAGTTATGTACTTCTCGCACATATTAGATGAGCCAGACCGTTGGCTCGCTGAGCTTTGGGCTATGGCATTGGACCAGTTTCCAATTAGGCCACTAAATACTTTCTCTCCATCAAGCACCAGCAAGATTGGTGCTGCACATTTAGAAGTGTGTCCAGCCGAACAAGACGGACTTGCCTTAATGGGTACTGTATGCCCATTCTGGAAACCCTTAGACATTTTGCTGTATGACGGATTGTTATACATGATGAGTGCCGCAAATACGCCGGCTAGTAGCGCAAACTTTATCAGGTGGCGGCCTGCATCTGGCTTACCGCGCAGCGCATAAATCATTATCCTAATTAGCCCGATAAATAAAATCAATATGAGCATAGACCCCATGATTTCCGACCCCAGCAAGAAGTAAATCGAATTGGTAAGACCAGCAAGAGACTCAAATAGATTACCACTGAGAGCTGTAGCTGTCGTCCAACTCATTATGCTCCAGGCGAAACCAGACAGATCAAGGAACATGCTGTCAAACCAACTAAACATGGTTTCCATAATGGGTGCCCCGCCGGGGGAGGGCGGTGGAGTGTTGGACGAACCAGCCCAGCGAAACAGCAGCACGCAGCTGTTACCCTGGGTTCCGCCACACGGAGTAATGCCCCCGGGCAGATTGTTAGTTGTTACAATCGGCGGGGCTATCGGCGGGGATGTCGATGATGTTGTCTTTGTTGGTGTTGGTGTCGCAGCCGGTGTCGTTTTTGCCGGCGTGACCGGCACGCTCGTATCGTTCGTCGCGTGCAATATTTTGACGCACCCCGGGGCACATAATTTAGGCTTTGGTAGTGGCCCCAAGGGTATAGTGGGTTCGCATGTCATGTTGATGGTATAAAGCACACAGGTCTGTAGCGAATTCGTTGTCGCTGCTGCCGCTGGTGGTGCGCTCCCCAACGCCATAATCCACCAAATGCCGATCGGTAATATAAATAGTGCCAAGACCCCGCGACTAATGGCTGTACGACATCTAGTTTTATACATGAATCATTATAATTTGGGCGCACTACAATGACCCATAATGACAAAGCAAAAGGAAGAGGTACCCCAGGACGGCAAGAAACCGCGATCCCGCGCCAATCTCAGGCGGCGTCTCAATGCTACGAGTCCGACTGATGATTCGGGTACTAGCCAAAGGCTTATAGACCTCAATAAGAAACAGACTGCCCAATTCCGCAGACAATCCGCGTCACGTTCGTCACGCTCCCAGCCTGCACGACGCAACGGCACGCCGACACGCAACGGCACGCCGACACGCAACGACATGCCGACTAGCAACAACTCTGTGCATGTTGATACGCGCCTATTGCCCAAGAATAAGCACAATGACTCCAAGGAAGCGACAAGCACAGAGGAACAAGGCGACGGCAAGCGTGTTGACGGCAAGCGTGTTGACGGCAAGCACAGCGAACACAACAAAGATGCACAAAAGAACACAAAGCGCAGCGACTCAATTATCCATCCAATCAGAAACGCGTCACGCCGTGCAACTGCGCCAATCAGAGACGCAATGCGGAAAGTATCCCAATCGGCTGAGGGAGTTTCTGAAACAGCTGCACACCCTATCGCAAACACTAAAAAGGCCCTAAATCAGGCTGCCAGCAAAAGAGCAGGCGGAAGAACATCATCGGTATTATCAACACTCGGACGCATGACCGGTAAACTCGTAATCGGGGGTATCCTTACATCTCTAATCATATTCATGGTAATAGTGATGGCTATTTTGGGGATGGTCACTGCTGTGATGGGTGGCCCGTCCCCAACTCCCTCCAAGCCACCCGCTGTACTAACCTGCGTCCCCGTCGCGTTGGTCGGCTCCTCCACCACATCATCAACACAGGCCGCTCAACAAGTATCCGCCGAACAGCAAGCCAACGCGCGTACTATCATAGGCATATCAAAGTCGGAGGGATTGCCACAACAGGCGGCCATAGATGGAATAGCCGCGGGCCTTGATGAATCTTCTCTGCTGTCTCTGGCAAATACCTCGTTGCCACAGTCGCTGACCATGCCGGGGCAACAAGGATCGGGCAGCAACGGAGCTTCGATTGGTGTTTTTCAGCAGCAGGTGGGCGATAATTGGTCAACGCAGATCCCCGTAAACGCCCAAATTGCGCAGTTGCTTAATCCAGCATACGCGGCACAGGCATTTTTCGGTACTCCTCACGGCTGGGTCATACCGCCAGTGCCATCGCCGAGCGCACTGACAAAGGGCCTGTCAGATGTTGCCGGGTGGGAGACGATGGCACCGGGCCCAGCAATACAGGCCGTACAAGCTTCCGGTACTCCGAGTGGATCAAACTATACGGCGCAGATACCACAGGCAACTGCTCTGGTCAACCAATTGTACGCATCCAGCCCACCCGTACCGCTGCCTATAGCTGTGCACCCACCAAGCGGCACGAGCATAGCGAACTCTACGAGCACAGCGTTATGCCCCTCATCGATCGGAGAGAGCATAGTGCACTACGCCGAAGCGGAGATAGGCAAACCATACGTCTGGGGAGGCGGTACAGCCAGCGGACCTTCTGGAGCGGCCACGGCTCCCCCTAATCAAGTAGGACAGCCCGGATTCGACTGCTCTGGCTTGGTGCTGTACGCGCTGGCCGCAGTGGGCATCACGGGCGTAGTGCACCTCGCCGCAGCGCAATACCACACTATAGAGAGCGCAGGGTTGTTGATACCCAACCCAACACCACAGAACCTACAACCTGGTGACCTTGTATTTTATATAGGAGTGGGCGATGGCGGGACAGCCACCAACCCGGGACACGTGGCTATATACGCGGGCAACGGCCAGATAATACAAGCCCCGCAGACCGGTCAAGATGTCTCCATGGCGCCATTTCAGACGGCTGGCCTAGTGGGCGCTGGCCCATGGCCAGGCACATGATAACCATACACAGACCAGGCCACCACAACTGACTGCGGCAATACGGTTTCGGATAGCACGGGATTTGGTACTATGTACATTTGTAGCGGGGATGATGTCCGCTGAAGAATTGAAGCGAAGACCGGCTTGCTGGGCCTCGCCTCACCAGCGAATCGCAAATAGTATTTGTCACCGCGCTGGTCATATAGGCGCACGGACAATGGGCACGTATAAGCGGAGTCGTGCCTAACTGGATGAGCTACCATGAAAGACACTATGCTGACTGATTGATTGGGTATTGCGATCTGTTTGGCCGATTCTATAGTGTATATGCCAGAACCCGCCGATATGTTGCGCTCATTCTCGTATGTGGCCATCCAGTCAGATGACTTATTGACCCAGTTGCTCGGTTGTATGATCACGCGGTACACCCAGAATGCGCCAGCGACCCCCAGTAAAATAATGCCAGCTAATACGGCTATACCGGTCCAACCGCCCACTGCCGAGATAACCACGACTATTAAAACCAAAACTGCGATCGGTGGCACCAGACGTATTGCTATCCTGCGCCGCCTGATAGAGCGTATTTGCTCTTGTGATTGCCTAATCTTTATGGTCGATGCCATGCTGTTCCTCTAATCGCCAAAGAGCGCTCTGTATATGCGCCGTTGTATCTTTGCACTATCGGCTTGCAGGTCTTCGCCGGGCAACAGGAAGGCACGCTGTATTTGCTCTTCTATGTCTTTCACATTAACACGTCGGCGCTGTCGTTTGCGGATACTGCTTATGGATTCGGCTTGATCAAGACCGAGTAGGGCGTTGTGGCATATCCACGCTTCGGCGTCTTGTTCGCTCAGACCTACGGACTTGACGAGGCGCAGCGTCACGTCATCGATTTCCATCTGTTCCAGGTATGAGCTGGCGGCTATTTGGTTTTCTGCTTTATCTGCAATATCTGGAAATCGATCAGTAGACGCATGTAATCTTGTAGAGGTTAAACATTCCCGCACAATATTTGGCGGTATATAGTCGGGTAGACCCTGGGCATAGGCTTCTTGAACAGACGATACGGGTCCATTGTTATATAGCCACGCCCTGCACGTACTCTCCAGTATGCTCTCTCCCGTGGCATGGCTCACCGCCCTGGGTAGATCGCGACGGAGGCGGTCTGCTAGTAACCTCAAGAATGAGCAATTTGGGCGCTGGGGATCTATAAAGTCGTATATGGTCTTAACGGCAATCTCTTGGGCTACCGCATTCATGTCTATGCTATCAAAGACCTCTCGGGTAGAGGATACACGCCCAAGTAGCGCGGAGCAGGACGCACGCATCGTCGGGCGTGCTTGCATTAATACCTCTTGTATGGCCCAGTGCACCTTATTGGCGGAGCGCTTTAAGTCTGCCCGTAAGCGGTCTGCCGTAACGGCCTCTCCGATCAATACGCCGGGCAGTTGGGATTTCAGCCAGTCTGGAAGTGGTTCGTGCTGGTTGATCAGCGTCCAGGCGCCCAGATCATTATGTACACAGCCATCCGCAGCCAGTTCTTGCATTATTTTGCGAATTGTGCTGGGACGCGCATCCAGTTGCTTGGCCAAGTCTGCGTCTTGCATAGCTTGATCGTCCTCGGCAAGTTGCTTAATGCACAATAGTTTTAGTGCCCCTGTACCCCTGGCCTTGGTTTGCTTATTTGGGGGGATCACAATCACCCGAAAGAACCCATCCCACTCCTTGCCATATAGCAATATGCTAAATGGAACAATGTGCAGCCCGGGCGTGTATATGCGACCGCCAACCGCCTCTGTGCGCACCGCGGCCGTAACGGGCGTCACGTTGTCAGGCCCTACTCCCATGACCCAGGCAGGAGCCTTTATGCGCTGTCCAGCTGGGGGCAATGGCTGGGTGTCCAGTATGTCCTGCGCTATTTGCCCTTCTCGCACCAAATCCAGCATCTGCTCAATTTGCTTAAGGCGGTGTACGTTGACAGGACTTTTAGCCATCGATCGGCGCGCCTCAGGCGCTTCTTCCTTTGGGGTCGGATGATTGGGATTGCATCAGCTGTACCAACATGCGCATTGGCAATACGCAAAGAGCCTCACCGATCGATGCGCCGGATCGCTTGCAGATCAACACATAGTTCTCTGCGCCGCCTCGCTCAGCTTGCTGTGCCGTCTCCTCGATCCATGTGTTTATGCGCCAAGTCTTCTGATCTTTACACTGTATCGCCCATCCATCTACGCCCCCTATATCACCTATGTCTTGTGGTGAAGCAGCGTTACGTCGTGCAGCGCGCATGCCGGCGCTTTGCAAATAGCGCACAACGGCAGTTTCAAACCTGGTGCCCTTGCGCTTTGATGGGGATGAAGTCATGCGAGCCTTCTCGCCCCGCCGGCTCCTCCGGTAGAGCCGAATCCACGCCCACCCCTCTGCGACCTGGCCAGCTGATCGGGCGAGTCTGCCCACTTGATTTGGAAATTACACGATTCCAGGCGCATTGGTATGGCTTGGGCGATAGACTCACCGGCTTCGATGCCTACATCGTGATCGTTAGGGTTATATATTATTGCACCCAGCTCCCCACGATACCCCCAATCAATAATAGAAGTATTGGTAATTAGTCTCCGTTTCCAGAAGCTAGATGAGCGCCCTACAATCATGAGCCAATAATCTTTAGGCATGGCCACGCATATGTTTGAGCCAACTATAGCAAAGTTATGTGCCTCTATGATTTGATCTTGTGCTGCGGCCAAGTCAAAGGCCGCATCTTCACCAGGATGTGCCCAGGATGGATGAAACACAGGACGATTTTGATCATAGTGAGCTATAATAATTTCTTGCATATAGACATTATACTATGTAGGTGTTATTAAATATTTAGAGATAATACGGCTCGCCGACTCTTCGAACAAGATCGCCACGTGATGCCGTGACGCCGCGATATGCTAGCTGATTTTTTCTTTAAGTTTGCCAAACAATTTGCCGCCGCGCTTACCATGATTCTGTGATTCTACATCCAAGAGTGGATGCAAAGGCATGGTGCCCGAAGTATCCGACCATTTAGCCAGCGCTGGATCGTGGGTTACCTGATACCACGCAAACCCCAATACATTCTTCATGCCTACTTTATCCGACGGGTCTGACGCAAACTTGGGAGGCATCTTATGCTCACCGGCCTGACTCCAGTCGCTATTCTCGGGTATGTACCCAATAACAGCATAACCATGGCTACTTATCATTTCGTGGTACTTGACGGTTTGGTCTAGCTCACTATCCTTGATCCTATTGAACATTACCATGATCTGATTCTTTGGGATTCCCTTGCCACCAGAGGATACAGGCAGCGTTAACATGTTCAAGTAGTCTATTGTGTTATCTACGTCTATACTGCCGGGATGAATGGCAACTAGCATAATATCGGCATCAAGTATATAACCATCAAAATAATCGTGCCAAAGCTCGGCGACTGGTGTATCGACGATTACATAATCATATTCCTGACACAGTATTTTGGTGACTGTCTTGTAAAATGACGGGGGCAAGTGCTCCGGGTTAGCCGATTGCTTGTCTGGTGGTCCAAACAGTATTTCCATGCCATTCCATTGCTGAGGTTTGCTTATACCGCCATTGACATTGGCGACCGTAGTATTGTTTTGCGGTATAGACAAAATGCTGAAGCCAGACTGCTGCTGGTTTGTATATTTTATAATATCTGCTTGCTGCAGATTGGCATCAACCAATACCACCCTCTTGTTAGCCGCGCGCATTTCCTGAGACAAGAAATAAGAGGCATATAGAGAAGTAGAGCTTTTGCCGGTACCACCCTTAGGGGCCATGATCGCAATCATAATGCCGCGCCGCGCCGCGTCCCACGGGCTGTCTATTTGAGGTTGTACTATGCCCGGTGCACTCGTGGCAGTGGGCATCGGAACACCATCTGAGGTGGACAGCGCACTTTCCCATATAGATGGCTGCTCACTCCATGGAGGCCGGGGTAGGTCTTGTATGGCCGATGTTGGCTCTACTGGAGGCGGCATTTGTGTATTTGGTGGCGTTGACGGGGGAGGATAAGCGGCCGGCGCTGGCTCTACTGGAGGTGATGCCATATCCACCGCTGACGGCGCTGGCCACTTTGTCGCGGCGACCTCATCGGGAAGCGCCCAAGGTGGCGCCGCGAGCGTGTCAGCGCTGTGCGTATCGGTTGCGACTTGCTCAGCGGGAACTTCCTTATCTTGCGGTGCACTGGTACTCTCTGGCATGTCGGCGTTACGCCAGAAAGGCAACCCGACGTCCTGTACTATTTCCAGATCCCTTATTTCCTCGGGTATTAAAGAATTGGTCTGTGCTGCCGGTGCTGGTTCAGGCGCAGGCGATGCTGGTGTTGGCTCTGGTATTGATACTACTGGAGCCGGCTCGGGTGCAGGTGGTGCTGGGGCTGGCTCAGGTATGGGCGCTATTGGAGCTGGCTCCGGTGCTACTGGGGCTGGCTCGGGCGCAGGCGGTTCAGTGAATACTGGGTGATCGAGATCATGGCCACGCGGCACAGAACGCAATGCGGGGGCAGTGCCAAGGATTTCTGAGAAATCGTCATGCGTCGGCTCCTCGCTCACATGGGCGGCCTGGCTTAACGCCGCTTCGATGGGATCAAATGGTTTTGTGTTCTGTGGCGCTGGCTCTTGGGGTGCCTGTATCGATTCTGCTACTGGCTCTGGGGCATCGACCTTATGCGCTGGCGCTGGCTTAACTTCTGGCGCTGGCTCTTGGGGTGCCTGTATCGATTCTGCTACTGGCTCTGGGGCATCAACCTTATGCGCTGGCTCTGAGGGTGCCTGTACCGATTCTGCTACTGGCTCTGAGGGTGCCTGTACCGATTCTGCTACTGGCTCTGAGGGTGCCTGTACCGATTCTGCTACTGGCTCTGAGGGTGCCTGTACCGATTCTGCTACTGGCTCTGGGGCATCGACCTTATGCGCTGGCTTCGTCTTAACCTCTGGCTCTGGCTCTTGGGATGCCTGCGCCGCATCGGGCGTTACGTCGATCAGCCAATCTGTGTACGCTATCAACTCATTAATCATCATATCGCTGATCGTCTCGTAGTCCTTTATGTGCACAGCGACATCAAGCACAGAGTCGATGCGTTCCGTTATCTGGGCCAGCGTACAGGTACTTGGGTCCAGTCCGCTCTGTACATCTATGGTCATGGTGGGGTATCCGCGAGATTGCATGTTTTGAGTCAGGCCGCAAGTCCCAAGTGTCAAGAAGAGCACTTGATCAGCAGACACATCTTTGACTGGTCGCAGCGCCTTTATCAGATTAGCCGCGGTTAGGTTCTGCACATCGGAGTTAACATGAATCAAGCATAGTTGGTCGGCGTATGCCAGCTGCAAGAAACTCCACAGCTCATCTGTGCCTGCGTATATAATTGCTTTATTTATCTTCATCTAACACCTCTTCCTGATTATACTATGTGTATACAATGTATCAATTTGCCAAACCAGGGGCAGTACCGGCTCCCTGTTGTAGATTACCGAACGGACTCCCCCAGCCAAGTATAGATGGCCAGGTGGCCTGCGTATTCCCTAGTAGCAACCTCAAGTAATCCGTAAAACTGACCTGCGTGCCCGTTTCTTTCAGCACAACCTCCACCATGAGCTGAGCTGTATTATCTGGTAATATGCGTTCTGATAGCGGTTGCCAGCTCGTCACCTGAAATCCACCCAAGCCATTAAAGTGTATGGACAGATTTTGTCCAGAGTATTGATACATGTCGGCTTGGTCATTTGCTGCCCATGCGGATATCCATTGCCCTATGTGCGCCTTGGCCGTGGCGCTCAGAGACGGCGCGACGCCTGGGGTCTGTAGTGGTATACGCGGAGTCGGCCCAGGCAACGGCTCCAAGAATGGCCACGCGCTTATCTCCGGCGTTTGTCCGTTTAGCAATGTCATTTGCAGCTGAACCTCAAACCATCTAGCACCAGTGGCTACACCCAGCTCGACCGCATATTTTTCAGTCACTCGCTCCAGACTCTTGCCGTTAACAGAAGCGATCGTGTCAGAACCGCCCAAATACTGCCAATTTAATATATGGGTAGGCGTCGATGTTGACCCTCCCAAATGCGTGCCCAATCCCTGTGCCAATGGTACTTGTACATCCTGCGCTGATGCCCATTGCACTATAGCCTGCATGCCCAAAATAGACAATGCAGCCGGCTTGACTGCTTGCGAAGCTGCTTGTGCTTTGGCCTGTGCCGTCTTGGCGATCTGCGCCGAGCTTATGCGCGGAGCGGATAGCGCGTCGCCGGACAATAATAGTGCCAATATAGACAGCACTAGACTTACCTGCAACATACGCCACGCCGTATCGGCGCGACGCTTGGCGTTGGATTTCAAGTCAACAACCACATCATGAGCAGAAGTCCAGGGCCCCGGCATCACGCCACCACCTTGCGCGTAGCGCCGACACGTGCCAGTGTGTTCATGGCGCACGTTCGGGCGGACGGGTGCTCATCATCCTCTACACTCGTGCTATTTGCGAGCTGTGTCAGGGCGGACACCGGACATTTGTCATTTAGAGCCAGCGACACGACAACACGCCAGTCTTTATCGGCAGCCAATTGCATAGCTGAGGACTCATCGAGATCTACACGCCGAGCTATGGCATCTCTGACCTCCCAGGCTGTATGATTAACCAAGGGTTGAAGAACTTCCCAGGGGACCTCTGGTACACGCGCCAACTCTCTTTGCATCTGGGGGGCTGAATCGGAGACACAAACACGCGCCAGGGCACTGATGGCCTCCAGATCGCGCTTCCTTTGTAGATATTGCATAAGCCCGCGCACTGCCATCTGACGGATCATAGCGTGCGGATCATCAACCAGGCGATACAACAGCTCTAAAACCTCTGGATGCGTGTCTATCGTCTTCATGGCAGGGAGCACACCGGCGGCACGCACCAACGCATTATCGTCGGACAGAGCGCTACGCACGGTGGCAAAGTCAGCGGCCGGTGACAATATGGCCCACTGGCGGACCTGCGGAGAGTCAGTACTTGCCATATACCAATTGACTATATCCGGCGGGCACGATTTGGCGTTCATAAACTCTCTTATGCTCAAGAGTCTCTTCACGGCTTGCTTGAGCACCGGTTGCAGCTGTTGCATGGGTTCTGGTAAAGACTGCTGCGACCATATGGCCGATTCTACCGTGTGTATCCATAAGGGCCATGCTGCCGGGCAACTGGACTTAGATGGGCGTGCGTGATTTGCACAGCGTAGTCCTATACAGGCGGGCGGCATTCCGTCTCTGCGCTCGTTATGCGTGGCATCGACTATGCTTACATCACACTGGACATCATTCGGCATTACCACTTATTATATCATAAATGTGTAGCCGGAATGATTGTTATTCACATCAGGGCACTCAGCGTTGCGTCTTCGCGCAGCTTGTCTATCGCCATAACGTAGCACTCCATGGCTGCGGCCTCGCTGATTCCCAATTGTGTAGCGCAGACGGCCAATGTCTGTGGTTCGGGTGCAATATGCCGCAGCTCAATCAATGTGCGCTCCTGCTCGGTCAGATTGGCCAGGGCGGTTTGCATGATATCATGTATTTCAGCTCCCAATGCCAGCTCTTCTGGAGATCCATCCTCAGCAACCAGCCGTTCCCCCTGTGTGGTGGCAGTATTATCTGGGGAAGATGACACGGGAGCATCCAAGCTCGCCACCTTCATTGCTTTGGCTCGCATGGCGCTCGCGACTTGTTCCTGACTCAAGCCTGCTTCGGTTGCCGACATCTTTAGGTTTTGCTGGTCTTCTTCCAACCTGCTCATTAAGAAGATTTTGTCTTGCATGTGTGCAGGCAGCCTGATCAATCTAGAGTTTGCCTGCACCTCTCTGGAAATCCGTTGCTTGATCCACCAAACCGCCATGGTCGAGAACTTGGTGGGGCGATCTGGGTTAAACTTCCTGACTGCGTGAAACAATCCCTCCATGGCCGCAGACATCAGCTCTTCCACCGATAATGGGGATTTGGCGGCCATTCTGTTCGCGCACTTGTAGCACAGGCCGATGTTGCTCTCGACCATAACTTGCTCAGCCTGCTTGCCGCGCTCTACCATTGTCCATAACTGCGCTCGACGAGTGGCAGACAATTTGTCTGTGTTGTTGATCGCGTCTTGAGCGTGCAACCCCTCTTGTATGACCGCACCCAAGGATCTCTCTGTCTCCCCATCCAGCCCTCCTTTGCGTGTCATCCACCTCATGTCTGCGCTTGTGCTTGTGTTTTTCATTGGTTTCTCCTTTATTCTCATCTCAGCCTTTCGTCTGAGAACTCATCTATTTATATTCTAGCACACTTGTAAATACTTTGTCAAGTCATATTTACAAAATATCCTATTTACAATTATAGCACACCTGAAAATACTTTGTCAAGTCATATCCACGCACAGTATTTTCACAACATTGCATAAAACATCAAGAACAGGATAGTTGGTACTATTTCCATGACTCACATTGGGATACATCGTCATATTAATCCCAGTGTACGATGTGCGAGTGGTGCGAGTGGAAAACATATACCCGAAGCGACCATATTAGAAGTTCACTACTAGCGGGTTATCTTCGTTGTGGCTACTGCCCGGGTCCTGACCAAGCATGAACAGCGAGTGTGCCCGGTCAGCCCACAAATAGCCAACGTCCATCATAACATCATCTGTATGCGCATCGGTGCCCTGGTTGTCATTTATTGTGTACAGCGCATTACCATCGGCATCAAGGACCCGCTGAACCTCAAACGCATAGTCCCAATCGCGTGCAGAGTAAATATCACGTTGCCAGGGCACCATTTCTATCTTGGCGGCCTGCGGGTATACCTCGTGCACCATGTCTTTTGCTTTATCGCTGTATGCCTGCAACTTCTCTTCGCATGCATCTATGAACTGCTCATTATTGAGGAGCTCACTTTCGTCGTAATCTTTGAACTCTAGGCGTGTCTCTCCAGAGTGAAACGCGGATGCGTGTACGCGCTGTCTCCACATCCCCGACATATAATCAGCTGATAGTATACCGAGATCAGAAGCGGGTATGGGTACACCATCTGCTCCCGTGATTTCTATGATCACCCAGTTGTGCTCGTGGCCATCTGCATCTCGTCCTATATCCACAACCTCCATGGCAGTGGCTTCTGGAAACAAGCCCTGTACAACCTGACGGATGTGATCGTCTATTGTGTGTATCAGTAGTTCTTCTTTGCCAGTAATTACTGGTTCCGTCAGAGTCTCCGCTATTATATATGGTTCATCGCCATCACCATAATCCTCGATTCCTTCTTCCTCCTCGTTATCGTACTCATCCTCGATCTCCGTCTTGATCCCTCTCTCGATTGCTCTGAGATCCTCGTCCTCGTCGTCGATCTCTATCTCGATTGCTCTCTCGATTGCTCTGAGATCCTCGTCATACTCGTCCTCAATCTCCTCATCATTATAAGAAAAATTAAGGAAATCTGGGTCCTCCATCATACTTCTAAGGTATGGGTCCATAAGATCCACATTGGGTATGCTTGCTTGAATCTTTGCGTGCCCCTTGATGCCGAATTGATTTGTGCCGGGCCCTCCGCCCGTCTTATTCTTACCACTCATGATTGTCTCCTTTTACTCGTTGTATTGCCGACCGATTATTTTAGGGCGTTCTATGGTGAATCGACAAATAGTGACGAAACTTAGGGCGATGGGGACGATGATGGATTAATAGTATTGCGATATGGCTCTATGGGCACCGAGTACTTTACATTAATGGGGTTGTGTATATTTATTATTTTATTGCCATAGGGGAACAAATTTGCGACGAAACTATTGGGAACACATTGTAGAGATAACTCCCAGAAGTGGCCAGCGGTCAAGGTGCCAGTCGGTGTCGGAGAAAGCTCACCGCGACATCCAAGAGCTTCCAGCTGGTTCTCCTGTGATACACCATTGTATGTCAAGCCTTGATATGATTGTTGTACCAGAGCATTCTGCTTTCCGAGATCTGTGTAATTAATGCCGCCTGCCCCCCCGGGCGGAACGCCGGTTTCTTGTACAACCGATCCTAATGATTGCGCCGCGTTATATGCGTCGGTTTGTGATGCTACTAAGGCCATTGCCCACATGCCAAAAGAAATAACTATAATCATGGCAAACATCAGCACCACTAGTTCTGGGGCGGCGGCCTGCCCCTCTTCTGATACGGTCACGCGGTGACCTATCTTACCGATGATTTTGTTACAAATTAACATGTTGCTCGATGTTATTATACGCCTCTCTAAATACGTTGTAAATCTCTTCCAAATCACTCATCGAGTGGCCCCCCGTCCACTGCAAGTATTTTTGCCAACTCACAGTCTCCAAGCGCGCTATGGCATCGCGCACACCATCCGCGGCGTCGTCTCGCAACAGCCCGGAGCGCTGCAACATGGATAACAGGTCATCGGACATGCGTGTCCATAATTGCTCCATACGCTGTTTGACTGTATCATTGCTTATTTCGTTCTTCATCATCTCGGTAAGCGTATCGGACAGGGGCGACCCAATCCACTGCTGGTAAGTATCGCGCAGGTCTTTGGTGGACTGCACCATGCCGACCGACTCTTGGTCCTGCTGGTCCATGTCAAGTACTCCCATAAGCAGGTCCTGCATTATTTCATCAACCTTATTGTCAAACGAGATCATCTCTGCTTTAGACAGCTCCGAGGAAATATAGAAACGCTGTAATTGCACGTCCTCTCCCCCTTTCATATAGCGCTGTACCCTCTCCCAGTCATCGTCTCTTTTTATAATGTCTATATCCAACTCGGCGTACAACGGATCGACAAAAGCGTCATGCTGCCAGTCATAATAGCCAACGTAATCTAGCAACACCGCCGTGCGCAGCACCCAGTGGTCCACCGTTTCGTCGGGACGGGCCAACCTCTGTTGATCTAGCCATAGATTGGGCAAGAACGCTCCCGCCGGGGTTAGCTCGGGTGGTATACGTCCTTTTCCATCTGGTGTGCCGGGCAATGGCTTCACCATGGGAGGTATACCGAATCTGGTCATCAACACTCTATCCGGAGACACACCAAAGATCCCCGCATATTCATCGATTGCATCTTGTACTTCTGCTGGGGTCGATATAGCCGCAAACATAATTACATTTTATCATATGGCATTATGTGGCGCACATCAACGGAAGATCAACAGAAATACCCATTCTCAGGAACACGGAAAATATTATTTTGGCCGTTATTATAAAAGAAACGCCATAAAGACGGAATCAGGCAGGAGACCATTCATGTGGTTCGGTGTGCTCCCATTCGACAACTCGCTCTCAGCTTGACATCACCGCAGCGCGTCACGGCAACGGGTGAATGAACGGGGCAAGACGCTCAACGTTCTGCACTAGCCATGTACTGCCTATAGTGCCTGCTATCAGATACCGGAAAATTACAAATCTTGGTCATTATCTCTTGCTCTTTTTGGTCTTCTTTTTGGCGAGTAACTTGGCGTGCTCCTCCTTGGTGACCTGCTCGCCATGCCAATACCATTCCTCAGAGCCATTAGCTTTTATTATGGCCGGGCCATCCTCACGATGTAACTCATCATGTAGCCACCATTGTTGCTCGCTGTTCGCCTTGATTACAGCTGGTCCATCCTCCCGGTGCCTCTCGCCATTCAGGTACCACTCTTGTGTACCATCCGGCCCAGTTATGGCCGGGCCGCCCTCCCGACGCAGATTGCCATGTAGCCACCATTGCTTCTCGCCGTCCGGAAAGATCTCAGCCGGCCCGTCTTCTCGATGTCGTCCGTTATGCTGCCACCAAACTTGTGAGCCATCCGGGGAAATCCAAGCAGGACCATCCTCGCGATGAAAGTCGCCATTACTATCCCTGTGAACTACCATCTCCTTTAGGCAACATGGCGGTGTTTCTCCAGCCACCTGGTACAGTACTTGATAAGCTGGATCATTATGAATCAAACAATAAACGTCGTCTGGTTTGTCTGCCCAGACATGCAATTCGCCGCCTTTTTTATATATGGTTGGCTTCTCCCCCAGCTGATCTATAGATATCTCGCAGTGATGTCGTCCGCAATTTGGTTTGTCATCGGCTATCGGCTGCGTACAGCGCTTCTTCTTGGATATCGGAAAATTACAAGCTCTCGTCATAATTTCTTATGTTCCATGGTTATCTTTATAATAGCGCTAGCAGGTAGCCCAGTTCATATGTCTTTGAGAAAGCGACCCATGGAGAAACTGGGCAGTTGTCTATTGCCGTTGCGGGCCAGCACGCCTTTCTTCTTCGGTTGTTTTTGCAATTCGGCAAATTGCTCTTCAGTAACTTTATAGCCGCGCCACCACCATTCTTGCTCGCCGTTCTCGCCAATCACAGCGGGGCCATCCCCGCGATGTCGTTCATTGTGCCGATACCATATTTGCGTACCGTCAGCACGAATCGAGGCCGGCCCGTTGTCTCGATGTAGCTTGCCATGCTGATACCAAACTTGTGTACCATCCGATCCAACGACAGCTGGTCCACCCCCTCTGTGTAGATAGCCGCGCTGGTACCACCCCTGTGTGCCATCCAGCATAACTACAGCCGGGCCATCCTCGCGGTCTAGTTTACCATGCCGATACCATTCTCGCGTACCATCAATACTAATCAGCGCGGGACCATTTTCGCGGTGCTGCTTGCCGCGTTTGTCCTCCCACTTGACTTCCTTGTTCAGGCAACATGGCGGCTTCTCTCCGGCTAGCTGGCAAAGAGTTTGATATGCTGGGTCATTATGAATCAGGCAATAAATATCATTTGGCTCTCCGGCCCAGACGTGCAGTTCATCGTCCTTTTCGTATACAGTCGGGCTCTGTCCGAGCTGATCTGCAGATAGGTCTATTCTGTGCCGTCCGCAGTTTGGTTTGTCATCGGTTATTGGTTGTGTGCAACGCCTGTTGTCGGATATTGGGAAGTTACAAATTTTCGTCATAATCTATTGTGTTCCATGGTTGCTTTTACAACGGTGCCACACAATAAGAGATCAACGAGAATACCTATTTCGAGGAGCACGGAATGGGTTATTCTAGCCGTTATTATAAAACGGGTATTGTGGAAACAAAAATCGGATGTCTATTTTATATGCTATTTAGTAGTTGACAGTGTAAATTGTGTGTGCCGGTGTAGCCCCCACTGTTTGAACATGCCAGCTTCGGCTTCCAGCACGTAGTGGGCGCGCAGTCGTGGTACACCGAGTCGCCACGGCGGCATGCGCACTACGTCCAGGACGACTAAGTGCTTGTCGAGAAATGCCACGTCTATAGGAAACTTCATAAAGATAGTGTGTATTGCATTGGCATTTGAGAATAACATGCCACGGTCTGCATAACTGTCTTTGCCGATGAGTCCTCGCCAGCGCTTCAAGGCGGAATTCGGTATCTCTACGGGAACCGAGACGCGCCCCGCCCATAGCGTCGCCTCGTCGTAGCTGTTTTTGCGTCGCCTATGCCGCATCGTTCGGCGCGTCGTTCTGCTGTTGCGGCGTAGCCTTGACCAGGTGCAACTCTAGACCTGGCCGGTCGGAGTGCCCTGAGTGCACCAAAACTCGCGCGCTGCGCACGTTCCAATCGGCTGCCTTTATTTGGGAGGCCACTTCTTTAGGTATATAACCAAGGGCAATGTCCTCGGGGCCCTGACACACCAAGATGGCGTTGGGGTCGTGTTCGTTGTCTGGCTCTTGGACAAGGTGAACGGCCGGTACCGAGTTGTCTCCCTCTGTGACGTGTACAAGCAGCTGATCGGGATAATTCGGTCGCATTGCTACCCCAGCAACCCTAAGAAGCAGATCGGTGGTTTGACGTTTAATTTGTGTATCTATAATCATAACCTTATTATATCACATTAAAACAATACGACCAGACTGGTCAGTCGTCATCGTCGTCGCTATTATTTACCAGTCGCCTATATTGATCTACTAGTGACGGCTGCTTTTTGCTAAACGTCGGAATCTTCGGCAACGCCTCAACCAGATTAATCGAAGTTGGCGGTGCATTTCCACGACGAACAGACGCAATCGCCTTTACCATAGCATATATAAATGGGGCGGTAACAATGGATGTCCACCAGAAGCCCTGCGGAATGAGCGCCACGCATAGCGTCACGAAGAGAGCAACGAGGGAGCTGACCTGCACCGTGTACAACTTGGCCCAACGGGCTGCACCCCCTGGCTCGGGTGGGGGCGCCCAACTAAGCAGCCCATTGGCCTTTGGGTGTAATAGTTGTTTGCTGAAGCTACTGCTAAATTGAGCGATCTGAAACAGAGGCTGTTTGGGCTCTCCAGTCATGGTCAAATAAGCATTTTCCGGGAAGAAGCACCCGCCCAACAGACAGCCCACCAGATAAAGGATGGGACCTGTGGGCATAGACCGACTCCACGCCACCACGACCGCCACGACCATGACGGCCACTATGGGGCGTCGCGAGTATGGGCCCGATTGTCCGGCCCTTGCTCTAGCTGCCATGACGCAATTGTACTACGTGAGTAGTGTCGGCGATGATTGTTGCAAGTCGGCGTATTCCTCCTCGGTAATGTACTTGCCGTGCCAATACCAATGCCGTGTGCCATCTGGTTCGACCATGGCCGGACCATCGTCACGGTGTAGTTCACCATGCTGATACCAATACTGTGTACCACCCGGGTAGATCTCGGCTGGACCACCATCCCGGTGTAACTCACCATGCTGATACCAAAATTGTTGTTCTTGGCCAGGACAGTCTATGGCAGGACCGTCGTCGCGATGAAGCTTGCCGTGTTGATACCAGACCTGGTCGCCATTCAGCTTAACTATGGCCGGGCCATCCTCTCGGTGCAGCTGGCCATGTTGATACCAGGCTTGATTGCCGTTTGGCCAGATCGCCGCTGGCCCATCATCGCGGTGTAGCTGACCGCGCCTGTCTCGCCATTCAATGCTCTCTTGCAGGCAACATGGCAGTGCCTCCCCAGCCAGCTGGCAAAGAGTTTGATAGGCTGGGTCGTTATGAATCAGACAATACAAACCATCTGGCTTGCCTGACCAAACATGGAGTTCATCGTCTTTCTCATATATAGTCGGGCGCCGCCCGAGTTGCCGTGCCGACACCTCGCAACGATGTCTACCGCAGTTTGGCCTATCATCGACTATTGGTTGTTTGCAGCGTTTGTTTCCGTCTATCGGGAAATTACAAATCCTTCTCATCTTCCTCTATGTTCCACGGCTGCTTTTATAGCAATGCCACACAACGGGAGATCAACGGAAATACCCATTTAGAGGAACACAGAAGATGTTACTCTAACTATTGCTATGACAGAAACATCGTAAAGACGAGATCAAACGCCCAGAGATTGCTCGCGTATCCTCTCGTAATCCTGTTTGGTGAAATGCCCACCATGCCACCACCATTCTTGGGAGCCACTGGCCCAAATTGCGGCTGGACCATCGTCACGGTGTAGCTTGCCATGCCAATACCACCATTGGTTGCCGTTTGCATGGATCTCGGCTGGACCATCATCGCGATGCCGCTTGCCATGCTGATACCACTCTAGATTGCCATCCGGCCACATCACGGCTGGTCCGTCGTCTCTGTGCAGTTCGCCACGCTCATCTGTGTATCTCACCTTATCTTTTATGCAATATGGCGGCTTCTCTCCAACCAATTGATATAACACGTGATAGGACGGATCGCTGTGAATCAAGCAATAGAAGCCATCTGGTTCTCCTGCCCAAACGTGCAATTCGCCGTTCTTCCTGTATGCTGTTGGATGCTGTCCGAGTTGATCCGCCGATAAATTGTGCCTATGCCTGCCGCAATTTGGCCTACCATCGGCCACTGGCTGTTTGCAGCGCTTATTGCTAGATATTGGGAAATTGCAAATCTTTGTCATTGTTTCTTATGTTCCGTGGTTATTTCCACAGTAGTGCCGCACAACGGAAAATTAGCGAAAATACCTATTTCGAGAGACACGGAAAATATTATTTTGGCCGTTGCTATAAAAGAAACATTGTGAAGATGAAATCAGGTGCCCCGAGATTGTTCGCGCAACTCGGCGTATTTCTCTTTGGTGACCTGTTTGTCATGCCAGTACCACTTCTGCGTACCGTCTGGATGAACCTCGGCTGGACCGTCATCCCGATGCAACTCGCCATTCCGATACCACCATTGTCTGCCATCTAGTCGGATTCGGGCTGGCCCATCATCACGGTGCAACTGATCGTGTTGACACCACCACAGTTCTCCGTCCGGCCAAGCCATAGCGGGCCCGTCATCCCGATGTAGCTCGCCATGTTGATACCAGGCCCACATACCGTTCGATTCAATCTTTGCCGGACCATCGTCACGATGCAACTCGCCGTGCTGGCGCCATGACATGCTGCCGCCGGTCCATATCTCGGCTGGCCCATCCTCCCTGTGTCGTTTGCCATGCTGATACCAGAACAACCCACCGACAGGTGTGATCATAGCTGGTCCATTATCTCGGTGGGGCTGGCCATCCTCGTCTCGCCAATAGACCGATTTGTCCAGGCAACACGGTGGCGTCTCTCCAGCCACCTGGTACAGTACTTGATAAGCTGGATCGCTGTGAATCAGACAATAAGGACCGTCTGGCTCACCCGGCCAAACATGGATCTCGCCGTCCTTCGTATATATTGTTGGGCTCTGCCCGAGTTGTTGCGCCGATACTTCGCACTTGTGTCGTCCGCAGTTCAGCCTTCCGTCAGCTATCGGCTGCTTGCAACGCCCGGTTTTAGATATCGGGAAATTGCAAACCATTGTCATCACTTTCTGTGCAGCCAACAACGAGTTTGTAGCGGGTCTGTTTTGTTCTTGCAACGCCGTTGTGCCCCCGCATCGCCTATGAGCGCAGTACACTGACCGACTGACATCTGCAGGTCGCGCCAGTCTGCTCCAGATTGTACCAACAGTGCTGCTGTTTCCATCGGTTGCAATAATGGGTCCATGTCCGTCACGGTCGCTGCGCGCATAGTGCTTACGTTTTGGGCCGCGGCTATTTGGATAACCTCTGACCAGCTGTTAGAAGTAAAGGGGGGCGTGGGACTTCCGTGTATTGTGCGTTCCCAAGCGCGCTGCCAATCATCACAGCGCATGTGTACGGAGCCATATAGCTGGCGGAGAACTTGCCACGCGTCACTTGTGTGTGTGGCACAGTATACACGATCTCCCATGATGTGCAGTTCGTGCTCCTCGTCGTCGAGTACTTTATGTCGCTCCGTCAATAGTGCCACCACCTCTTGCCGATCTGGGTGGGGAGGGATAGTAATCTTTGTGATCCGCAGGACCGATGCCATCAGTCGTCCAATTGTGCAATAAAGTTGTGGAAAATGTTCTGGCGTGCCTTAGCCAATTGTCCAGATACTTCTGAACGCGATCTCAAGGAAGCATTACTGCTGTGCGCATAGTTGCCAACCGATTGTATGCAGGTGGCCAAGAAAATCCCCCAAGCGGTATCACGTGCCTCCTGTGGTATCATCGTATGGGTCCTAAGTATCGCTATGGTTTCTTCTGCTCCATCTGGGTCATCCCGAAACACGTGCCGGGTGAGCCACTCCTCAGGGTCTTGCACTGTGTGTCTCTGCATGCGTTGTGCCACCTCTGTGAAGTCCCCATAAGCTTTGTGTATGAGGCCAGCAAGTTGCAGAGCCTTAGTTGTCCGCTCGGTGCCGCTCTTCGTGTGCCTGATCAGTTGTTTGGAGATCCTGGTAGAGTCTATATTGGTGCTGACCCCTATGATAAGCGGGTAGCCAGTTAAACGGGCTGTCATGTACACGGCCAACCCATGACGACCATCGAAGCCATTCACGATTGTCGTGCGCGCATCGATCGATTGTCCGGCTACTGTCTCTTGCAGATTGGGCATAACAACATCCATCATAGACATCTGCCCGTGCCCAAAGACTTGCACGGATTCCAACTTGCCCCTCAGCTTCTCCTCCTCTATCTGCTCCCAGTCTTCGAGGGCATCCAGGATTAATTTGTTGTCTATTGGTGCCCAAGCTGCTCCTACGTCTCCAAGAACCTCCAAGGTGTCGGCACGCATTACGCTTTGGCGCCCCTCTATAACCTGCCTGTCATCTTCTCCTGGTGCCCATACAGGCCCCGTAATGACATCAAACAGTACGTTCGCTCTGCCCATGAGCTGTTGCGCCGTTTCGTCGTCCGTGTTGTTGTAGGTCTCATATACCGCGTTGTTAGGTGGCGTACTTTCCGTGTATTCGGTGGGATCAAATAATAACCCCTGTCCACTCTGCTCCGACTGTAAGTGCCCAGCGGCGCAGCGCAGAGTGCCGCCACGCACCACGAGACGACACCGCTCTGTGGACCCGTTTGGCTTTACTATAATATGTTCGCACTGATGCGTGGCAACGGCTGGCATCGAGTTTGTGTATGTGTATAGGTCATCTATCATATGCGTTACGTTCCATATTGTCGAGGCGCACCGAACAGTACAAGAAGGCAAAATGCTTGCAAAAGTGTTCTCTGTGTGCTAAAATATATTTATGAATAGATTTTCATCGGCCACAGCGCAAAGATTAGACTCCGATAATATCACGTTGTACAACCCAACCGCAACTACTTGCGGGCGCATCTGTGCAAACGGTAGCCGTTGTCCAAGACCAGTTGCTTTTGTTGGCGCTTATTGTGGAGTGCCTCATTCATCCAGTGTACCCGTACCGCAGGTCTTCGCAAATACTGAGTATGCGATGGACACGGTATACGGCCTCGTTGCACCAGATCGCATTTGGAATACCGATTCGATTACAAACGTGCGTTTTGTTAACTGCACATTGTCTGGCGGTCTCTGGCGCGGTAACGCCTTGCGTAACGTTGTATTTGAGTATTCGGATCTCTCGGAATGCGTGTTCGAGATAACCGAAATGACCGATGTACGATTTTCGGTGTGTAACCTCTGCGCATCCAAGTTGTCGCCGGTTCACATCGAGCGCACCAGCGTTCTATATTGTAACTTAGATAGCGACTCCCGGTTGTCGCCGGACACAATTAATTATCTGGCCCTCGCGGATGAATTGTAAAAAAAATGGCAAAATATAACAGAAAGGAGTGCACCAGGGGAGGCAACCAAGGCATTTTCATATAACGCAGTTAATCAAATTGAAAAGGAATCATTATGCAAATCTTTAATTTTTCATCGCCCAGCAATTCGCGCAACAACAAGGAATCCGCGTTACTGAGCCTACAACTGGAAGCGCTAGACCCAGACACCCCGGACGAGCGCCTGACGCAGCTCATGGCACACCCAGTAGCCGCCGTGCGCCGTGCCATAGTGCGTCGTGTACATTTGCCAAACCACCTGGCAGATCGAGCACTTGTTGACAATGATTGGACAGTACGTCGCGCGTATGCCCAGCGCGGCGATGTGTCGGTGAGTCACCTCGTACGCCTGTTGCAAGACGAGCACTCACAGGTTACGCATTGGGCGCTGACGCATCGCTCGTTGCGCGACACGTTAAGCCAATTACAGGATGGTCATAAATATCAGTTAGACTAATCAGTTGATAGTAAGCGCAACCGTTTGCGCCAGAGTCATCGAGCCATAACCACAATGAATGCCAGCGAAATTATTATTATCATCCATGCCACCATGGCCTCTCTCGCAGTGCCCGTAGTGCCGGCGAGCGGTACGGTGATACGCGGACCAAATGGCCATGCCCATCGTACGCCGCCCCTGGTCAGCGTGTCGGCCAGCAGATGAGCCGCGTACCCCCAGCAAATGACTAACAGGAAGACCGTGTGCGAGATGTTGTGCGCATAGAACCAATAACCCAAAGCAGCCCCGGCACCCCAAGATATTAGATGGCGCCACATTTTAGTTAGAAACGAGGATGGTGCTATAGTCCAGATAGCCATACAGAGGATGGCCCCGGTGAAGATTGCTCGACCCATGGGGGAATACCACAGGAACCACGCTAGCACGGCTATGCCAATCAATGCCCATAGGTTGTGAGTTCCTTTGCGATGGCCACCGGCACCAGTCCCGATAGCTTTAGCGCCCAATCGCCCGATCGGTCCGAAGGCACGTGCAGGAGAGGCATCGGGATGATCTAGGTCTGGCATCAAGCCGGCCCCACCTGCCAATACGGCTACCATGGCTATGTGCTCAGGCGAGTGTGCCATGCCAGTCGCCATAGCCAAAGCGGCTCCCGATGTTGCTGAAATTAGTCCGTGGTGTCTGCCCATCATAGTGCCTACATTATATCACATGTCACGTTGTTGTTAACTAGTTTTCAAGCTATATGGTTGGTCTGTATTGCATGATTCACAGAGTATCCATATATCAGACAGCAGTGCGGTCAATCGCTAAGCCGTATTGCCGTGACGTAACGACGCGTCTTGATCTTCACGTCGCGTCGAGGCATCGCGACGATATGCCTACGAGAGTCGGTCCGGGCGGCACGCAATTTTGGTACTCAAACGGTGAACTACACAGAGACAATGGACCGGCGATGATTTGCCCGGACGGCACTCAGAAGTGGTATCACAGAGACACGCTACATAGAGAAGATGGGCCGGCCGTAATCAAAGCCAATGGCGCGCAGTATTGGTATCAACACGGTCGGCTACATCGGAAGGATGGACCAGCGATGATTATGCCAGACGGGACGTTAACCTGGCATTGGTATGGTGAGCGGGTCACCGAGCAAGAACACGCCGAACCCAGACAGCAGCTTCTGGGTGACTAAACATTGTTGCGGATGGCTCTATGGCCTAGGATTATTTCTGTGATGGTGCGCCGCAACGGGAGATCAACGAAAATACCCATTCCCAGGAACGCGGAATAAGTTATTTCAACCGTTATTGTAAAAAGAAAAACCGTAAAGACAAGGTCAAACGCCATTAGACTGCTCGCGCAGCCTCTCATGCTCCTTCTCGGTGACCTTGTGGTCATGCCGCCACCACTTTTTGAATTGTTTTTTTGTGCTTATTTGCATTATTTTTTGTGTTTAATGTGTTTTATTGTGTTGCGCAACGTTCTTAATCCTTCATTATGTTTTTTGTCCATTACGTTCATTGTGTTGCGTAACGTTCGTATTGTTTCTTTATGTTCGCTGTGTTCCTCAGTGTCCATTGTGTTCACTGTGTTTCTTAACGTTGCATTACGTTCTTAATGATCGTTACGATCTTCTTATATATGTTTTTAAAAACTAGAAAAAAGGCCGACGTTTTCAAAGGAGGAACTTTTGGAATATTAGCCAAGCGTAACGTTCGCTATGCAGTGGTGACGAGGCGATCAGAGCGGACGAAGCGCGGAGCGGACCAATTTGGAGATTGCGCGCGAGAAGCGGGGCGAGCCTGTCACGTAATCAAGATTCCGTTCGGAATTATCCATGTATCGCATTAGTCCACATAAACTATATGGCAAATATTTTTATATATAGTGGTAGGTGCTCGTTCCCGTCTCCCGTGCGGCTTCCGAGCACTTGTTGATATCCAGTTGTGAAATCGTTTGCACAAGACTCACAAAAGCTTGTTAAAAGCTTGAGAACTCTTGAACATAGAAGATCATAAAAAATCATGGGAGAATACAGACCGACGCTAGCGATTCTGTTGATCTCCCGTTGTGATGCACTATTATAAAAAGAACACCAATGAACCGCCACGCTATAGTTACCATACATTGAGCTACCTTACAATCCATGTCATGATATAATCAAGGTGTGTCTGTAGATGACGAAGGTAAACAACCAATAGCTGGCCACAGCGATGTGCAGCCTACCATCACTGCCCAACAGCTAAAGCGATTGCATGCTCTCAGTACACAGATCTTTCATAACGATCGCGACGGGCGTATCGACTTCGCGTCCCTAATCCTGCATCGTGACATAGAGTCGTACAAGGACTTAACAGAACAGGAAGCCGCCAAGCTAGCGGATATACTGCTAGGATACCAGTTACTAGATAGCTATTTGTCGGCATTATGATAAACGCAGTCCCCCCAAAGAAGCAATCAGATCAACAGGCCCCCGGTAGCGCCAGAGCCATTGCTCTCAATATCTATAGACAATTCGCACAAGCCATCGCCGTATGCATCACCGCTTTCGTTGTAGACTGGGGGTTGCGCGCCGAGCTACCCAAGTCGCTGGCTAGATTGGATGCACGCGTCTTCTGGTGGCCAATCGCACTTGGCGTACTGTGGTTTGTCTGGACTAGTGTGGTTAGGTACTCCGCCTTATCTCGTATGTACGAAACCACCGATATCAGTCCTAGAAAAAGACGCATGCTGCTGGCTAGTTCCGTCCCCATGAAAATAGCCAGCACCCGCACCTTGCAAGATCTGGCGCAAGAGCGCTATCATGATAGGGCGCGATGGGTAGACATATGGGGAGTGAACGCTGGAGCCATGGTTTCTCATTGGCGGCCCATCATATCACCCAGCCAACCGCTCAAGGCTGGCTGGCGCATCTTGGTGCCGATGTCTATAGGGTTTAATGACGATGACATAAAAAGGATGGTCACTGAGGCTGTCTCCATCTGTGTGAATAAATGGACCGGCAAAGATGATGACTTGATGTTAAAACTGGTGCAGGCGGTTATCCAGGTGGATCAGCAATTCCCGGGGGCATCAGCGCGATTGTTGGGGACCAACGTGTTGCCGATACTGATGAGCGAATTGGCTAGCCGCCTACAGGCCAAATAACGAGGAACGCTGCGCGCAACATAAGCAATTATATGCGTATTGTTTATTTCTTTGCGTAAGAAAGGTCTTATTTGTGAAGGCGAGAACGGATTGTTAGCCATTGCGAACTAAATATCCATCCATCAATAATGCGTCTATGTGTTAAACTGTAATCAATGAACAGAGGCTGGAATAAGAAAGACGAGTTCAATGAACAGGGATACATTGCCATCCATCATCGAACTTACCCAACTGATGAACGAGATCAGAAAGATGTGCAAATCGACAGTTGTTGTCGGCGCATGGTTGACGGCGCCCGGGTTCCAGATTCTTCATCCATCCACGATACCTGGTTGCAGTACAAGACTCGGGGAGGCAGGGAGCTACGCAACAAGCTCATTCTTTACTACTCTCCTGTGGTGAAGTATGTGGCCAGGAGGATTGGATCGGGATTGCCGGATTACATCGAACGCTCAGATCTAGTTAGTTGCGGTTTTTTCGGCCTAATGGATGCGATAGAACGTTTCGAGCCGAGCCGTGGGCCCAAATTCGAGAGCTACGCCATATCCAGGATCAAAGGAGCCATTATAGACGAGTTGCGCAAGACGGATTGGGTTCCTAGATCGGTGCGTAATAAAGCAAAAGAAGTCGAACAGGCATACGGAAGGCTGCATGCCGTGCTGGGTAGAGTTCCAAGTGAGTCCGAAGTGGCGGACGACATGGGGATAACCAGAGAAGCGCTACAAGATATCTTGAATGGGATTCACGTGACAAGGCTGGTCGCTATCGAGCAGGTATTCTTTACGGGAAATGATCATGAGCGCAAGTCGATTGGAGATATGCTTGTCAGCAGTGCCGACTTACCGTCTCTGGTACTGGAGAGCAAGGAGGCGCGGGAACTGCTTAACAAGGCGTTGAGGCAATTGAGGGAGCGAGAAAGAACGGTGATCGTCCTCTACTACTACGAGGGTCTTACGCTCTCAGCCATCGGGGACATACTGGGCGTTACAGAAAGCAGGGTGTGCCAGATACACACCAAGGCGGTGCTTCAGCTGAGGGGCTCGCTTTTGGCAAGTTCGTAGTTTCTTAGGATAGGAACAGTAACCATCTCATCAACAGGGATATACAACATTTTTCTGATACATGGTTAAGCCGTTTTGGGATGCCTTACGTCAGATATGTTGGTCTGCAAATTATAGTGTTTATGTGATAAAATGGGTATAGTATCGGTATACCCTAAGGAGGTTTCGATGAAATTATTAAAAAGGCATTGGCCTATACCGGTAGCGGCTATCGGTGCCGTCGGGATTCTGGGACTTGTAGCAGGGAGTCTGGGTATGTTGCCTGGTTTTTCCGCCTTCAACGCCCAGATATCGCCCAGCACACCGCTGACAGCTACTTCGGGGACACTAACCATTGCCCTCGGACAATCAGGGACAATCACCCAGTCGGTATCCGACATGGCACCAGGTGACTTTATGGAGAGAACGGTCAATCTCTCAAATACCGGTACGATCGGGGTGTCCGCGGTCAACCTGAGTGCTGCGCTGTCCTCGATCTCTCCATCAACGACACCGCTGTTCTCTGGTGATTCGAGTTCAGCCGGGCTTCAGGTGTATGGACAGTCCTGTCCGACAGCTTGGACGAACACGGGTACATCCACAGCACCAGTGTATGATTGTTCTAGTACACCAATCACACTCTTTGGCGCACCCGTGAGCCTGGCCTCACTCACTGCCACCCCATCGGGATTGACAGTGCCGAGCAACTCAACTGCGTATGTTACAAGTTCGTATAATCCCAGCGACACAACTTCGCTTGGTGCAACAGATGGGGTTGTCCTGGGGTTGCCAACGTCCAAAAACGCAAGCGGAGTGTCGGAAGCACTGGGACCTAAGGGGTCATCAACCGCCACTGCCTACATTCTTATTACTGCGTACCTGCCGCCTGAGGCGGATAATGCATTCCAGGGTGGATCGGGCGACATCTCTTACACGTTCTCAGCCGTACAGAGAGCAGGTGAGGCAAAGTGAAAAAGCCTCGTACCATAATGGTTGCCTCTGTGCTTATGGGCATGGCGCTGACCGCTGCTGCGTTCTCCATCTTTGGACTTGCAGGTTATTCGCTGTTTTCAGGACAGAGTGGAGCAGTGTCCACCTCGATTTCGACGGGAGTGGTCAAGGTTGCACTGTCAGCTACAGGAGCAACAGAGTCATTGGGCATTGGAGCGCAAAACATAGCTCCCGGAGATACGATGCAGAGAGAAGTTGATGTTTCCAACAGCGGTACCTCTGCTATTGGTAATGTTACCCTTGGTGTTACTGCGTCCAATACCACAGCGTCAATCTACAGCTCTTCCACAGATGGATTGCAAGTGTCGATCTTGGAGTGCAGCGGTTCCTGGACTCCCACATTACTCAGCGATGGCGGATATAGCTATACGTGCAGCGGAACACAGAGTACTGCCTATGGACCAGATCCTATTGCCGATGTTGCATCTGGTGTTGCATTGCCAACGTCGCTATCCGACATCCCAGTGGGGGGAAGCAGCAGCTTTGTAGTGCAGGTTAGCTTCCCGACATCTGCGGGCAACTCTCAGTCAAGCGAGACCGAGAGTTTTACCTGGAACTTCACTGCGACTCAGGCTGCTGCCGGTGCGGTTTGATGTAAATATATCAAAAGCAGCAAAGGTGATTGGGTGGGCAACGATCACCCTTGTAATACTCGTGGTGATGGTGGTAGTACTTGGGCGCTTGACAAACTCGTACACCGTGTACAACGAGCAATCCGGCTCAATGCGTCCAAGCATTGCCCCTGGTGACGCTGTGGTGATGGCTCCAATACCAGCATCCGAGCTGAAGCCTGGAATGGTTATTGCATCTATCCCACCAGCGCCGTATCCCCATGAGGTGGTCTTACACGAGGTAGCAACGGAGCACAATGGGATTGTCACAACACGTGGAACAGCCAACAAGGTCAACGATCCCTGGCATATCAAGCTGGCTCCCACTGTCTGGCATGAGGTGCTTGTGATTCCATATGGCGGATATATCTCTTCGATGATAGGAGACAATCCGTTCGCCTTAATGCTGCTGATCGCAATTATTGTATTGGCGTTTGGTGCATTTTACATTCGACGAGAGCTGACGATCACCAAGAATAAGGAGGCAGAGCACTATGTTCCAGCTCGTCAATATATCCCGGAGCATTAAGATCGCTATAGTTGGTGTAACAGCCTGGGCGCTTGTTATGGGAGGAACTGCCTATGGTGCGAGCATGGTCAATCTAACCAATGCCCCAGGTGCTCCATGGCTGGGAGAGGCGATAACCAATTTGTTGCCCGGTCAATCGGTTACACGGGGCATCAATATTACAGATGGAGGAAGCTATCCGCTTTCTGTCCTGACGCTTGATCCTGTCGTTAGTGTATCTCCATTGGCAGATGTGGTTGAGGCTCAGGTCACGACCTGCTCAGGGGGAGTTATTGGTACCTACGATCCAATCTCCACTATGCCATCCACGATTACACTTAGCCCAACAGGTAGTCCTCAGACCGCCTGCATTCAAGTTGCATATTCACTGCCGTCCACGGCAGGGAACGCAGCAGCGGACGGAACGCTAAACGTTGCTTACAGTGTTGGATACACCTATCAGCCTCCGGGAGCATCTTCTACGTCAAGTGGCACCGTACCAGTTGTATCCACCCCCGCACCTACACCCACTCCCGCATCTCACACGGTATCCAGTCCCAATTCCCATACTAATACTAGTAGTGGTAAAACAAGATACATAGGACGAAGCGTGCCCGCGCCATCAGCACATACCTTTTTGGACCGAACGATAAGTACTATCACTCATGCGATACGAGCGGTGTTTACGACACCCGCTGGGTTGGCCTCGTCAGGCGGGGTGCTGGGTCTCGGTGGCCTGGGCTTTGGACTTATCCTTTTCCGCAGACACAAAGGCAAGAACATGGAGGACGAATACGTTCCACTTAGACAGGGTTGACGAAGGAGACAACATGAGACACATAGGTAATCAGGTTTTTTGGCGTGCAGCTAGGCGTGTCGGTATATTCTTAATTGGAATTGAGCTGGCAGCAGCACTCATTATTCCAGGGCTGTCCTGGGGTTCGTTCTCTGGCACGGCAACACCATCATCGGGCATGACGGTCGAGACCGCCACCATGCCCGCGCCAAGCAGCGTGAACGGAACGCTTAACGGATCGTCGGCAACACCGATGTTTGGGCAATTACAGTTGGATGGTATATCGTGCCCATCTACGACGTTATGCTGGGCGGTGGGGGATATCATTATTAATAGCGCTAGTGTCGGCTGGGCTGTTGAGTGGAATGGATCATCATGGGGGGTTTCGCAGTCTATACCAGGGATAAGTGGATTATATGGCATATCGTGCCCATCTACGACGTTATGCTGGGCGGCGGGAAATAACAGTGTTGTTGAGTGGAATGGGACATCATGGGGAACTGCACAACCCATATCAGGGGCAAATGGACTGTCTGGCATATCATGCCCATCAACTTCGCTGTGTTGGGCTGCAGGAGAGAATAGTTCTGGAGAAGGTGTCGTTGTTGAGTGGAATGGAATATCATGGGGAACTGCACAACCCATATCAGGGGCAAATGGATTGTCTGGCATATCGTGCCCATCCATTTCGTTGTGTTGGGCTACAGGAGAGAATAGTTCTGGAGAAGGTGTCGTTGTTGAGTGGAATGGGACATCATGGGGAACTGCACAACCCATATCAGGGGCAAGGACGCTGTCTGGCATATCGTGCCCATCCACTTCGTTGTGTTGGGCTACAGGACAGAATTATAATAGTAGTACTGACGTTTACACTGGAACTGTTGTTGAGTGGGATGGATCATCATGGGGAACCGAGCAACTTATATCAGGGACAGACTATTTATATGGCATATCGTGCCCATCCACTTCGTTGTGTTGGGCTGCAGGGACATATTATAATAGTAGCACTGACGCTTACACTGGAACTGTTGTTGAGTGGAATGGATCATCATGGGGGGGGCAGACTACATCAACAGTTTATTTATATGGTATATCGTGCCCATCCACGACACTATGTTGGGCAATAGGAAATAGCAATAGTGATGTTGGTCAAGCTATTGAGTGGAATGGAGCAGGGACGTGGGGGACTGCACAGTCTATGCAGTTTATATCCAACCTGAACAGCATATCGTGCCCGTCCACGACACTATGCTGGGCAGTGGGATATAACAGTGGCAGTGCTGTCCAGGCTATTGAGTGGAATGGAACATCATGGGGGGTTTCGCAGTCTATATCAGGGACAAATGGACTGTCTGGCATATCATGCCCATCTACGACGTTATGCTGGGCGGTGGGAAATAACAGTGTTGTTGAGTGGAATGGATCATCATGGGGGACCGCACAGTCTATATTAGCGGAGACTACATTGAATGGTATATCGTGCCCATCCACTTCGTTGTGCTGGGCGGTGGGAGATTATTATAATGTTAATACCGGTACACAAACTGGGGTTGTTATTGAGTGGGATGGAACGTCATGGGGAAATGTACAGTTTGTATCAGGAACATACCAATTAAATGGCGTATCGTGTTCATCCACTTCGTTGTGTTGGGCTGTAGGAGAGAATAGTGCGCTAGATAATGGGGTTGTTGTCGAGTGGAATGGAACATCATGGGGAACTGCACAGCTTATATCAGGGACAAGTGCGCTGTCTGGCATATCGTGCCCATCCACTTCGCTGTGCTGGGCGGTAGGGGGAAGCACTGCCGTTGAATGGACTGGATCATCATGGGAAGCTGCACAGTCTATATCAGGGATAAGTGGGTTGTATGGTATTTCGTGTTCATCCACTTCGTTGTGTTGGGCTGTAGGAGAGAATTATAATAGTAGTACTGGTCAGGCTGTCGAATGGACTGCGGCGGTAGGGTGGGAAGCTGCACAGTCTATATCAGGGGCAACTGTACTAAATGGCATATCGTGTTTATCCACTTCGTTGTGTTGGGCTGTGGGAAAGAATAGTAGTAATGTTGGCGTTGTTTACAACCCCTTTCCCTCCCTCTCCCTTACTTGGACTGCTCCATCGGGTACCAACACTGATCCATCTGGTACCGACGCTCTTGGCTATCCGCTTGTCGGCTCTCAGCAGCTCGTCGAAGCGTCGTATAGCAACTCTACGTGCGGTACGTCATGGACATCCATACCGGGTGAACTTGGTGCGTCCGCAACGTCCGCTACGGTCGGCTCGCCGTCCAGCTCGGAGTGCTACAGCGTGCAGGCGGTTGGTCGAGATACCTATTGGACAAGTGCCGTGCCCACGGGAGTACCCGGATGATGCAGTCCAAGTCTTATGCGCTGTTCGCCACCATGCTCATTTTGTTGGCTATAGCGCTAGCGGTTACTGTCTAGTACGCACATAATGATGAACTACCTCGCCCTAGCGGACGGGGTATTCTTGCCAAAAATTCAATAAACTGCTCGCATGTTAATTGTTTTGCATATTTACATATTATATTAATGATATAATACAGCTATGAACAGATCAACTAATTGCCCTGTCGTAAATCAGTTAACTACCCCTCCTGTAGGGACGGGGTATTCAAGGTGCGATAACTGATGAATACCGCCCTGGTTGCCCTCATGGCCGGTATCTTTGGCGCTGTGCTTGCCGCTATTGTGCTGCTGGTCAGTGGTCGCATACACATAGATATAAGAAAGTACCAATCAACTATAAAACCAACCCAGCTGCCAATTGGTCGCATGGTTGTTGGATTATGCCTTGGGGCGCTCATGTTCGCGATTACTTCATGGGTAACACTCGCTCTATTGATGGTTAGCGCTCCATTTGTTTGGGAAAGCATAATGCATAGCGATCGTCAAGCCAAAGCAGAAATGAATAGGTTAGAGGCAATAATAGAGTGGATCGAATCTGTGAGAGATCAGTTAGCGGCCGGTTCCAACATAGAGACAGCTATCATGGGTACCCTAGCCACTGCACCGCGCCTTATCCACATGGAGGTGACTCAGTTGGCCGCAGACATCAGGGGTTCCTATAGCACGAGTTCAGCTCTACGCCGGATGTCAACTTCTCTAGACTCAAGGGCTGCAGACCAGATGTTGGCTCCCCTCATTATGGTTACCGAGACCCCGGGGTCGTCGCTAGTGGAAACCTTGAACTCTCTCAGCGCCCAGGGACGGGAGGAGCTGGCTATGATGAAGCAAATAGAGGCCAAGCGTGCCCCGGCTTACACGAACGTGCGTATGATGGTCTTGGTCAGCTTTATCTTTTTGGTGGGCGTCGGAGTGATTCCGGGCGGATACATGCAAGCATATAAATCGTTCACGGGGCAGATAGTTATGGGAGGCGGATTGCTCGTATATGGTCTGGCCGTTTATATAATGACTCGCCTGATTAAGCCAGAAAAGCAGCCCAGGTTTATTACTACACAAGAGCAGCCAGCCTCTTTGTCAGGCGGACAGGAGCTGAGAGATGGCTTTATAAATCTTGGTTAATCGGTACATAGACAGAAGTCAACTACCCCGTCCCGAGGACGGAGCTTACGGGAAGGTCCTGGAAGCCCAGGTTGACCAGACCAAGATATTAGAAAGAAGGTGAGACAAATATCTACGTTGTATACAAGCGAGAAGACCAACCCTGGGATGCCTCCTCAGTCCCAGGCTCTTGAATCCGTGTCAGCAGACAACCGTAAGGGCAAGGACGAAACGGGGCACGGAGTAACTGGTATGCAACATGGTCGAGAGGATCGTTTCTTGGGGCTTACCTCCTCAAGAGACAATTACCCCGCAACTTCGGAGCAATCCGAGGGAGCAGAAGCAGGGGGCGTTATTGCCCCACCCAGCAGTACCGCATCACGGGTATTCGTGCTCGACAAGCACGGTCATCCGCTCATGCCCTGTCATCCAGCCAGGGCACGGAAATTACTTAAGTCCGGACGAGCCAGGGTCCACCACCTGGCACCGTTCGTGATTCGTATGGTGGACAGAGAAATAGGACAGTGTAAGGTTCCCGGGGTTGTCGTCAAGATTGACCCAGGTTCCAAGCACACCGGTATCGCCTGTGCCCGCGTAGACAAGGCTGGCATAACTCATGGGCTGGTGTCGATTCAGCTTGATCATCGCGGGCAGTTTATTCACAAGAGGATGGGACAACGAGCAAGTTATCGCCGTCGCAGGCGCTCGGCCAATCTACGTTATCGTGCTCCACGATGGAGAAATCGCCACCCGCAGGCTTGTCGGGCATGCGGAAAAAATGCAAAACATGGGAGAGGATACTGTGGAACGTGTCTTAAAAAGCGTAATTTCGTGGATAACGGATATCGCCAGTATCGCTTTCCACCAAGTCTTTTTCATCGAGTTGCAACCACCACATCGTGGATAAATCGCCTATCCAGGTGGGCTCCGGTTACGAGTCTGGCAATAGAACTGGTATGTTTTGATACCCAGGTAATGCAAAATCCCGAGATTTCAAGAGTTGAGTACCAACAGGGCACCCTGGTAGGTTATGAGATACGGGAATATCTTCTTGAGAAATGGGGGAGAAAGTGTGCTTATTGTGGAAAAAGCAGTGTGCCGCTTAACATTGATCACGTTGTTGCTCGATCTAGAGGGGGGACTAATCGGATCTCAAACCTTACTCTCTCCTGTAGAGACTGTAATGAATCCAAAGGGGCCGAGGGCGTGGAAATCTGGTGTAAACGACGCTTCGGGGAACAAAATGGAAAGAAGATTGCCCATAAGGTCACTGCTCAGGCCAAGGCGCCGCTCGAGGATACGGCAGCAGTCAATTCCACCCGTTGGGCATTATGGCGAGAACTTCTAAAAACAGGACTGCCAGTTGAGACCGGTACAGGTGGGCGAACCAAGTGGAATAGAAAGCGATTCGGTGTGCCCAAGTCTCACACCCTGGATGCTCTCTGTGTTGGAGAGGTCGATGGTGTTGGATCAGTGCCCAATAGCGTATTGATTGTTGCTTGCACAGGACGAGGCCAGCACCAAAGAACGACACTAGACAAATACGGTTTTGTCCGTTCAAGGCTGCCCCGAACCAAGACCCATCATGGTTTACGCACGGGCGATTTTGTACGAGCGGTGGTGTCAAAGGGCAAGCGCAGAGGTGTCCACGTTGGCCGCGTGGTTGCGCGTTCATCCGGGAGCGTACGTGTGGGCAAGGTGAGCGGGACTTCTTACAGGAACTGCACGGTTTTACAACGAGCAGATGGTTATGGATATGATAGAAAGGAGGAAGCGTCTCTCATCCCTGCTCTTGCGGACGGGGTATCTGAGGCGCGATAACTGATGAAAGAGCTAACCGATGAATACGCTAGAATACTCGATGAGCTGAATCAGTTGCCGTTGGAAACACTACTAAAAAGAGAGCAAGAACAGGCGCTTGGCAGGATTATACGAGATTGTGACACACAGGAGCCATTTCAAGCCCAGCTGCGCAAACAAGCTATAGAGATTTTCATGATGCATAATGTGCGCTTAGTGGCATCTATAGTAGCGCAAACAGCCACCAAATGGCCATCTGCTCACATAACAGATGACCTCATGCAAGAAGGGACCATGGGACTGATGAAAGCGATTTCAATGTATGACCCAAATCGCCCCACCAAGTTTTCTACTATGGCAACCTATTGGATACGTCAAGCAGTGACTAGCTACATGATTACTGCGAACGAGACTATCAGAGTGCCAGCGCATGTTAATCGCAAAAAGGAGCGGCATACGCAAGAAGTTACGCAGGCTGCCCGGCGCGCTCGCTCGATGCGCTCTTTGGACGCTCCGCTTGACGAGGGGTCCGACCTTACCCTGGTCGATTTAATAGAGGATATCGGCCAAGAAGTGGGTCGTAGTATAGACCTGGAAGACATTAAAGAGCAGGCCACAGCGCTGATGTCAGTCTGGTTAAATCCCCTAGAGGCGGAGGTGATCCGCTTGCGTTTTGGCTTGGGCGATGATCCTCCGCTGTCATTGACCACTTGTGCCCAATTGCTGGGCATATCAGATGTTGAAGTAGCACAACTGGAACAATCGGCATTCACAAAGCTGCGTTCGGTTGCTCAGTCAACTACCCCGCCTTAACGGACGGGGCTTGCGGGAGGGTCCTGCAAGCCCAGGTTGACCAGACCAAGATATTAGAAAGGAGGCGAGATAAATATTTACGTTGCATACAAGCAAGAAGACCAACCCCGGGATGCCTCCTCAATCCCAGGCTCTTGAATCTGTGTCAGCAGACAACCGTAAGGGCAAGGACGAAACGGAAGAGCCTCTCCTCCCCGCCCAAAAGGTCGAGGTATCCGAAGCGCGATAACTGATGAAACCTGCTATATACCGAGCCGTCTGGTGGATTGCTATTATAGCGGTTCCTGTTGGGTTGGTCACTTATTGGGGCAACCCAATCCACGACATACAGCACAACGCACTCACGATTTCGATAGCTTGGTCATATGTGATTTGGATTGCGTGGCTGTGGTTATGTCTCGGTGGCCTACTCGAGTTGTTTGGCCAGTGGACAGCGCGTGCCATCCCTATAAGGTCAATGTACCCCGCCCAATGGATGGCCTCTTGGGGATGGTCGGCCACACCACTCGCTCGTCCGCGCTCTCCCATGGATTTGCGTCTCCTTGAGTTCCGGCGTGTCCTGTGGCCCGCATCAGCCCCACTCCAACTCTGTGCGCAGCGGCGAGCTGCTCATCGTCGCTATACGCAGGCGTTCAGCGCCGCCTATATCAAGAATAGCGCAATCCGTCAGCGGCCTCACAACTATAGTGACCACATACGGGCCGCGTATTGGCTCGATGCGGCGGCCCGGCACTGGGCTGTGTATACCACAATGCACTTGGTGGCCAGTGTGCAGAGTGCCCGCAGATTGTATATATGGGCAACCGATGACCAGGTGTCCATGGATCTATGGCGCAGGGACGAGTCCAAAGACATGAAGCAAGAGGGTCTGAATTGCTGGTATGTGCAGAAAGACGAGGTGACTGCACGACAAATCGCTCGTGTCGTCGATGTGCTGGACGAGGGCATTATGGCACAACGGTTGCGGGACTTGGCGTTCCTGATACCCAAGGGACAGTGTTTTGTAGATGGCTATCCCAGCCTACTGTGGCTACGACCCGGGATTCAGTTCCCCTATCCAGCGCTAGAGCCATTTGATGTTCAGGAGGTCTGCAGGTGGCTACAGCACACCCCATGGATAGACTCGCTGCAGATCATAACGCTTGAGGACATGCCGCCCGATCTGCATGCGCACCGCCGTCTCGTCGCCATGTCGAAGCTCTGGAACACACCAGTCTGTGACTCGTCCAAAGTCAATGTAATAGTGACTAATCGGACATTGAAGAGTTCAGAAGCGATAGACCTGGACCCAGAGAGCATGGTATGGCTAGGGTCTATCGAGCCTTGAATTGATTAGTGCGCAGACGCCAAACTGGTCAATAGTTCACCAACCGTGGGCACCTCTGGTCTGGTCATCTTTTGTATAAGGGCAGCGCGCAGACGTAGCGGCAGGGTGCTCTCGGCGGCGTTATTGCCCATTGTCACGTTTTGCTTTATCAAGACAGTCAGCCACCATGGGCAGGTGGCTTTGTCATTTATTATGCTGGTTTCCGTGGTATTGGTCAGCCACTCCCCGATTAAGTGTTGTTCATCCGCAGATAAGTCTTCATCTTCCATTAGCGCTTTGGCCCATGTAAGGTCATCATCGTACAGCGTGCGCATTCGCTTGGCCTCGGACACCTGACGCATACCCGACTCAGAGTGTATCAGTTTCTCGATGAACTCCTCCAGGGGGCCCCAGTCTTTCTGTAAAATCAGGAACCGTGTTGCTTCCATCTCCGCAGGACTTATTTCACGCGTGCGCTGTTTGGTTGTTCTTGCAGACACGGGCGCCGGCAATCCCAGAATGCGAGACCACTGTTGCTCCAGCATTCTGCGGATGAGCGGGTCTGGGACACTATGTATAGCCTGCGTAACCTCCTCGTGCACCTTTGACAGCCTTTGCGTGTCTGTTATCAGTTCTCGATTGTCTTGTAAGACTTGCCGTTCTCCCCAATCTAGCACCCATTGCTCTATGTTGGGGGCGGTCTCCTTGAGTCCATTCAATAGGTCTGCTCCAAGCTCGTCTACACTGGTGTCTGGGTCTAACCCCTGCTCAAGTTCGCAGACATTGAGCTGCATGTTGCCAGGACGCGGACAGCTCAATGCTTTCAGAACGCCGTGACGCCCAGCACGGTCGCCATCGAGCATCATGTAGATCTCTCTAAACCCCATCGAGTTCAGCTCTCTCAAGTGACCGGCAGTTAGTGCGCACCCCAACAAGGCAGCGGTAGGCCACCCAATGTCCAAGAGCCGCAGCCAGTCAATCATACCCTCTACGATCGTTACGTCTCTACGCTCGGCGGTGGCCTTTGTTGGTGGTATTAAAAGGTGCCTGCTTTTGTTATATAGCGGACTACTCGGCCCATTTTTGTATTTTGGTCCTTGTGGGTCGTCTACGTTCTTGGCAGCCCAGCCTACAGGAGACCTCTGAGAGTCCCTGATTGGTACGATCAAGTATCCCTGGGCCTGGCTTATCGATACGGCCTTGTCGAGTTTGGCCCAAGCGTCGCGTCCTATGTGCGATCTGGCGGAGCGCAGTGCCGACTCGGACACATACACCATCTGTACACGGTGGAGTAGCTGCATGGACACCTTGCGCTCTGCAGACAGTGCGCATAGTGCGTCGTGCTGATCGTCGTGCTGCTCCATGTGGCGCAACGCCTCGGCGTAAATATGGATCAGGGCCGCCTTTTGTTTCCATTCGAGATCGGTTGGGGGTGGCAGCCCGGCCATCTCGGCGAGGCGCCGGATTGCCTCGAAGAATGGCACGTCTTCAAGCAACATGAAAGCCTTGAACAAATCGCCCCCAGTCTGGCAACCAAAGCAATAAAAGACACCGAGTTGATCGTTTATAGATAAAGATGGGTTTCGGTCTGGGTGAAAAGGGCACAATGCCATATAATGCCCGCTATACTCGGAATCTTGTGTCTCTTGTACGTCTGTGTATATCGCCATTAGCTTGCTTATCGGATATACATGGCGTATTTGTTCGATCAAAGGGCGATTCGTATCCTCTGCGACTTGGAGCTTGTCCATAACTGCATTATACCGTCTCTTTGAGTATTGGCGCCACATATGATATACGGTGCTTCTTGTTGTGAATCCGGTGGCTGTGCCATATTTGCATGACATATATACACGCATATAATACAATGTGTATATGACACGATCAACTAATACGGCAATACAACTTATAAACAAATGTTACAACTCTTTAAGCCAGGCCCAAGCAGATATGAAAGACCTATTAGAGTGGGCCGAGCAACACCCAGATGCTCCTCTGTCTTTTCATTCACCAGAGAAACCCAGCATAACCACCCATATTAAAGCCATCATGGAACAGGAGCGCGGTCCTTGGTCTGCCAGAGACGTATATGAAGAGCTGAACCGTCAAGGCGTAGCGCCCAAGGCGCGCAAAGCAGTCCAGGCGGTCCGCGTGTCGCTGTCTCGCATGGCCAAATCTGGAGATCCTTGGATAGTTAAAGTTGGAGACGGGCTATACGTACACAAGGAGTTTGTCGATACGCAGACTGCCCGTAAAGTCTCGTAGTTAGGCGGTGCGTCATGCCGACCACATCCACATCGACACGTAAAACACCAACAGACAAGCTATGCAACGTGCCCATAGCGCCAGACCGTCGTTGCGCCAACAAGTTGCCCAAGGGCAAGCCAAACTGCGGCGAGCACGGGCACGAAATATCGGCCGAGATGTGTGGTCCTTGTCCTTTTGTCATAGTTGATAAAAATGATGTCGTACACATATGGGACAATACCATAGATCAAGAAACTTGCCTGATTCATAGGGACGTCGTCCTGGACGTACTATATCAGCTAAAAGGAGAAACCTCAGATGAGTCTTGCCTGGTTGGCAGAGAGGTCGCTATAATTAATACTCGTGGACAAATACACCGGGAGAACGCCCCGGCTTTTTATGGTGCTGACGGTGATAGGGCTTGGTATTGGGAAGGCAAGCCGCATCGTGATGGCGGTCCAGCTTGGGTATGGCCAGATGGGACACAAAAATGGTATCAACATGGCGAATTGCACCGAGACGATGGACCTGCCTGGATTAAATCAGACGGCACACAAGAGTGGTATCAGCATGGCGAATTACACCGAGATAATGGACCAGCTAGGATCAAGCCGGATGGCTCGGAGTATTGGTATCAGCATGGCAAGCTACACAGAGACGGCGGGCCTGCGTGCTCTAGCTATGGCGTAAAGTCTTGGTGGCAACATGGCGAGCGTCACCGCGACGATGGTCCAGCTGATATCTGGTCTAATGGTGAGCAACGCTGGTACCGGCATGGTAAAATGCACCGAGACGATGGACCAGCCATGATCAAGCCGAATGGGACGGAAATTTGGTGGATAGATGGGCGTATGGTACCCACGCCAGACAGTACAAAGCAGTGATTGACCCGGCCCAAGACACAACTGATATAACGGATTATGCGACAAGCGACTGGCATCCATGGATAGATCAACGTCAATGGTGGGCAAATACGCAGTATCTATGGCAATGGGCGCCTGTGGATAGTCAGTTCGGCAGTCTGCCCGAACAAGGATCGCCAGAACGTGGCCTAGCCTTGGCCCTGTTGTCCATCCTGGGGGCATTCGGCTGCGCGAGCGATGTACAATTGAGGCGTATATTCCGGGAGCGCGCAGAAGCTGCAATAGAAGCGGCTACATCTTCTAATTTTCTGGCTGAGACTATATCGAATGGTCCGGCACCACGCCTATATAAAATAAGATCCAGGAGTATACTGGAGAGAATGTACGCACAGATGGCTCCCGCCGAACAGATCGCCGTGTGCGGTAATGTGCAATTGGTTAGCAACTCGAATCACATGCGGCATGATGTATTGGGTCTACAGCTGGCCCTAGATGTACCCGATCAGCACATAGATGCTATATTGGGAGAGCCCTGGGCACAAGGGCAACTGCTGTTGCCCGATCATAGGGGTCCAGAACGGGGCGACTTGGTCATCGTGCATAACGGGGGTGTGCGTGATGTTTATGAAATAGTTGGATCTGTCTCGTCACTTAGTTATATACTACCCAAAAAGTTCACCACCTGGATGCAAGCGCTGGGCCTGGCTACGCCGTCGGTTCTGGGTATGCGTGTTATCATGTTTTGTGCTGACTCGTCTGGGGGGGCCGTCTCTGCTCGTCAAGCCATAGCGGCGCTACGACGCGTCGCCAAAGAGCCGATAGAGGGCACCGGCGGCAAATACCTGAGTTCAGAGATGATGCGGCATGTGTTATCTTCCATATTAATAGTCAAGGCATCTGATTGGCCTGGCTGGGGAGCTCGCCCTAAAGATGCCCCGATAATAGCCCAGCGCTTGGCGTGGCCTGAAGAAAAGATGGAAACAGTGGAGGACATTATGGCAGCGCCCTATGTGCCTCAGCTCGATACCACTGTCGCGGACTGGACAGAGACGGCCAAAAATGCACGGGGATTGCTTTCTTGGTCTATGATTGCATCTGCTCGATCAGTCACCTAATGGCGCCATGGCGTAGCGCTCTCTGCGTCGTGGCGGTGCTATGCAGGACAATGGAACGCAAATAAAGATGACGAAGATTTGCAATTTCCCAACATCCAAGAGCAAGCGCTGCAAACAACCGATAGCCGATGACAAACCGAACTGTGGCAGGCATAGGATCAACTTGTCGGCAGAACAGCTCGGGCAGAACCCAACTGTATACCAAAAGGATGGTGAACTGCATATCTGGGTAGGAAAGCCTGACAGCCTGTACTGCTTGATCCATGGTGACCCAGCCTGCCGAGTGCTATATCAGTTAAGTGGTGAGAAGATGCCGCCCTGCGTAAGACAGACAATTGAGTGGAAGGACGCGGACGGCATGCCACATAAAGACGACGGACCGGCTGTACTCAGGGTGGATGGTACACAAAAGTGGTATCGGCATGGTTTTCGTCATCGCGAGGACGGACCAGCCGTAATCGAGCCAGACGGCACACAAGGGTGGTACCAGCACGGCGAATTACACCGAGACGGTGGTCCGGCATTCGTTGGGGCGGATGGTACACAGAAGTGGTACCAATATGGCAAGTTGCACCGAGGCGATGGACCAGCATTCGTTGGGGCGGATGGTGAGCATAAATGGTATCAATATGGTAAGCTTCACCGTGATGACGGGCCGGCCGTGATCAGACCCGATGGTTCGCAAGCCTGGTATCGGCATAGCGACCTGCACCGGGATGACGGCCCAGCCCTGATTCGCGCGGATGGCACGCAGGAGTGGTGGCAATATGACGAATGTCATAGGGAGGATGGACCGGCCATAATCAAAGCAAATGGCAGGCAGGAATGGCGGTGGCACGGCTGGCATGTCACTGAACAAGAGCACGCTGCGCTGCGAGAGCGATCCAAGAATATTTGATTTTGTCTTTATGGTGTTTCTTTTATGGCAGCAGTCAGAATAACCTATTTCGTGTCCCTGAGAATGGGTATTTTTGTTGATCTCCTGTTGTGCGGCACTATTATAAAAATAACCATGGAACACAGAGAACAATGACAAGGATTTGTAATTTCCCGATATCCAAGACAAAGCGTTGTACACAACCGATAACCGACGATAAGCCAAATTGCGGCAGGCATAAGGTCAATCTGTCGGCAGATCAACTTGGGCGGCGCCCGACTGTATACCAAAAGGATGGCGAACTTCATGTCTGGGCAGGAAAGCCTGACAGCCTATATTGTCTAATTCACGATAATTCTGCTTACCGGGTACTATATCAGCTAAGTGGTGAGATGATGCCGCCGTGCATAAAACAGACAATCGAATGGAAGGACGCGGACGGCATGCCACACAAGGACGATGGACCGGCCATACTTGAGGTAGATGGCACACAAAAATGGTATCGACATGGGTCCCGCCATCGAGACGATGGCCCGGCCGAGATTACTGCGGATGGCACGCAAGTTTGGCGCCAATACGATGGGATACACCGGGATGGCGGTCCGGCTGTGTTCGAGTCAGATGGCACACAACAGTGGTATCAATATGGCGAATTGCACCGGGATGGCGGTCCGGCTGTAACCAAAGCAAATGGGGAGCAAGAATGGTATCAGCATGACCATTTACACCGTGAGGACGGGCCAGCTGCAATCGAGCCAGATGGCACGCAGTGGTGGTTCCAGCATGGTAAGCCACACCGGGAGGACGGACCGGCCCTGATTCGCGCGGATGGCACGCAGGAGTGGTATCAGTATGGCAAACTGCACCGCGAAGATGGTCCAGCCGTGGTCAGGGCAAATGGCATGCAGGAATGGCGATGGCATGGCTGGAGGGTCACCGAGGAGGAGTACACTGCGTTGCGAGAACGATCCAAGAATATTTGATTCCGTCTTTATGGTGTCTTTCTTATGGCAACGGTCAAAATAACCTATTCCGTGTTCCTTGAAATGGGTATTTTTGTTGATCTCCCGTTGTGTGGCGCTATTATAACAGAAGCAGCGAAATATGTGATACAATGGCTAAATGAAGACACAGATCGGGAGATGTAACTGATGAGGGCATGTAACTTCCCGATATCCAGCGACGAGCGCTGCAAACAACCGATAACCGGTAACAAGCCAAACTGCGGCAGACACAAAGTTAATTTATCAGCGGATCAATTGGGGCAAAGTCCGACTGTATACCAAAAGGACGACGAGTTGCACGTCTGGGCAGGGGAACCAGACGGTGTGTACTGTCTGATTCATAATAACCCGGCTTATCAAGTGTTGTACCAGCTGGCCGGAGAGAAGGCGCCATGCTGTCTGCGGGAGTCAGCAGTGTGGACAGATGAAAACAAAAAATGGCACCGAGAGGATGGCCCGGCTGTGATTAGAACTGATGGAACACAAGAGTGGTATTGGCATAATGAATTGCACCGAGAGGATGGCCCGGCCATAATTAGAACTGACGGAGCACAAGAGTGGTATCAGCATGGCAAGTGGCATCGAGATGGTGGTCCAGCCATAATTAAAGCAGATGGCACGCAGTTCTGGTGCCAGCATGGCGAAGTACACCGGGAGGACGGACCAGCTGTGATCGAGCCGGATGGTACACAAGAGTGGTGGCAGCACGATGAATTGCACCGAGAAGGCGGCCCAGCTGAGGTCAGGCCGGATGGTACGCAAATTTGGCGCCGACACGACGAGTTACACCGCGGTGATGGCCCAGCCTGGATAGAACCAGATGGAACACAGTTGTGGTTCCAAAGTGATGGGGTGCATAGGGAAGATGGCCCGGCTGTAATTAGGCCGGATGGCACACAAGAGTGGTGGTGGCACGGTAGGAAAGTCACCGAACAGGAGCACGCCGTATTTAACAGGTAGTCCGGGGGCGTTTGACTCCATCTTCGTGGTACCTCTTTTATTATAATGGCCAAAATAATATTTTCCGTGTTCCCAAAAATGGGTATTTTCGTTGATCTCCTGTTGATCTGAATACACACGATGGCCGTCTCGGTGCCTTTTCTTTGTTTTAGGGGGTATCGAGATAGCCGAAATATTGCAAAGGACAAGGAAAAGGCCAGGAGGGGCCACGGAGAGGACACGAGAATGCTGCCCGGGGTTTGTTTGGGCACTTCTAGAGTATTTTTGTGGCTGTAATGATTAAAATAGCCTATTCCGTGTTCCTCGAAATGGTTATTTCCGTTGATCTTCTGTTGTGAACGATTCCAGGGTTACTGTTTTTAGGCAAGAATGCTCCGTCCGCGAGGCCGGGGGTGAATTGCCAGCTATTACAAACCATATCTCCACATTAGCGATACACCCACATGGTAAAATATAATCAATGAGTAAAGGTTGGAAGAGAAAAGACAAAAATAACGAACGGGGACATATTGCCATTCGCTATCGAGCCTATCCGACTAACGAACAAGAACAAAAAGCTGCACAGATCGACGGGTGTTGCAGACAGATAAAGAACTTGGCTAAGGCACAACGTGACTTGGCTTATCGGTTGACAGGGAAATCGCCAGGCTATACAGCGCAAGCCAAGAACCTAAAAGAGCTTCGAGATGATCCCGACCTTGCGCCCTGGCTATCCAGTGTTCCATCTCAAATACTTCAACAGGCTCTTCGAGATCGAGACGCCAGTTATCAACGATTCTTTTCTGGTAAGGCCAGATATCCAGCATGGGCGAGTAAGGGTTCTCGAATTAGTTTTCGTGACCCGCAAGGCGTGAAAGTAGAGCGTATTTCTCGTAAGTGGGCTGAGGTGAAGCTCAAGGGAATGGGATGGGTAAGGATACGAATGCATCGGCCACTGGTCGGAAACCGAATTTGCTCTGCCACCTACATTAAAGAGCCAGATGGCAAGGTATTCATCTCTATCTTATGTGAGCGTCATAAGCGTCAACCAACCAAACCTCTTGATAAAACAAACACCATTGTTGGAGTTGATAGGGGTGTGGCGATAGCGGTTGCAACCAGTGACGATGACCTCATTAACAGAGAAAACTGGACCAAGAAAGAGCGTGAACGGCTGGTACGACTGGAACGTACACGAGAGCGCAAGAAACGAGCAAGAGCACAAGTGAAAGGAGAAGCAGCACATAAATCGAAGAAACAGGTGAAGACAGAGTTGGCAATAGCTGTATTACACGCCAGAGCACGTCGGCGCAGGAATGATTTTGTGGAGAAGGTAAGTTGCGACCTAAGCAAGAACCACGCTATGGTCGTTTTTGAAGATCTACATTTAGCTACGATGACACGCTCAGCCAAAGGCACTATTGACAATCCGGGGAAGAACGTGAGACAAAAGTCAGGACTTAATAGGGTGATGCTTGACAAAGCTCTCGGGAAAATACTTACCCGCACAGATGACAAGGCACACAGTCACGGTCATGTGGTCTTGTGTGTCCCAGCTCCTGGAACCTCGATTACCTGTCCTGAATGTGGTTACAGAGATGCAGATAATCGAGCCTCAAGGTCGGTTTTCATCTGCAAACACTGTGGGCATAGAGCTCATGCGGACATAAATGCCGCAATTAATATCCGTGAGCGGGGGATCAAACTCGTTCTCGCCGGTGGAACGCCGGTGGCAGCCTACCAGGGCACAAACCTGGAACCGACCTTGGTCGGTGCTGAGCCTGGAGCAGTAAGTAATGGGCTAGGAAGCGGGAATAAAGACCTGGACTGCATCACCGAACGGGTCCCTGCGTGAAAGCGGGATTCGGCGACAGATGTCCAGGAAGCCTCGTCTGTGAGGAAGAGTGTAGTTCATGAGCAGGCTTTTCTTAATAGCATCAAATGGATCCATTAACAGGGCTGGGGCATATCGTCAATTGCCGATACTTTGTGCCCAGATTCCTCAAAGATCGGTTGACCCGCATGAAATTCGCAAGATGGACCCACAGGCAGATCCAGTACAATTCGAGGCCCTAGCAAGCAGTTCCGATGTGACGAAGCGCATGGCGGCCGCTATGTGCCCTAAACTTACCGAAGAATACTTGGAGCGGTTCTCTAGGGATTCCGCTGAGTCTGTACGGCGCATCGTGGCTTCTACGGTCGGGGTTCCGCAAGACATATTGCGCAGGCTTGGTGAAGATGCATCGGAGCTGGTACGGGGCGGTGTTGCCGGTAATCGTACCACCCCAGAGTCGGTACGTCGGTGGATGGCTGATAACGATCCGTCGATGAGCGTACGGCGCAGAGCGCTCGCTACGCTGCAACCACGTCAACTACCCCGCCCTAACGGACGAGGTATCCGAGGCGCGACAGGTGATGAATAGGAGTCAATGAGGTTACGTGCTATTCACAATCGGCCACTCTGTCCTATCCGAAGATCAGTTTGCGAGGTTGCTTACCGATGCTAACATACAGGTATTAGTGGATGTACGCTCGCATCCAGGCTCCAGCAAATATCCGCACTTTGGTCGCCAACAAATGATGCGTTGGGTCCCAGAGCACGGTATCGAATATATCTGGGAGCCTCGTCTGGGCGGCTGGACTGAACATCATCAGGACTGGGTACAGCCGATGCGCGGATATGGTGTGGATGTGTCCATTTATGGCTCAGGGGCGTTTCCAAAACAGCGTATTGCCAAGCGTCTGGCGCCCGATAACACCATTGATCCCGGGTGCCCGCAACATGGTTTCGGGCGTACCATAATGCCTGCGATCTCAGGTGCCTGTACCTGTCCGCCGAATGGACCATCCTGGTATATCTGTGGTTTTTATGACTACAGCTTTTTCCAGATGCTCCCGGAATACTGGGAAGCTAGTTCATGGCTGAGGTCTTATCAGCAGGACCGGCGTGTAGCCATTATGTGCGCAGAGGCCAGATGGTTCAGCTGCCACCGAGGAATGATAGCGGATTCTATGTGGTACAGATACGGGATCGATGCACTGCATCTGCCGAACCAGCGCAAGAAACATTCAGAGACCATTGGAAACCGGCTAGAACGTTATCATCCGGACATCATCGCCGCCTGGGACCAGTCGCGAGCAAATCATACTGACCATATCGCGCATTAGCCGTCACGCCGCCGCGTACACGTCGTCTGTCATTGGTTAGCGACTATCGATTCGTTGTAGTTTATCGAATTTTTGGCAAGAATACCCCGTCCATGGAGACAGTTGACAACCCCGTCTCGGCGACTCGTTCGTTGCGTCAGCGTGCCGCCACAAGTATTATCCGCGGAACATAGAACACCGTTAGTACAATGACATAAAGGAGTGACATAATGGCAAGACTTTGTAATTTCCCAATAGGCGGTAATAGGCGTTGTGCACAACCAATAGCAGATGGCAAGCCAAACTGTGGGAGGCATAATGGTAATTCAGTTGGAGTGCCGTCACCCGATCTTTGCGAGCAGGAGTTGATGTACTACGAAGGCGATCTAGCCAAAGACCCTATCATTTGGAAGGAACGGAGGACCCGCGTTAGGGGATCAGCTGTTCCCGAGGGATCTGAGGGCGCAGGTCCTACCATCTGGGAAGTAGTGAAGACCTATGTTAGGGGCCCAGCAGTTACCGAGGGGTCTGAGGCCGAAGATTGGGCGGTCGAACCAGGCGAGCTACACCCCGATGATAGGCCAGCTGTTGCCGAGTGGTCTGAGATCAAAGACTGGGTGGTCAGGCAAGGTGAGCGAGGCCGAGATGACAGGCCAGCCGTTACCGACGACTCCGAGATCAAAGACTGGGAAATTACTTATGAATTGCACCGCGATGATGCCCCAGCTGTCCCCGAGGGATATGAGGCCCCAGAGGGGTGGCCTGGAGAGTGGTATTAGCCAGGTGAGCTACACTAGGAACAGTGTGCTTGTCGTCGTAGCGATCTCTCTGATCGTTTAGACCGTTGCGAGCGTTGGCGCTGCGATCTGTATGCCGTGATGCTCAGCGTGAGCCAGTATGGCGGGGTGCGTTTCCCAACCAGGCGGAACTTGGAAGATTTGCTGACCATCCAGCAGGTTGCCGGCCGCGCGCTTGTGCATCCGCCGCAGGTGTGCGTAGCCGGGCATTGGGTGGTCCTGTATGTCTCGGGTGGGGCTGATCCACAGATCCAGATTCCCCGGAGTGGAGTCCCTAAATCGGCGCTGGTCGGATTCTCGCCCGCCCTGTCCGACCGGATATTGCGATCCCCACTGCTTGAACCAGAATGCCACCCCTTGGTTAGCGCATCGATCCCGCATGTCTCGGACCCAGTCTGGGTGCATTGGGCGGTAGTCTGAGGCTTCTGGCGGCAGGTCTTCCCCGCCTACGACCACCCAGTCAATGTTGTCTAGTTGTACGCTGGGAAGTGGTGTGATCAGCGGCTCGCAGGAGATGAAGCGCACGACTGTCGGTGTGTCTGATAGCCACCGGTTGGCCCTGTGCGCCATTTGGTCGGATTCCAAGGTAACACCCGCCCACAGGTTGGGTAAGGGCCAAATGAGCTGATCTGGAACCTGCGCCCTGCCCAAGCGGATGGCCCGTTGCATGCGAGGCTGCTGCGTCCACCACTCGATCTGTTGCCGGACCCCTCGCAGAGTCGCTTCGTCGTTGAGTACGTTGTGCATTCTGCGCTCGCGCTTGGTGCACAGCATCCAGATGTGTTGGGGCAGCATGGCGCTTAGAGCGAGTTGCCTGTGTATGGCGACCAGAGGCATTTGCGTGTGGAAGGTATCCGACATGATGTTGACGAACACCCATTGCGGTTGCGTCCAGCCGATCGGGTCGCCCCTGTCCAGGGTGTCCTGTAGTACGCGTACCTGTCCAGACCACTCGGAGTCGTCTTGCTGTACGGCGCCCGCGAACTTGCCGCGATCCAATGTCATTGTGTGCAGAAACTCCGGAACCCAGCAATGCTTGCATGCGCTGTATTCAAGAGGATCGCCTCCGGCGTTCGCTACCTTGACTTTGGTGCAGCCGGATGCCCAGTTGTGTGAAGTTGACCACCAGTCCATATTGACATTATACTATATGTACGCAGATTCACAAATAATTCAATTAGTTCGCTATTGTCTGTTGTATTCCGTGGCTTCTTTTATAATAATGCATCACAACGAGAGATCAACGAAAATAACTATTTCGAGGAACACGGAATAGGTTATTTTAATCGCTTTCCTTATCAGCGTTCTTTATATTTGCTGCCACTAATATCGTAAATACCATACCGACGACCTGCGGCGCCCGTCGATGTCCCACCATAGTCATTCCACTCGTCTCTGTCACGCGCCTCTTCGTACTCCTCTTGTGACTCGTACTCCTCGCCACTCCAGTACCACTTTTGTGCGCCATCTGGCTTAATCACGGCCGGACCATCATCGCGGTGTGTTACGTCAAAATAGCCATACTGGCGCTCGCCTGTCGTATAAACATCATAATAGGTTAGTGTTTCTTTTAGACAACATGGTGGTTTCTTACCCTCAGCTTCATATGATGCAAGATAGATTGGGTCGTTATGAATCATACAATACGGACCATCCGGCACATCAGCCCAGACGTGGACCTCACCGCCTTTCTCGTATGCCATCAGGTAGTCACCTAATTGGTCAGCGCTCATGTTGGTCTTGTGCCGCCCACAGTTTGGTCTGCCATCGGCCACGGGCTGTGTACAACGCCTGTTCTTGTCTATCGGGAAATCGCAAAGTCTAGTCATGTTAGTTTCCTTTCGTCGTTAACTTCCTTACCAGTGTTTTTTGTAGTAGCTACCGCTGACATCGTAAATGCCATATCGACGACCAAGAGCATCTGTCGGCGACCCATAATCATTCCAACCGTCTCTGTCACGCGCCTCTTCGTACTCCTCTTGTGACTCGTACTCATCGCCTTGCCAGTACCATTCAACCGAGCCGTCTGGGTTGATCACGGCCGGGCCATCATCCCGGTGTGTAACGTTCACATAACCATAATCGCGCTCGCCTGTTTCACAAATTTCATAGTACACTAGCCTTTCTTTTAAGCAACATGGTGGTTTCTTGCCCTCAGCTTCATACGATGCCAGGTAGGTCGGGTCGTTATGAATCATGCAGTATGGACCGTCTGGCACGTCGTACCAGACATGGATCTCGCCGCCTTTCTCGTATGCCATCAGGTAGTCACCCAATTGGTCAGCGCTCATGCCGGTATTGTGCCGCCCGCAGTTTGGCCTGCCATCGGCTACAGGCTGTGTACAGCGCCCGTTCCTACTTATTGGGAAATTACAGAGTCTAGTCATATTAGTTGGTTTCCTTTGTTGGTCATGCTGCTCATTACTTTCGATATGTTCCATATAACTGCTGATCGTCGTACCGTTGATAGCGACTGAGTGTGCGTGACGCGTGATGACATAGTGTGCGGTCCGCCTGCACGTTGAGTGAGCAGGTCGCCTTTGTGCCGTTGAGCGCACCGACATGGAACACAGGCAATATGACTAGACTTTGCAATTTCCCAATATCCGAGACCAAGCGCTGCACACAACCAATAGCCGATAATAGACCAAACTGCGGAAGACATCATTGCGAAATATCGGCAGACCAGTTAATCGCCGCACCGGTCGTATACCGCGAGGACGGCGTATTACACGTTTGGGCGGGCGAACCTGACAGCGCCTATTGTTTGATTCACAACGACCCAGCATACCAGGCAATGTGTCAACTGGTATCACATACAGAGCTGGTACCGTGCGCAGGGGGTGTTACCGAGCAGACAGAAGCGCCAGACGACACACAACCCGATGACATACAGCCAGATGACATACAGCCCGCTAGTCCACCCAGCACGTCGCATACAAATGATGGGCGTCAGTGGTATGACGAGAACGGTGCACGCCATCGAGACGGTGCTCCGGCCTGGATTCTGCCGGACACGCAGTACTGGTATCAACATGGCCAGTTACACCGGGATGATGGACCCGCCGTGACTGTTAATTCGTCTGATGCGCAAGAGTGGTACCAGCACGGTAAGCTGCACCGCGATGGCGGACCAGCCGTGATTAAACCTTGGTCAAAGATAAAGGAATGGTATCAGCACGGCAAGCTACACCGAGATGATGGGCCCGCCTTGATTGAGCCACTTGGCAAGCAGGAGTGGTATCAACACGGTGAGCTTCATCGCGATGATGGCCCAGCCGTGATTGAGCATGACGGCACGGAGAAATGGTACCAGCATAATGAGCAACACCGCGACGATGGTCCGGCCGAGGTTCATGAAGATGGTGCACACTCTTGGTGGCAACATGGCGAGTTGCATCGAGATGGTGGTCCGGCTGCGATTGGGGCGAATGGTACACAGCGCTGGTATCAGCATGGCCAGTTACACCGAGCGGATGGCCCAGCCGTCACTAATTCGCCGCGTGGTGATCAGTTTTGGTGGCGAGGTAGGCGAGTCGAGTCGCAACAACAGCTAGACAAACTACGTGAGATAGAGCAAGCTGCGATTGCGGCACGGCATAACTAATTATTGGCCTGTCTTGTTCCTGGGTGAGGTAACTGAAAACCATTTGCGACCCGTTCAGGCACTTCCGGGGTGCTCTTGTGGTTGTAGTGATTAAAATAACCTACTCCGTGTTCCTCGGGGCACCTATTTTCGTTGATCTCCCGTTGTGATGCGCTATTATAAAAATAGTCAGAAAACTAAAATCAATAATATGGTCAACTTTATGTATTAACTACTAAAAGCCGCGTGCCGACAAAGAGCCGCTGCGTTTAGCGTGCTTTACGTGTTGCTTGAAGTTCACGGCATGCTTTGGTTTGTTTATAGCCAGGTCACGAAACTGCTCTATGTGCGCAGCGTCTCTAAGCAGCAACTCCAGGTTGTTATATACTCGCCCTTCGGGGTTATCACCGCAATGGAATGCCGAGTATTTCCAGCCGATGACAGCTCGCGCTGTGTCCGTTACGCCGAAATCGCGTATCGCTCGACGGATTAGTACCTCGCGCTTATCATCTAATTTGGTGTTGGTGTTCTTCTGACAACCAATGCGCCATAGGTTGAATATCCAGTCTACCTGTGATTGAGGAACCTCTGCCAATTGCTCTATCTTGCTCTTAGTCACGATGTCAGTGTACCTCGCGATGCATAACAGCATACGGCCATTGCTTGTGCGGATATTTGGCCGGGCGGAAATCCAGTATCCAGCGCAATATACAAACGAGTTGTCGGGCTGCTTCTTCCCTGCCATGGGTGCGCAGCTTCTTTAGGGATACCCTCGGCGGTATCTTTGTGTTCTGCAATAGATTTGATGCCTTCGATATGCCGGGCCTCATTGCGGCCAACCCATTAACCAGCTCGGTTGCCGAACATCCCCGCAACGCTGGCTCCTCGTCGTTCATAGCCATGCCCCAGAAATCTGTTAGGCTTAACTGCCCCTCCGCAAGTTGCCTGATCAACTCATCTCGGCGTCGCTTATATACGATCTGTATCTTCCGGCCTTCCTGTGGATCTACTAGTGCCATAACCGTCAGCCGTTTAACATGGCTAGCACCGCTTGCTCGCTTGGTGCTACACCCTCGGACAATTGTTTATACCACTCAATATCCCGGTCTTTGGCGAGCTGGAAATCGTAACCAAAGGGCCTCAATTGCTCTATGCAACGGGGCGGTACTTTATGAACCATTCGCAGAGTATCTGGTGCCATGGTTGTCAGCTCATTTGCCGACACGACGCCACTTGATGCGTCTCGCCCAAACACCTCTATGACACTTTGCACGACGCGCAAGTTAGCGTGCTCGTCGGCTCGCTGTCTTAATCCTGGGGGTAAGGCTATGGGTGCGGTATAAACTATGAAGTCTATTGCCTGGGCCACCATCATTTGGGCCTGCTCCAGGGACATTTTTTCTGCCGATTGCATAGCGTAGTTGTATGCCTGAGTTAACGTACCGGTCGCTGAGTCGGCGTGTATTGTGCACATAGAGCCGGTGCGCCCCTGTATCATGGCGGTCAACATGTCCACTATCTCTTCGCCAAGAACCTCTCCCACGATGACCCGGTCCGCGTTCATACGCTTGGAACGTTTCACCAGGTTACGTATAGTTATAGAGCCTACCCCCTCTAGGTTGGGCGGACGCTCCTCCATGGCTACGCAATCGGGGTGTCGCAATTCGGGTAGGTGCGTATCTGTATTGACTACGGTGGCTTCATCGAGACCCAGCTCGAACGACTGTTCTATGGTGACTATGCGTTCATCGGGCGGTATTACAGAAGCCAATGCGCGCAGTAATGTCGTTTTACCTGCTCCCATAGACCCCGAAATCATTACGTTCTTCTTAGCTAATACGATGGCGCGCAAGAGGAGCGCAGTACCCGGAGACAGCATGCCAGGCAAGACACGCCCCGGGAGCTGTTGATGCGCTACCAGGAACTCGAAGCTCGGCGACGTAATGCGGTGTCGTCTAATCGATGCTGATGGTCGTTTCGACACTGCCTGTATGGCAGATAACCTGGAGCCATCTCGCAGCCTCAGGTCGAGCTCTGGGTGCGTGGCGTCAAACTGTCGTTCCGAGTGACCATGGCGGTGGGCGATCATGGCTATCAGGCGATTCAGCTCTTCGTCAGATGGGGCTACCGGATTAGGCCACCTTTCCCTATGGCCATCAGCATAGCTTACCCATACGATATCACAACCGTTTATGTCTATATCCTCTACGTCTTCTTTCTCTAACAATACCTGCAATTCACCCAGTCCTACCAGTTGCTCACGCACGCGCTGGGCGAGGCGTGTCCTGTCCAGACTCATACCGATCGTAGCTGTCTTAGGACTGCGCATAAGGCTGTCGGCATACGCATTTACCTGTGCTTCTATGGCAGCACTGATCATAGCGTCATAGCGGACATCGTGCACATCGCCTTTTACTTGTTGTCGTACTTTATCAGCTAGAGCGCGTACTATTTCTACTGGGGGATCTAAGTTAGTCTGTGTGTTAGTCATTAGTTACCGTGCCTCAGAACGGCAGTGTAGTTGGCATCTGTTTGTTATCATTTTCATGACGATAGTATACTGTACCAATGCAAATAGTAACAATATACATAAAGGAGAGGTTTTGACTTACACAGCACCCCCGATAGTAACAGCGCCAACCCCGAATCAGTCCATGGCAGGCCCCAAACATAAGATAGACCCGATAGCCGTTGTGCTCCCTCTGGTATTAGCAATCGTAATAGCGGCTGTTGTTGGGTTCCTGTTTAACAGAGCGACTTCGAGCGCGTCGGTCTTAGAGGTCGCTCAGGGCGTACCGGCGGGGCAACGCTTATCTGCACTAGACTTCAAACCAGCTTCTGTGCGGGTATCTAGCAACGTCTCCGCAATTGGCGCTACGTACATGTCAGTGATGAATAATTATTATGCTGCTGTTACATTGGTACCGGGCCAGCTATTAACAAAATCAGACCTGTCTGCTACCAGTGGCGGCCCCCCCAAGGGGATGGCGTTGGTTGGGGTAACGATTGCACAAAAAGACATGCCAGACACCCTATACGTTGGCCAAAATGTAGATTTAGTGATGGAGAGCAATTCATCGAACTCTTCTGCGTCCAGTACCACACCCAGCACCACACCCACAGCGCTTCCGCCAGGGGCAACTAATCCGCCCATGCCTTTGTCGAATTGGCTCCCGGGCCAGACGGTTGCTCAAGTCGTGGTCTGGGACGTATATTCCCCGCTTATAACTGGAGCTACCGGGCCGTTTGGTGGCGGGTCGAGTTCCTCGTCTCAGTCATCTGGCACCTGGGTGACCGTAGAGGTACCGCAGTCCATGGCGTCCACAGTGGCCGCGCTGAGCGCTAATGCCAGTTTGGCCGTAGTGGCACTTCCGAACAGCGACAGTATCGGTCTTCCGGCTGTTAAAAACTAACGCGCAAAATATCTGCGCATAGTGTATTTACACATACATATATATGGTAGATATAATACACTCCCCATATGGACCCATATGAGGTTTTAGGAATAGATAGACAGGCTTCAGCAAACGACATAAAGCGGGCATATCGTCGTCTCGTCAAGCAGCACCACCCCGACACTGGAGGCGATAGCCAGGAGTTCCAGAAAATCCACGCTGCCTATGAAAGAATACTTAATGATGATATATACGGTGGCACATACGACAACGACTACACCGACGACTACACCGACAACAGTTATCACGATTGGGATCATACCGATCGCACAGGTCATTTAGATTGGGATGCCGCCAGATCCCAGTATATAGCGCCCCACCCAGATGAGGTGGTGCTCAAGCTTACTCGTCCGCAAGACGTGCGTCAATGGTTAACCAAGTGGAGCTGGCCATTGTTAATTACCCAGATTGCATCCTTCGTGGCGGCATATGCAGTGATCTTCATTTATTATCGACCGAAGATGATTAACATGGCGACTTCTCTAAGTGTAGTCAAGCAGTGGACTGAATACAATATGTTTCTTGAAACCTTCCATCAATGGCTCTTTGTATATTCAATGGCTATACTTGTTATATTCGTGTTCCAGCACAAGCCAATCAAAAATCGGCTGGGGATTACTCCCGGATCGGCTTGGACGATAGTAAGTTGCTTTGTGTCCATATTTATAATAGCTACTTTCGTGATGGTGCCATCTTACAAATACCCTAGTGCATGGGTGGCGTACCTCTCGTGTATGGTGATTATAGGGTACTTGATGCGGCACAGGATTGGCTTATTTCCCTCCTATGGCGCTCAATCTGGGAACATAGACCCTGTGCTATTGGGCATGCTATTGGGCAAGGACCCTCATCCGCCATTTGTAAGAGTCGGCGTATTGCGTCGTGCTGCTCGTCGTTATGAACGCGGTCGGCGCTACGACTCTCGGGCATGATGTCGCTATGCCACCATGCCACCACGCCGTTCACAGAGTCGAGCTGTCGCGATGTCTGCATAACGCCGGTACGACTTTGTGCATGAGGACGGAACACAATGGCCATGATGTGTGGTAGACCAACTAAGGACGGCACCCCCTGCAAGCACCAGGTGAGATATCCCGGAGGACCCTGTGCGGCCATGCGCTTACACCAAAAAGTCGCACAAGAGAGACACAACGCTAAAGACTGTCTGCTTGCTGGGGGTGTTCACACCGGGCGTGTCTTCGAGAAACGGAAGCTGGCTCGCAATAAGTTTAACTACGCTATTCTTGATGAAGCTGTTTTTATTGGCTGCGATTTGTCCGGGGCAACCTTCGTTGGAGCCAGTCTAAATGGCACTATATTTAAGGACTGTATACTTGATGGCGTAGATTGGGGAGAGGAAGGACCACCAATAGATTGTATATTTGTGGACTGTTCCCCGTATCAATAATTGTGTAACAGGTGTATAATTTGAACATAGGAGCATTAAGATAGTAACATGAGAACAAGGAAACCAACAACCACCTGGAATTATTCGGCATTATGGAAAGAGGCTGATGCGCGTAACGGCCCCGAGCAACGTACCCTGCAGCACGGAACGTCAACAGGCAGGAAACTTAGCCCCAAGCCGCTACCCTTTCCTTTTTTGGGGTCAAGCAACTGGGACGATGAGGACCTGGAATGGATAGACCTATCAAAATACAACTTTAATGGCTGCAGCTTGGTAAACTGCAATATGAGGCGCTCTTTGTTATGCTATGCGCGTTTCAATGGCGCCGACCTAACCGGGGCAGACTTGACTGGGGCAGATTTAACTGGGGCAGATTTAACGGGTGCCAATTTAACAGGTGTTAAATATAATGCGGTAACCTGTTTTTATGGGGTTATCGTCTCTGATGACACAATCATGGATGAGGCATTACACGATCGTCTATTCCCCAATCTTACCATTGATTTCGCCGAAATCTTTGGAATACCAGCCGGCCAGGCAGCAATCGGCTAACGCCGCTTGCCAGGCTATTCAATCATCAATTCGCTAACCACAAAGTCTTTATGTCCCGCACTGTTGTTCGTATTTGTTTGTTACCATATGCGCTAATACATATGTAAATCGCACAATGAACCATGGTAGTAGTTAATACAAACAAGGAGGTCACAACCAAATGGCATTCATGAGCATGGCAGCAAGTACAGGAACATTTTTGGCAGCATCTGCCAGCACTAGCACGTCTAGTAGTGCGAGTACCAATAGTTGCAGCACCAATTCGATTAATAACGTGATATCAGGGGCTTGCGGCACGTCTGGCATACACTCCGCCTTTGTGATCATAGCGGTACTCGTATTGTTGGTTGAGATTATATCTCTGGTGTTTGCCTCATTGAGAGGTAGACACGGACAACACAAGTCTCGTATCGGCATAATAGCCGTTTGCGTAATCTTTCTTATAGCCCCGGGTCTGTTGGGAACCGTTGTTACGTTTATGTCCAACGCAATAGGCGGGGCACTGAAGATAGGTCAGGGCATCGTAACCAAAACTGGCATTTAGCCATATCACATATCAGATCGGAGACTAGCAATGGTTGAATCTCAGAATGTTGTGTATGACAAGGAAGAGGTGTCCTCCCAGCCCATGTTAGCTCTGACAGACATATTGAGATTCCGCCCAAACTACGTTAATCTGGGCAGCCTACCCATAATGATCTCCAGGATCTCTCTGATTACTACCATGATCTTTGCTTTGGTTGGGTTAGCGGGGGGGCTCTTTATTTATAGCACAATTGATCACTGGGTTGGTTGGATAGGGCTCGGTGTCGGGGGAGCTGGAGCACTCGGATATGGCGTATCATTCATACGCCCCTGGTCTGGGGAGTCAGTACAGACGTGGATCTGGTGGACAATGAGACAGCACAGGACATCACAGCACATAGCAGGCAGGGACTGGCAGTTATATTTGGGTTGTGCTCCCTACTGGGGGATCACTAAGGTACAGGCTACCCTATTGCCCGAATTATACCCGAATCACTCCGACATGCAGGCACAGCGCCCCGTCACGTCACTAAGCGCGGCGAGCTACGTGGCCGTGCCGCATATCGACGTCGTGGACATGACGGACACCACGAGCATAACGAATGCGCCGAGCATAGCGGACACGGTGCAGCCAGTAGGGCCAGCATCACCATTGAAGACGCGCGTGGGTGGCTCGGAACTTGATGGCGTGGAATCGGACGTAGTGCAGCCAGTAGGGCCAGCGTCACCATTGAAGACACGCATAGATAACGACCACAAGCGCGCTACCGGCTTCTTCACTGTATTTAGCTCTAGTCGCTCGAACAACGTTATGTTCGGTGACGCGAATCCCAATGGAACACATGCCAGCGATGCTATACTCTCCAAATAATCGCCAGACAAAGACACAATCAGACACCCGCTTGATTAGGTGGGCGCATTCAGGTTATCTGTCGAACATATTGCGTAATTTACGTGCGATCTGTCGCCGTGCCAGCGTGCACGTTAACTCTATACAGTTCTTGCTTTGGGGCGCTGTGTCTGGCATGATCTTTTATGTAGGCCCAGAGGTCATACACGGCTTGCTTATGGAAGAGCAGCGATTGGCAATGCACCCCTACCCAGTCTTACATGTGGATTCTTGGGTAAATACTGCGCCCGCTCCTATAGCGTATGCATTGGGCACGATCTGCGTTTTCTGTGCCGCACTGTCCGCTCTGCGCGTATTGCTCACCGTGCTTTATGACGGGCTATATGGGTCTGGCTCACATTGGAGGTTGTACAAGATGCTGAGAGGTATCACGCGACAACTGGACATACAATCTTTCATCGTGCCATCAAGTCTCATAGCCACTCAGAACGGGCTGGCGGTGTACCCTAAGGGACTTAGTGCGCTATTGCCAAGTGTTATGATAAACCTGATACCCATGCCGACACTGCGTAGGGGACGAGGAGGCCGTCTTGCTCAGAGACGCATGCTGGAAGACGGGTTGTTCGTAGCGCGCTCTACGCAACAACTGGCACAAAGGATAAATAATAATACTGGCCCGCATGCCCGGGTTGTCCCCAATGTGTGGGCGGTAAACATGTCACAAAAGAATGTCAGCGCGGACCCATCCGGTGCACAGACAGCATCTTGGGGCATGGGCCAGCCACCAGTAATAGCGATGTCTACGGGTCAATTGACCAAATTACTGCGAGACTTTAACGAGACGATGCGCAACGCCGAAGCGGACGCAACGCCAGAAGACACACTAATGCAGATTTTGGCATCTTAAGTTTCACCTTTAATCTGTTTGTGATATAATGTTGATCGATATCGTGCGCGCCTAAAATTAAGCATGGAACATTGCAAGGTAACGGAAGGAGTGATTAAGATGAACACAATAACAGAGATACAGACAAATCGATCGATACTATCAGAAGCAGAATCGGCAATATTGAGCCAACATATCAACGTATTGTGCAAGCTAGACATCGAGCGGACAAAGAAACAACAAGAACAAATAATTGATCGAATCTTTTTCAATATGGTCAGATACGACATCACAAATAATCAACTGCCCCGTCCTGAGGAGGAAGCGCCTCTCATACTCGCCCAAAGGGTCGGGGCATCTGAGGCACGATAACTGGTGAACAGGCTTAAGAGTATCTGGATTGTTCTTGCGCTGGCTCTCTTATTGTCAGCCTGTTCCAATTCTCACCAAAATACAGGCACGCCGCGTTCCGCCTACACGCGCATAACGACACCAAGCGTAACGCCGTCGAGCACGGCGCCAAGCACGACGCCAAGCACGACGATACCCCAGTCGTCACTACCACACGCCATACCGGCACCAATTCAGCCCACCATAGACAAGTTCCTGCAGGCGTACGAATCCCGCATGTCCGCATCAATGGCTACCCAAAGCTCATGGGTGACTGACAGCGCTCCCTTGTACACATCTTTCTTGTTGGGGTATTTAAAGCAGCATCCCCAAATAACAGCTGGGGGCTGGTACCTGGGGCATAAATTAGGGTTGGCAGTGTCTTATAAAATAACTTACGCAAACTGGCAACCCGTAAGTAGCACTACCGGTATCGCATATTTACTAGTTACTGATATAACAATGCTCAACGGTCACGCGACTACAGTGCTTTGGCCAACCACAGGACCCCAACCAGGACTTCAACTGGATATTTCTTATGTGTCCGGCAAGTTCCTGGTATCCAGTTTTCAAAATTAGATTTGTATATAGTATATACACACATATAATAACATACATGCATAGATTTGTAAGGAGGTCTATGCATATGTTAGAACAATTTAGAATACCAGTAATGAAGAATAAGACGTTGCGTTCGTTAAGTCTTATTGGCGCTACGGGGCTGCTCGCAGTGAGTCTGGCTGCCTGTAGTTCAGTCAATTCTGATTTAAATAAGCTCCCAGCCGCGGTAAAGCAAGTAAAGCAACACATAAATCAGGCTATATCACAGGCCACGTCAACGGTCTGGGTGGCCCCGAAGTGCACAAACACAGCACCGGGCACGTATACCTTTGGTGGTAGCACCTTCCCAGACATTACGTGCACACCGCAAGCCGCTCCCTGGTTGGCTGCAGCTAAAAACTTCTCAATAGTGTACAATCAGTTTCTGGAACACCCTTTGACGACCACCATGACCGAGACGCAGGTCGGCGCTCAGCTTTCCGCCGATCTGCGCGCTGCCGGAGGTCCTACGAGTGCACAGTGCGGATCGCCGCAAGCCGGAGCGCCACTACCGGCGTCTTGCATAACGGGATTCAATATATTGGACCCAAGCAATAGTACGACACTGGCCAATTGGATCAGACCTTATCTGAACCAGCCTGTAATGAACCAGTTGCACCAGATACTCGCGGAACCAGGTCAGGAGACACACCCACTCTTTATACAAGAATCACAGATCGCTCGTTTGGTGATTATGGGAGAGTCTGTTAATGGGGTATTTAGTATGAACATGACAACGCCACCGGTAGTTACGCAGGTATGGAACGTTGGACAGCCCTATCCGACCTATAAGGCGTTTCAGGTAAACTCAAGCCCGAGTGGAATACTCGATCTACCCATGAATCTAAGCGCAAATATCCCGGCCACCATGGCGGCGGCCAGTCACGCAGCCGCGATTTGGGCGTGCGTAGACTATAATATTGTGGGAATCCCGGCCTCGATTTTGTCTACGACTGCCCCGGAAGATGTGGGAATTGTGGCACACTCGGGATTGCATGTGCAGGGTATAGAAGATCAGCAAATAGGCAGCCACATTGCATTGGGTGGATGGGGTGGTACGTTCCTGACTGCCTCGCAAGAGAACCAATATTGCGCCGGGTTTAGCAGATGAACAAGATTTGGCGAGTTTCAATTTTGCTGGTTCTGGCAATTGGTCTCGTCTTAATGAGTACGCCGGCTGCCTTTGCCACCGGTAGCGGTAGCGGTAGCGGCCCCGGCGGTCCTCCTCCACCCCCACCACCCCTACCACCACACTGCGTTATTAATCCTATCCAACCCCTTACTGCTATTCTTACTTGTATGGCTAGCACTGGGGGTTCTCAATCGGGTAGCCCGGGCAATAGCCAAATTAATCTTACTGGCAATGGGTCGGTACCTTCTAATAGCTGCTCTTACTCAAGTACAGAGAATGCTTTGCCCACTCCCAACCCGACATCTATTACTGTGAGTGGGAAGTCACAAGTAAACTCGGAAGAAAAGATTTATAATGAAACTGTAAATACTATAAACATGGGTAGCATGACTCCTTCTGGCGCTACCATTCTGGCTAGTATTGCGGCCACGATAGCTGCAGGCAAATATGTTAGTGGAGCCATGGGAATAATTAAGCAATTGGCGAAAGCAAACAGCGCATTGTCCCAAGCATTGGCCGTAGAATTAAGCTCAGCGTCAGCAGCTTTCACCCCACCAGTTACTGTCATACCCCCCGGCCCTTCCTTGTGTTATGACCGGGCCGTAGCCTACACTATAAGTTGTCCCAATTCAAGTGGAGATTATTACACGCCGATTCCTGGGGGCGATATCGTTTATTGGGGAATTGGTGTGCAAATACCGACGATACAGGCGAAGCTAGTGATTTCTCATTCTGGAAACAATACAACACTATCAGTGTATACCTATTGGCAAGACTACAGAGCAGCGTCGGTTTGTTCTAACCCGAAGCCCGTGTTTGAGGCGGCTGCGGCTCTTAATAACACCAACCCAACTCTCCCTAGTACTTTTCTCTCAGCAATAGAGTATAGCTCTCACCCTACATTTTCAATTGGACATGCTCCTTCAACTTATGACTCCGCGCCTAGCTGCCTTGGTTGTTCAGGTGAAAAGGCATATATAAACGAGGAAATAGGATTTTGGCCAATTAATAAATCGCCACTTTCATTCACATGTACTTGGACCCCAGCCAACCAAAATCCCAGCTGTCCGTTGACTTCATCAGGGAAAAACACAATAATCAAAGAGGTCACGACTATGACCTATACGCCCACTTCATATACTTACGCGATTAAGTATAATAGTGGGCAAATACCTCCTATTACTTGTCAGGGCCCGGCGAGTTCGGTGGGTCCCCCTAGCTGGGGCTCGGTTGCCCCCATTTACGTGGCGCCCAATAACCCCAACTCTATGAACTTTGGTTGTGCCTCTGCCACGACACGAACAAGTGTCTCGTCGCCTGTCATGACACCGTCGTCAGAATATGGAATAGGTGTTTCGTCGCCATACCCGCCAGCAGATGGAGTAATGGCATCTCCTTCCAAGACTACGGTGTCTTCTGTTCAAATAACGGTTGAATATACCTGGAAAGCTATAATAGACGTAACAACGAATATGGCAAGCAATTGTGGGGGTGAAGTAGTTCAAAACACATGTAATAAAGCGGGTACATATACTGGTCTTATTAGTGAGACCGCAATAACGTCAACACCGATTCAGGTTATTGCCCAACAGGCTAACGTCACGACTCCGTGACGCATCGTACGCCGTGTTCAATGGCGTCTTGCACACCGCGCACATAACGATCATAATGTACACTACGCATCCAGTCATTGCGGCAATGCGACTCGGTGTGCGAACAGCTGCGTGACGCCATTTCCCTTGTTTTAGGGGGTATCGAGATAGCCGGAAATACCGCAGAGGCCAGGGGAGAGGACACGACAGGCCACGGAACGGAGTTTGCAACCATTCTTAGTATTTTCCTGGGGTATTTTCCTGTGGTTGGTAGCCATTAAATAATATATTTCGTGTCCCTCGTAATATATATTCTCGTGTCTGTCAATTTGTATCGTTTTATGATACGCCATATGATTCTTCATATACTTTCATTATATGCTCCTTGGCAGTATAATGGTACCGATGACATCTAGAGAGAAGGAAGCGTCTCTCATCTCCACCCAAAAGGTCGGGGTGTCCGAGGCGCGATAGCTGATGGAACATATAAAATAGAAAGGAAAGGAAGACATAATGGGACAGGTAACTGTGGTAGCTGGAGCACAATTTGGATCGGAAGGAAAAGGGGCAGTATGCGCATCGCTCTCAGAGCCGCGGCGCAACCCGACGCAACTAATAGCCTGTCGGGTGAATGGACCAAATGCTGGCCATACGGTAATCGATAAGACTGGTCGCGCTTGGCCGCTGCGCACCGTGCCGGTCGCTGTGGCAGTGAACCCGGAGGCGCAATTAGTTATAACGGCTGGTTCAGAGATAGATCTACAAGTACTAAATGATGAACTGCAGAGCTTGGATGAGGCTGGGTTTGCGGCTACAGAGCGGCTTTGGATAGATGCGCAAGCTACTATCCTGGAGCCCAAGCACATAGAGCAGGAACATGAGTTAAATATGAGTCAGTCTATAGGGTCTACGCAAAAAGGCATAGGGGCGGCACGATCGATGCGCATAATGCGTAAGGCTGCTATAGTCAAAGACATGATAAACGATATGCCCATCGCCGCAGAGCGCGTAACGGACACAGCGAAGCTATTACACGATGGACTGATGCAACAGGCACACGTATTGATAGAGGGCACCCAGGGCTACGGGCTTGGTCTACATGCTGGTTACTATCCACAGTGTACGTCTTCTGACTGTCGGGTTATAGACATATTGGCTGCTGCGGGCATTAGTCCATGGTCACCCTTTGTATCCAAGTTAAATGCAGTTTTGTGTGCACGTACTTACCCGATAAGGGTGGCAGGCAATTCTGGTCCCCTTGCCAACGAGTGCAGTTGGGAAGAGTTGGAGAAGTTGACCAGTGGATACATAAAGCCAGAACTTACGACGGTTACGCACAAGGTACGCAGGGTCGGACAGTTTGACGCCGCTCTGGTCGCCGCGGCCGTAGCGCATAGCGGCGGGAGCAATGCCAGAGTGGCCCTGATGTTCTTTGATTACTTATACCCAGAATTGGCTGGGTCTAATACCCCCGGCAGCTTGTCAGCCCAGCATGTGGAAGCTATTAATAAGATTGAGTATGCCATCGGGGCACCCATTGTGATGTTAGGTACTGGTCCATCCAGCGTAATTTGGACCTCGGAATTATAAGATAAACGAAAAGGAAGACAAGACCATGGATAGAGTATTTTCATCTTCAGACATATCCCCGGAGGACGAGATTAATTGGGTTACCAGACCTGTCCGTATAACCAACGCAACCAGCGGAGAGGTCGTATACGCTATGGATGACGTAGAGGTGCCCGACTTCTTCTCGGATACTGCGACGACCATACTGGCACAAAAGTACATGTATCAGGGTACAGGCGTAGATGATCCAGCACGTGAGCACTCCCTAAAACAAGTCGTGAGGCGCATTACCAGGACGCAGGCGGCCTGGGCGATAGAACAAGGACACATTCCCGACAAGGATGGCCCCATATTTGAAGATGAGCTGGCCTATATGCTTTATCATCAATATGGGGCCTATAATTCACCCGTATGGTTCAATATAGGGCATGCCCACTTGCCGCAGGTCGCTTCGGCGTGTTTCATAGTGTCCGTAGAGGACTCAATGCAGTCGATACAGGATTGGTGGAACCTGGAGGGGCGTGCGTTCCGCGGTGGCTCGGGTGTTGGCGTAAACCTATCTAGGCTCCGCGGTGAGGGAGAGGGCTACGCCGGTGGTGGTCATGCTGGCGGTCCCGTATCTTATATGGCGGTCGCCGACTCTATAGCTGGCCTCGTACATTCAGGTGGTCGTACACGCCGTCCCGCCAAGATGGTCATACTGGACGCCGATCATCCAGACGTAGAGCGTTTCGTATGGTGCAAGAACACCGAGGAACACAAGGCGCGTGTCCTACAGTCTGCTGGTTATGACACTGGTATGGGTGGGGATGCCGCATCAAACGTCCTATATCAGAACGCAAACATATCAGTAAGGTTCACAGATGCACAAATGCAGGCTAGTCTACGTCAGGACCCCTGGACATTGAACCCTGTCAAAGATAACACCGCGAAGCCAAAGACCGTACAAGGATTGCTCAGGCAAGTCGCGGAAGCAGCCTGGGAGTGCGCAGACCCGGGCGTGCAATTTACAGATAACATAAACAGATGGCACTCTATACCACATTCTGGGCCGATCAGAGCATCCAATCCGTGTGCGGAGTTTCTGTCGGTGGATAACTCAGCGTGTAATCTGGCATCTATCAATCTACTCAAGTTCCTGGACGATGAGGATCACTTCGACGCACAGCGCTTCGTACGAGCCGCGGAGATCTTCATAATAGCTCAAGATGCGATGGTGGATAAGGCGGAGTATATATCCGAGGCAGTGGCGGCCAATTCTCATAGACAGCGCCAGCTTGGTCTGGGCTATACCAATTTGGGGGCTATGCTCATGGTACTGGGTATAGCGTATGATTCGGACGCCGCCAGGCAAATCGCTGCCCTTATCACAGCCTTGATGCACGGAGCGGCGGTGCGCGCATCTGCACAGCTCGCCGGAACGATTGGTACATATGAAGATTGGGACATGAACCAGGACGCTCATAAAAAGGTTGTGTCGATGCGCAAACATGCCGTCGATGAGCTCATAGACTCTACGTCAGATGAAGACCCCTTTATCAAATCCTTGGCGTTTCAGGTCAATGAGGTTTGGGAGAATATGGAAGAGATGGTAGCAGAGACTGGATTGCGCAATTCTCACATGACTTGCATAGCGCCCACTGGCACGATCTCTCTCCTTATGCAAGCGGATACCACAGGCATAGAACCAGAGTTTGCTCTCACCAAGATAAAGACCCTGGCAGGCGGTGGCCATATGCAAATAATAAATCAATCTGTAGAGCGTGCGCTGAAGAAGCTCGACTATACTAAAGAGCAAGTAGACACTATTAAAGAGTACATAATGCAGAACGGCACAGCGTTCGGAGCGCCAGAGTTGTCTCCTGAGGATTTGGACGTGTTTGCTACGGCTGTTGGTGATAACTGCATCACGCCAGAGGCCCACGTGCGTATGATAGGGGCGGTGCAGCCGTTTTTGTCTGGGGGCGTATCCAAGACAGTCAACCTACCGAACAGCGCTAGTATAGAGGACATAGAAAAAATATATACAATGGCATGGCAGCTGGGAGTCAAGTGCATATCGGTTTATCGGGATGGCTCCAAGGTATACCAGCCACTCAATGCACAGAAAGACACAGAGGAACCCCCGATGCGCGCGGCAGAGCGTTATCGTCTTCCTGCCGAGCGACCGGCGCGTACGTTGTCATTCAGGGTCAGTGATCACGAGGGCTATATAACCTGTGGCGAGTATCCAAATGGCTCTTTGGGTGAGATCTTCGTAAAGATATCTAAACAAGGGTCATTACTCAGCGGATTACTGGATGGATTGGCCATGGCAGTCTCTGTTGGATTGCAGTATGGTGTACCACTCGATACATACGTGGCCAAATTAACTAGTACCAGTTTCCCGCCCGCAGGCATAACCAGTGACCCGGAGATCAGGATGTGTACTTCTCTGCTTGACTATATATTCCGCAAACTGGCGGTCTGGTATATGTCGCCAGAGGGCCGACATGCTTTAGGTGTGTATACTGTTGAAGAGAGGACCGACGTGGTACGCGCAGAGATGGAGAGTTCGCATGGTCTTCAATCACATGATGAACTGCCCATGTCACGCAGCAAATCGGTGGCATCGCAGACAGTACGAGACGTTCGAGGTGCCGATATGCGGTCCATACCGTCGCAGCGGATCATGGAACACGCTCCGGCCTGTTCGCAATGCGGCAATATGATGCAGCCTGCCGGGGTGTGCTTTGTGTGCTTAACGTGCGGAACGACATCGGGATGTTCGTGACAATTAAGTTTGCAGCAAAATAATGACGTAAATACTCTAATATGGTACAATCGCTGCACTATGGTATTACATGTAAAAATCGTTAGTCGCTGTAAGTCGAGATCCCATCGTCATAAACTAGTACCAACCTGTCTCGTTTTTACTAGTCCCACAAGAGTGGAACGATAACATTCGATGGCGAATTCTGCAGACCATGAAACAGAAAATGCCGCGCGTCGGCAGTCAACCATATCGCTCACTAGAGCAAAAAGATCAGGAAAGGATAATACAATGACAGTTATAACAAAGACAAGATTGGGTATTTTCATATTGGCGCTGGGTGTTTTTTTGGCCGCCTGTAGCTCGCCGTCGGGCCATACTACCCGCCCGCCACATGTTAAGAACTATATACCGGTTTTTCATCCTACAGCTGTTGTACAGGTTGCGAATAGCGTTATACATGATTTCGACGCTCTCAATTTTGTGAACGAGTGCGATTACGTGATACCTACTGCCAAATCTGCATGCCTTTCTCAAGCAAATCTAGCGCAAACTTTTATGCAATCATTTAAACAGAATGCCCCGCATATTACTTTAACCCCGGATGGTGTGATTGTACAGGGGAGCAAAGCCCTAGCATTCTTTACTGGTCAACTTTGTCAAGGAACAAGTTGCACTACCATTACACATCAGCAGGAGAGTCAGCTAAAAAGCCAACCGTTTGCGTCTTTATACGCTCAGGTGACCAAAGCGTCGCAGAGTTCATCGTCAAGTTCATCATCGAGCGGATTATTTGGTCCCGCAATTATGCCTATGGTGCTTATTGGTGGCCGCTGGTATATACAATATGAGGGACTAAGCTGAATATAAGCAGTTTTAGGTAACAAATAGGAGGATAAATTGAGAGTGATCCAGAAAATAACAACCGCTATTGCTATTATCGTGGTATTTGGTGGCGCATTGATCACGGGTATGTCGGCGTCAGCTTATGCACAGAGCGCCCCGACCCAGAGCGCCGTCCCGCGCTCCGCCGTGTCCCGGGGAACACTGCCGGCGCCACTATTGCCCACGGTTCGGCCGTCTCCTAACAAACTTCCTCAATCTTCCCAAGACGCTACCGTGTTATCCAGCGTCAACCGTTATTCCAAGCAAACCACGTCGAGTCATCCCCTGCGCTTCATCCCTACCAAAACTACAGCATTCTTGCACCCAGCGGCGAGCACACCGATACACAACGGCGATATGAACATACCGCTCTGGCTGTTATTGCTCGCCCTGCTCTCCGCTGCTCTAGCCCTGGGCTGGATGGCGGCTCGTCGTATCGGTTGGCGACGTATCGGCTTAACGCTCATGTCGATCATAATGCTCGGTGGCTCTATGTTCGGTGTGCTCGCTGCCGTATCGCCCGGAACGGCGGCTGCGCAGGACAATACGCCTGGATGGTCCCTCTCCGATATACCAAATAATAATGGTACGGTGGACTGGTATAGCGTCTCTTGTACTTCGCCCACATTTTGTGTTGCCGTAGGACAGACCCCCGGTAGTTCCAGCACTTATTGGTATGCGGTAGCTGACACATACAGCAATGGATCCTGGGGGGCGATACAATATCTCAATCCTACTTCACCGAGTGCATCAGATACAGACCTAACCAGTGTATCGTGTGGCTCATTCACGTTCTGCGTTGCTGTGGGGCAGAACGGCATTGGTAGTGGCAGTGAAAACAATGTTGCATATGTCTACAGCGACGGTTCATGGAGCACCCCGTACCCTTTAAGCCAAGCGAGTCCGAACAACCTCTTCATCGCCGTGTCATGTGCACCAGCCTCGACGGTTTGTACAGCAGTAGCGAACACTCCAGATACGTCCAACTCTGCTGATACAAATATTGTTGCATATACCTACAGCAACGATTCATGGAGCAGCTCGCCTATTTTGACAGGTCTGTCGTCTGTACAGGATGATGTCCTTTATATATCTTGCCCGTCAGTCCAGTTCTGCGCCGCTACGGGGTATGTCAACTACAGTAATGGGACAACAGGAACACCTCTGGCATTTACTGGCAGCGGCAGTTCATGGAACCAGGAGAGCCTCCAGGTGCCGTCCGGACTGAGCGTAATCACATCTTCGGCAGTTGCACCAAATACCGTATCTTGTACATCATCTGCATACTGTATGGCTGTGGAGAATTATACGACAACCGGTGGCGGGAGCCAAGTCGTGATCTATAACTATAACAACGATACCGGTACCGGTGCCTGGAGTAGTGGAACCGTTCTAGGCACGATGCAGTCACTTGGTGGTGTCTCTTGTGGATCACCTATGTTCTGCGTTGCTGTAGGATCTACCAGCACTACCAGCTCCATCTTGACATACGACGGTAGTGCATGGACCGCTGTATCGGATCTCGGGGCCCCTTCCCCTAATTCCATATCGTGTCCTACGACGTCGTTCTGCATGACGACGGCCATCATGGTTTCACCTGTCGCCGTTTACAACAATGCCTGCCCGTCGGGTGTCGGACAGAAGGGCATCGATAACAACTGCGCCATCAGGGTCGATAACATCCAGGGCATGGTCGCCACGGTATCATCCAGTGGAAACGTCACTGCGTCCGCTCCGATCACAGTGCACGTTACGAACTCATCTACCAAATCTGAAATCATTGATGCCAAACTGTGTACCAATCCGACATCCACAGTCGTTGTAATATGCGATTATTCCAACGTGCCACCGGTATTCACCATGACAGCGAACACCTGTGGCAACACGGTGCCTCCTGGTGACACCTGCTCGTTCGATGTAACCTACTCTCCGCCCACCGGAGAGCAGGGCAGCGCCATCCAGCGCTACTGCGCCTGGGTGCAGGGCGACCTCGCAGGCACCATCATCTGCCCCAACCTGCTCGGCACCACCGTCGATTCATCCGGTACGCCGTCCGGCGAGAATGGCATCGGCATCTTGCCATATGATCCGAGTTCCTATGGCCCCGCTGCGCAACTTACCCAATCCGCATACACCACCGGTCCGGATCTGGGTGATTACGTGCCACAATGTACCGACCAGGCCGTCACACCCACCGCAACGACTGTTACGTGTATCCCGATCAATGCGAGCCAGTACTCGCCTCAGAATCTGATGGTTCCGCAAGGTACCACGGCGGATGTGGAACTGGTCAATTACACGAGTTCCACCATGAATGAGAATCTCTGGGTCACGACCAGCAACAATACGATACCAGGTGGCAATCCTGAAAAAGCGGACTATGCAACCGGCTCTCCAAGCTACCAATGTGACGGCGGTACATCGGGATGTTCCACCTGGTCTGCGTATCCCGGTTACTACCCGACTGCTCCATATCTACCAACCGGAACGTCATTGCTGGCGTGTTCGGTCAACAGCTCATCGGTAGTGACGCTCGATGGAGGAGCATCGTGTCTGGTCGGTCTCAGGTTGCAATCGACTGCCAGCACAAATGTATCGGCATTCCTCCATCTGGGGACTTCAACCCAGGCCGCCGCACTCACCGGAGCAATGCCGGTGGGCCTTACCGATGCGTCCAGTAGTACTTATGCGGCTACACCCGGGAACAACACGACCGGCCAGACAAACGTGACGACGAAGACTGCCGGAGGATGTTCAGAGGCGAGCTCAATAATAAGCTGTGGCGTGGGCGTAAGCTCTTCGAGCGGACCGGTTCCGTCCGGCAACGTAAGTGCCGTTACGAATGGAGGCGCAACCGGTGCCTGTACGCTCACCAGTGGATCGTGTACGTTCAGCATATCCAGCTCCCAGACAGCCACGACGGTCACATTCATTTACTCCGGAGACTTGAGCTCCGCGACCGCCTACGACGTATCCACTGATACGGTGCCGGTCTCAGGAGGCGCTACGCCCGCTTCGCCCGATTCATACGTATCGACGACGTGTACGCCAGCGAATCCACCTACCAACACCGCGACACCCGAGACCTGCACCGCTGTAGTCACATCGACGACATCCACCCCCCCCACGGGCACGGTGACATGGACGGCTACAAATAGCCAATGGAAACCCCAGACGGTGGGATCGTGCAAGTTCAGCACGGCTAGCGGATCATCCGGCTCGTGCTCGGTTAACTTTTCGGTGCCGGAACCGCCCGCTCCCTTTGGTGGTTACGATCCGCAAGTCGGGATGGAAACAACGGTCATCGCAGATTTCGCTCCGTCGTATCCAGCGCCCAGCACGTGGCTGCTTTCGGGCGCTGGCATCGGAGCGCAGCCCGGATCGCCGAGCACTCCGTCGTTATCGCCGGAGGAATTAGCCAATACCAAAATTACGATCACACCGACGCCGACACAGGTCACCTGGTCAAATAGTGCGACTGTCAACCTGCCCATGTGGGTTCAGAGTATTGCCAGTGCGTCCAATCCCAATCCCAACTCCCCTAATCCGGGTTCCATCACCATTTGCTGGCGTACGTCACCGTCACAGTGCACCTCTTCTTCCTCCCCCGATCCCAACCTTGCCTGCGCCTTTCCGCCAGCAAGCGCGCCAACGCTCACTTCTTCTGCTTTGACGATAGCGCCCGACTGCCAAAATGATCAACAAATACCCATTACTTATTTCGTACTAACAGCGCCGAGTAGTCCTGTAACCATTTATTTTACGGCGACTTACATGCCTGGATCGGGAGATAACCTAAATGGGTCTTCTGGTACAGGTTATCTTACAATTGAGCCGTTCTCGACCCCTACCCCGTCCATCACCATATCTCCGTCATCGGCATCCCTGCCTACTAGCCAGCCGCTTCCCTATAAGGTTTCATGGGAAAATATAGAGGCGCCACCCTCAGGGAGCTATCAATTCATAGCGGTGGGGCAGGGCTCGCCCTCTCGGGTGGAGTCCGAGGTGCAGGCGGGGATGTCGTCCGGTAGTAGCACGAGCACGAGCACATGTCCCACCGGGGCAGAGGGGATGTTGTGGATCACTCAGACAGGGCAATCTAGTTATAGCTCCTCATCAGGCGTGACCCAAACATCGCCCTGCTATCCCTCCGGCATCACCCTCGGCCCGGTTTCCGGTACCGTATCAGGTACCGATAATATGAATGCATCGCTCTTTGGCGGCATAACAAGTTCCACCTCACAGACGCTTCAGGTCTCGGCGGTGGTGATTGATGTGTCTGGTACCGGCGGTATAGTCACACTGCCGGTATCTTCATCGGTGTCGTGGGCATGGGGGAACCAGCCGCCACGGGTTTGCAACAATCCCTCATCCTATCCGCTTGCCGTATCATCCAGCCAAGTGGATGGTTCTGATGTGTTTGCTGGAACGACATTCTCCGGGACTGTACCGGCAGGCGCGATGTTCCTGGCGTCCTCGCCTGCGTACGTGACGCTGAGTATACAGAGATCAGCCGGTGTATCAGTGGTGTTGTCCAGCCGGATTCCCGTCAGTCCAAACGGCGACTGGAGGACTACCCAATACCTGCCACCATCTCCGGCAAATGGCTGGCAGGTCAATGCATCCATTGATCTCCTGAGTCCTACGACTCCACTCTCAAATGGAGAGTGTCTGAGTTTGCCGACGGCTCCGGCATCGGCATCAGTGGTGATCCATCCACTGCCGACCACGTTCGGAGAGCATTTGTTGTCAACCGACAGTGCCGCTGAGGTTGCGAAGGACCTGGATGTGTCCAACGCCGTGGCTGGCGTTCCGCCGGACTTCATCATGCCGACATCTGATCTTCAGGGACCGGGGTGTCCGAGTGCCCTGGACGGCATATTGAATCACAGGGCATCCAACCCGGTGGCGGGGAAATGCATCTACGATGTGGCAGGCCAAAATGTCCAAAATGTGGCACTTCTTGCACGATACCTGTTCTCGTTGTGGCCGTGGCGGGAAAAAGGGGTAGCTGGACAAAACTCCCTGTCTTTCACGGGCATCCCAGGACGATCCGTGACGTCTATACCGCTAGGCTCAGCTTGGAACAACTCTTCGCCGTTTTGGTCGATGGGAGCCGAGTCACCGTCTCCCCAACTCAGCCAGCCGTCCCAATCATCGCCGAAGGTACAATTCATCCCCGCCACCGTCGATCTTCTCGATCCGGTGCCGGTCAGCTTCTTCACGTCCGCCACGATCCTGATCGGCAATCCGACCGCAACGACCGTTACGCCTGCCAACCAGACTGTCACCGTCGGCACTCCGGATTCGGTCACAGCAGTAGTGACGGTGAACGGCAGTCCGATCACCGTAGGCACAGTAGATTTCAGCATCGGCACCACCACCTATTGTGTCAAGTCGTTGTCCACCAGCGACGTTACACCGTTGTGTACTATCCCGAGTGGATTGAGCGGCCTGGCACTTGGCAACCACACGGTGACGGCCACCTACGATCCTCCGACAGGCGGGCCGTACGCCGGAGAGTACCAGTCTTCTGCTGGTACTGGATCAATAGATGTTACAATATCCGCTACGGCCACAACGGTGCTCTGTTCGCCAAACCCATCTTTTTATGGTCAAAGTGTCGCCTGTGCGGTTTCAGTGTCGAACGGTACGAGCACTCCACCAACAGGGGTAGTGGCGGTTACAGCATCGTCCGGCCGGAGTTGTCAAGTAACGCTTGTAAGTGGGACAGGACGGTGCAGTCTGACCGGGTTGTCGGTTGGAGGAGTTATAGTAATCGCTGTCTATCCAGGTAACCCCGACAACGCTCCATCCGCGGGTTCAACGATTGAAACGGTGAATAGAGATCCCACGACCACAACGGTGACCTGCTCGCCGAATCCATCTTTTTATGGTCAAAGTGTCGCCTGTGCGGTTTCAGTGTCGAACGGTACGAGCACTCCACCAACGGGGGTAGTGGCGGTTACAGCATCGTCCGGCCAAACCTGTAAGGTAATACTCTTGAGCGGGACAGGACGGTGCAGTCTGACCGGGTTGTCGGTTGGAAGAACTACAGTGGTCGCCATTTATTTCGGCAATGCCGATAACGCCCCAACAGAGATCCCACGACCACAACAGTCACTGATGTATTCACTGGTATGGGCGCTGTTGGGGGTACGGTGAGTATACAGGTCGGTAACACTACGCCCTGTACAGTGACAAACGCAGATGGAACGGTGTCCTGCCAGTCCTTGCTCCCAAACGGCACAGAAACGGCACAGAGGATGTTAACGGAAGATGTCCGAATGTTTAGAACTACCCCCCCCATGGACGTTAAAGGAAAGGCTTGTGCAAGTTTTAGAATATTAATCAGATAAGAAACGAAAATCCTTTTATAACTTAGAATGAGGTTTATATACATGATCATTAAACTGAAACTGATTCTGGCAATGGTGATGGTGGTAACGCCAACGGTCCTGCTTGCTGCGGGCAGCTCACCTAGTACGACACAAGAAGCGGGCACAACTCTCTCTTTCTACACGCCGATCACGCCTACCCGCATCTGCGATACGAGGCCGGGCAACCCGTCCAATCTCGTAGGCCAGCAGGCTCAGTGCAACAACCGGCCGATCAATGCGCCGGACACATTGACTGTGCAGGTAGCTGGAATAGCCGGTATACCTCTTACCGCTACGGCGGTTGTGCTGAACGTCACCGAGATAGGTGACATCACCCCAGGTTATCTAACTGTTTACCCAGCCGGTGGAACTCGACCATTAGTTTCGAATCTCAACTGGGCACAGGCAGAGACATTGGCGGGAAACGTTACGGTCGGGCTTTCGTCCACCGGTGCAGTCGATGTCTATGTCTCAGGCGGAACGGCTAATGTGGTCGTGGACGTAGAGGGATATTTCTCCGGAAGCGGAGTTGGCTTTTATCCATCCTCGCCTGTCCGCATCTGCGATACAAGACAGGGGAACCCATCAAATCTCAGTGGTCAACAAGCTCAGTGCAACGGTCGTCCTCTTGCTCCAGCGGTCGGTTATCCAGTTCAGGTAACAGGAATAGCCGGTATACCTCTTACCGCTACGGCTGCGGTGGTGAACATCACAAAGATCACCTCTGTGACACCAACGTCTTATTTGGATGTCTATCCCGCTGGTGGTTCCCGACCAACGGCCTCTGCGGTTAACTGGATTCCAGGTCGAACCGTGGCAAACCAGGCGGTAGTGAAACTGAGTGCAGGTGGGCAGATCGAGTTGTATGATCCAACGGCCGCTAACGTGATCGTCGATGTAGAAGGTTGGTTTGCTCCAGGTGGCGCAGGATTTGTTCCCATCACCCCCACACGCATCACGGACACCAGGTGGGGATCAGCGCTTCCGGGTGAGGGCCAGACGCTCTCCAATGGTCATCCTTATCGAGTGAAGGTGGCGAATGCGATGGCGGATCGGGTGCCGACCTCAGCCGTGGCTGCCGCTCTTAATGTCACCGCGGCTGATGGTACCGTGGCCGGATACATGACCGCTTATCCTGGTGGCTCTCGACCAACGGCCTCTACGGTCAACTGGACGCCAGGGGGAGCCTCGGCCGATGCATCCTACAGCGCGCTCGCGAACGGAGCGTTCAGCTTGGTCGCCAGCGGGCCAGTGGATGCCGTGGTGGATGTAGAGGGATATTTCACCAATACGACCGCACCGTCTCTGGTCGCTACAAGCGTTCCCACCATCGTGGACTCCGGCTTCAACGCCTCCACCCTTGGTGTAGCGGTCCAGACCGATCCTCTCACGGCGACCGCCTCCACCTGGTCGATGACACCAACGTCACTCTCCTACCAATGGTTCTTCTGCACCCCAGGCTGTGCGCCAATCCCAGGGGGGGTGGGCGATGCGCCGTCAAGTGGAACCACGACACTCTCTGCAATATATATCGCCGCCAAGCGGAACGCAGCTACCAGTGCGCCGGATGGCGGAGCTACGACCGGAACGGTAAACGATACCACCACAACTGTGACCTGTTCCCCAAACCCATCTCTTTATGGTCAAAGTGTCACCTGTGCGGTTTCAGTGTCGAACGGTACGAGTACTCCGGTAAGTCAATATGACACAGGATCGGTGACGATATCTGCATCATCCGGCCAGAGTTGTAAGGCGACGCTTACTGATGGAACAGGTCAGTGCAGCCTAACGGGGCTACCTGTTGGAACGATTACGGCAACGGCGGATTATCCAGGTGGCACCAACAATGCGCCGTCGTCCGGTTCCACGATTATAACGGTTTTTCGGAATCCCACGGCCACGGCGGTGAGCTGCTCGCCCAATCCAGCCGTACTTGGACAGACCGTTGTTTGTGCGGTCACGGTATCAAACGATAAGGCCACCGCACCGACAGGCGTGGTAACGATCACATCATCCGGTCAGAGCTGTGAGGCAATACTATCGAGCGGGAATGGCCAGTGCAGTCTGACCGGGTTGTCGGCTGGAGGAATTACGGCAACGGCGGATTATCCAGGCGATACCAACGATGCGCCGTCGTCCGGTTCCACGACTGGGATGGAGAGTCGGAATCCCACGGCCACGACGGTGACCTGCTCGCCAAACGTGTTTATGCGGGGTGACACGATAACCTGTACGGCGACGGTGGTAAGCCAAGCTTTGCCGACGGCCGTTCCGGTCGGAACGGTGACGATATCTGCATCATCCGGCCAGAGCTGTGAGGCGGCGCTTGCCGATGGAACAGGTCAGTGCAGCTTGGTCGGGTTGCCTGCCGAAAAGATCACCGTGACTGCCTCGTATTCAGGGGATTCCGGCAACGCTTATACAATCACCCAGGCCGTACCAAATCAGGCATCCATCTATGTCCAGTCCGTTGCCATAAATGGCACCTCCGCGGCGACCGTGGACAGTGCTCCGTTGCCGGTGGAGCACGAATGGGCATCCTATTCAACCAGGATGTACGATAATAATAATTTGCTCAATCCTTTTTCCACATTACTCCCCCCTCGGAATCTCCCGATGGCCCAGCAGTACTCGAATTATAGCTGCATGAACCCAGACATGTCAGAATCTTATACAAGTTCCCCTAGTTGTACTCAGACCATGATGGCGACATGGAATGCCGATAGGAGAATCATGAGCGCTCCTCCTGCACTCCTCCCATCCAACTGGTTCTCACTTACCCGAGCGGAGCAATTTTGGGTTGCGATGAATCTGGATCGCTCAGAGCGCGGGATTTCCATTGATCCTGTGCTCACTAATACCATACCGTGTGTAACCCAGGCGGCACAACAGAACATAGATGCGAGCTGCGGTGATATGTCAGGTGCCAACAACACGGGCTCGGGATCTCTAGAGAACCTGATCAGCTATCTCTATGATGACGGCTGCGGGCCAATGGTTGTGCCGATGGGACGTAACGCGGATTGTCCAAAGGGATACCAGGACAATATGCTGGGCTGGGGACACCGGGACAGTATGCTGGAGCCAATTGTCCCCAACTTTGGCGCGCCACTGGCATATAACGCCACTATATCGGATTTTAACGGAGAAATCAATTACATAGCCGTTAGCTTCGTCAACTCTTCCAAGGCTGGAGCCACAATAGCCGATCAAAACATAGCCGGTTGGGGATTCAATACAGATCCATCTTATGAAAATGGAGCATGGACTCCGGGTCTTTCAAGCAGTAGTGTGGGAAGCCCTGTCCCAGATCCCCTCGTAAACATGACATGGAGTCAGGTTATCAACTACCTGCCTCCATGTGAGCGTTACGGCGACATCTGCACTGTGAATTTTGCGAATGCGTGGAATAGCCAGATCATAAATGAGGCCGCGACATCTGGTTCGTAGCCAGGACATCGGTCGTGAGACAAGGTACCTAACCAGACAATCCGCGATCAGGCGCGATATAGAGGGATTTTACTGGTGATAAGCGCACAATTGAGTCATATAAGGTATTCAATGGAGTATAATAGCACGTGTTGGCAATAACATGGCAATTAAGCAATTTTAGGAGGTACTAATAATGATTAAAACAATAATAATGGTGTTTCTCAGCGCTTGCGTAGTAGCGCTTAGTATAGTTGCTGGTTCAGCACTGGATCACCAAGGCAACAATTTGGCCCCCACTGTCAGAAAGCTAACCAATGAAGTTACGACTCTTCGGAAACAAGCCTCTTCACTACAAAATGCAGAACAGGGTGTTACTCGACAAGTTGCTCAGGCTCAAGCGACAGCTACAGCCGCCCAAGACGCTCGGCTCGGTATTTGTTATAATTTCACGCCTGGCTATGCAGAAAGTCGTAACAATTGGATACAGAGTTCTTTGTCCATGAATCCGCCTGAGGATAATAATGGCGTTTATGATTGTCCTAGCGGGGAGACCTTCGCGAGCGTTGTGCCCTCATCGACACCATGACGATTTGCGTTTAGCCGCGATTTTAGGTAACGAATAGTCTTACAGAATCATCGGGGATATTATAGACCGCATTTTTATATTCTCTCTTATTTTTGTTTCTTGATTTGCTTTTTTATAATATCTCCACACAACGGGAGATCAACGAAAATACCCATTCTCAGGAACACGGAATAGATTATTTTAATCTCCGTGACCACAAGAATGTTCCAGAGGTGCCTGAACGGGCCCCAGGTGATATTCTCGTGTACTCTCCGTGGCCCCTCCTGGCCCTTTCCTTGGCCTTTATGGTATCTCGGCTATCTCGACTCCCCAAAACAAAGGAAGGGACACCAAGACGGTCTTTATGGGTATTTTTGTTGATCTTCCGTTGATCCGCGCCATTATAAAAATACGTCGCATAGATCATTTAGCCCTCTGAAACATCAATAGTATTCGTTTTGCGCAGAGACGGCTTGCAGTATGCACCGCATCGTCTTTATGACCACGCGTAACGGCTATGTGCAAAATACCGCCTTCACGGTCATGGCGTCAGCTAGACACAGAGAACGGTTCAACCAGCAGCGTGACGCTCGGACGCATTCCCAGGGCCACGGCCGATGCACGTATATGATCGTCCCAAATATCTGATAGCTTCGATACAAAGTCCCCCATCTCCGGATCGCTGTCGTCTATGCTGTGGTCGTCATCATAATCATCGTAGTTATATACGACGCTACCATCTGGCAATTTGATTGAGTCTACCCGTGGAATATACTCCATGTCACCCACACTATCAGCATATGCCCAAACACTTCCGAACTCAACAGCAGCGCCCTGGGGGTATCGCTCCAACACAGTCTGTGTGGCCATCTGCTCTAAAGTAGACATTAGTGTTTGAGCAACTGGCGTTATTTCTCGCTCTTTCATTATATCTGAGGGCCAGCTGACGGACGCCATTTGTCTCTTCTGCTCCTCGTCGAGGGCTTCACAATCAGGCGGTATTACCAACACGTCCTGTTGCCGCTTTAATATTATTTCGCACAGGCATGACCGATCATACCAAAGGGAATCCAAACATTCAAACAACTGCTCGTTTGCCGCATAAATCTCATCCTTGTATGGGTTATCGGCGCATTTATAAAGTTTGTTGCCCTGCGCATCGCAAATGCAGTCCACTGTTGGAGCATAGTGCAGGTCGCCTAGGCTATCGGCGCCATATATGTCCCAGTCAAACTCAACAGTGGCAGCATCGGGAAACCATGCGTGCGCCAGCTGGGCAGTCAGTTGGTCGATAAGCTCTATGGCCTTTGTGGCGATTTGATTGGCCTGCTCCTGCAAGTTGTCAGACTCGGCTATCATGACAAGCGGATCTGTGGCGATTTGAGCGCCTGCCGCCTTATGCCTGCCGCAATTTGGCCTACCATCGGCCACTGGTTGCGTACAGCGCTTGCCATTGCCTAACGGGAAGTCACAAGGTCTAGTCACTATTGCTCCTTTTACACATTCTCGGCCCAGTTATTTTTGTGTGTTCCTTGGTGGTTCGTGATACAGAACGCCGAACAGCCGGTGCGCACCAAATGCACAATTCGACTGTATGTGATATAATGGTACCCAAGAGACAGGTGCGTTTCGTGGTTGATCCGCCTGTCTCCGTGGGCAGGGAGGCATTGCCCTCGCCTCCCTGCCCCTTTTCGCTGTTACATTCGAGTGGGCGCTTTTAGAATTACGAGTGCACTATTCTCCCATGCAACTTTCCATCCCTTGGCCTCTAGGTATCTGCCCAAAGCCTCATGCCTGGGCCATAAAACCCATGATGTCCCCCAGGACTTTAGGGCTGGTATTGGGTTAGCAGTCAGATCGCTTACCGCCTCATAGCGCTGCAAAGTGTCGCTACCGACCCAAATAAAGGTATCTCCATATATAACAGCGGGTCTGCCTGTAGAAACCATCCAGTCACCCAGTCGATATGTCGTGAATACGTGTGTGGACTTGGCGGGCAGATGCTGTGCAGCCTGAGCCAATTGTATGTCCTGGGTTGATTGATATGGCCCCCATTTGATGATAGCGCCGAGCGCTATGCTCGCCATGCTCAGTACGGCGATCAGCACATAGAGACGGCGTGCTCTGTGTTCGGTGTGTCGCTGTGTCGGATCGCTCGTTACGGACGTGGGCAGGCCAACAACGGCTAAGCCAGATGCCATTAAGCCATAAGGCAAGATCACGGCACTGGACAGTCCGACCAAAATACCGAGTAGCCCCGCAAGTGCCCAAACCCAGTATCCGGTGTCCTGATAGACACTATGGCGGAGTGCCAGGACGCTCGACACGGCGGCTGCCAGTATAATCGCCAATATCACCAGGTTGGACGTACTAAAAGGTGCCCACTCTGCTATGAGTCGCATCGGACCCCATAGCGCTGCCCTTACCTGCGATATAATCAACGCAGGACCATAAGGATTGGCAAACAAAGCCACCAAGATTGTAACAGGCCACAGCCACATCACCTTGTTCACGGAGATAGCAGACGGCAATGCTTGTTTAGGGCGAGCGACTTGAATGCGGTTGCGCACTATCGCCCAAGCACACTCAAAACTGATTAATGCCACGCCAATCAAGAATGTGCCGTGCAAGTTCTCCCAGACCGCTATGGATACCACCAAGGCATATAGTGGCCATCTGCGCGTTCTGGCAAGGTGCAGCAATATCAGACAAAGTACAAATAGCATATATCCGGCATCCTGGGGGCGCAATCTCACAAATATCAATAGAGGTACAAGAGCAAATGTGCCACCTAACATAGGCTGGTACTCTGCGGAATGTCGTATAAGCTGAACGACAATAAGCATAAAGGCCACGGCAACCAGGACCATAGACAAGATGCGTGCCCCCGCGCCCTGCCCGAACACGCGAACCATCCAGCCAAGTATATACTCCCACCCCCACTCTGGGTCCACAAAGTGGTGTCCATGGGCTGTCCAGGTTGCTGGTGGTGTGTGTATGATACCGTGATGCAGAATAAGTCGAGCATCCATCAGGTGCCACAAAATGTCACCATCTAAGTGTAGTTGCCCAATCCTCATCCCTAGTATGACCGCCAGCGCAGTCAGTCCCGCATAAGTCAGTATCTCGGCGGCATGTTGCTGGAGCTTATTCATGTGCGAATTATACCGCCAATATTTAGAGAACGTACACACAAATTGGCTAATGTGTTACAATAATCGGGAAGACGGGTGCTTTATGTGGTTTGTCGCCTGTTTTCATTGGGCAGGGGGTGGTCGGTAGTTTCCCCGCGGGAGGGAGGACGACCCGCCCCCTGGTCCTCCCAAAAACACTTTGATAGTTAAACACATCAACTGTCTATATGATATAATGGTGATGAGGTGAAGCTTTAAGTTGTTTTTCACTTCGCCTCATTGAGCAGCGGGTGGGGCGGTATCCTGCCCGCTGCTCCTCTCTTTTCTAACCAATCTGTGCAATGGGCCATATTTGCTGATACTTCAGGAAACTAGTATAATGGTCGCATGACTATTATTGTTACTCTCGGTTTAATTGTCGGATTATCTATCGGGTGGTCGGTATACAACTTTAAACAATCCAAAAACAAACGCATAGCCTTGCATCACGCATTGCAACAACTGGAGGCTGGTGGTGATTTACACGAGTTATATCGAGATCGCCAGTTGGAAAGACTACGCAAAAAGATCGCCCAGACGCAGCGCGTAAAGCGCTTAGCGCCCGGCCTGAGACTCATTAATCGAACCCCAGAGGCAGTGGTAAACGATATGATCAGTACGGGCAGCGCTTTGGCCGTTATGGGCGCTGTGCTGGGCGTGGGGGCCACTATGATGGAGCATATGCCAGTTACCGTGCCCGTCGTGCTCGCCGCGATCGGTGCGCTGATCGGACCACTGGCTGCGTTGGGTGGTATAGACAAGCGTATAAAGAAAGCTCGTGAGCACTTTCGTAACGCCTTAGCGAGCTTCATGCAGCTCGTCGCTATTGCTATGGTGTCCGGCATGGGTTCGGAAACCGCCTTTCAAGCAGTAGCCGAGTTTTCAGACGACTGGTCAATCGCTATGTTAAAGCAACGAATACAACAGTCCATAGAATACAACACGTCGATCCCAGACACCTTGTTGGCGCTTGCCGACGACATAGAGGACAGAGAGCTCGCGTCGCTTGCCGCCGCGATGCAGCGCGCCCTGGATACTGGTTCACCATTGGCGGATACCGTATATCAAAAGGCTCAGGCGCTACATGATACGGCGCTAGCGGATGCCGAGTCTAAGGCTGGTCAGCGTTCAGAGAAACTGTTTATGCCGGCTTCCTTGATGTCACTTGGCTTCCTGGTACTAATCGGGTATCCAGGAATTGCCAATCTGATGCACGGGCTATCTCATGGCCTGTGAGGATATTATAACGCAAAGTATACACATAACTAAAGTATCCTCATATGCTCATATGATTTGCTATATTGCGCACGTAACAATATGAACATGGTAAAATATAGCTATGGCCAAATCATATAAGTTAGAAAAGGAGGCATAATGGGAAGTATCCAAAAAGCATATTGGTTAAGCACAAAGGCGTATGTAGTTACCGCTACATTTGCTCGCGAGACGGCTCTTTCAGCCAAGCAGCGGTTGCACATAGATGAGAAGGGTCAGGTTGGCACAATCGTACTAGTTGGCGTACTCGTAGCGATAGCTATTGTCGCGGGTCTTATCATATACGGAGCGGTTAGCAATAGCGCCAACAGTACAGCCAATTGCATCACTAACGTCAATAGTACTTGTAAGCCCTAGTTAGCGGCTTTCGAGCAATAATAAACGGCGATAATGCGCAAGTTTCTGGCCAGATGCCGCAGAGATGAGGCTGGACAGGTTGAAGTCATTATGTCATTCTTCCTGTTCTGGGTACTTGTCATGCTTTCCTTGCAGGGTGTATTCTTATTTTTGGCAGATCGCACCCTGCAAGCCGGCGCCCAACAAGTTGCCAGCAAGTGCGCTATAAGTCCTACGACTATACAACAGCAGATCAACACAGAGACGACAAACCTGTCCGGGGGTGATCTGTCAAATGTGACGATAAATTGGCTTCCACCGCCGCCGTCAGCTCAAGGCTATGGTTATACACTTTGTCAAATCTGGGCAACAGCCAACTACAACGCCCTGTTCGGTTTCCAAGTCCATTTGCATACGTTTGCCCAAATGGCACAACAGCCTTTACCCTGACACAATGCGCTCTACGCAACTTTTCGCAATTCGTCCGGATCGCAGCGTGTCGGATAGCGGCGCAACGAACTCGCAGTACTTTACGAACGATTTGGCGGGCTGCATACATGCCCTGCCACTTGCGGCCACTGTGGAAGTGGGCATAGGTAGAGATGGTAGCGGGGATACGTTCTGCTGGCTGGCTACCAGGTCTCGCGGCGATCAGAGCAAATTGGCGCAACGCATAGCGGCCAGTGCGGGAGCCATAGCAGTACCCATGGACGACTTGCCCATGGAGCGGGCATATAAGCAATGGGCACGCCCGATTAACTGGGTCGTACGCCGCATGCAAGAGGCTGATACGACAGAGATAGATGCCCTAGCCCGATGGAGTATACACAGCGCCCCAGATGATCCATGGACAGCGCGTTTCCGGATGCAGAGGTTGCCGGGATGGCTGGCGCAACGCATGGCGCTGTTCACGTTGCCGCGCCAGAGCGTAATGTCGGGACGACTCACTCAAAGCAGTGCACAGTCATGGTCTACACAACCAAGCCAGTTGCCAAACTTGTTAATAAATGTGCGGGTAGGGGCGGATACGCACAGGCAGGCTATTGGGATTGGTGGGCAGATTACCTCGGCAACACAGGGATGGGCAGCCATTGCCATCCGTTGGGGAACGTCCATAGACTGGATTATGGGCATACTCTCTTGGATTGCTGCGGGCGCCTGTGCATATTTCCTGCCGCATATGATTTGGTTAACTGTTCTGTTGGCAGTCTTAGGGTTCGGTTGGCTCATAGCTCGCCCTAAGCGATACCTGAATGATAGGTTTGCGCATCGGGTGGCCAAACAACACAACTATCTGCGTCTTATTAGGCTTTTATTATTGCACCCGATAGCCCGCTCTAACACGAAGCAGATACCAGAAGACCCATTGATAAAGGTCTGGAACATAGCGGGCTCCAGCTGCCTTTGGGGAACCGCCTCACAACTCATGGCAGTGCTGGTCGCCGGTACAAGCCAGCCCTCTGGTCCCAATGACCTGAACAGGGCCAGCAAACCACTTGTATCGTTGGATGGACCTCGATTTGGCCGTACACCCGATGTGCATGAGGGGCTGCACATACAAGAGTCGGAGCGCTTTGCCGGTGTACTCTGTTCCGGTGTACCCGGATGTGGCAAGACCTCCGTATTGATGAGTCTGTTAGCAGACAGCATACAGCACAACACAGACAGACCAAACAAGTTCGTATGGATAGAGACTAAGGGGCAGGGAGTGCAGCACGTCGCAGAGCTGGCCAGGCTCTGGGGGGTGCCCCTGGATATCGTATGGGCCAATGACCCACACGGCTCCAAGCTCGGGTTGGTAGACTTGGCACGCCCGATTAGCTCGGCGGGCATGCTAACCTCTGCACTGAAATACGCCCTAGAACCCGGAGACATACACTTTCAATCATTTGACGTAATACAGACTGTGCTGGCCGCTCTGCTCTGCGCCGATGAGTCCGAGCTGTCCGCGCAGTTCCGCGACACTCATTTGATGAAGTTGGCTCAGATCCTTATGGGGGGACTCGGCGACGCGGCGCAGCGTGTACTGCTTGCCGATCTGCGTGCTCAGACCGGAGTGCACATCGAAGAACTTAGTGAGCCACTATCCGACGAGAGGCCAGCCGACCGTAACTTGGCTATTGCCTTAAAGCGGTGGGACTATTACATGGGACAGAGTGAGCGCACACGCCAGGACATAATGCGGCCACCACTGAACAAATTGGAGGTGCTGGGACAAGCTCAAGCACTTTGGGATAAGGCTCCCGATATCACCATACAGAGCTGGTTGAGGGGGGACCGCTCACTGGTTGTTGTGGTGCCCCCTGATATGTCAGGTTCTCTAGCTCGTTGGGTGGCCTCGTTATTGTTATATGTGATTTGGAGTCAGGTGCGCTACACCTGTATAGATTGGGGAGCACAAAAGAAGTCTCTCGACATATACTGTGATGAGTTGGCCAGCATACTTGGGTCCGGTAATGCGGAGGTTGAATCGGTAATCGCGCAGATGTACGATCATGGGCGCGAGTATGGGGTACGTCTGGCCCTGGCTACCCAAAGACTGGAGCAATTGAGACAAGTACCGGCGGACATGGCACTAGTAAAGTCCTTTGGGAATCAGTTTGTATTTGCGCAGTCCTCAGCAGAAGTAGCGGACACGATGATGCAGCAATTGTTTGGTGTCCACTATGACCAACAAGGAGCAATCACAGAAGACATAATACGATCGTTGGAAACACATCGGGGCATAGCCAGACTGCGCATCGACGGCAAGCCCTCTGCGCCCTGTGCGTTTGAGACTATACCGATCAATGAACTGATCTCTGACGCACAGGCACTGAGACATAACGAAACACTGGAGGTAGTCTAAATGCTTGATTATATACACAAAATAAAGACGGTACGTCGTTTTGGCGAGCAGGGTCAGCTCGCCATTATGTGGGTCGTATTGCTGGGAGTAGTCATATTCCCAGTCATTGGTCTGGGGGTAGATGGCGGGCGCATGTTAAACGCGCACTCACTATATCAGCAATACGCCAACCAGAGCGCGCGTGTGGCGGCTTCTCTGCCAGCGGGGGCTACGGGGCAGGGGATTCGAGAACAAGAGATGGCGATAGGCAACTACTTAAGAAATCTACCCAATGTGTCGTTGTATGGGTCCCCCATTGATTTTGGCAATGCGACAGTATGCGTAACGGTCGAAACGATTCATCCCATACCGACTATTTTCCTGGGCATCGTGGGCATAAGAAACTTTAGCATAAAAGCTGAGGGATGTGCCAGCGGGTCAGATAACTTAAACTCAAATGAGCTCTAACTAGCCATTCCTCGTGCGGCTTGTTATAGATTTTATGGAACATACTCGACGCATATAATGAAGTGACACCTACGATAAGGAGGCAATTATGCAAAACGATGCAGGACAGTACATCTGCGGCCAGCAGACAGGCAAAAAGAGCTGGTGCCAACATCCTGTGGCCAAGGAAGGTCAAGCGTGTCCCCAGCACAAAGACCAAAAGGCCAATTCCAGTAAGGCAGCGACCGCCTCTAATGGGCATTCGTCTGCTGAGTACGCATCCATAGAGAATGTAGATAGTATAACGTTGGATACAGAGGTGGCCAACGAGATTATGGAACAAGCGGCCGATGAGGCATCAGCAGAGATGGAGATGGTGACCGTTGATCCGGATAATCCAAATCCTGTGTTGGTACACCCCAACCAAATAATTGACTTGGCTGCATCAGTGAAAGAACCGGATCACTTCTGGGACACCACCGACTTTGACCCCAACTGGACAAACGATAAGACCCCAGAAGAGATTACGCTGGGTGTGTGTTTGGCTGCCAACATACCGGTCATGCTTTGGGGAGACCCCGGGACGGGTAAAACTAGCCTTGCCGTTGCAATAGGAGCGGCACTAGGCATGCCAGTGCAAGACGCCGACACGTATAAGAGAGAGATGGAGACCGGCGAGGGTGAACGGGGTGTATTCATTATCAACGCCAGTACTTGCGAGCCCTCAGACTTTGCTGGACTGCCTGTAGTACCTCCGGAAATACTGTCTGGGCGCAGGAACGGCCAAGACATGACCAGAGAACAAATAATCTCAGCGGGAACTCCCTATATGCAGTTACCTCCTCCATGGGCATACCAACTGGCTCAACATGGCGGCATATTGTTCCTTGACGAGATAACCTCAACCTCTTCTGCCGTATTAAACTCGTTGCGCAGCGTAGTACAGGACAGGCGCCTAGGGCCGTTGTTCTTTGGAGATGATGTGCGCATCATATTAGCAGGTAACCTCCCTGACGACGTTACGACGGAATCCAACGATATGCCCTCACCATTTGCCAACCGGATGGCGCATATTACGATACCCAGCGACGATCTCTTGCAAGACGGTAAAGGTATAGCCAGAGCCATCAGTGCAATAAACTCGAGCTCAGGGGTTGCCCCTGATCGTAGGTCATGGCCTAGAATTAGCAAGAAGGACCTGCAGGAGGCGGCTGATTATATAATGCCCTCATTCCTGATGGCCGCCGGCATGGACGGTGCAAAAGGTCAATCGACACTGACGCCAGCTATATTAAAGGAAGCCAAAAAGCCTGTACCGAATAAGCCCTTCATGTCAAACCGCTCCTGTGCCATGGCCATAATGGCGCTGGCAGCTGCTAGGCATACTGGAGTGTCCAGCTCGAATATGGTCAAGATTTGTCAGAGTCTCATAGGAGAGGGCGCCGGAGCTAACATAGCCAAGTTCGTAAATGATCACGACATACCTTCTGTTCCAGAGCTTATAAATGGTGGTCCCAAGGGCCTGGAAAAGTATAAGGATAAGTACGACAAGAAGTTTTTGATATCCAGCATGCTATCCGTATACTTGAACAGAACCATACACGATAAAAGCATACCCAAAGACGAAAAGCAGAAGGTGGTTAGCGATGTATTTGGGGTTGTTGGTGGTGTGGCAGAGAAATGGGGTGACGACCTTGCAGTGCAGGCCATGCGGAAACTCACAGAGGATAGTGATATGCCGGTCAGACAACTCTCTAACTTACTAACCCCGGAAGCTCAGGCCGTGCTTCGCGATACTATTCTGCCAATCCTTACAAGAGCCGGCCTGATGCCTGGCATGGTGTCACGATGACGCGACTAGCATCAAAGCAGGCGCCAAATGTAGCTGTTGGTCTGGCATCTCGGAGCGCAAAGCGCTATGGCTAGACGTTGTAAAGCCATAGCGCAAAGTACTGCTAGACAATGTTCCAATTGGGCCATGCCATATACCGATGTGTGCTACGACCACTCACAAAGTTCAATGATGCGTGCCGTTGACCTCATGGAGGCACAGCAATCCGCACAAGCTCTAGAACTGCCCGCGGAAATGCTCGCACATCGTGGGTTAAGGGAGGCCAATGGTGCCGAACTGATCAACTTCCAGGCGGCTCGCGTATTTATAACCGATGCAGACTCTATGCCATATCTGGCAGCGGCTGTCTTTGCGCTGGGTGACCCACTAATGACAGAAGAAATGCTATCAGGGGGTCAGCCAACTCTTGGTGTAGATAAACGCATGAGGTTATATGTTCACCCGGCGTTATTAGACCCGGACTACGATGCCAGTGCTACCATAGACCCAGAGGCCATAGCAAGCTTTATGGAGAGGAACAAAGGGAAAAATATCAATGCGAAGAACCCATTTTTCGTGTCACCAAAAGATATGGGCGCCTTGCTGGCTCATGAGGTTGGACATATACTTTTTGGACACACCGATCCAGCCACATATAACTTATCAATCGAAGATGACCAGCATGCTCTAATTTGGAATGTGGCGGGGGACATGGAGATCAATTGTAATCTGGAAGAGAGTCCCGTTGTTTCATTTAGGGACTGGATTAACCCCAAGAAGCTCAAGATGCCAGACCATCTGGCCGCTCGCGATTATTATGATAAGCTCATAGAGACGATGCCCCAGAGCCAGCAGCAGCAACAAGGTCAACAGGGGCAGGGGCAACAAGGTCAAGGTCAACAGGGTCAAGATCAACAGCAGGGTCAAGGCCAGGACCAAGGGCAGGGTCAACAAGGTCAGGACCAGGGTCAAGGTCAGGACCAAGGCCAGGGGCAGCCAGGACAAGGCCAGCAAGGGCAGCAGCCAGGACAGGGCCAGCCAGGACAGGGCCAGCCAGGACAAGGCCAGCAAGGGCAGCAGCCAGGACAGGGCCAGCCAGGACAAGGCCAGCCAGGACAAGGCCAGCAAGGGCAAGGCCAGCAAGGGCAGGGCCAACAGGGTCAGGGCCAGGGTCAAGGTCAGGGTCAAGGTCAAGGGCAGGGCCAAGGTCAAGGCCAAGGGCAGGGTCAGGGTCAGGGCCAAGGGCAGGGTCAAGGACAAGGCCAAGGTCAGGGTCAGGGTCAGGGTCAGGGCCAAGGGCAGGGTCAAGGACAAGGTCAGGGTCAGGGTCAGGGTCAAGGTCAGGGTCAAGGTCAAGGGCAGGGCCAAGGTCAAGGCCAAGGTCAAGGGCAGGGTCAGGGCCAAGGGCAGGGTCAAGGACAAGGCCAAGGTCAGGGTCAGGGTCAGGGTCAGGGTCAAGGTCAAGGACAGGGCCAAGGTCAGGGCCAAGGTCAGGGTCAGGGCCAAGGTCAAGGACAAGGTCAGGGCGGAAGCGGAGGCATTGGAGCAGGACAGATGCCGCATATAGACGGGACGTGCGGTGGCGGCTCTGGTATTGGACGTCCCCTACCTTTCGAGCTGCCCTGTGATGGCTCACATGGTAAGGGAGCTCACAGTGGGATGAGTGCCGAAGACGTTGAAGATGTAAAAGATACCGTCGCCCATGACATAGAGATACACCAGCGCAGTAGTAAATCGCGGGGTGGCGTACCGGGTGGGTTCGTGGTATGGAAAAACGGGCGTTTGGCTCCTGCAAAGATCCCATGGAATACGCTCCTGTCTCGCGCTATATCTCAGTCAGCATCACAGGTTGTCATGGGCACGGCTGACCACAGAATACGCAATCGTACACCGCGTACAAACTCTAGCACGCCCGGCATCCACCTGCCCAAGATGATTTCATATGCTCCCAATATATCAGTAGTGTTGGATACCAGTGGCTCAATGGATGGCGAACCACTTGAGCAGGCCCTTGGAGAGATTGACCGTTTATTGAGGGCTCAAAGGCAAAAGGGAGCCAAGGTTAGTTTGTCGTGTACGGACGCCAAAGTGCACGGTGGCATTCAGCGGATTAATTCGTTGAAGCAAGCAAAGATAAGTGGGGGCGGCGGTACCGATATGGACGTGGGAGTACTGACGGCACTTACCAAGGACAAGAAGCTACCCCCCGACATACTTGTGGTGATCACGGACGGTATTACTCCCTGGCCACAGCACATGCCTAAGAATGTCAATGGACGCATACCCAAGGTCATACTGGCGCTAGTGAACGATGACCCCGCTTCGGTATGGGGTGGATACGAGCAATTCGTAAAAGAGGGCAAGGGTCAAGTTATTAACGTTGACCTAGACTAGGGTCACAATAACCACGATTTTCTTATGGCAACATCACCGTTGATTTTTTGTTGTGATGCGATTAATCTGGAGTATTGTCAAAACTTCCCAAGCAAGCCGTCCGAATGCCTTTCCTCGTTCTTGGGGGTATCGAGATAGCCGAAACATTGCAAAGGCCAAGGAAAAGGACAGGAGAGGCCACGGAGAGGATACGAGAATATCGCCTAGGGCTTGTTTGGGCATTTCTGGAACACTCTTGCGGCCACAGAGATCAAAATGGTATATTCCGTGTTCCTGAGAATGGGTATTTTCATTGATCTCCCGTTGTGTGGCATTATTGCAAAATAACCGCTTTGGCATCTGATATAATACGGCCATGAGCAAATCCGACCAGACCATAAAGCTTGATCTTAAACTGCATGCTCCAGGTGAGCTTGATGACCAAGACACCGAGGCCCTTTGGCAACTTCTAGTCGCAGCGGATAATGAGTTTGTACCTAGCCTTTCCGAACGCAGAGACACTATGACGAAGCGCTTGGTGACCGATAAGCCAAATAGTCATGACGGGCCACACGGGTATTTTAATGACACACAATTGCAATGGATCATATTTGGACTTACCAATCAACGTGTTGTCGGTATGATGTCGTTTATTCCCCACTATAGCAATGACATCTTGCGTGACTGGTCGCCGTGCTCTTATCTGTCAACGCTGATTGTCGATAAGTCATATCGCCGTTGCGGAGTTGCACGACGTCTTTACGGGTACCTTATTGACCATTCACGGGAAATGGGCGATGTGGCTGTTGGCACACGCACGTGGAGTACCAATGTGGGCCACCTGGCGCTTTTGGATGACCTTGGATTTGCTCCCGTCAAGATAATACCCGATCACCGCGCTCCTGGCGTTGATACCATATATTTTTGCTCGCTCCTTGTGATATAATGGCAAACAGATGAGACCGATAAAAGTAGAAGTGCACGACTTTATGTCCTGGGCTGGTTCCCACGTCATAGACTTCGAGGACAAGTCGGTGGTCGTTTTGATTGGGGATACGGGGGCCGGTAAATCCTCCATATTGGATTCCATCCTATTCGTGCTTTATGGTGAGACCAGGGTGCAAAATGACCTAGATGCAGTTATCCGACGCGGCGCAAAGAGCACAACGGTCGCCATGCTCTTCGATGTCGGTGCGCGACGATTCCGGTGTGAGCGCACACGTGCCAACGCTGGTACTCGGCGATCCGTTGCCTCACTCGTGGAACTCGTGGATGGCCAGGAGCGTGCGTTCGGCGCGCAGAGCGTAAACGGCGTGACGCAGAGCATTACGGACCTTGTGGGGTTGGACCTGCACACTTTCCTGGCTACCGTATATATGAGGCAGGGGGACTCATCCAGATTTACCGCCGATATGACCCCGGCACAGCGTCGCGAGATGCTGGCCTCTGTGTTGTCTCTGGATATATACGAGAACGTACATAAGGTTGCCCGAGAACGCCTACGCGCCGCTGAGCTCGCGCAGGCAGGCGCTGTGCGCGCCGTCGAATCGATAAAACAACAACTGGCGGAACTGGATTTTAACATAGACGTAGAAGATTTAGAGAACAGTGAACGCGATCTGACAAGAGCCCGCCAAGATATTCTGCAGAATGTTTCCAAACATGAACACGCATGGCGTGCCGTTCACGAGTTATCATTAGCCACCGCACGTTTACAGGAGCATGCAAGTGCCCTGGTATCACTGGGAGATCGCATTGATAATACTGTGCGTAAATATGATGCACGTAAATTAGCAACCATGGAGCGATACGTGCGTGAAGCCGAGAAGAAGCGTGCAGACTATGAGCGCGAATCGGCGGCACTGCAGGTTGCGCATTCTCGTCTTCAGGAGCAGTCGGCACAAGCCAGTGCCCAGATTGCTCACGCCAAACAGCAGATAGCGCAATATGAGGAAGCCTTAAGCAAATTGAAAGATGGTGACGGTTTCTGTGATGTGTGCGGTAGCCCCCTGGATGCCCAGTCTGTAGAGCATTCGCGGAAACATATACAAGATAATATCGCATCCATGTCCGCCCAGAGCGCATCGGCCAGCGCGCAAGCCGACTTCTTGCAATCCGCCGTCAAGGACATACAGCGGCGCAAAGCTCTGCGTGACACAGAGAACGAGGAGTCAGAGCGCAGAGCGCAACAGGTCAAACAAGTTATGCAGGATCTCCAACAAGTTCAAGCAGTACGCGACGCTGAACACGCAAACATACAGGCAGCGCGTCACTTCGATCACTTCGCAAATGGCATAGATTGGCAGGTGGCTTCGGGTGAGGGGAACGCAACCAGCAAACTGGCAGACATAGACGCGCAACTCTGGGACATACAACACCAACTAAGCGCCGCGGAGACGGTACGACAGCGCGGCACAGAGTTATCGGCCAAATTGGCCGAATACGAGCAGGAGGTTACACAAAGTGCGTTGAAGGTAAGCTCCTGGAATCTTATCGCACAGGCCGCACATCCAGGCGGCGTGGCCATGGAATTATTTACGAACTACGTTGGTGTACTGGCGGAATCTTGTAACCAGGTCGCGGCGCAGCTTGACCTCGATATGTCTATACATCTGGAAGTTGAGCACACCACCAAGCAGCCGCAAGTGAAGATAAGGGTGATTGCCGGGGATGATCCAGAGGCACGGGATTACTCGTCGTTCTCTGGGGGGGAGCGTTTTCAAATAGACCTAATCGTGAGATTGGGCATGTCTAACTTGCTGGTTGAGCAAAGTACCACGCCGATTGGGTTGCTGGTTATAGATGAGGGATACGACACCCTGGACCCAGATCGCATGGATCACGTGCTCGGTTTGCTGCAGCGCGTCTCGGAGCACTTCGGCCTGGTGTTGACCATTTCCCATAATCCGGAGGTTTGGGAACAGCTAAACGCCAACATTATGTCGATTGTCAAGGACTCAAATGGCTCACGACAACTATCATAAGGAACAGATGACAATGTATATTCGCGAAATGACACCGGACGATGCTGGAGAGGTGGCCACCGTACACGCCGATGCGGGCATCTTGGCATATCGCGACTACGGGCAAGACGCTGTAGCCGAGTGGATACGGGAGTTCGCCAGTCCAGAACACATTATTGAACGGCTAGAAGCCAGTCGAATAGGACTGGTGGCGGTGGATGACCAGAATAACGTAGTCGGGTCCATTCTCATCGGTTCTGCTACACGCGATTCTAGTGTCATCGGCGGTCTGTATGTCAGCAACAGAGGGCGAGGCGTCGGCACGGCGCTACTACATGAAGCGCTCGGTTGGCTCCGCTGTTCCGGGTCAGAGCGTGTGCGAGCTCTGGTTATGGAACGCAATGCAGGCGCCATGAGCTTCTTTGCGCGCCACGGCTTTTCCTCGGGTGATCTCGTGCCGTCGGCTATGTTTGCGCCGTCGGGTCGTGCCCGCGAGATGTGGTTGCTACATGACGATTAAAATAGCCTATTCCGTGTTCCTCGAAATGGGTATTTTCGTTGATCTCTCGTTGTGACGCATTATTATAAAAGCAACCATGGAACACAAAAGATAATGACAAGGATCTGTAATTTCCCAATATCCCAGACAAAGCACTGCAAGCAACCAATGGCCGACGGTAAGCCAAACTGTGGCAGGCATATGACCAATTTATCAACAGATCAGCTTGGAGAGAGTCTGACCGCATATAGGAAGAACGGCCGATTACACGTCTGGGCCGGGGAACCAGACGGCTTTTACTGTCTGATCCACAGTGACCCAGCCTATCAGGCACTGTGTCAACTGGCCGGAGAAACACTGCCATGCTGCCTGGGCAAAGCGATAAGGTACACCGATGAGGGTGGCAGGCTACATCGCAATGATGGTCCAGCCCAAGTTAAGTCAGACGGTACGCAGGAATGGTATCAACATGGCAAGCGACACTGTGATGATGGCCCCGCTATAATTCGCATGGACGGTACACAGGAGTGGTATCGATACGGCGAGCTACATCGGGAAGATGGGCCAGCCAGGATTTATCCTGACGGTACGCAAGAGTGGCACTGGCACGGTTGGACACATCGCGAGGATGGCCCTGCTGTCATTGGCCCTGGTGGTCCGCAGTGGTGGTGGCACGGCCGCCGAATTGCCGAAGAGAAACACGACGCGATACGGGAAACGCAGACGATATGACGAGGATTTGTAATTTCCCGATATCCAAGACCAAACACTGCAAGCAACCAATGGCCGATGATAAACCAAACTGTGGTAGGCACAGAACCAATTTATCAGCGGATCAGTTGGGACGGAACTCAACCGTATACAAGAAAAATGGCCGATTACACGTTTGGCTGGGGGAGCCAGATGGTTTCTATTGTTCGATCCATGAAGATCCAGCCTATCAGGTACTGTGCCAATTGGCCGGGGAGACGCTGCCATGCTGTCTGCAAAGGAGTGTCTTCTGGAAAGATGATGATGGCTGCTATCACCGGGATGACGGACCAGCTGATATTGGTCCAGATGGCGCGCAATTTTGGTATCAGCACGGCAGGCTTCACCGGGACGATGGGCCGGCAATCATCTGGCCGGATGGCATGCGAGCGTGGTGCAAAGATGGCGAATACCACCGGGAAGATGGCCCTGCGCTCATTAGCGCTAATGGCAAGCAGCGGTGGTATCAACGTGGCAAGTTTCACCGAGACGATGGGCCGGCTATAGTTGACGCAGATGGCAGACAAGAGTGGTGGTGGCATGGTCGCAAGATCACCGAGCAGGAATATAATGAATTGCGCGAGCAGTCTCGGGGTATTTGATTTCATCTTTGTGGCGTTTCTTTTATAACAACGGTTAAAATAACCCATTCCGTGTTCCTGAGAATGGGTATTTTCATTGATCTCCTGTTGTGTGGCGATGTTATAAAAGTGGCCACGGAACATAAGAAATTATGACAAGAATCTGCAATTTCCCAATATCTAAAACAAAGCGTTGTAAACAACCGATAGCCGATGATAAGCCAAACTGCGGCAGGCACTCAACCGATTTATCAGCAGACCAGCTTAGTCAAAGCCCAACCGTATACCAGAAGGATCATCAGTTGCACATCTGGACAGGCGAGCCAGATGATGTTTATTGCCTAATTCATAGTGACCTAGCCTATCAGGCACTATACAGGGTGGCCGGAGAGACATTGTCATGCTGTTTAAGGGAAAGCATTGAATGGAAAGATGAGAACAATTGGTTGCATCGTGACGATGGCCCGGCCTTAATCAAAGCAGATGGCACGCAGGAGTGGTATCAACATGGTGAGCTACATCGGGACGACGGGCCAGCTATAGTCGAACTGGATGGCTGGCAGTCCTGGTATCAGCATAACAAACTGCACAGGGACGACGGACCAGCCATAGTCATGAATAGTGGTGAGCAATACTGGTATCAGCATGGTGAGCTTCACCGCGATGATGGTCCGGCTATAATCTATGCGAATGGCTCACAAGATTGGTATCAGCATGATAGACGGCACCGAGACGATGGCCCGGCCATGGTTTGGGTCAGCGGTGAACAACGCTGGTTTCAGCATGGTAAGCCGCATCGCGAAGATGGCCCAGCCTGGATAACACCAAACGGCGACCAATATTGGTACTGGCATGGCAAGGCGGTCACTGAGGAGGAGCACGCCAAACTGCGCGAGCAGTCCGAGGGCGCCTGACTCTATTTTTATGGTGTTTTTCTTGTGATAACGGTCAAAAATAACCTATTCTGTGTTCCTCAAAATGGTTATTTTCGTTGATTTCTCGTTGTGTATCATTATTATAAAGGAAACCATGGAACATAAGAAACAATGACGAAGATCTGTAATTTCCCAATATCCCAAGACAAGCGATGTACACAGCCTGTAGCCGATGGTAGACCAAACTGTGGCAGACACCACTGCGAATTATCTGCGCAACAATTAGGACAGAGCCCAATCATATACGAGAAAGACAATGAACTGCATATTTGGGCAAACGAGCCAGATGGTCTTTATTGCTTGATTCATGGTGACCCGGCTTATCAGGTCCTGTGTCAATTGGCCGGAGAGATTCTACCGTGCTGTCTGCGAGAAGCCATTGTAAAGAAGGATGAACATGGTCGATTGCATTGCGACGATGGTCCAGCCCGGATTTGGCCAGATGGTGAGCAGGCCTGGTACCGTCATGGCGAGGTGCATCGTGACGGCGGACCGGCTGAGGTGGGACTAGATGGCTCGCAAGTCTGGTGTCAACATGGCGAGTGGCACCGAGATGATGGGCCAGCCTGGATTAGAGCAGATGGTACGCAAGTCTGGTATCAGCACGGCAAGTGGCATCGGGAAGATGGGCCAGCCCGGATTAGAGCAGACGGTACACAAGAATGGTATCAGTATAGCAAACGACACCGTGAAGACGGACCAGCCGTAATCAACGCGAGCGGAACGCTGGAGTGGTGGTGGCATGACGAGGTGCACAGGGAGGACGGACCAGCCGTGATTTGGCCGGGCGGCAAGCGCGATTGGTACTGGCACGGCAAGAAGGTTACCGAGGAGGAGCACGCTAAACTACGTGAGCAATCCGGGGGCATTTGATCTCATCTTTACGGTGTTTCTTTTATAATAACGATTGAAATAACCTATTCCGTGTTCCTGAGAATGGGTATTTTCGTTGATCTCCCGTTGTGTGGCATTATTATAAAGCATACGCCGCCAATATATACACAGCGTATAATGAACCCATGGTGTTTGCTGATATTTCGAGGAGCAGGGCTTAGTGTCACCTGCGGGTCAGCGTACCGTGCGGTATGCCAAGCCGACGCTGCTCGGCATACTGGGCGCTGCGCCTTGGCTATTCGTTGGGCTTTACGCGGTTCCGCAGCTGGACAAGGTCAAGATACCGAAGCAATGGGCAAAGAACATACCCGTGCTATATCACATATGGTGGATACACTCACCCGTTGTGCTTTGGGTTGCTGTGGGTGTGGCATCGGGCTTATTCGTGTCTAGTTGGCCTCATTTGCATAACCTACAAGTGACACAGAGGCAGCCCTGGTTACAGAGAGAGCAAGACGCGGAACTTTGGCAGGGTCGCTGGATGGCCTGTAAAGTTCCCATTCCCGCGTTTATGATGTACCGAAAACTGAATGGTGTGTCCGATTCCTTATTTACGATAGCCCTGTTCCAGACAGCTTCGGGCACCCCTATAGAGGCATATGAGAAAGTACAAGATCGATTGGGCACGATGATCGGGAGCGCACTATACATATCTCCGATAATGACAGGTGATAGCACGCAAGACAAGTCACGCGCTGCTTCGAGTCATCATTCCGTCTTTGAGGTGGGCTTTGCGAAGGGCAGCAACCCGCACGCATTGTTATTGCATAAAGATCCGGTAGTAAGGATGCTAATATTGAAGATCTTGGTGCGCAAGGCATTCGCGGACATAAAATTGTCGTCCCCACAGATGCAAGGTAGTGTGACAGAAATAACGCCGACTGATGCCCCAGGGAAGCTATTCTGGTCAGAGTGGGCCGTCCCGCTCGATGTGGCGGCAAGCACGTTGGCCGATAAGAGCAACGCGCTGCAGCGTGCCCTGGGAGTGGAATGGTTGGGTGTTGACATACGCCCAGGGTCTCGTGTCTTCGGCTTGCTATACGGGCGGGACCCGCGGCACATAGACGTCGGAAAGCTGCCAGAGGCATACCGCGAGATAGTAGAGCGGGTGCAATGGGCCAAGTACCTGCGTATTGCAAAGATCATAGATGGGAGAGGGTACACACCAAAGTTATTGCGTACGTTCGATAACCTGCCCGGGGGTCTGCTCTCCGCCCAATTCGAGCCCCTGGAGGGCGTGCCCGTAGAGACTCTGCGCCAATCAGCCGCAGCGCTGGTGCCCACGATGCAGCGTAATTACGTGGAGATAGAGCCGCTGCCCCCCGCTAAGGACATAACACCCGGATCGTTCCAGGTCATATATGGAGATAACGACCCATTGAACTCCACCTATTTGTTCAAGGACTTTGCCAAAGAGGTAATGACACCGAAGGCACCGGTAGGACAGCCCGACGTCACGTTCATAGTGGGCGTTGGGGCGGACGGGCGCCTGATTCGGTTTGATCATGATACAGAGCTGGCCCATATAGTCATTGGTGGAGGTTCTGGTGCTGGTAAATCCACGCTCCTGCATAGCATCATACTACAGTTGGCATTCAAGCACTCCCCTAAGGACCTGGTCTTGTATATGGCAGACCCCAAGAACGAGCTCAACCGTTATAAGACCTTGCCGCACCTCAAGCGCATAGTAGACATGAACTCTATAACCGCATCGGGCAGCAATAGCCCATATGCCAACTTTGCGGAGATGATGAAAGAGTTAACCGATGAAATGGACAAGCGTAACGAAACGTTCCAGAGACTACCCGGGCATCCGCAAAAGCTGTCTCAGGCCAGAATGATATCGGCAGAGGTGCGCAACCAGTTCCCATACGTGGAATGCATAGTCGATGAGTGCGCTGACTACTTTGTGCCCCCGACACGCAAAGCGGATCGCGCAGATTACGATGAGGCGATCTTCTACGCTGAGCTCCTAGCACGTAAAGCACGTAGCGCCGGTATTTATATGATCCTGGCCACCCAGCGCCCAAGCAAACAGAGCATACCGATGGTCATTAAGGGTATGGCCTCCAGGATCGGCCTTATGACATCCAGCCTCACCGACTCACAAATCATAATAGATCAGCCTGGGCTACAAGACATAAAGGTGAGAGGACGTGGGCTGATATCTTCTGAATACGGCTATAGAGGGTTCCGTGCCCTATTATTACGCAAGCCCGATGAGATGCACACAGATTGGCCAGACGAGTTGGCTGCCATGCTTACCCTTGTCGGAGTCGTAGAGCGTGACGGCGCACTGAAGCTCGACCAAGGAGAATACGACGTGCCAGACCCTGACCTGGTCTGGGCAGATAACACGGGAAGCTGATCACCGGTTCCTCGAAGTTAGTATCTACATCATCGTATCGTCGGCGCGTTTGTCGGCGGCACGGGCAGATTACACGGCGCATCGGCTATATGAACATGTCGCGACAAGCATCGAGTCCCGTGATCGATATGTCTGGGCGACGATGCTGTAGCCAGGTGTCTCTGCCCATGCGAAACCGAAGTAACCGGGCGCGTTGTCCCTGCCGCATGTGGTATTCCTGACCATCGGGCACGTATCCTAGGGATCGTGTCACTCCGAGAGAACGCTCGTTGTCAGAATAGGCTTCGGTGTAAGCTTCGAGAGCACCAAGACCTTCAAACGCCAGATGCAAGATTGCCTCACGCATTTCCTTGCCTAGCCCTTGGCCCTGCCAACGCTGCCCAAGCCACGAACCGGTCAGCACTGTCCGGAGCTCGGCAAATTGTCTGGCGCGCATATCCTGAGCGCCAACCGGCTCGCCATCGACAAATACAGCGCCTATGAATTGCCAAGCATCCGCCTGCCATGTCGCTCGGCGTAACCACCAGTGGCGCAACGAATCGAGATGCCGTTGCGGAAGCGGCGTGCTAGTCCAAGGGTCCTCGAATGGCATTTCAGATGGTTCATGGATACCGGCGTCTATAACACCAATAAGTTCAGGCAGATCATCGTCAGTCGGTGGGCGAATCTCTAACCTAGGTGTTGTTACCCGTAGGCCAAACAGCGGCCAATACTGCGCCAAGTCTGCATGCTCAACGCTCATGATGCCGCTCCGCTTTGCGCCGTGATTATCTGGAACCTGTCTTTTTTCTTCCAACTTTCGCTCATTGGTTATAGTTTACTATATGGGTGTATTATTGATGTGGATCTCAGGAACACGGAATAGGTTATTTTGGACCGTTATTATGGGAATGGCACTGAAGCAGCAATCGTTATTTTGATGTTTGTCTATACATTGCATATATATACGCATATTATAATGTTTATATGAAGCCACAGAGAGCAAGCAGACGGCACGACATAGAGTCCGATGCGCCCGTCGCGATGACCAAGAAACAGCTAGCAATGGCCATGTTATATATGCGCCACCTGGCACAACGCATAGACCCCGACGGCGCATCGTCTGGCGCTAAGCACTTGCCGTACATATCGATCGCCATGGCAATATTGACGATTATAGCGATGGTACTGGTAGCAACCATCGCGGAATCCCCCACTCTGTTGTTGATTGTCGTGGTGGTCCTGGGCGCGCTCTATGCACGACGCCACTACAAGGCTGCTCGCACTCCGTCGCAACGCCGATAACCGCCACAGAAGAATCAACCGCCTAGGGCCTGGCTATCCATTCGCCGTGCCGATACCACCGCTGCCTGCCATCCGGCTCTATCCAGGCCGGGTCATCATCACGGTGCAGCTCGCCGTACTGGTACCAAAATTGTGTGCCATCCGCCCAAATCATGGCCGGGCCGTCATCGCGGTGTAATTGGCCGTGCCAGTACCAAACCTGCTTGCCGTCTGATCTTATCTTGGCTGGACCATCGTCCCGGTGAGGCTTGCCGTGCCAGTACCAATGCCGTGTGCCATCTGGCCAGATTACAGCTGGTCCATCCTCTCGATGTAGTTCGCCATCCTTGTCCCTGTACTCCGTCATTTTGTTCAGACAATACGGTATCTTCTCCCCGGTCAATTGACATAGTGCTTGATAAGCTGGGTCGCCATGAATCAGACAATACAAGCCATCTGGATCGCTAGCCCAGATGTGCAATGCGCCACCTTTCCTGTATACGGTCGGGTCTTGCCCTAACTGTTCTGCTGACAAACTTGCTCTGTGTCTGCCGCAATTCGGGCGTCCATTGGCTACTGGCTGTGTGCAACGCCTAGTTCTGGATATCGGGAAATTACAAATCCTTGTCATTGTTATTTGTGTTCCATTGTTTCTGTTATGATAGCGCCACACAACAGGAGATCAATGAAAATACCCATTCTCAGGAACACGGAAAATATTATTTCTAGCCGTTGTCAAGAAAGAAACACCATAAAGATAAGATCAGGCGCCTTAGGACTGTTTGCGCAACTTGGCATGCTCTTGCTCGGTGACTGCCTTGCCATGCCAGTACCAATACTGCGTACCATCGGGCCTTACATAGGCCGGGCCATCATCTCGGTGCCGCTTACCATGCTGCCACCAGAACTGGGTGCCATCTGCCTCGATTACAGCGGGGCCATCATCGCGGTGTAGCTTGCCATGCTGATACCACCACTGTGTGCCATACTCGTCAATCGCAGCTGGCCCATCATCCCGGTGGCATTCGTCATGCTGATACCACCACTGTGCGCCATCAAGTTGTATCCGAGCCGGGCCGTCGTCTCGATGCAGCTCGCCATGTTGATGCCACCACTGCCCGCCCATGGGCGTAATTACGGCGGGCCCATCGTCGCGGTGCAGCTCGCCATCTGCGTCCTTCCATTCCGCGTTCTTCCGCAGACAGCACGGCGGGATCTCTCCGGCCAATTGATACAGGACCTGGTAGGCCGGGTCGTTATGGATCAAGCAATATAGACCATCTGGCTCGCCTGCCCAGACATGTAACTCGCCATCCTTCTTGTACATGGTCGGGCTCTGTCCAAGTTGATCTGCCGATAAGTTGACCCTATGTCTGCCGCAATTCGGGCGTCCACTGGCCATTGGTTGTGTGCAACGCTTAGTTTTGGATATCGGGAAATTACAAATCCTTGTCATTATTATTTATGTTCCATGGCTTTTGTTATGATAACGCCACACAACGAGAAATCAACGAAAATACCCATTCTTAGGAGCATAGAATAAGTTATTTCTAGCCGTTGTCAGGAAAGAAACACCATAAAGATAAGATCAGGCGCCTTCGGACTGTTTGCGCAATCTGGCATGCTCCTCTTCAGTAACTTCCTTGCCATGCCAGTACCAATACTGCGTACCATCGGGCCTTACATAGGCCGGGCCATCATCTCGGTGCCGCTTGCCATGCTGCCACCAGAACTGCGAACCATCTGACCAAATCTGGGCTGGGCCATCATCTCGGTGATGACTGTCATGCTGCCACCACCACCGCGTACCATCAGGCCAAATCACGGCTGGGCCATCATCCCGGTGCAATTTGCCATGTTGCAGCCAACGCTGTGGGCCCCCCGGGTAGACTTCGGCTGGACCGTCCTCCCGGTGCAGTTCGCCATGTTGACGCCACTCCTGCTTGCCATCGGACCAAATCACAGCCGGTTCATCATCCCTATGCAGCTCACCATGCTGATACCACCGCTGCGTACCGTCGGGGCTGATCATAGCCGGGCCGTCATCTCGGTGAAGCTTGCCATGCTGGTACCATTGTTGTATACCCAGATGTGTGATCACAGCGGGTCCGTCATCTCGGTGAAGCTCGCCGTTCGCGTCCCTCCACTCTACATCCTCTAACAGACAACATATTGGTTCCTCTCCGGCCAACTGGCACAGCGCCTGATAGGCCAGGTCACCATGGATCAGACAATATGGGCTATCGGGTCTTCCTGCCCAGACATGTAACTCTCCGTCCTCCTTGTACACGGTCGAGTCTTGTCCTAATTGGTCTGCCGACAAATTGGTTCTGTGTCTTCCGCAATTTGGCTTATCATCTGCTATCGGTTGTTTACAGCGCTTGCTTTTGGATGTCGGGAAGTTACAAATCTTTGTCATTATCTTTTATGTTCCATCGCCACTCTTGTAATAGCGCATTGCAACAGGAGATCAATGAAAATACCCATTCTCGGGAACACGGAACAAGTTATTTCTAGCTATTGCCAAGAAAGAAATACCATAAAGATAAGATCAGGCGCCTTCGGACTGTTTGCGCAACTTGGCATGCTCTTGTTCGGTGACTTCCTTGCCATGCCAATACCATTCCTGCGTACCATCGGGTCTGACTGTGGCCGGTTCATCATCCCGATGCTGCTTGCCGTGTTGGTACCAGCGCTGTGTGCCATCCGACCAAATCCAAGCCGGGCCATCATCTCGGTGCCGCTTACCATGTTGCCACCACTCTTGCGTACCATCAGCCCCAATCACAGCTGGGTCGCCGTCACGATGAAGTTCACCATTCTGCCACCACTCTTGTGTGCCATCTGGATGAATTATGGCCGGGTTACCGTCGCGGTGCTGCTTGCCATGCCAATACCATACTTGCGTACCGTCTGGATAAATCATAGCGGGCCCGTCGTCGCGACACTTCTCTCCATGCCAATACCATATTTGCGTACCGTCTGGATAAATTACAGCCGGGTCGCCATCTCGATGACATTGACCATGTTGGTACCACTTCTGCGTCCCGTTTGAATAAATTACAGCCGGCCCATCATCGCGATGCAACTTGCCATGCTGATACCATTCCTGTGTTCCATCTGGCTCTATCACGGCCGGGCCATTATCACGATGCAGCATACCACGCTCGTTTGTCCACTTGGCAGTCCTATATAGGCAGCATGGTGGTTCCTCTCCGGATACTTGGCACAGCACCTGGTAAGCTGGGTCATTGTGAATCAGACAATATAAACCATCTGGCTCGTCAGCCCAAACGTGTAGTTCGCCATCCTTTTGATATGCAATTGGGTTCTGTCCGAATTGATCTGCCGACAGGTTGGCCCTGTGCCGTCCGCAATTTGGCTTGTCATCGGTTATCGGTTGTTTACAACGCTTTGTTTTGGATATTGGAAAATTACAAATCTTTGTCATAATTCGCTGTGTTCTGTGGCCTCGTTAATGTATACCCTCTTCGAAGGGCTGCTTGCTGGCAATTCGTTTGACGTGCGAAGCACTGGGCAACGATTCTGATGTATCATCAGTACTCAGTCTGGTATGCTCTTGTTCAGTGACATGCTCACCACGCCACCACCAAGTTTGTCTGCCACTCGGAAAGATCTCGGCTGGCCCATCGTCTCGGTGTCGCTTGCCGTGCCAATACCAATATTGTCTGCCATTCGCATCAACTATCGCCGGTCCGTCATCCCGATGCAGATCGCCATGTTGATACCAGCGTTGCGTTCTATCTGGCTCTATCCAGGCCGGTCCATCATCACGATGCAACTTACCATGTTGGTACCATTTTTGTGTACCATCTGGCTCTATCACGGCTGGGCCATCATCCCGGTGTAGCGTACCGCGTCCATTTGTCCACTTAGCAGTCCTATATAGGCAATACGGCGGTGTTTCTCCGGCCAGCTGGCACAGGACCTGATAAGTTGAATCACGATGGATCAGACAATATAAACCATCCGGTTCCTCTGTCCAGACGTGTAGTTCGTTGTCCTTCTTGTATGCGACTGGCCTCTGTCCTAATTGATCTGCGGATAGCTCAGTTGAGTGCCTACCACAGTTCGGCTTATTATCGGATATAGGCTGCGTGCAACGCTTTGTTTGAGATATCGGGAAATTACAAATCCTTGTCATAATCTTCTATGTTCCATTGTTACTTTTATAACAGTGCATCACAACAGGAGATCAACGAAAATAACTATTTTAGGGGACACGGAATGGGTTATTTGGGCCGTTATCATAAAAGAAACACCATAAAGATAAAATCAAACATCTCGAGACTGCTCCCGCAGTTTGACGTGCTCCTCCTCGGTAACCTTCTCGCCATGCCAGTACCATTCCTGGGGGCCATTTGCTCTAGTCCGGGCTGGGCCATCTTCTCGGTGCCGTCTATCATGCTGATACCAAAATTGTGTACCATCCGCTTCGATCACAGCCGGCCCATCGTCCCGGTGCAGTTCGCCATGCTGATACCAAAATTGCGTGCCAGTTAACCCGATCACGGTCGGGCCATCTTCTCGATGTAACTGATCATGCTGATACCAAAATTGCGTGCCATCAACCCAGATCACAGCCGGCCCATCGTCCCGGTGAAGCCTACCGTGCTGATACCAAAATTGCGTGCCATCAGCCCAGATCACAGCCGGCCCATCGTCTCGATGTAATTCACCATATTCATTTCTCCACTCGATGCCCTCCCTTAGACAACATGGTAGTGTTTCTTTAGTCAATTGGTGCAATGCGCGGTAGGCTGGGTCGCTGTGAATCAAGCAATAAAGACTGTCCGGTTTTCCAGCCCAAACATGCAATTCATTGTCTTTCTTGTATACAGTTGGGCTCCGCCCCAGTTGTTGTGCCGATATCTCACACCTGTGCCTGCCGCAGTTTGGGTGACCACTGGTAACCAGGTGCCTACAACGCCTATTCTTGGATATCGGGAAATTGCATAATCTTGTCATAATCTTCTATGTTCCATTGTTACTTTTATAGCAGTGCCACGCAACAGGAGATCAACGAAAATACCCATTTCGAGGAACACGGAATAGGTTATTCTAATCATTATCATAAAAGAAACACTGTAAAAATAAAATCAGATGCCAAGAGATTGCCCGCGTAGTCTCTCGTGCTCCTCCTCGGTGACCTGTTTGTCATGCCAGTACCACCGTTGTGTTCCGTCTGTGACAATCACGGCTGGGCCGTCCTCCTTGTGCACCTCGCCATGACACCACCACTCCAGCGTTCCGCTCGCGTTGATCACGGCTGGACCATCCTCCCGGTGCACCTTATTATGTTGATACCACCATTGTGTACCGTCCGGCTCTATCATGGCTGGGCCGCCGTCGCGATGTCGTTTGCCATGTTGATACCAGACTTGCGTACCATCAGGCCAAATCCAGGCTGGGCCGTCATCCCGGTGATACTCGCCATGCTGCCACCATTCTTGTGTACCATCTGCCTCGATTACGGCAGGACCGTCATCTCGATGCCGTGTACCATGTTGATACCAATGTTGCGCACCATCTACTTTGATTAAGGCTGGACCATCGTCGCGATGCAACCAATTGTTCTCATCTTTCCATTCGATGCCTTCCCTTAGGCAACATGGCGGTATCTCTCCTGCCAATTGGCACAACACCTGATAGGCTGGGTCGCTGTGAATCAGACAATACAGGCCATCTGGCTCTCCTGCCCAAACGTGTAATGCACCGCCTTTCCTGTATGCGGTCGGGCTCTGTCCGAGTTGATCCGCCGATAAATTGTGCCTATGTCTGCCACAGTTTGGCTTATCATCGGCTACCGGTTGCTTGCAACGCTTATTGTTAGATATTGGGAAATTGCAAATCTTTGTCATTGTTCTTTGTGTTCCATATCGTTGCGCATAACGATACTCATCGGCGGCGCGACCGAGTAATGATATTTGTTGATACTGTCGAGGAATCGGTTGTGTGGTATACTGAGAACCATGCGGCACTGGCATTTCTTCTCATTTATAGCCCTATTTTCAGTATTAGTATCCCTCGGCGCCTGGCTATCTCCGGCGTTTGCCACCACTATCAATGTACAACCCGACCCCACTGCCACGTCTGTATCCTGTGCGTCGCCCGTGCAGGTGAGACAGGTCACGCAGTGCTCTGCGACTGTCCGGGCCACCCAACCCGCCAATGCCCCCGCACCAACCGGCCAAGTATTATTCTCCGCTTTTGGCTCATCGTGTACGGGGCAGCTGACAGCGCAGGGCACTGCGACCGCAACGACACAGTGCGCACTGACCATGAATTACTCGGGTACCCAGACGGTAACGGCCAATTACCATGGAAGCAGCACCGACCAGCCGTCTAGTGGTACTACAACTGTAACGGTAAAACAGAGCATTACGCCAACAACCACGACTACTGCGCCGGTCACGCCTACAACCACCCCGCCTACGACTACACCGCCTACGACTACGCCGCCCACAACTACGCCGCCCACAACTACACCGCCTACGACCCGTGTTCCTAGCAAGCACACCACAGCCTGCCCATCGGGAACCACCGGTACTTATCCAAATTGCAACAGCGTGACGACTCACTGCGTCGATTCGTCGTGCAGTCACACAACGACGCAATGTTATGGGACAGGTTGCAACATAATAATAAAGCACACCCCATCATCTCATTGTGTTGGTGCCAATTGTAAAACCACAATAACCCGCACCCACTGTCTGGGCACTGACTGCGCTCTCAGGCACAACAAGCACACCAAGATGTTACCTGGGCCATTGACGGTATCAGCGTCCAGTAATACTTGCAGTAACCACTTGTCTACGCTAGCATGGCTCCAACTGGTGCTGGAGTGGTTATTGGTGCTTATATTGCTGATTGGGAGCATACTGGGGGTGCGCGCATGGTGGAAGGCCAGAGCAGCCATTAGCAAGATCGAGCAAGAATAGGAGGTTAACAGATGATAGCAGCTTGTGCACACACCACGTTCCTTAACACAATATCGGGAATCCTCCCTTGGTTGTTAGTTATTGCATTGGCGATTATAGGGCTAACCGCATTTGGGTTCACAAGGCGTATACGCAATCGAGCCAAAACACTGGGCACAGACCTGCAACACAATGGACTAAGTTGGTCGCAGCTATTGTTAGGCGGCTCGCACCATTCTCCCGTTCAATAGGCTACCGGCATGAGTATCATTAAACACATCGAAAAGTCAACTACCCCGCCCTAAGGGACGGGGCTTACGGGATATTCCCGGAAGCCCAGGTTGACCAGACCGAGATATTAGAAAGAAGGTGAGATAAATATCTACGTTGTATACAAGCGAGAAGACCAACCCTGGGATGCCTCCTCAGTCCCAGGCTCTTGAATCCGTGTCAGCAGACAACCGTAAGGGCAAGGACGAAACGGGGCACGGACGTCGTGGAAACATGACAACTGGTATGCAACATGGTCGAGAGGATCGTCTTCCGGAGTTCACTTCTCCAGAAGACAGTCACACTGCAACTCAGGAGCAATCCGAGGGAGCAGAAGCCCGGGGCGTTATTGCCCCGCCAAATAGTACAGCATCACGAGTGTTCGTGCTTGACAAACACGGTCATCCGCTCGTGCCCTGTCATCCAGCCAGAGCACGGAAATTACTTAAGTCCGGGCGAGTCAGAGTCCACCGACTGGCACCGTTCGTGATTAGATTGGTGGACAAAGAAATAGAGCAGTGTGAGGTTCCGGGGGTTGTCGTCAAGATCGATCCGGGTTCTAAGCACACCGGTATCGCCTGTGCCCGCGTAGACGATAAGACCGGTATAACTCACGGACTGGTGTCGATCCAGCTCGACCATCGTGGGCAGTTTATTCACAAGAGGATGGAACAGCGGGCCAACTATCGCCGACGTAGGCGCTCGGCAAACTTACGTTATCGTGCTCCACGATGGAGAAATCGCCATCCGCAGGCTTGCCGGGCATGCGGAAAAAATGCAAAACATGGGAGAGGGTATTGTGGCCTATGTGTACAGAAGCGTGATTTTGTGGATAACGGGTATCGCCAATATCGTCTTTCGCCAAGCCTCTTCCATCGAGTCGCAACTACCACATCGTGGGTAAATCGCCTGTCCAGGTGGGCTCCGGTTACGAGTCTGGCAATGGAATTGGTGCGCTTTGATACCCAGGTGATGCAAAACCCCGAGATTTCAGGAGTTGAGTACCAGCGAGGTACTTTGGCAGGTTATGAAGTACGAGAATATCTTCTTGAGAAATGGGATAGGAAGTGTGCGTATTGTGGAGCCAGCGGCGTGCCGCTTAACATTGATCACGTTGTTGCTCGATCCAGAGGGGGGACTAATCGGATATCAAATCTTACTCTATCCTGTAGAAACTGTAATGAATCCAAGGGTTCTGAAGACGCAGAAGTTTGGTGCAAACGACGCTTCGGAGAACAGAACGGAAAGAAGATTGCTCGTAAGGTCACTGCTCAGGCTAAGGCACCGCTCAAGGATGCTGCAGCGGTTAATTCCACCCGTTGGGCATTATGGAGAGAACTTCTGAAAACGGGACTGCCAGTTGAAACCGGTACAGGTGGACGAACTAAGTGGAATCGTAGCCGACAGAGTATTCCCAAGTCCCACACCCTGGATGCTCTTTGCGCTGGAGAGATCGATGGCATCGGATCAGTGCCAAGTGGCGTATTGGTTGTTGCTTGCACAGGGCGAGGCAAGCACCAAAGGACGACATTAGACAAATACGGTTTTGTCCGTTCGAGGTTGCCACGGACTAAGACCCATCACGGTTTACGCACTGGAGATCTTGTGCGGGCGGTGGTTCCAAAAGGCAAGCACAAGGGTGTTCACGTCGGCCGTGTGATCGCGCGTTCATCTGGAAGCGTCTTTGTGGGCAAGGTGCACGGGACTTCTTATAAAAATTGTACGATTTTGCAACGAGCAGATGGTTATGGATATGAGGTAATGGAAGGTTGATCGATGTCCACATTTAATAATGAATCCACCTGGTCAGTAACCAGACGAATCATGAAGCAGATGGATAGGATGGATTTTCCGCGCCAATCCGCACTGTTTGCTCCCGCTGGGTATCGTATGGCAGTAGCAAACCAGATATGTAAGGAACAAGGCAAGACAAGCCGCTTTTACTCAATAGGTCTTGTCTTTGGAATGATTGGTACCACCTCAATGGAGCTTGCCAGCTATCTCTCGCATTTATCCTATATGCCATTGGCCAGGCAATTCCTATCAGATGTGTTGGAGCTTGCAAAGGCAGAGGAACGTGGGTATGTCTACGAGTACAATGAGCCGTCACCTGGTGTTGAGTACGACTGGTTGGGGAGTGCAGCGGATTATGAAAACTACGACGAGGACGGGGAATACCATTACGAAGGCGAGGAAGAAATGAGAAATCAGGTATTAGCCGCAGTTGAGGCAGAGATGGCAGCAGGGCGTGTTCCAGAAAAGAAGATACTGGGGGATGATTACTTTGATGACCAGCTTGGTAAAATGGAGAGTGCAGTCCAACCACTGGAACCAGCAGCGATAACAGATGAAGTAAGGCATGGCGAGATGCGAGCACGAGTTACTGCGGCTATCGAGGTAGCAGAGGTTCTACCTGGATCAGATTGTTTATTGGAGGAGGTAATGCGTGGATGGGCACGGTACCAGGCAGACGACGTGGGCCTGACGATGCTCATGGACGGTAAAGAGGTGAATGAGACCAAATTTCTTGGTTTTCTCTCTGTATATGGAGCAACAGGGGTGTATCCAGATGATGAGACAGTAGCAGCAATGACCGATAAATACCGACAGATGGGCATTGGGAGGCTACGGCTTCCTGCCACCAAGGACGATATAATTGAGGCAGTGCTGGCATCACCACAGGCGCTCCAACCTGTTCACAGATTTCATGGTAGGATGCTATGAACAAGCAGAAAATGCCGTTCACTCTAAACGATAACGGGAAAGCCCTGAGCCTGGCTCTTGTGAAGTTCGTGACCAATAATGTATTGGATTTGGGAATACTAGCTATGTTGAAGAATCGGGATATAGATAGACGATGGGTGTCACTGGATGACGATGACAGCAAACTGGGGGAGTGTGGCCCCGATCTGGATGTAGAGAACAGTGAGGACTGGTTGCACTCTCTGGAATCGTTACAGAGAACTTCCAATCACTACGCTAATTTCAAGCTCTCTGAGTGTTGTTGACCCCGATCTTGTGATACCAACAGCACAGGTAGTTGATTTCTTTTCTGGCCTCATCCTATATGCACTGGGCGCTGACAGCACAACTCATGATTTTTTGGATTTGGCACTATATGTGGCAATGACCAAGAACTCGGCAGGGGATATAGCATTGTCCCGTCCTGATCTTCACGTTACGTCCATGGCACAGAGGCAGGTGGTCTTTCTCATAGAGCTAATGACCTACCTGTTATCATTTGAGTTTGCACCACTTGCTGATCACAGTATGAGGGAGCTTAGTGCAAAGATCAGCGCTGTTATGTATGGCATGGACTATCACTTTGCTCGTATGTCGTTTCAGATGACAAAGGCGATTCATCTCATAGATGATGCAAGGACGGTCTTTGAGAAGCGAATAAAGACACATCCGGTGATCGTTGGGTTAAAACGCTCAGGGGAGCTGCCACCAGAGAGTGGACGGTGGAGGGAGTACCTAACCAGTTGCGCATCGCATGTAGATGCAAATGGGCAAGCTCACTCGGACTGTCTACGCCTGCGAAGCCGACGACTATGCCGTTTTCTCAGTTTAGCGTGCTTTCGTTCGGTGACTTCCTCGCCATGCCAGTACCACCGCTGCTCACCATTTGCGCGGATTATGGCTGGACCATCTTCGCGGTGCTGCTTACCGTGCTGATACCAGACCTGCGTGCCATTTATCCAGATTGCAGCCGGGCCACCGTCACGGTGCTGCTTACCGTGTTGATACCAGAGCTGCGTGCCATCTGTATAAATCACGGCTGGTCCATCGTCCCGGTGTCGCTGGCCGTCCTCATCTCTCCATTTCATGTCTCTTTGTAAGCAACATGGCGGGGTCTCTCCATTTAGCCGATATAGCACTTGATAGGAGGGGCTATTATGAACCAAACAATAAACGTCATCTGGCTCGTCGGCCCAGACATGCAACTGGCCATGCTTCTGATACACGACTGGATTCTGACCAAGTTGTTCTGCTGATACCTCGCATCCATGCTTCCCGCAGTTTGGTTCATTATCCGCTATCGATTGTGTACAGCGCCCGTCTTTGGATATCGGGAAATTACAAATCCTCATTAGTTATGGTTGGTTATCCGTATTCTCATTTAGTCATTATACTATATATTCCGCAGCTGCTTTTATAATAGTGCGCCACAACGGAAGATCAACGAAGATAACTATTCTCAGGAACACGGAATAGGTTATTTTGAACCGTTATTATAAAAGAGACGCCGCAAAGACAAGATCAGACGCCCCGAGACTGTGCCCGCCACCTGGCGTGCTTCTCTTTGGCGACTTGCTTGCCGTGCCAATACCAAAGTTGCGTACCATTCGCCTCGATTATTGCGGGCCCATCCTCTCGGTGTAGCTCGCCGTGTTGATACCATGATTGTGTACCATCGGCTTCAATCACGGCTGGCCCACCGTCGCGATGTAGCTCGTCACACCGATACCACCGTTCCTGTGTACCGTCGGCACTAATCACGGCTGGGCCATCATCCCTGTGTAGTTTGCCGTGCTGCCACCAGGACCGTATACCGTCTGCGTTAATCATAGCGGGGCCATCATCCCGGTGTCGCTCGTTGCGCTGATACCACCATCGCGTGCCATCTGTCTCAATCACGGCTGGCCCATCATCCCGATGCGGCTCACCTTGCTTGTTTCTCCAGTATATGTTTTCTTGCAAACAGCACAGTGGCATCTCTCTGGCTAATTGACACAATACCTGATAGGCTGGGTCGCCATGGATCAGGCAATAAACGTTATCTGGCTCTCCCGCCCAGATATGTAATTTGCCATCTTTCTTGTATATGGTCGGGCTCTGCCCCAATTGATCTGCCGATATGCTGGTCTTGTGCCTCCCACAGTTCGGGCGATCATCTGCTATTCGTTGTTTGCAGCGCTTAACCTCGGATATTGGGAAATTACAGACCTTTGTCATAATTCTCTATGTTCCGTGGTTATTTTTACAATAATGCCACACAACAGGAGATCAACGAAAATACCCTTTTCGAGGAACACGAAAAATATTATTTTGAACCGTTATTATAAAAACAACACCACGAAGGCAGAATCAGACGCCTCGAGACTGTTCCCGCAGTTTGGCGTGCTCCTCTTCAGTAACCCGCTCTCCGCGCCAGTACCAGACTTGTGTACCATTTGCATAAATTACGGCCGGACCGTCACTACGATGCATCTCGTTGTGTTGATACCAAAATTGCGTGCCATCAGATAAGGTCACGGCAGGGCCATCATCTCGGTGCTTCTCGTCGTACTGGTACCATTCTTGCTTGCCATCCGCCTCGATTACGGCCGGTCCATCGTTCCGGTGATGATCACCATGTTGATACCACTCTTGTGTGCCATCTGGCCAGACTATGGCCGGCCCATTATCACGGTGACGATCACCATGTTGATACCACTCTTGCGCGCCGTACGCCCCAATCGCAGTTGGGCCATCGTCGCGGTGTCGCTTGCCATGTTGATACCAAAGCTGCGAGCCATCTGGATGGGTCACGGCCGGTCCGCCGTTCCGGTGCAATTTGCCGCGTTGCCACCACTCGCAGGTACCGTCCGCCCCGATTACGGCCGGTTCATCGTTCCGGTGCCGCCTACCGCGCCAGTACCATTTAACCGAGCCATCTGGACTTATAACAGCCGGCCCGTCGCCTCGATGCTTTTCGCCATGTTGATACCACTCTTGCGCGCCATCCAGCCTGATAAGCGCCGGGCCATCATCGCGGTGCAGCCTGCCATCCTCGTCTTTATGCTCTATCTCGGCTTTCAGGCAGTATTGCGGTACTTCTCCTGCCAGTTGGTACAACGTCTGATAGACCGGGTCGCCATGGATCAAGCAATACAGGCCATCTGGATCGCCTGCCCAAACATGTAATTCGCCGGCCTTCTGGTATACAGCTGGATTTTGTCCCAGTTGCTCTGCCGATAAATTGGTTTTGTGTCTTCCACAATTTGGCTTGCCGTCGGCTACTGGCTGTTTGCATCGTTTGCTCTTGGATATTGGAAAATTACAAACCTTGTTCATTGTTTTTTATGTTCCGCGGATCTTTTTGTAATAGTGCAACACAGCGGGAGATCAACGAAAATACCCATTCTCAGGAACACGGAGAATATTATTTGGCCGTTGCTATAGGAGAAATATCGTAAAGATAAAATCAGGCGCCCAAAGATTGTTCACGCAATTTGGCGTGCTCCTTCTCGGTAACGTACCAGCCGTGCCAGAACCACAGCTGGGTACCATCTGCATCGATAAACGCGGGGCCATCGTCGCGGTGCCGCTTGCCCTGCTGGTACCACTCCTGTGTGCCATCGGCTTCAACTACGGCGGGGCCATCGTCGCGGTGCCGCTTGCCCTGCTGGTACCACTCCTGTGTGCCATCGGCTTCAACTACGGCCGGACCATCGTCGCGGTGCCGTTTATCATGCTGGTACCAATACTGTCTGCCATCTGGGAAAATCGCAGCCGGATCGCCATCACGGTGCACTTCGCCGTGCCGGAACCACCATTGCGCACCATTTGCCTCAATCCAAGCTGGACCATCATCACGGTGTGGCTCGTTTTGTTCGTTTCTCCAAATTATATTTTCTTTCAAGCAGCACGGCGGCGTCTCTCCAGCCAATTGGCACATGACCTGATAGGCTGGGTTGTTGTGAATCAGGCAATATAGACTGTCTGGCTTGTCAATCCAGATGTGCAATTCGCCGCCTTTCCTGTACACGGTTAGGTTCTGCCCTAGTTGATCCGCAGCCAAATTGGTTCTATGCCTACCGCAATTTGGCTTGGCGTCGGTCATTGGTTGCTTGCAGCGCTTGTCTCTATCTATTGGGAAATTACAGATCTTTGCCATTGTTTCTTATGTTCCACGGTGGCTTTTATAATAGCGCATCACAACGGGAGATCAACGGAAATAGGTGCCCTAGGGAGCACGGAATAGGTTATTTGAATTTCTGTAACCGCAAGAATACCCACAGAAATATCTAAGCAAGTCCTGGATGATATTCTCTTGTCTTCTCCGTGGCCTCTCCTGTCCCTTTCCTTGGTTTTTGCGGTGTTTCGGCTGTCTTGATACCCCCTAAAACAAAGAAAAGACATCGAGATGGTCTTTTACGTGTGTTCAGGCCAACGGGGGATCAATGAAAATACACATTCTCAGGAACACGGAATAGGTTATTCTGGGCCGTTACTATAAAAGAAGCACCACAAATACAAAATCAAACATCTCGAGACTGTTCCCGCAGTTTGGCATACTCCTCCTCGGTGACCCTCTTACCATACCAGTACCACTCTTGGGTACCGTCTGCATCAACTATAGCCGGTCCGTCTTCTCTATGATATTGGCCGTGTTTACACCACCATTGCGTACCGTCTGGCCTAATTAAGGCCGGCCCATCCTCTCTGTGCAGCTCGTCATGTTGACACCACCTTTGCTCACCGTCTGACTTAATCACAGCCGGTCCGTCGTCCCGATGCCGCTCACCGTGCTGATACCATCTTAGAGTGCCATCTGGCCAAATTACAGCGGGCTCGCCGTCCCTGTGTAGCTTGCCGTGCTGATACCATTCTTGGAAACCGCCAAACCAAATTACAGCTGGTCCATCATCACGGTGCAGCCTGCCATGTTGATGCCATCGCTGTTCGCTATTTGGCTCAATCCAAGTTGGGTCATTCAGGCAATAAACATCATTTGATTCCCCAGCACAGATATGCGATTCACCGTCTTTCTGATATGTGGCCGGGTCTTGTCCAAGTTGTCGGGCCGACAAATTGGTCTCATGTTTGCCGCAATCTGGTTTATCATCGGTCACTGGTTGCCCACAACGTTTGTCTTTGGCTATTGGGAAATTACAGATCCTCGTCATTGTTTTTTATGTTCCTTAGTTGTTTTTATAATAGCGCATCACAACGGGAGATCAATGAAAATACCTATTTTGGGGAACACGGAATGGGTTATTTAGGCCGTTACTATAAAAGAAGCACCATAAATATAAAATCAGACGCCACTAGATTGTTCACGCAATTTGGCGTGCTCCTCCTCGGTGACATGCTCGTCATGCCAATACCAATCCTGTTTGCCGCCCGCCCAAATTACAGCTGGCCCGTCGTCGCGGTGTAACTGACCATGCTGATACCACTTTTGCGTACCATCCGCCTTGATCGCAGCTGGCCCATCGCCGCGGTGTAACTGACCACGCTGAAACCACCGCTGTTCGCTATTTGGCAAGACCCAGGCTGGCCCGTCGTCGCGGTGTAACTGACCATGCTGATACCACTTTTGCGTACCATCCGCCTTGATCGCAGCTGGCCCGTCGTCGCGGTGTAACTGGCCATGCTGAAACCACCGCTGTTCGCTATTTGGCAAGACCCAGGCTGGCCCACCATCGCGGTGCAGCCTGCCATATTGATACCATTCTTGTTTGCCATCTCTGCTAGTCCAAGCTGGCCCGTCGTCGCGATGTGGCTGACCGTGCTGGCACCAGACTTGTGTGCCGTCTAGCCAAATCCAGGCTGGCCCACCATCGCGATGCAATTCGCCGTGTTGATACCATCGCTGTGCACCGTTTGGTTCAATCATAGCTGGTCCATCATTTCGATGTAGCTTGCCGTGCTCATCTTTCCACTCTGTGTTTTCTTGCAAACAACACGGTGGTGTTTCTCCGGCCAGTTGACACAGGGTTTGATAGGCTGGGTCGCTATGAATCAGGCAATAAACGTTATCTGGCTTGCCGGCCCAGATGTGTAATACACCGCCTTTCCTGTATATGGTCGGGCTCTGTCCTAATTGATCCGATGACATACTGGTCTTATGCCTGCCGCAATTCGGCTTATCATCAGCTATCGGTTGTTTACAACGCTTTGTTTTGGATATTGGGAAATTACAAATCTTAGTCATAATTCTTTGTGTTCTGTGGCTATCTTCATGACACGCAGTTTGGCATGCTCCTCCTCAGTAACTTCCTTATCATGCCAGTACCAGTGCTGCGTACCATCCGCTTCGATCATGGCAGGGCCATCTTCGCGATGTCGCTCGTCATGCCAGCGCCAGACCCGAGTGCCATCCGCATGAATCATGGCCGGTCCATCATCACGATGGCACTTGTCGTTCCAAAACCAAGCTTGCGTGCCAGTTAACCAGATCACGGCGGGCCCATCCTTCCGGTGTAGCTTACCATGCTGGCACCAATATTGTGTGCCGTCGGGCCAAATCCAAGCCGGGCCGTCATCCCGATGCATTTGACCGTGTTTGTCTCTCCATCTAGCCTCCTCAATCAGACAACACGGTGGCACTTCTCCAGCCAGCTTATACAGTACTTGGTGGGCAGGATCGCCATGAATCAGACAATATAAGCCGTCTGGTTTGCCCCCCCAGACGTGTAATTCGTCGTCTTTCTTGTATACGGTCGGGTTTTGTCCGAGTTGTTGTGCCGACATCTCACACCTGTGTCTCCCGCAATTTGGGCGGTCATCGGCTATCGGTTGTGTACAGCGCTTGCCGCGATCTATTGGGAAATTACAAATCTTAGTCATAATCTCTCATGTTCCATTGCTGCTTTTATAATAGTGCCACACAACGGGAGATCAACGAAAATACATATTCTCGGGAACACGGAATAGGTCATTCTGAATCGTTACCATGAAAAGAACACCATAAGAGCAGAATCAAACGCCCCCGGACTGCTCCCGTAGTTTGGCGTGCTCCTCCTCGGGGACTTGTTTGCCACGCCACCACCACTTTTGTGTACCATGCGCCTCGATCACAGCTGGCCCATCATCCCGATGTCGCTCGCCATGCTGATACCACTCTCGGGTACCATCTGTTTCGATCACAGCTGGCCCATCATCCCGATGTCGCTTGCCACACTGATACCACTTCTGCGTACCATCTGTCTCAAGAACAGTCGGTCCGTCATCTCGGTGCAACTTATCGTGCTGGAACCATGCCCACGCACCATTTGGCATGATCACAGCTGGACCATCATCGCGGTGTAACTCTCCATGTTGATACCATCGTTGCGTGCCATCTGGCCAAATCCGTGCCGGTCCGTCATCTCGGTGCAATTCACCATGCTCATCTTTCCAGGTAATGTCATCTTGTAGGCAACATGGTGGCACTTCTCCGGCCACCTGGTACAGTACTTGATAGGCGGGGTCATTGTGGATCAGACAATAAACGCCATCTGGCTCACCCCGCCAGATGTGCAATTCATCGTCCTTCTCGTATACTATCGGGTTCTGACCAAGTTGATTCGCTGGTAGATTAATCTTATGCCTGCCGCAATTTGGTTTATCATCGGCTATGGGTTGTTTGCAGCGTTTAGTCTCGGATATCGGAAAATTACAAAGCTTGGTCACAATCTTCCGTGTTCCATGGTCATCTTTATAATAATGCCACACAACGAGAGATCAACGAAAATACCCATTCCAAAGAACATGGAAAACATTGTTATGACCATTATTGTAAAAGGAAAACCGCAAAGATTAAATCAGACGCTCTTAGATTGCTCTCGCAGCTTGATATGCTTCTTCTCGGTGACCTTCTTGCCGCGCCACCACCACTGCGGACCACCAGGGCCAATGATAGCAGGACCATCCGCCCGGTGCAGCTTACCGTGCTGGTACCACTCTCGGGTACCATTTGTATAAATTGCGGCCGAGCCGTCATCTCGGTGTCGTTTGCCATGCTGATACCAAAATTGTGCGCCGTCTGGCAAGACCTGAGCCGGTCCGCCATCCCGGTGCCATTGGCCATGCTGGCACCAGATCTGCTCGCCATTTGCTCTAATCAAAGCCGGTCCGTCGTCCCGATGTAGCTCGCCATGCTGATACCACTCTTGCGCGCCACTCGGCCAGATCACAGCCGGCCCATCGTCCCGGTGAAGCCTACCGTGCTGATACCAAAATTGCGTGCCATCAACCCAGATCACAGCCGGGCCATCATCTCGGTGAAAATTGCCACGCCCGTCGCGCCACTCGATGATCTCCAGCAGGCAACATGGTGGTGTTTCTCCAGTCAGTTGACACAACACCTGATAGGCTGGGTCACTATGGATCAGGCAATAAAAACCGTCTGGCCTCCCCTCCCAGACGTGCAGCTGGCCGTCCTTCCTGTACGCTGTTGGATTTTGTCCGAACTGATCTGCCGATAAATTAGTTGAGTGCCTGCCGCAATTTGGCTTGCCATCGGCTACTGGCTGTTTGCAACGCTTATTCTGGGGTATCGGAAAGTTACAAATCTTCGTCATTATCTTCCGTGTTCCATGGCCTTCTTTGTGGTCCGCAGCTTGGCGTACTCCTCCTCGGTAACTTTCTTGCCGTGCTGCCACCAGGACCGTATACCGTCTGCGTTGATCATGGCGGGGCCATCATCCCGGTGTAACTCACCGTGTTGGTACCAGATTTGGGTGCCATCTGCGTGAATCACGGCTGGCCCATCATCTCGATGGCACTCGCCATGCAAAAACCAAGACCGCGTACCATTTGGCCAGACCGCGGCGGGTCCGTCCTCTCGGTGTAGCTCACCATGTTGGCACCAGTGTTGCATGCCATTTGGTTCTATCCAGGCCGGGCCGTCATCACGATGTGTTCGGCCATGCTCATCTTTCCATCGGGCCTCCTCTATTAAACAGCACGGTGGCGTTTCTCCTGCCACCTGATACAGGGCTTGATGGGCTGGGTCGCTGTGAATCAGGCAGTACAGGCCATCTGGCTCACCGGCCCAGACATGCAACTCGTTATCTTTCTTATATATGGTTGGATTCTGTCCGAGTTGATCTACCGACAGGTTAATCTTATGTCTACCGCAATTTGGCTTACCATCCGCTATCGGGTGCATACAGCGCCTGCCCTGAGCTATTGGAAAATTACAAATCCTCTTCATAATCTTCTGTGTTCCGCGGTTATTCTTGTAATAGTAACACGCAACGGGAGACCAACGGCAGGCACTTCGGCGTACTATGGTCCATGTGATATAATGATGTTGATGGCCAATGCTTCAGTGAACAAAACCGTATTCGTGCCACCCGGGCTCAACCGACGTGCCGGCGATCTGCGTGCCGAACAAATCGAGGCGATACGCAAGGCATTACAGGTACGGCGTGCTGGTTACGGTTTATTGTTGGCCGACGATATGGCTATGGGCAAGACGCTCACCTCACTATCGATTGCTGCGGTTCTGCAAGTACGTCGCATTTTGGTCATTTGTCCGGCTATCGCCAAAGCACACACCTGGGTGCCAGAAATAGCCAAGTGGTTTCCTGGATGGCGTATATTGCAGATAGACGGACGCAATGAGGCCGAATTGCTCTGGGATAACTCAGAGACATGCGTACACGTGGTGAACTATGACGTACTCGTGAATCACCTGGATGCACTAAAGAGATGGGTACCGCAATGCGTGATCATAGACGAAAGCCACTATATAAAGAACGTGGGTTATAAACCATTCAAACAGACAGGCCGCTCCAAGGCGATCACGGGCTCTCAACGCACTTGGGCAGCCTTACAGATCGCAGAGGCGTGCCGCAAAGCTGGCGGCATGGTAATCGCTGCGAGCGGTACGCCCATGGTGAATCGTACCGCCGAATTGATACCGCAGCTTAAGGCCATAGGGGCGTTGAATCCGGTGTTCGGGTCATGGCGCAGCTTTACAGAGACCTATTGCGGCGGTCATTACCAGAAAATACGAGGTAAGTCAATCTGGATATACGATTCCTCTACTAATGGTTCCCAGCTGAACACGAAATTACTAAACAGCTGCATGCTCAGGCGTACCAAGCAGCAACTTATGCCGGACATACAGTCTGCCGATCCAATTTACAAACCAGCCCCGATCTTGGATGAGGAGATTATGAAAGACTACAGAAAGGCCGAACAAGACATAGTGGCCTATATGGTGGAGTCAGCTACAATCAAAGCCCGTAACCTGGGGCAGAATGATCGACGTGCCGCAATCATAGCCGAATTCAAAGCCAATTCGGCTAAGAGCCTGGTGCGCTTGAACGTTATGCGTGAACATATTGGGAGGGCCAAGATACCGGGCGTGCAGCAATTCACGGACGACCTGTTAACAAAAGGGCATAGCTCCATGCACATATTAGACCAGGATGCACAAGATGGCCAGCAACCGTTTAAGGTCATAGTATTTGCACATCACAGAGCCATCGTGCAACAATTGGCAGAATACTGGAATTGTCCATCGATTCAGGGCAACCAGGATCAGGCAGATCGCCGAGATGCCGTAGAGTCATTTCAGCATGACGACTCTGTGCGCGTCATGGTATGCAGTATACAAGCAGCTGGTGTATCCATAGACCTACACAAGGGGGCGGCGGCTGTGTTCGCTGAATATCATTGGTCTCCGGCCGCCCATCAGCAGGCTATCGATCGTTTATGCCGTCCAGGCCGTCGTGGCATAGCTGTTCCGTACTTTCTGTATGCACCGAATAGCATAGATTACGTGATATCGCAACTGGTTGGCAGCAAGGCGACCAAGGTAGATCAAGCGATCGATGGACGGCAACACAAAGATACTGCCGATAGCCAGGTCAGGGAAGCTGTATTTGGGTATCTGGCGGACAAGGCTATTGATCAGGGCTAGAGTGGTATCAGCGTACGAGCGACTCTAGTGGCTCTGCCCAACCACTCGATATAATCTGCAGCAGGTCCTCTCCACTCAACAAGATTACCTGCTGGCCGTCCTTTATCTTTCCGGCGGTATCCCTGCTGCCCTTGGTAAACTCTGACGTGGTCATGACCAGGGCGTACTTTGCCCGTCTGGAGTTCATGGTGTACTCTATGTTCTGGATCGTCTCTGCGCCGACTCGACGTTCTGGCGCGTAGCGCTTACACTGTACGACACATCGGTCGCCGTAGGGGGTTGTGCATTGTACGTCGCACCCCCCGTCCCCGCTGCCGCCGGTCTGCTCTACATTCCTGAAGCCGGCCACCTCAAGTATTGTTGCGCAGGCATATTCAAACTCGTCTGGGTCTAGCGCTAACAGATCGCCGATACGCTCTACGCACCCGAGAAGCGCGGAGTCCTGTGCGCTAAAATCAGATTCCCAGGCGCTCCTACCGCCCCTTGCCGCCGCACTGTCGCCGCGCGTGTCTTGCACTTGACGCCACGTATAGTCGTGATGATCCAGCCCGAGTTTGTCGCCCGCCCGAACCAAGTATTCTAGGACTAAGCGCTCTTGCTTAAAGTACCCATTCAGGTCAACGCTCTTCCCGTATGTGGCCGCGCTAAACGCCCAGGCGTAGCTCATAGCACCCAGCAACATAGTGAACGCAACGATCACATCGGGCATATAACCGACGAGCAGAACGATGGGGCAGATAACAGCGTATGCGATGAGCGCGGTGGTCAGCTTGTGGCTTTGTGCGTACTCGATGGGTGTATATGGCTGCTCTGCTCGTATGTTATTGAGAAAAGCGGCGTACAGCGCGTCGTCCGCAGCGACATCGCTTAGGGGGTGCAGGCGACTATCCGAGGAATATGTACGCCTCGTGCTTCTATGGCCTGTATGCCCGCTAATAATACGTTTTATGCTATTGAACATCTTGTTAATATGGTAATGTATAAACATGTGTACAAATACATAAATATATACGCAAATATATATGGCCGGCGCACATCTTCACTATGATAAGATATTAAGCTAATGATTGCGACGATTGCTTCCGCAGCTCATCATGCTGCCGCTTGGTGACCCTCTTGTCATGCCAGTACCAGGATTGGGCACCATTAGGTTTAATTACGGCCGGACCATCCTCGCGGTGTTGTTCATTATGTTGATACCAAAGCTGTGTGCCATCGGCTTTGATTACGGCTGGTCCGTCCTCTCGGTGCACCTTGCCGTGCCAATACCAGGATTGCGCACCATCCGCCCAAATAATAGCCGGTCCATCCTCTCGGTGTCGCTCGTCGTGTTGATGCCACTCTTGCATACCATCCGAATAGATTCTAGCCGGCCCGTCATCCCGGTGTAGCTTATCGTGTTGATACCACCCCCGGTAACCGTCGGCACCAATTGAGGCTGGGCCGTCATCACGGTGCAATTCACCATGTTGATACCACCATTGCGAGCCGTCGGGCCACACCTGAGCTGGACCATCGTCACGGTGCCGCTTGCCGTGCCAATACCAGACTTGCGTACCGTCCACATAAATCTCAGCTGGACCATCGTCCCGGTGTTTTCTGCCATGCTGATACCAGAACTGCGTGCCACCCGATTGAATCCAGGCTGGACCATCATCCCGATGTAGCTGGCCGTGCTGATACCAAAGCTGTGCACCATCAGTTCTAATCACGGCCGGGCCATCATCCCGATGTAGTTCATCGTGCTCGTCCTGCCACCGGACTTCCTCTATCAGGCAACACGGTGGTTTCTCTCCACTCAGTTGATATAGTACCTGATAAGCCGGATCGCTATGAACTAAGCAATAAAGGTCGTCTGGTTGTCCCGCCCAGACATGCAATTCATCGTCTTTTTCATATATGGTCGGATATCGCCCAAGTTGGTCTATCGATATCTCACAATGATGTCTTCCGCAGTTTGGCCTGCCGTCGGCTATTGGTTGCTTGCAACACTTGGCGGCAGATATCGGGAAATTACAAATCTTCGTCACAATCTTCTGTGTTCCACGGTCACTTCTATGATAACGCCACACAACAGGAGATCAATGAAAATAACTGCTTCGAGGAACACGGAATGGGTTATTTTAACCGTTATTATAAGAAAAACATCATAAGGACGAGGTCAGGTGATCTTGAATTGCTCGCGCAATCTAGCGTGCTTTTCCTCATTGATCCACTTGCCGAGCCAATACCACTCTTGCGTGCCATCTGAAAAAATCGCAGCTGGGCCATCATCTCGGTGTAGCTTGCCGTGCTGATACCACGCTCGTGTGCCATCAGGCTCAATTATAGCTGGACCGTCATCCCGATGCCACTTGCCATGCTGGTACCAAAGCTGTGCACCATCAGTTCTAATCACGGCCGGGCCGTCATCCCGATGTAGCTCATCATGCTCGTCTTGCCACCGGACTTCCTCTATCAGGCAACACGGCTGTATCGCTCCTGCCACCTGATACAGTGCTTGATAGATTGGATCACGATGAATCAGACAATAGGCGTCATCCGGCTCGCTATCCCAAACATGCAGTGCATCGTCCTTTTCGTATACGGTTGGATTCTGCCCTAACTGATCTGCGGACAATTCGGTCGAATGCCTGCCGCAGTTTGGCTTGTTATCGGCTACCGGTTGCTTACACCGCTTGGTCTTGGATATCGGGAAATTACAAATCCTCGTCATTATTTCATGTGTTCCATTGTGGTTCACACGCATCATCGGAACGGACTGTGCGCAGCTCGCCGTGCCGTCGCGCTGCTACAGCCATTCTTGTGTGCCTGTGTTATCAGCCTCAACCACGGCTGGACCATCACTCCTGTATAGTTCGCCATGTTGATACCACTCCTGAATACCGTCCGCGCGAATTACCGCCGGGCCATTATCTCGATGTAGCTTGCCATATTGATACCATTTTCGAGTACCACCATGCCGCCCATCAATACCTGTCTCGATTACGGCCGGCCCGTCATCGCGATGCAGCTTGCCATATTGATACCATTTTCGAGTACCACCATGCCGCCCATCAATACCTGTCTCGATTACGGCCGGCCCGTCATCGCGATGCAGCTTGCCATATTGATACCACTCATCAGCACCGGACCACCCATACGCCACAATCGCGGCCGGGCCGTCGTCGCGATGTCGCTTGCCATGCCAATACCAAAATTGCGAGCCTATAGGTGTTATTATGGCTGGGCCATCCTCTCGGTGCAGTTCGCCATTCTCGCGCCAGACTTGACTGCCGTTCTCAATGGCTTTAACAGGACCGCCTTTGTGACGCCATTGACGCCGTTTGTATTCATACTTCGTCGCTTCGCTCACGCGGCGTGGCAGCACCTCTCCGTCCAGACGACACGTTGTTGTCCGATACGCTGGGTCGCTGTGGATCAAACAATATGGGTTATCTGGCTCCCCCGCCCAGATATGCCATTCGCCGTTTTTCTCGTACATGGTTGGGCTCTGTCCGAGCTGATCTGCCGATATCTCACACTTGTGTCGCCCGCAGTTTGGTTTGCCATCTGCCATTGGCTGTGTGCAGCGCCTGTCTCCGTCTATTGGGAAATTGCAAATCCTTGCCACTATCTTTTGCTCCTTTTTGGCTGCATTCTCGCTAACCTATTACTTTATGCGTTCCATGGTTGCTTCCGCAATAATGATTACTCGGATGCAGCGGACACTGCACGCAGTCCATTGTATCTCTGTCTAGTGAACCGCTTATCATGCCACCACCACTCTTGTGCTCCATCTGGCCAAACTCGGGCTGGGCCATCATCGCGATGGCGCTCACCATTCTGATACCACTCTTGAGTACCATCAGGCCAAATTACCGCCGGGCCATCGTTTCTATGCAGTTCACCGTGTTGATACCACTCTTGCGTGCCATCGGGCCAAATAAAGGCGGGGCCGTCGTCTCGATGCAGTCTGCCATGCCGATACCATTCTTGTCTGCCATCGGGCATGATCACGGCTGGGCCATCCTCGCGATGATACTTGTCATGTAGACACCAGATTTGTGCACCGCTTAGCCAGATCAGGGCTGGACCGCCCTCGCGATGTGGTTCACCATGCCAATACCACTTTTGTGTGCCGTCTGGCCAGATTAGAGCTGGACCATCCTCGCGATGTAGCTTGTCATGCTCGTCTTTCCAGATAACGTCTTTTCTTAAACAGCATGGCGGCACCTCTCCGGTCAATTGACACAATACTTGATAGGCTGGGTCATTGTGAATCAGGCAATAAACATTATCTGGTTGCCCTGCCCAGACATGTAACTCATCGTTCTTTCGATATACGACCGGATTTTGCCCGAGCTGACTTACTGATAAGTTGGTTTTGTGTCGTCCGCAGTTCGGTTTATCATCAGTTATCGGTTGCTTACAACGCTTGGTCTTGGATATTGGAAAATCGCAAATCTTCGTCATTATTTTTTGTGTTCCGCGGTTGCTTTTATAATAATACCACACAACGAGAGATCAACGAAAATAACTATTTCGAGGAATACGGAATAGGCTATTTTAACCGCCACTATAAAAGAAATATTGCAAAGATGAGATCAGACGCCCGGAAGATTGCGCTCGCAGCTTAGCGTGCTCTTCCTTGGTAACTTCCTCACCATGCCACCACCACTCTTGCGTACCGTCCGGATAGATTCTGGCTGGGCCATCATCCCGGTGTAGCTTATCGTACCACCACCACTCCTGCGTGCCATCCGGATCAATCGCGGCCGGCCCATCGTCTCTGTATAGCTTGCCATGCTGGTACCACTCTTGGGAACCATCAGATCCGATAAATGCCGGACCGCCATCTCGGTGCCATTTACCATATTGATACCAAGCCTGCGAGCCATTCGCGTAAATTATGGCTGGGCCATCATTTCTATGTAACTTGCCGTGCTGGTACCAACGCTGTGTGCCGTTCTCATCAATTACCGCAGGGCCATCATTTCGATGTAGCTTGCCGTGCTCATCCTTCCACTCGGCGTCCTCTCTCAGACAACACGGCTGCATCTCTCCGGCCAGCTGATACAACGTCTGATAGGCCGGATCGTTGTGGATCAAGCAATATAGACCATCTGGCTCCCCAGCCCAGACGTGCAATTGACGATCCTTCTGGTACACGATCGGATTCTGACCAAGTTGCTCCACTGACAGGCTGGTCTTATGTCTGCCGCAGTTTGGTCTACCATCGGACACAGGTTGCTTACAGCGCTTTTTCTTGGATATTGGAAAATTGCAAATTGTCGTCACAATCCCCTATGTTCCGTGGTGGCTTTTATAATAGTGCCACATAACGGGAGATCAATGAAAATACCTATTCTCAGGAACACGGAAAATATTATTTTGGCCGCTATTATAAGAGAAACATCATAAAGATAAAGTCAAACGCCCTGAGACTGTTCGCGTAGCCTGGCGTGCTCCTCCTCGGTGACTCCCTTGCCATGCCAGTACCATGCTTGCGTACCATTTGCCCAAATAACAGCCGGGCCGTCTTCTCGATGACACTTATCATGTTGGTACCACTGCTGCGTGCCGTCCGGCCAGGCTACGGCCGGACCATCATCGTGGTGCAGTTCACCGTGTTGATACCAGGCCTGCTCACCATCTGGCCAGATCCGGGCGGGCCCATCGTCTCTATGAAGCTTGCCATGCTCATCCATGTGCCTTATCTCGTCTTTTAAGCAATGCGGCTGTACCTCCCCGGCCACCTGATACAGGGCTTGATAGGATGGGTCAATATGAATCAGGCAATATAGGTCGTCTGGTTTGCTAGCCCAGATATGCAGCTCGCCACCTTTCTTGTATACGGTTGGACTCTGCCCAAGTTGATCCGCAGCCAAATTGGTCCCATGCCTGCCGCAATTCGGCTTATCATCGGCTATCGGCTGTTTGCAGCGCCTCTTCTTGCCTATTGGAAAATTGCAAATCCTTGCCATTGCCGCTTATGTTCCATGGTTATTTTTATAATAGTGCCACACAACAGGAGATCAATAAAAATGCCCGTTCTTGGGAACGGGAGTGGTTATTATGGCCATTATTATAAAAGAGACGCCATGGAGGCAAAAATCAGACGCCCCCAGACTGTTTGCGTAGTCTGGCGTGCTCCTCCTCGGTAACTGGTCTGCCCTCCCAATACCACTCTCGGGTGCCATCTGCTTCGACCACGGCCGGACCATCTTCACGGTGGCGCCGACTGCGCCGATACCATTCCTGGGTATCATCCGGATCAATTACAGCCGGGCCGTCATCGCGATGGCACTCGCCCCGCCAATACCAGCATTGATAACCATCGGCTCCTACGACCGCTGGTCCATCTTCGCGGTGTAGCTTGCCATGTCGATACCACTCCTGCGTACCATCTGGCTCGATCACAGCTGGGCCATCTTCTCGATGCAGCTTGCCATGTTCATCCTTCCGTCTGATGGTCTTCTTTAGGCAACACGGTGGCGTCTCCCCGGCCAACTGACACAAAGTGCGGTAAGCTGGGTCATTATGGATCAGGCAATAGACGTCATCCGGCTTGCCTGCCCAGACATGCAATTCGTCGTCTTTCTCATATATCGTTGGCTTCTGCCCCAACTGATCGGCCGATAAATTGGTTATGTGCCTACCACAATTTGGTTTATTATCGGATATCGGCTGCGTACAACGCTTTGTTTGAGATATCGGGAAATTACAAATCCTCGTCATTGCCGCTTATGTTCCATGGTTATTTTTATAATAGTGCCACATAACAGAGGATCAACGAAAATACCCACTCTCGGGAACGGGAGTGGTTCGCGCTGAGCATATCGCCGTACCGTCGCGTTGTCATACACCCATGATGTATAATGTTGATATGTCAATGCCCAGCGCGGTACATAACGCCGACATCCCAGAAGACGGCGGGCCAATCAATGATGTCCGCTACATCAACCAGTCAGACATGTTAACAAATGCCCCTAGCGAGCCATCATGGGACAACATGGAGCGTGCTCTGATTGGTACACTGATCATGTTCCCCGAGAACAATTTGGGACGCGCCAGTGCACAGGTAATCCCCGAGTACTTTACCTCACCAGCTCGACGGCTACTGTTTCAGATGGTTCAGGACACGCATGCCCAGGGTATCCCCATAACGGCGGACAGCATACTGCATGAGTGCGCAGCGAGGCATTCTGGCAATACGCAGCTGATCGGTGAATTACAGGAGTGTGTCAATTCGCTGGCTTCTGATGACATATCGGTATTCGTGCAGTTATTGGCAGAAAGACACTGTGCACAGAGCGCGCAGCGCACCGCCAGGAAACTGATTGCTAACCTGCAAACCAGTAACCGATCGCAGCCGGTGGACGAGGTCATAGAACAGGCTGTGCACGAGCTCAAGTCAGTCTGGACCCCCAATACGACGGTCGTAGAGGGGCTTATGACCATTGATCAGTTTATGGCACAGGACCTCAAGCAACAGTGGATTATACCGGGACTCATGGAAGCCACGGATCGGGCTGTCTTGGTTGGTTATGAGGGACGAGGCAAATCGATGTTGCTCAGGCAAATCGCGCTATGCACTGCGGCCGGAGTGCATCCCTTTGACCAGAGCTTTATGGAGCCGATTAAAGTGCTATATGTGGATATGGAAAACTCCGCATCACTGGTACAGAGAAAGATAGCACCGATATTACAAAACCTTGGGAAGATGCGGCGCCCTATTGGGGATCGTTGTTCTATTTGGTGCTGGCCCGCTGGCCTCGATCTGACCAATCACCATGACAGGGCGCAGCTGATTGCGGCGTGTGAGCATACCAAAGCCCAGTTGCTGGTGATCGGTCCCCTATACAAGATGATGCGAGGAAACCCGAATGAGGAAGAGGTGGCGATGTCTGTCACGCGGGTACTTGATCACATCAGGGCCACTTTTAATATGGCTATATTTTTGGAGGCGCATGCCCCACAAATGGCACCAGGCGGACATAGGGACTTGCGCCCTGTAGCCAGTTCCGTTTGGATGCGCTGGCCCGAGTTCGGACTGGCGTTACGGCCAAAGGATGCCGAGTTTATGACCATGGAACTGGAGCACTGGCGCGGGGCCAGGGATGAGCGTTTTTGGCCGCATACTTTGCGCCAGGGCGATAAGTGGCCATGGGAGCCTATGGCGGATTCTGCGCCCCTGCCGCCGCCCGATATGATACAAGCAATGATTGACCGTGGTGCACGCGGCTGATGGCGCGATTTAAGCTTGAACAGATATTAGAAAACAGGCGCATACGCAACGCCAAGTTCAACCCCAGTACCGGCCAGTACTTCACTGTGCCTTGGGTGTATCACGATGGCCCTATATTTGTGGGCATGGACGCATCTGTGTGGCTTTATCAACAGGTTAGCATGGTGCCTGCTCAGTGGGAAGATCGAACAGTGCATATGCGTCTCGGCAATCAGTGGATGAGTGCGCTGCGCCTGCTCGGCGATTTGTCCAAGGTGCCCCCGGGTGGTCTAAGGAGTTTGGCCGAGTATCGCAACATACACGTGGTGGCGTTGCGCACAGAGGGACAACCGAAACCACCACCAATCAACAGCGCCCATTGGACGGCTGAATGGTTTGACCAGTGCCCCTTTGGCATGGCACCCGAGTATATATGCTTCTTTGGTGTAGAGCTGCAACCCTCTGTTGGCTACAACGCCAAAAAGTGGTCCGGCATGATACGCAATGTGGCTCAGGAGGCATCGCGTGCGCACGTCGCCGATGCGCTAAAGAAAGCAAGGTCTGGCGTGCGCGATCTCTTTGAACGCACAGATATAGACTTGGAAGCATACCTGCCAGACATGAACACCCTGAGACCTGTCCTAGATGCCTTAGAAGCCTTTACCCCGAGCGAGGCTGCTCTGGCACAACTAATGTACTGGTACAACGATGGGCAGTACGCAGACAGGGAGATATGGGTGCCAGATGATGACCCGACCTACATGGTTCTGCCCAACAGAGACGGCACCGGTAGATATGACACCCTGGAGGCATGCGCGGTGATGAAGTTCAGCGAACCCGTTCTAGAGGCTCCCGGCGATTCTTGGGCTGGCGTCGTATTAAAAGACTTTGCTAGTTCTCAAACCAACTCGGATGGCACGGAGACATATGACAGGTTCTCGGCTATCTCAATCCGAGCACAGCTTGAGCCTTACGAGATGGTCAAAGAACATATGGCAAAGAGCTTCCGTAAATTGGATCATTGGATTGAGGAGCGTGCCCAGAAGGGCAGGCAGTTGCCCGATGATGAGGTAACGACCCAACAGCGCCTCAGCGAGCTGCGCGCGACGTACGCAGATACCAGAGAGTGCATGCTGACCGATGTGTCTATTATCATTATGCATAGGGCGATTTGCGCAGACCGCCCGTCGAGCGCTCTGGTCGATATGTTACGCAGCTCATTTGGTATCAGAGCAAAGCCACTAGAGAGACGCCAGATCGTCGCGCTGGAGCACTGTCTGCCCACATCGACGGCACGCCTGGAAGCGATAGGGTCGGGAGCAAATCCGCTCCATCACATGTTATCGTTGTCTACCCTGGCATTCGCGGGACTCAGCATGGGCGCGGATGTTGGGGATAATGGCGGTATCCTTTTGGGTAGGACCATACCGACAGGCTCACTTGTATACCTAGACCCATTGCGTGCTGCTCGTGGAGACGCTCCGAGCCAGTCCCCCGTGGTGGCCATCTTCGGACGTACTGGCTCGGGGAAGACCTGGCTAGCCCAAAGCATGTGCGTGCAGGCTGTCCAACTTGGTTTTCCCTGTATAATGATAAACCCAAAGGGCGGGGAACGCTACAAGGGCGGCGGTACGCTAGCAAATTTGTCGAAGATTCTAGGGGGTACCCATGTCGTGCTTTCTGAGGGATCGCGCGATCAGAATGATTTCGGTATCATTGATCCTTTCATACAGCTACCCCTATGGGATCAGCGAGAGCGTACGCTGGAGATCGCTATACAGTACGTGCTGAATGCTTGTGTAGATGCCTTGTCCAACAACCAACAGATGGCTTTAGCGGCTGACATGAGACAGCGGGCCGAAGTCATCTGGAAGGCTACTGCGCAAAACCAGGAAGTACACACATGCATGACGCAGGTTTTAGGAGGCGTGCGTGACAAGGAGACACAGCAAGTACTCTCGGACCTCATCAGGGGCAGTTCAATGTTCAGACTGGGTATTGCCGCGAGCCCAGACCAACGCCGGGCCCCGATACGCAGCGACGCAGGTCAGTTTCATCTGATCGAGTTTGGGCGTGCGCTGGATCTCGCTACAGCAGACAGCATACAGGCCGGTGAGCGCCCCACAATGCCGCAGCGCGTATCGCAAGCAGTCTTACAGCTTGTGTCTGCGATTGCCCTGGAGGTCTTGCTGAACACGGAGAACGGCGGCATGTTCGTACTGGACGAAGCGTACACACTGCAGCGTAGCGAACAGGGGCGCAAGATGCTGGAAGATTTGGGTAGACAGGGGCGATCACAGAGGGTATGTACGGTGCTTATATCCCAGGAAGCGCGTGACCTGGAAACCATGTCCAATTATATGGGGAGGGTGATTGCATTTTCCATGGGCAACGAAGCGGATGCCGCATCGGCGCTGCGCTTAATGAAGCTGCTAGCCACAAGGGAGAGGGTAGAGGATCTTTGCAGCGACGAGATGATGCCCAGGAATGATGAACGCGGAAACCCGGACTGGCCGGCGCTGGCACTTCACAAGGATATATTTGGCAGGCACTCAAAAATAGAGATCAGTCCTACTCCGCCGGCATACGTATCGGCGTTCAGCACTTCGACCGGCATGAGTAGTCACGCAGCGCCAGACACCGAGGATTGACACTTCGAGAAACGGCTAGTTGTCGTTGCCTGTATCAATCCTCCTGTTCCTCGAAGTATCAGTCAGCCTGCCATACAAGCAACCATGGAACACAAATGACCATGACAAGGATTTGCAATTTCCCGACAACCCGGGGTAAGCGCTGTAAACAACCGGTGACAGGCAACAGGCCCAACTGCGGCAGACATGAGTGCGAGATATCGGCAGACCAGCTCGGGCAGAGCCCGACCGTGTATGAGAAAGATGGCGAGCTGCATGTTTGGGCAGGGAAACCAGATGATGTTTATTGCCTGATTCATAGCGATCCGGTCTATCAGGTACTATACCAGGTGGCCGGTGAGGTACCACCATGTTGCTTGGATTGGCTCACAGTGCGCAAGGATGAGAATGGCAAGTGGCATCGGGATGACGGACCGGCGGTAATCTGGCCCGATGGTACGCAAGCCTGGTATCAACATGGCAAGCGACACCGAGAGGATGGGCCCGCCAAGATCTGGTCGGATGGCACGCAGGAATGGTGGCAACACAACAAGCTACACCGTGATGACGGCCCGGCTATAACTGACGCAGACGGCATGCAGTCCTGGTATTGGCATGGTAGGGGAGTCACCAAAGATGAGCACGCGGAGTTATGGGAACAATCTCGGGGCACCTGATTTTGTTTTTACGATGTTTCTCTTGTAGTAACGATCAGAATAATATTTTTCGTGCCTCCCGAGAATGGGTATTTTCGTTGATCTCCCGTTGTGTGGCATTACTATAAAAGCAGCCACGGAACACGAAAGACGATGAGCAAGATCTGTAATTTTCCAATATCCAAGACCAAGCGCTGTAGACAGCCTATAGCCGACGACAGACCAAATTGCGGGAGACATAAAACCGGTCTATCGGCAGAACAGCTCAGTCAAAACCCAACCGTATATAAAAAAGATGGCGAGCTGCATGTCTGGGCAGACAAACCAGACGACGTTTATTGTTTGATTCATAGCGACTCAGCCTATCAAACCCTGTATCAGGTGGCCGGAGAGAAACCGCCATGTTGCCTGCGTGACAACATTAATTGGAAGGATGACGGGGGCCGATGGCACCGGGACGGCGGCCCGGCTATGATTTGGGCGGATGGCACACAATTTTGGTATCAGCATGGCAAGCCGCATCGAGACGACGGGCCAGCTGTAATTTATGCAAATGGTACGCGGCTCTGGTATCGGCACGGCCAGCTTCATCGCGAGGATGGACCAGCTGCGGTTTGGCCTGATGGTTCGCGGCACTGGTACTGGCACGGCGAGAAGGTTACTAAAGAAGAACACGCCAGGCTACGCGAACAGCCTCAGGGTGTTTGACTTCATCTTTACGGTGTTTCTTTCTTGGTAGCGGCCAGAAATAACCTATTTCGTGTTCCTGGGAATGGGTATTTTCATTGATCTTCCGTTGTGTGGCATTATTATAAAAGCAGCCGCGGAACACAGCGAATTATGACGAGGATTTGCAATTTCCCGATATCCAAGAGCAGGCGGTGTACACAGCCGATAACCGACGATAGGCCAAATTGCGGCAGACATAGAACCGGTTTATCGGCAGATCAACTGGGGCAGAACCCAACCGTGTATAAGAAAGATAGCGAATTGCACGTTTGGGCGGGGAAACCAGACGATGTTTATTGCCTAATTCATGGTGACCCGGCCTACCAGGTCTTGTGCCAATTGGCCGGTGAGGTGCCATCGTGTTGCTTGCGTGACGACATTAATTGGGAGGATGACGGGGGCCGATGGCACCGCGACGGCGGCCCGGCCATGATTTGGACAGATGGTACACAATTTTGGTATCAGCATGGCGAATTGCACCGGGATGGCGGACCGGCTGAGGTGAGGCCGGATGGCACACAGTTCTGGCATCAGCATAATAAGTTGCATCGTGACGACGGACCGGCCGTTATGTATCATAACGGCGTGCAGTTCTGGTATTGGCACGGCGAGCGGGTCACTGAGGAAGAGCACGCTAGACGACGCAAGCGACCTTCGGGCGTCTGATTTTATCTTTACGGTGTTTCTTTTATAGTAACGGTCCAGAATGGCTCATTTCGTGCTCCTTGAAGTGGGTATTTTCGTTGATCTCCTGTTGACACGCGCTATTATAAAAGCAACCATGGAACATATAAAATAGCAAGTAAGCGAGAACATAACCGAAAGGAACGAAAATAATGGCGAAGATTTGCAATTTCCCGATATCCAAAACTAAGCGCTGCAAACAACCGATGGCAGACGGTAAGCCCAATTGTGGCAGACACAAGGTTAATTTATCGGCGGACCAATTGGGGCAAAGCCCGGCTGTATACCAGAAAGGCGGCGAATTACACGTCTGGGACGGGGAGCCCAATGATGTCTATTGCCTGATCCACAGCGACCCAGCCTATCAAACCCTATGCCAGCTGGCCGGAGAGATGCCACCATGTTGCCTAAGGAGAGCTGTCACCTTGAGGAATGCGGATGGTGAGCGACACCGCGATGACGGGCCAGCCCGGATCTGGTCGGATGGTGCACGGAAGTGGTATCAACATAACAAGCTGCACCGCGATGATGGCCCAGCTAGAATTGATGCAGATGGCACGCAAATCTGGTATCAACGCGGCAAGCGGCACCGCGATGATGGTCCAGCTAAGATATGGCCAAATGGCACGCAAATCTGGTATCAACGCGGCAAGCGGCACCGCGATGATGGTCCAGCTAAGATATGGCCAAATGGCACGCAAGCCTGGTATCAGCATGGCGAGCTTCACCGCGATGATGGTCCAGCTAAGATGTGGCCAAATGGTACGCAATATTGGTATCAACATGGCAAGCTGCACCGAGAGGACGGACCAGCCCAGATTTGGCCTGATGGTGCACAGAATTGGTTACAGCATGGCGAGCTTCACCGTGATGACGGCCCAGCCTGGATATCGCCAGATGGCAGACAAGAATGGTGGCAACACGATGAACATCACCGAAGCGATGGCCCCGCCGTAGTCTGGCCAGATGGTACGCAAGCATGGTACTGGCATGGTAAGGAAGTCACCAAAGAGGAGCATGAGAGGCTGCGCGAGCAATCAGAGAATGTTTAATCTCGTCTTTATGGTGTTTCTTTTTTATAATAACGGTCCAAAATAATATTTTCCGTGTTCCTTGAAATGGGTATTTCCGTTGACCTCCCATTGATCCGAACATGCATAAGGGCCGTCTCGTTGCCTTTTCTTTGTTCTAGGGGGTACGAGGACAGCCAAAATACCACAAAGGCCAAGGAAAAGGACAAGAGAGGCCACGGAGAGGACATGAGAATATCGCCTAGGGCTTGCTCAGGTATTTTTAGGGGTATTCTCATGGTTACAGGGATTTAAATAACCTATTCTATGTTCCTCGAAAAGGGTATTTTCATTGATCTGGCGTTGTGTAGCACTATCATAAAAACGACCATGGAACACAGAAAGCGATGGCAAGGATTTGTAATTTTCCAATATCTAGAAGCAAACGCTGCAAACAACCGATGGCCGACAATAAATCAAACTGCGGGAGACATAAAACCAACTTGTCGGCAGATCAACTCGGGCAAAATCCGGTTGTATACCAGAAGAACGGTGCGTTGCACGTTTGTGCGGGGGAGCCAGATGGCGTCTATTGTCTGATCCACGGTGACCCAGCTTACCAGACGCTGTGTCAATTAGCCGGAGAGAAACTGCCATGTTGTTTGAAGAAAATTATCACTTGGGAGGACGCGGATGGCAAGTTGCACCGAGAAGATGGTCCTGCCTGGATCGAGCCGGATGGTGCGCGGTCCTGGTTTCAACATGGCTGGCCGCACCGGGACGATGGTCCAGCTAGAATTGACGCAGATGGTACACATAAATGGTATCAACATGGTAAGCTGCACCGAGAGGATGGCCCGGCCTGGATTTGGGTTAATGGCACACAATGGTGGTTCCAGCATGGTAAGCGGCACCGAGATGATGGCCCAGCTGTGATTGATGCGGATGGTACACAACAATGGTATCAGCAAGGTAAGTTGCACCGGGACGATGGACCAGCCGTAATTCGGGCGGATGGCACTCAAGAGTGGTACTGGTGTGATGAGGAGGTCACCGAGGAGGAGCACGCCAAACTACTCGCAAAGAAGAGAGCCATGGAACATGGGAAGCAATGACGAGGATTTGCAATTTTCCGATATCCAAAACCAAGCACTGCAAACAACCAATGACCGACAACAAACCAAACTGCGGGAGACACAAGACCGGCCTATCGGCAGATCAGCTTGGGCAAAATCCGGTCGTATATCGGAAGAACGGAGCATTGCACGTCTGGTCAGAGAAACCTAATGATCTTTATTGTCTGATTCATGGTGACCCAGCGTATCAAGTTTTGTGTCAATTGGCTGGAGAGGTACTGCCATGTTGTCTGCTGAAAGACGCCACCTGGAGAGATGAACACGGCCAGCCACATCGCGATGACGGCCCAGCCTCGATATGGCCTGATGGCGAACAGCAATGGTACCAACATGGCGAGCTGCATCGAGATGGTGGTCCCGCCCGAATTTGGCTAGATGGCTCGCAGCAATGGTATCAACACGGCCAGCTGCATAGGGATGATGGACCGGCTGTGATTGGGGCAGATGGAACCCGAGAATGGTGGCAACACGGCGAACAACATCAGGACGACGGGCCAGCTGTGACCAGGCCGGATGGCACGGAGCTCTGGTATCAGCATGGTGCGTTTCACCGCGACGATGGTCCGGCTACGATTGGGCGCAACGGCACGCAGGCTTGGCGGCAACACGGCAAATTGCACAGAGAAGACGGACCAGCCGTGATCGAGGCGGATGGTACACAATACTGGTATTGGTACGACAAGGAAGTCACCAAAGAGGAGCACGTCAGGCTACGCGAGGAGTCCGAGGGCGTCTGATTTCGTCTTTACGGTTCCCGTGCTCCCGAAAATAGCTATTTTCATTAATTTCCCGTTGTGGCGCGCTATTATAAAAGCGACCGCGGAACATTGAAAGATAATGACGAGGATTTGTAATTTTCCAATAGCCAAAGACAAACGCTGTGGGCAACCAGTGACCGATGATAAACCAAATTGCGGTAGGCATCGTTGTGAGATATCGGCGCAACAACTCAGGCAGGACCCAGTCGTATATGAGAGAGGCGACGAGTTGCACGTATGGGCGGGGAAGCCGAACGGGCCGTATTGTTTGATTCATAGCGACCCAGCTTACCAGGTACTATGCCAGCTGACCGGAGAAAAGGTACGGTGCTGTTTGCAAGAGGGCATCACATGCGAAGATGAGCAAGGCAAGTGGCACCGAGACGATGGACCAGCTTTGATCTGGACAAATGGTACGCAGGAGTGGTATCAACACGGCGAGAAACACCGCGACGATGGTCCAGCCGTGATTAGTACGAATGGCGCGCAATTTTGGTATCGACACGGCGAGCGCCACCGGGACGATGGCCCTGCCCGAATTTGGCCAGATGGTACACAACACTGGTACCAGCATGGCGAGCTTCACCGCGAAGATGGTCCAGCTGTGATCAATCTAGCCGCGACTCAACCGGACGATATACAAGTCTGGTACTGGCACGGTCAGGAGGCTACCGAAGAGGAGCACGCCAGACTACGCGCTAAAAGAGAAACCAAAAAGCGCAAAAGATAATGACGAGAATTTGTAATTTCCCGATAGACTGGAACAAGCGTTGCACGCAGCCAGTGGCCGATAGCAGACCAAACTGCGGGAGACATCACTGTGAGGTGTCGGCACAACAGATCGGTCAGGACCCAGTCATATATAAGTGGGGCGGCGAACTGCACGTATGGGCGGGGAAGCCAGACGGCCTATATTGTTTGATTCATAGCGACCCAGCTTGCCAGGTGTTGTACCAGCTGGCCGGAGAGAAGGCGCCATATTGTCTACGCGAGGCTGCTGAATGGGCGGATGCAAATGACGAGTTTCATCGAGACGATGGACCCGCCGAGATCAGGCCCGACGGCACACAAAAGTGGTATCAACACGGTCAGTTGCATCGGGATGATGGTCCGGCTGTGATTTGGTCAGATGGCTCCCAGGAGTGGTATCAGCATGACCAGTTACACCGTGATGGTGGGCCAGCCTGGGTCTTGCCAAATAGCGAACAGCGGTGGTTTCAGCATGGCCAGTTACACCGCGATGACGGGCCAGCTGTGGTCTGGTCAGATGGTACGCAAAAGTGGTATCGGCATGGTCAGCTGCACCGCGAGGATGGCCCCGCCTGGATAGATCCAGATGGCTCGCAGGAATGGTATTTGCATGGCACCCGACGCAAGGTTAATCAAGATATGGTATAATATGACCAATGGATTGCAATCCGCTAACAAAAGGAGATAGCAGGAGCAGCGAACAACAGGGCCACAGGTAGCACAGCGTGAGGATATAAAAAATCCAGACGCACCGTTCCTTCCCGAAGGCGCGTCGCGCGGTGAATGCATAACGCCAAATACCCGCATATAAACAAAACTAACGGTAAGTTCATCGGATGCCAAGCATCCTCAACCAATAGGAGAAAATATGCGGAAGCGCAACCTTTATATTATAGTATTTGGTTTTATGTTGGTCCTAGGAGTACTACTATCACATAAAGCCGTAAAGACAAACCGACACGGTGCAATCGAAGCGCCCATGCACGTCACCTACATGACAGCCAACTTCACGGCATCACGAACCATGATCAGGTGGTCTGACGTAAACAATCAGTGGCCTCATAACAAAACTGTCATTCTACTGCAGCGATTAATAATACCGGTGCATAAACGTCTGAAGGTCGTAGTACCACCACCCCCGTCTTCGTTCCCACCACCCGCACCAGGCGTGTGGGCAGAATTAAGGCAGTGTGAATCCAGCGATAACTACAGCGCAAATACTGGTAATGGTTACTATGGTGCCTACCAATTCGCGTTGTCTACCTGGTACTCACTGGGCGAGACAGGATTGCCGTCTAATGCCCCACCAGCCGTACAGGACGCAGCGGCGCAGCGCCTGCAAGCCATAGCGGGTTGGGGGCAGTGGCCAGTATGTTCGCAGAAGCTATCTCTGTGACGCGCCGACTAGCGCGCTGCGTCGCTGATCTATCGCGCCCTCAGCGGCGCGACGCACTTCCTCTTCGTCGCTGAGTGCGAGCTGTTGCAGAGCGCTCAGCGGACATGACGCGTTCATAACCATGGATATTTGAACGGACTTAAACTCAGGGCCCCTCAGCTTGGCCGTCAGCTCAAATATGCGTGCTGGCAAGTCCTCGCGATTTATTATATTAAGGAGTATCCATTTTTGAACGCCAACCGAGCCCGCCGAATCATTTACCAATTTTACCAACAGGTCTGGAGGCAGCTGCGAATCGGTAGATAGCTGATGTGCAATATCTTTGGCAGTCGGCTCGTCTGTGTATGGGTCTGTGCACACGCCTATCCACTGTTCCCAGCAAGATGTACAGAGTTCCCCCTCAGTTGTTACCCGATTATGGCAGGCGGTTCCGTGCACGGTGCGCCCCGCACATATCGGCGGCATGACGCGACGCAAGAACCTTTCCCACATAGAACCAGCCGGTTTGACTTCCGGGAGGACTTCGGCTTGCGGTTCCTCATCCTCCCGGATTGTCTGGGCTAGCGTAACTGGAGGAGAGATCAAATCGGGGGAAGGAATGTAATGGGCGATATCTTGGGCGGTGTCATAGGTGACACCGTGCTTTTTATATGCAGATAGCTGATCGTGTATAGAGCAGGCTTGCCCGGGGGCAGACACCCTGCGCTTACAGGGCTCCCCTTGCTCTGTTAATCTACCACAAAACCATTGAGACACTGATATCCTCCTTCTATAACCATTCTAGCACACGACACGAAGCCACGCAAGTCAAGCTATGTCACCTTTAATAAGGCGCAAGACCGGCATGTGCGGCTTTGGTTCGTCCGCCGTGTCGATAAATTGTTTTACTTCTTCCAGCACAGCCGTAAGCATTTTTGTATCTGCCACCTCCGCGCCGGTGATGACCATTAGGTGCCAGCCCGCTAAAGCATAGCGCCTGGACCGTCTGGCGTCCGAGTTTAAGGAACTATATAGTGCCTTGCTGGCGCACGCCTGTATAACTTTAGAGGGTATACGATCTTCATGACTCCCTATGTTGTCCATGGCCTCTTGTATCCTAGCGTGTAGCTCCCGACCGCCATGCCACCATTCGCCGTCCACTTCCAGGGCCAGATGTACGCGTGGCCATGTAAAATCTGGATAAGCCACCCAGCCATCTTCACCCAGTACGCGTGTGCCCATGGTGGGAGGCGGTACACCCGCCTTGAGCATCGCGTGCAGCACTGTCTCTTCTAGACGAGACCCCGTAGTGCGTCGTGCATTAAGTATAGATCGGCAAACATATAATTGGCGTACTTCCTCGAGTAGACGTGCCCAGGCGCCAGGACCATTGCACAGGTGTGCATCTGGCATATAGCTGTATAGCTTCACGATTTCCCAGCTAGTGTTTGCGGGTATCTGGCTATCACGCTCTACTATGGCGACTTCCGCATCTGGCCATCCGATCGGTGCAGGTTCTGCTCCCCCAATGTCGCAGGGCGATTGTGGCTTGGGCAGACCAATTGCAGCCAGCAGCTTATATATGCCCAGCCAGGCACTAGCAGATATAGAGGAGCGGAGGTGCTCCGGTCTCTTGTCTGCGCTATTAACAACGTCCGCTATTTGCATATAATATACGTTCCAAACTCATGTTGCTGACGGTACCATAGCCATGGTATAATGCAAGAGATATGGAACCAGCAAGGCGTCTCATCGTATACAGCACCAAGGGTGCCCCTGGCGTGACTACCCTGTCTTTGGGATTAGCCAGGAGTGCTTGCACCACACACGACAGGGTGCTTCTGGCAGATTTGGATATGGACGGGGGCGCGCTGGCGGTTGGTTTGGGCATGCGATTTAAGCAAGGCGTACCATCCCTAGCGGCGGAGCTATCGACCACTCAAGCCGATACACAACGTCCATCCTGGAGCACCCTATACAAACATACAGTCAATAACCCCCTGATACCAAATATGCGCCTATTGTGCGGCATTTGGGCATCTTTTCAGTCTGGCTATCTGGATATTTGTGCCCCAATTATACAGGAAATAATCATGGCACAACAGGGCATGTTTACAATCCAAGATATGGGCAGATTGCGCAGAGAGTCCCTGCAGCCACTATTTAAGGAGACCACCGGATCGTTGAACACAGCGTGTATCGTCGTAACGAACGGTCAACTGAGCGACGCTATGCACATAAGGCAATGGGCTCAAGAGTTATCGGGAAATACGCCAACCGGCATTGTTATAAACAGGGATGCCGGCCCCCGGATAGAGGCCGAACTGAGCGCAGCGTGCGAGCTGCCTGTATGGGGGCGCTGGGGCACGCAGACGAAGCGCCATTTGTTCGAGGACGCAGCGGGCATCTGGAACCTACAAAGTCGTCTGCCTACGGCTACGGGCGATCAATTAAGCCAACTGCTACAGCGCGCGCAGAGCGAGATGCACAGCTAGGGCGCTGCAGCCGTAACGGTCTGTATGGCCAGCCAGAAATTGTCATCGGCATCATATATACTAAACCCATTCCACGGGCCTGATTCCGGCTGTATCTTCATTGCGTAATTGTTTAGGTTGGCGCCCAGCTTGAGGACTGGGGCATCGCGTGGCCCGATATACACTGTGTCGTCGATCACCTGCCAAGAACCCGCCTGTGGTTCATTCTCTGGCACGTCCTCTATAAACATGGCGGCGGCTACGCACATATCTAGAGGGGCAGCCACTGCGGCACCGGCCCTACATGGCAACAATATGGCCCCATCGTGCCACCCCAGGAGCATAGGCAAGGATCTCGAAGCGGATGAACTCGCTGCGTTCTTTATGTCTAGAGCGGACACTCGTTGACATTGACCATTATTGGCCCAGTCTGTCTGTCCGTTCCCTGGCGTTAGGATCTCCACCGCCCCCCCGTCCAACAAACGCATGGCCCAGATTGTGTCCACCCCCAGCGTATCGCTAAGCGCACTGGACGACATAGCGAGCAATGTGCTGGCCACGCTCATCGCATCGCTTTGTGCTGCGCCGCGTATCGCTTCGGCTATACGCTCATCGATACCGAGGGCTGCCCGCAGGTGCATTTTGGATGCCTGCTGTGCTTCTTGCTTTTGTCGTTGTTCTTGCTGAATACGCGCAGACCATAGAACTTGGCGGCGCAACGTCCTGTCAGTAGTTTGTGTATCAACTATCGTGGGTACCCAAATCAAAGCACCCTCAGGCAGAGGCTGTTTGGCGTGACGCAGTACGAACAGCGGGTGCGCAGAATCCGGGGGCTGTCTGCGGTTCAGGTTCCAAGCCATCACCCTTGGTAGGAGGGCCAAATTTCCGAATGTTCGCTCTACCAAATCTGGCATGTGCTCCGACTCCAAAGCCTGCACCCAGTAACCATCACTGTTTTTGGGAACACAGTCGGCAGACACCAGCCCATGCCACAGACGAAGATCAGAGGCGATGGAACGCAAGAGAAACGAACACTCCAATGCCGCCAGAAGAACGATAATGCCCTCTCCTATCACGATTGCCCTATGTCTGCCCGCTCCCGGTGGCGCCCCTGTGGCCAGTATGGCGCCAAATGCCGACAGAACATGAGAAGGCAAGTGTGGCACAACCCGCCCATCAGTCCATAAAACCGGTGTAACTACGTAATTGGTGCCATCTGCCTTTGCGCCCGTTGCGAGCTGTACGCTCCCTATGCCTGTTTGCTCCCCAGCCCAAATCGTCGTGCTCTCACCGGCGCTATTACTTAGTTTGTTGAGTCCGTTGGGCAGGGCAGGAATGGGACACGTGCCGGCCGCCTGTAGGTCGCACACTATTTGCGAATTGCTATTGAGCCATATGTCGCCAGCTGCTTGCGAATACAAGAGCCCATCTGGTTGTACATAGAGCCCCCCCACGGTCACAGAGAGCGACAAGCCGTTGCGCCCCCCTATGAATGGACCGACCTGGAGGCGTACACGCAATGTCGTGTCGATCGCTCCGCCTGTGCGCGCTACGCTGCACCCAGTCTTGGCGGCGATCTGTACGTCACACACCGAATTGGTCTTGAACTGTAGGCTATTATCGGACGGCTGCAATAATAGCACGGACAGTTGTTGAGATAGCCACCCTGTGTTAATGGCCTGAGTAACTCCGATTATGAGTGCGGCCAGCACACATACTCTAAACATTATAGAATATCCAATCTTGGCGCCAAAGGCACGATTATGATTGATGGCCATAATGGCATTGTATCATAGGCACCGTGGCTGCATACCCAAATGCCGAACGCTATGGAACATAAACAGCAATGACAAGGATTTGTAATTTCCCAACATCCAAGAGCAAGCGATGTAAGCAGCCGATAATCGACGATAAGCCGAATTGCGGCAGGCATAAGGTCAATCTATCTGCAGATCAATTGGGACAGAGCCCAACCGTATACCAAAAGGACGGCACGTTGCACATCTGGGCGGGCGATCCAGATAGCCTGTATTGCTTGATTCATAGTGACCTAGCTTATCAAGTACTGTACCAGGTGGCCGGAGAGACGCCACTATGTTGTTTGCGCAAAGCTATAAAGTGGACAGATGGGGATGGCCGACTGCATCGCGATGATGGGCCGGCACGAGTCTGGCCAAGTGGCACGCAGGAGTGGTATCAGCATGGTTGGCTTCACCGAGATGATGGTCCAGCCATGATTGAGCTGGATGGTACGCAGAGGTGGTACCAACATGGCGAGTGGCACCGAGACGACGGACCGGCGATAATTCGCAATGACGGCGCGCAGGAATGGTACCAACACAACAAGTTCCACCGCGATGATGGGCCGGCCGTGATTAAGGCAGACGGTACACGGGAGTGGTATCAACATGGCGAGCGACACCGGGAGGGCGGACCGGCCGTAACTCATCCAGACGGCTTACAGCTCTGGTATCAAAATGGCTTGTGCCACCGCGACGATGGCCCAGCTGTGATCGAGCCGGATGGTACGAAAGCCTGGTATCAGCATGGCGAGTTGCATCGGGACGATGGACCAGCTGTGATTGGGATCGACGGGACCCAGGAATGGTGGCAACACGACAGGTTGTACCGCGAAGATGGACCAGCTATAATTAGGGCAGACGGTAAGCAGCGCTGGTACTGGCGTGGCGAGGAAGTTACCGAAGAGGAGCACGCCAGATTACGCAAACGGTCTTTGGGCACCTGACTTTGCGCCCGAGCTGTTGCGCATTGCCATGCCGCCGTGGCGTGGAACACGACAAGTAATGACGAGGACTTGTAATTTCCCTATATCCGAGACTAGGCACTGTAGGCAACCAATAGCCGATGACAAGCCAAACTGTGGCAGACATAAGATTGACCTGTCGGCAGATCAGCTCGGGCAGAACCCAACTGTGTACAGGAAAGACGATGAATTGCATGTCTGGGCAGGCGAGCCAGATGATGTCTATTGCCTAATTCATGGTGACCCAGTTTATCAGACCCTGTGCCAAGTGGCCGGAAGAACGCCACCGTGTTGTGTGATGGAGAGAATAGAATACAAGGACGAGCATGGCAAGCCTCACCGAGACGACGGGCCGGCCGTGATTGAACCAGATGGCGAACTGAAGTGGTATCAGCATGGCGAGTTGCACCGGAACGGCGGCCCGGCCTGGGTCTTGTCAGATGGCGAACGGCGATGGTATCAATATAACCAGTTGCACCGAGATGACGGTCCGGCTATAATCGAGGCGGATGGCACCCAAGTTTGGTATCAGCGTGGCACGTGTCATTGGGATGACGGGCCGGCGGTAATTTGGTCCGATGGTACGAGAGTCTGGTGGCAGCATGGCGAGTTGCACCGGGAGGATGGTCCAGCCATAATCAGAGTCGATGGAACCTAACTTTGGTACTGGCATGAAGTGGGAGTCACCGAACAGGAGCACGCCAGGCGACGTGAACAATCCGAGAATGTCTGATTCTGTCTTTACAATGTTTCTTTTATAATGGCGGTTAAAATGACCTATCCCGTGTTCCTGAGAATGGGTATTTTCGTTGATCTCCCGTTGTGTGGCACTGCTATAAAAACGACCATGGAACACAAAGAATTATGACGAAGATTTGTAACTTTCCAATATCCGAGAAAAAGCGTTGCACACAGCCGGTAGCTGGTGACAAACCGAACTGTGGCAGACATAGGATTAATCTGTCGGCAGATCAGCTCGGCCAGAACTCAACCGTATACGAGAAGGGCGGTGAGTTGCACATCTGGGCCGGGAGGCCAAATGACGTTTATTGTTTGATCCATAACGACCCAGCCTATCAGGCGTTGTGTCAAATGGCCGGAGAGATACAGCCATGCTGCCTTAACAGGGCAGTGGGATATTGGTACCAAGATGGTGAGTTGCATCGGGATGATGGGCCAGCTATAATTGAGCCAGACGGTACGCAGCACTGGTATCAGCATGGTGAGTTGCACCGGGATGATGGCCCCGCCCGGATTTGGTTGGATGGTAAACAGCACTGGTATCAACATGGCAAATTACACCGGGATGATGGCCCAGCCATAATTGAATCAAATGGTACCCAGATTTGGTACCAACATGGTGAGTGGCACCGTGACGACGGCCCAGCCGCAATTTGGCCTAGTGGTACGAAAGCCTGGTATCAATACAACGAGCTGCACCGCGATGATGGGCCAGCTGTAATCGAGGCGGATGGTACACAATCCTGGCACTGGCACAATGAAGAGGTTACCGAGGAGGAGTACGCCAGACTGCGGAAACAGTCTAAGAGCACTTGATCTTATCTTCGCGGTGTTTCTTTTATAATAATGGCCGAAATAACCTATTTCGTGTTCCTAAAAATGGGTATTTCCGTTGATCTCCTGCTGTGTGACACTATTATAAAAGCCACCATGGAACGTAAATAACAATGACGAGGATTTGTAACTTCCCAACATCCAAAGATGGGCGCTGCAGGCATCATGTGGCCGATGACAGACCAAATTGCGGGCGGCACAGATGCGAGATATCGGCAGACCAGCTCGGACCAAGTCCAACTATATACCGCAAAGGCAACGAATTGCACGTCTGGGCGGGGGAGCCAGACGGTTTTTACTGCTTGGTTCATAGTGATTTATCTTATCAGGCGCTGTGTCAATTGGCTGGAGAAGCGCCACCGTGTTGTCTGAGGGAGAGTATCAAATGGGGGGATGAGCACGGCGAGTTGCACCGAGATGGCGGTCCAGCTATGATCGAGGCAGATGGGACTCAGAGGTGGTTCCAACATGGTTGGCTGCACCGAGACGATGACCCAGCTGTAATATATGCAAGCGGCATGTGCATCTGGTATCAGCACGGTGCTCTGCATCGCGACGGTGGACCGGCGCAGATACAACCAAATGGCATGCAATCCTGGTGGCAACATGGCGAGCGACACCGAGAAGATGGGCCGGCGTTTATCGGAGCGGATGGAGCGCAAGCATGGTATATGCACAACAAGCTTCACCGAGAAGATGGGCCCGCATTCATCGAGGCAGGCGGTACGCAAGCATGGTTCTGGCATGGCGCGGAAGTTACCGAGGAGGAGCACGCCAGACTGCGCAAACAGTCCGAAGGCGCTTGATGTCGCACACTCGTTAGCCATCTCTTGTGATCGAGACGTATTATAATAGGAAAAATCACGGAACACACAGCAATAGTAACCAAGCAATGGCACAGCAGACAAAAGGAGTAATAATGGCCAGGATTTGCAATTTCCCGATATCTAATAATAAGCGCTGTACACAGCCGATATCGAACAACAAGCCAAATTGTGGCAGGCACAAGACCGACCTTTCGGCGCAACAACTCGGACGGAACCCGACCGCATATGAGAAAGATGGTGAATTACACGTCTGGGCAGGGATACCAGATGGTCTTTATTGCCTGATTCACGATGACCCCGAGTACCAAATGATATACCAACTGGTCGAAGAGACGGCGCCATGTTGCCTAAATCATGATGTCTATCGACACGACGAACAGGGCAGACCGCACTGCGATGACGGACCAGCGATAGTTGCACCCGACGGTACACAATACTGGTGCCAACACGGTAAGCTACATCGTGACGGTGGACCAGCAGTAGTCTGGCTGAATGGTGCGCAGGCTTGGTTCTGGCACGACGAGAAGCATCGAGATGATGGCCCGGCTGCGATTTTTGCAGATGGCGCGCAAATATGGTTCCAGCATGACGAATTGCACCGAGAGGACGGCCCCACGTTCATTGCTCCCGATGGCACACAGCACTGGTACTGGCATGGCGAGGAAGTCACAAAGAAAGAGCACGCCAGGCTGCGTAAACAGTCTAAGAGCGCTTAATCCCATTTTCACGGTTTTTCTTCTATAACAACGGCCAAAATAATATTTTTCGTGTCCCTCGAAATTGTTATTTTCGTTGATCTCCCGTTGTGTGGAGCCATTATAGGAGCAACCACGGAACACAAATAATAATAGCAGATGAGCAAGAGCACAACCAAAAGGAGCAAGAGTAATGACAAGGATTTGCAATTTCCCGATATCCAAGACCAAGCGTTGCAGGCACATGGTCGCCGATAGCAAGCCAAATTGCGGCAGGCATAGGGCTGATTTATCGGCAGACCAGCTCGGGCAGAACCCAACCGTATACCAGAAAGACGGCAAGTTCCATATTTGGGCCGACGAGCCAAATGACGTTTATTGCCTGATCCACAGTGAGCCAGCCTATAAAACGCTGTATCAGGTAGCTGGAGAAGTGCAACCGTGTTGCCTGCGAGAAACAATCAGATGGGAAGATGGATGCGGCGCACTGCATCGTGACGACGGACCGGCCACGATCTGGCTTGATGGCACGCAGTCTTGGTGGCAACATGGCATCCTGGGCCGAGACGATGGGCCAGCCATAATTTACCTGGATGGCAGGCAACAATGGTATCAGCACAATATGTTGCATCGCGACGATGGCCCGGCCGCGACCTATCCAGACGGCGCACGACAGTGGTGGTATCACGGTAGATTGCACAGGGAGGACGGCCCTGCCTGGATAGATCCAGATGGCACGCAGCATTGGTACTGGCAAGGCACTAAGGTTACTGAAGAGGAGCACGCCGCCTGCGTGGACAATCCTCCAGCACCCGACCTAAATGGTCCAGTGTTTTTCCTGCAATAGCGGCCAAAGTAATCTATTCTGTGTTCCTTAAAGCATTCATCATCACTGGACTATTTCGTTGTGGCGTGCTGCGTTGTGATGTAATGGAGCTTGGCGGCCAAGCGAACCGCGACCGATCTTTACTGGCGCGGTAGCGTTGATCGATCGTGCGTGCTTGGGGTTGCAACCAAATGGTTGCATGATAAGCTATACATAGAGGCTTCAAATTGGAACTGAGATGACACGTAAGAGCACAGCCAGCAATAAATCCAATAATAGCATCGAGCCGGCGACGGACCAGAGTCCAGGCGCGGTGAGCAGCGATGCCACGCCACCAGCCGAGGACTGGCATACGCTCTCTCGCACTGCATCCGAATTCGGCGTTAGTGTCACATGGTTGGAGAGCTTCTGCGTGAAGCATCAATTAACAGTTCGTCAAGTAAAGAACCCCCATTATTCGTCCGCCTCGCCCATGCGGCTTATCGAGCTTAATGCCGTTAAGCGATACTTTGCGACTGAGCCAGATGCCCTTATTGACGCACAAAAGCGCAGCAAGCGAGCACGTCGGGCATCTGCCACTGCGGCGACACGCGAAAAGCAAAAAGCCCTTGAGGCGCAGCGACGTCTAGGCGAGGTGACGCAACTCGTAGAGTCACTTGGACCATTAGAGGCTTCACTATTTTGGTTCGGGCAAATGACATATTCCGAGAACCAACGGCAATTTATAGTTGGGGCATCCTGGGAGTTATTGGGAGGGCTCCTAGCTTCGGGTGGAACGCTTTCCCGGACTGAAGAGAACGCGCTCTGGCAGTTTCCCTCTGGCCTTGAGGTGCGCATGCCTTGTCAGCTACTTAAAAATTGGCGCTGGATAAGTTTGTTGTCGCGCGCCGATCACTCGGCAGCCAGCGAGAACAGCGAGTCTACGGTAACCATTCGCAGGCCATTTGGAAGAATGGAAACCGTCAAAACATTCGATGCGTCTATAGTTCATCATAATTTTCTTAAGTCTTTCGCCGATTGGACAAATAGGACAAGCGTCATTCCAACACGGGCATATTCGATTCGTTCTGATGAGCAAATGGACAGGGAACTTGGTCAACTATTCGCATATTCCGGTAATGAGATTTGGGAGCGTTTTCACATAACTACCCATGATGCCGAAATCTGGAAACGTCATCAGTTCTCAGCTCAACGGGCATTGGCGTATATTGCCTGTGGTATCGGCGTTGGAGAGGCCAGGAGCTTTGCTGAGGTTGGCCTGGACATCTTAAAAGGGCCAGATTTGATTGTCAGATGGAGAGATGATCTGTATAGATTGAAAGAATGGCAAGCATATGGGCTAGATGTCAGGTCTGCTTCGCTGTGGACAGATGCCGGATTCTCACCGGATGACGGCGCTCAATGGAGCAGACTGGATGTACCGCCGGATAGCGCAGCCATCCTTCGGATGCCGGGTGGGTATCATATACGACCTCCGCAGTATGCCGAGCTACTCGCTAGCCTAGAGCGGGTGCATGAGTTGGGAAAAAGGAGAAAGGAAGTTAGCGACCATGTTCGTGTCTTGTTGTCCAGGAAGCAGACCTTTGATGATGTGAAGTTCATCCTGCTCAATCTACACGCAAACGGTTCTCTCGACCGTAGACATTTAAGAATGATATCGCATCTGTTGCATGAGCAAATGCCAATCTCAATTGCATTCAATCTGATGATGCAATTGCCAGCAGAGGCGGGCGCCAATGCAGAACACATATTGCGATCAGCCGCCTGGCTATGGGAGAACCGCCCCAACATGGGAAGTCGTGCTTTAATAGACTGGGCATCCTGTGGCATTAAGGTCGAGACGGCCTTACAGCTAATTGATTTTGGTGTATCTGTACAACAAGCCAAACAATACAGGGCGCTGTTTAATAGGTCTCCCAAGACAACCAAAAACGTGCTCAGCAGAATCGCAAACGGTGAAGCGCTGGGCGATATAGCCGAAACCTACCGGAGTACGAAGAAAAAGAAGAAAGCCCAAGAAGCAAGAAGAATAATATGGGCAGAGTTTTTCCGCGTCAATGCCCAGCTCATTCCGCCCGGTTTCGGGCCATTTGATCGCGAGGTAGTTAAATCATTCCAGACAGGACGTGCCCCTGTTCCCGAATACATCCTAAAGAGGTGGGGCGAAACCAACCAACTTCCAAGATGGGCCAGAAGCTTAGGCCTGGGGCACTGATCGGCAACTTCTTGTCTGCGATATGGCAAAATGGAACTTGGCAGCCATGTGATATAATGACATCATGACATCCGAGTCTCGCTTCGTACACTTACACGTGCACACCGATCATTCATTAATTGACGGACTGTCCCTTATTGATCCTCTCATCGAGCGCGTCGCCGAACAGGGCTATGAGGCGATGGCCATAACGGACCATGGTACCCTTTCCGGAGCCATAGAGTTCCACGAAGCCTGCGCGGCGCATGGCGTAAAGCCGATCATCGGCGCAGAGCTGTACATGGCGCCGGGACATCGCATGGAGCGCGGAGCCAATCAGCACCACATGCTACAATCGACCGGGCAACAGCAGCAACACGTACAATACCATTTAACAGCTCTGGCCGCCACTCCCGAGGGATATCGGAATCTGTCCAAGTTGAGCAGTCTGGCATATCTAGAGGGATTTTATTGGAAACCGCGGGTAGACTTCGAGCTTCTGGAGCAATACAACAAAGGCATCATTATTGGCACTGGGTGCTTATCATCTATGGTTTCCAGAGCGCTACAAGACGACGATGAGCGTAGCGCCTTAGAGATAATAGACAAGTTCGTGTCAATATTTGGTCGTGATCGGGTGTTCCTGGAGTGTATGAATCACGGCATACCCCAAGAAGATAAGGTCAGCCATGCCCTCGTAGATATCGCTAAGAGTACCGGGCTGCGCTTGGTGGCTACAAACGACTCGCACTACACGTATCCCGACCAGGCGTTAGCGCATACGGGGTGGCTGTGTACCAGTTATAAAAAGACACTGGATAATCCGGAGGGGGCGCAGTTCCAAGGGACAGGGTACTGGGTGCGCTCCAGGGAAGAGCTGGAGCCATTATTTGTGGATATACCGGGCGCACTGGACAACACGCTGGAGATAGCCTCCCAGATAGAACCGTGCGTCATACCATTTTCTGACCCGATTTGGCCATCCTTCCCCCTAGATCCACCGGCCAACAACGAGCAAGACCAGCAAAGGCGAGAGCGCGAGCTGCTTATCGAACTTGTTGAGCGAGGTGCGCGCCGCCGTTACGGAGACACACACAGCCCAGATATAGACGATCGCATTCATTTTGAATTAGAGGTCATACAGCGGATGAATGCGATCAGTTATTTTCTCCTGGTACATGACATATGCCAAGCAGCGCGGCGCCTCGGCATTGTGCTGGGGCCTGGTCGAGGGTCAGTTGTAGGTAGTGTAGTGGCTTACTGCTTGGACATACACCAATTGGACCCGCTGAGATATAAACTGCTCTTTGAGAGATTCCTGAACCCGCAGCGTGTTTCTATGCCAGACATCGACTTGGACGTGCCTCACTTATATAGGGATCAACTGATAGAGTACATAAAGCAACGGTATGGACAAGATCGCGTGGTTCAGATTGCCGCTTTTAAAGTAATTGGTGGGCGTGCCGCGATACGCGATGCGGCGCGACTTTACAAGTTGCCGCACGCACAGCTTGATGGGGTACTTGAGCTATATCCGCAAGCCAAGCTGGGCAGAGAGTACACCCTGGCGGAGTGCTTTACGCCCGGATCGACAGTATACGAGCAGGCTGCCCCACTCCGTGCACAGGCTTCCCGAGACAAGATGACTGGCCAGGTGCTGTCCATGGCACGCAACTTCGAGGGAGCCAAAAGGGATCAGCTGATACACGCGGCGGGGGTGGTTATTTGTCCAGGGCCGAGTCTTGATTTTGCTCCCCTGGCACTGCGGCGCTCTGGCGCAGCGGACGGCGCTGGGCGCGGTGTGTGTACGCAGTTCAATTTGCACTCATTGGAGAGGCTGGGACTGCTAAAGATGGATATATTAGGGTTAAAGACGCTCTCCGCCATTTCAGAGTGTCTGCGAGCACTTAAGCAATCGGGTATAGAGCCACCCGATATGAACTCATTGCCCGTGGATGATGAGGCCACCTATAACATGATTTCCACCGGGCGCACCGTAGGTATATTTCAGATGGAGTCTGCCTCTATACAGGGGTTGGCGCGACTCATAAGGCCGGCTAATTTGGCTGAATTGTCTGACTTATCTGCTCTGCATCGCCCCGGGCCTATGGGCACTGGCCAGCACGTGCAGTACGCAAAGAGGAAATGGGGGCAAGAGAAGGTGAACTATAAACACCCGGACCTAGAGGAGGTGCTAGGTGATACCAGGGGAATACTGATTTATCAAGAACAAATGATGTTGATGGCGCAGCGCATGGCCGGATTTAGCCTGGCACAGGCCGACGAAATGCGCCGCGTCTGTTCCAAGAAGATACACGAGCAAGTTGAACACACTCGCCAACAGTTCGTAAAGGGAGGGGTGCAACTGGGACACTCCGAGGAGTTGATGCGCCAACTGTTTGCGGAGATAGAACCATTCGCAGATTATGGGTTCAATCGTAGTCATGCCTACGCCTATTCTTTGATCACATATTGGACGGCGTACCTGAAAACACACTGGCCCACCTGGTGGATGGCTGCGCTGCTAAATACGCACGCAGACAGTACGGATACAGATAAATACGGGAACTATATCACCGAGACTAAGCGCATGGGTATCCGCCTCTTGCCCCCTCTGGTAGGCAAGGCCGATTTATGGATCAAGACTATAGACCACCAGAGTTTGGCACTCGGTCTGTGCACCATACGTGGCGTCGGCGAGCAGACCGCCAAAACGCTCGTTGAGGCTGTTGATAGCATAAAACCAGATCTAACGCCGCAACGCCTGTTTGGCGTTATGAAGGCTACCCGAGGACTGAACAGGTCATTGGCGGATACCCTGCTGGCTGTCGGCGCGCTGCATGGCGTCGCAGCGGGAGCCCCAGTGTCCGAGATACAAGAATACATAGACTCCGCATTCGGAAAACGCATGACCCCCAGTGCAATAGCAAAGAGACAAGAGCTATACGGATGGTCAGAGGCAGAAAGAGAACGGCGCATATTCGGCTCGTATATATTGCATCACCCTATACGGAAGATCGCGCCAGAGATTCAATGGAAGCACCTACCGACTCCGAGTATTATCTTGGACACGCCGGACCTGGCACCCGGGCCATGTGTCGTTTTCGGTACTTGCAGTGCCATAGAGCGTAGGGTCTCTAAGAAAGGCAATATATTATGGGCTGTGCGTATCGCCGATGAGCGCGCCGAGCTGGAGAGCTTGTTTATGGATAACAGTATAGATGAACAGCAACGCACATTATTAGAGGGGGGCGGGGCACTAGATATGAACTGCGTGTTGCGGGGTCAACTGTCCGTCGGGGAGCGCGCATTTGTTTGGGGGCGCAACATAGACACGATACACCCAACCATGGAGTGGATAGACATAGAGTGCACAGAAGATCAAATACCCCAGATAGTGCGCATCTGTAACATGTTCCCAGGAGAACGTGCAGTCGTTATGCGAGTAATGGACGAGACGGGCATCACGCGGCGCGTTATCATACCGCCCGAAGCGCACACGTTGACGATCAGCCCAGATCGATACGACGAGCTGCTTGCCGCTACGCGCTGAGTGCACGAAGCGCAACAGTTGCGACCAGAGCGTACGGTACGCATCGCTGTGGCGCGCCGCCATGAAGACACCATGGAACATAAAAAACCATGACAAGGATTTGCAATTTTCCGATAGGCAAGAAGAAGCGTTGTAAGCAGCCTGTAGCCGATGGCAAGCCAAACTGTGGCAGACATTCAACTGAATTATCGGCAGAACAACTCGGGCAGAATCCAACCGTATATGAGAAAGACGACGAATTGCATGTTTGGGCCGGTGAGCCAGATAACGTTTACTGCTTGATCCATAGTGACCCGGCCCATCAGGTGTTGTACCAGCTAAGTGGAGAGAGACCACCATGTTGCCTGAGAAGAGAGGTGCGGCACAAAGATCGAGACAGCAGGCTTCATCGAGACGACGGTCCCGCTGTGATCTGGACGGATGGTACACAAGAGTGGTGGTGGCACGGCGGGCTACACCGGGATGATGGTCCGGCCTGGATTTTTTCAGATGGCAAACAGAAGTGGTACTGGCACGGCGAGGAGGTTACCGAAGAAGAGCATGCCAAACTGCGGCAACAGCCTTCGGGCGGTCTGATTTCATCTTTATGGCGTCTCTTTTATGACAACGGCCAGGATAACCCATTCCGTGTTCCTTGATATGCGTATTTTCGTTGACCTCCTGTTGTGGCGCACTATCATAAAAATAACTACGGAACACAGAAGGCAATGGCAAAGATCTGTAATTTTCCTATATCCAAGAAGAAGCGCTGCAAACAACCGATAGCCGATGACAAACCGAATTGCGGTAGACATAAAACCGGTTTGTCGGTACAACGGCTCGGACAGAACCCAACTATTTATAAGAAGGACGGCGAATTGCACGTCTGGGCTGGGGAACCAGACGATGTATACTGTCTGATCCATAGCGATCCAGTCTATCAGGCACTATACCGGGTGGCTGGAGAAACACAACCGTGTTGTTTGATGAAGAGGATAAAATGGAAGGATGAGCGCGGCGAGTTGCACCGAGACGATGGCCCGGCTATAATCCACGCGGATGGAACGCAGAGGTGGTTCCAACATGGCGAGCGGCATCGCGATGGTGGCCCAGCCTGGATTTGGCCAGACGGTGCGCAACATTGGTATCAGCACCACATGTTGCATCGCGACGATGGTCCAGCCTTGATCTGGCCAGACGGCAGGCAAGAGTGGTACCAGCATGATCACTTACACCGAGACGATGGCCCGGCCGCGATAAAGCCGGATGGAACGCAGAAATGGTATCAGCATGGCAAGTTGCATCGCAGTGATGGACCATCTATAATCAGACCGGACGGCACGCGGGTCTGGTATTGGTATGGCAAGGAGGTCACCGAACAGGAGCACGCCAGACTACGCGAGCAGTCTCAGGGTGCTTGATCTTATCTTTGCGATGTTTCTCTTATAATAACGGCCAAAATGATATTTTTCGTGTCTCTCGAAATGATTATTTTCGTTGATCTCTCGTTGTGATGCATTATTATAAAAGCAACCACGGAACGCATAGAAAGTTACGAGCAAGAGCACAGCTAAAAGGAGCAAAAGTAATGACAAAGATCTGTAATTTCCCAATATCCAAGAATAAGCGTTGCAAGCAACCGATAACCGATGACAAACCAAATTGCGGGCGACACAAATGTGAGATATCAGCGCAGCAGCTCGGGCAAAACCCGGTTGTATATCAAAAGGACGATGCATTGCATGTCTGGGCAGGTAATCCGGATGGTCTTTATTGTCTGATACACAGTGACCCAGCCTATCAGGTGCTGTATCGGGTGGCCGGGGAGACACCGCCATGTTGCTTAATAGAGAAGGCGGAGTGGAAAGATGAGGATGGCGAATTGCATCGGGACGATGGTCCTGCCTCAATTGCACCAGACGGCGGGCAGTCTTGGTATCAGCATGGCGTCTTGCATCGCGACGGTGGCCCGGCTATAATTACGCTAGATGGCGGACAGTCTTGGTATCAGCATGGCCGGTGGCACCGAGACGATGGACCCGCCGTGATTGCATCTGACGGTACTCAATTTTGGTATCAAGATGGTGTGTTGCACCGGGATGATGGCCCAGCCCTAGTGCATCCGGGTGATATGCAAGTCTGGTGTTGGCACGGCAGACCGGTCACCGAAGCGAGGCATGCACAACTACGGGAGCAATCCGGGAGTGCCTGATCCCGTCTTTGTGGCGTTTCTTTTGTAATGACGGTTAGAATAACCTATTCCGTGTTCCCGAAAATGGGTATTTTTGTTGATCTCCCATTAACATGTGCCATTATGTCAGCAGCCGTGGAACACAGAGAATTATGACAAGAACTTGCAATTTCCCAATAACCCAAGACAAGCGCTGCACACAGCCTGTGGCCGATGACAAGCCAAATTGTGGAAGACATTCGACTGAATTATCGGCAGATCAGCTTGGGCCGAATCCAGTCGTATATCGGAAGGACGATGCATTGCATGTCTGGGATGGGGAGCCAGATAATGCCTATTGCTTGATCCACAGCGACCCAGTCTATCAGGCACTATACCAGGTGGCCGGAGAGATACAGCTGTGTTGTGTGATGGAGAAGATAGAACACAAGGACGAGCATGGCAAGCCTCACCGCGACGACGGACCGGCCGTGATTGAGCCCGATGGCGAGCTGGAGTGGTATCAACATGGCGAGCGACACCGAGAGGACGGCCCGGCCTGGGTCTTGCCAGATGGCGAACGGCGGTGGTTTCAACATGACCAGCTGCACCGGGAAGATGGACCAGCCGTGACCAGGCCGGATGGCACGCAAACCTGGTATCAACATGGTGTGCCGCACCGGGAGGACGGCCCAGCCTCAATCACAGATGATGGCACGCGGGTCTGGTGGCAAAATGGCCAGTTGCATCGAGAAGGTGGCCCCACCTGGATTTGGCCAGATGGCACGCAAGAGTGGTACCAACATGGCGAGAAGCATCGCGATGATGGCCCTGCCTTTACTAAGCCGGATGGCACGCAAGAGTGGTACCAGCATGGTGAGCTACATCGGGATGATGGGCCGGCTATGGTCAAAGCGAATGGCAAGCAGAAGTGGTACTGGCACGGTGAGAAGGTCACTGAGCAAGAGCACGAGAGACTACGCAAGCGATCTAGCGGCGTCTGATCTCGTCTTTATGGCGTTTCTTTTGCAATAATGGCTATAATAATATTTTCCGTGTTCCCGAGAATAGGCATTCCTATTGATCTCTCGTTGTGTGGCACTATTATAAAAACAATCATGGAACACAAAAGATTATGACAAAGATCTGCAATTTTCCAATATCCGAGAAAAAGCGCTGCACACAGCCAATAGCAAACGATAAGCCGAACTGTGGTAGACATAAGATTGACTTATCGGCGGATCAACTGGGGCAGAAGCCAACGATATATGAGAAAGACGACGAATTGCACATTTGGGCAAGCGAGCCAGATGATGTCTATTGTCTGATTCATGGTGACCCAGCCTATCAGGTCTTGTGCCAGATAGCCGGGGAGAAGCCGCCAAGTTGCCTAAAGAAGACCATCAGACGGAAAGATAAATATGGCAATCTGCATCGCGATGACGGTCCAGCTGTTATGAAACCCGATGGCGAGCTGGAGTGGTATCAGCACGGTCAGTTACATCGTGATGATAGTCCTGCTCGAATCTATTCGTATGGCACGCAAGCATGGTATCAGCATGGCAAACGACACCGTGATGACGGCCCAGCTGTAATTGATCCAGATGGCACCCAGGAATGGTATCGGCACGGTCGGCGCCACCGTGAGGATGGTCCGGCCGTAATCGAGGCGGATGGTACCCAAGAATGGTGGATCAATGGCCGGCGACACCGAAAAGACGATCCAGCGGTAATCCGCGCTGATGGAGCTCAGATGTGGTGGTACAACGGCCAGCCACACAGAGCGGACGGGCCGGCTGCGACATATCCCGATGGCAGCCAACTCTGGTATTGGCGTGGCAAACGCCACCGTGACGACGGCCCGGCAATAGTCCTGCCAAACACCGCCCAATATTTGGAATGGCACGAAGTGGATGGCTGGGGGTGGATAGATATTGATGATGCAGCAATTCCCAGAAAGAGATGGTATTGGCATGGCGATGAAGTCACGAAAAAAGAGCACGAGAGGATACGCGCCGCATATAACTAAAATAATACTCTCCGTGTTCCTGAAAATAGGTATTCCTATTGATCTCCTGCTGTGTGGTATTGTTATAAAAGTAACCATGGAACACTGAGAACTATGACGAAGATCTGCAATTTTCCAATATCCAAGGCAAAGCGCTGCACACAGCCAATAGCCGATGACAAACCGAATTGTGGTAGACATAGGATTGACCTATCGGCGGATCAGTTGGGACGGAAGCCAACGATATATGAGAAAGACGATGAACTGCACATCTGGTTCGGCAAGCCAGATGATGTTTATTGCCTGATTCATGGTGACCCGGCTTACCAGGCGCTGTGTCAGGTGGCGGGAGAGAAGCCGCCAAGCTGTTTAGAGAAGACCGTCAAACGGAAAGACGAATATGGCAATCTACATCGCGATGACGGCCCGGCTGTTATGAAGCCCGATGGCGAGCTGGAGTGGTATCAGCACGGTCAGCGACACCGAGACGATGGACCGGCCTGGACTTGGCCCGACGGCACGCAAGCATGGTATCAGCGCGGCAAGGAGCATCGAGACGGCGGTCCGGCGTGGATCGATCCGGATGGTACGCAAGCATGGTATCGGCGCGGTCGGCGCCACCGGGAGGATGGTCCGGCTGTGATCGAGGCAGATGGCACACAGGAATGGTGGATCAATGGCCGGCGACACCGAAAAGACGATCCGGCGATAGTCCGCGCCGACGGGGCTCGTATGTGGTGGTACAACGGCCAACCACACAGAGCGGACGGGCCGGCTGCAACATATCCCGATGGCAACCAACTTTGGCATTGGCGTGGCAAACGCCACCGTGACGATGGCCCGGCGATAGTCCTGTCAGACGCCGCCCAATACTGGGAATGGCACGAAGTGGATGGCTTTGGGTTTTCACGTATCGATGATGCAGCAATCCCCAGAAAGAGATGGTACTGGCACGGCAAGGAAGTCACCGAGCAAGAGCACGCCAGGCTGCGCGCTGCAAATAGCTAAAATAATGCTTTCCGTGTTCCTGAAAATGGGTATTTTCGTTGATCCCCCGTTGTGATGCGCTGTTATAAAAGCAGCCGCGGAACGTAGAAAGCAATGACGAAAACTTGTAATTTCCCGATATCCCAAGACAAGCGATGCAAACAGCCCGTGACTAATGGCAAGCCAAACTGCGGCAGGCATCACTGCGAAGTGTCGGCTGATCAGTTGGGACAGGAGCCAACCGTATACGAGAAGAATGACGAATTGCATGTCTGGGCGGGACAACCAAACGGCCTTTATTGCCTGATACATAATGACCCAGCTTATCAGGCGCTATACCAAGTATCTGGAGAGACACCGCCATGTTGCCTGAACACTGAGGTCAGTTGGCAAGACAAATACGGCAGATCACACCGCGAAGATGGGCCTGCCTTGATCAAGCCAGATGGCGCGCAATACTGGCATCAGCACGGTAAGCTGCATCGCGATGATGGCCCGGCCTCAATCCTGCCAGACGGCGCGCAGTACTGGTATCAGCATGGCGAGCTTCACCGAGACGATGGCCCAGCCGCGACCCTATGGGACGGCACGAGGGAATGGTACCAGCATGGCCAACCACACCGAGAAGATGGACCCGCCTTGATCAAGCCAGATGGTGCGCAGCTCTGGTATCAGCACGGCCAGCTGCACCGCGAAGATGGCCCGGCTGTGGTCTTGCCGGGTGGCGCACAGAGATGGTACTGGCATGGCCAGCTACACCGGGATGGTGGCCCGGCCCATATTGATCCTGATGGCACACAGGAGTGGCACTGGCATGATAACCGGCACCGCGAGGATGGTCCGGCCGTAATTAAACCTAATGGTGCCCAATCCTGGTACTGGTACGGCGAGGAGGTTACCGAGCAGGAGCACGCCGAGTTGCGCGGCACGAGCGAGGCGTATACCGACATCGTGCCGCCTGCCTGACTGAACATTTTGAACGATATGCGTGTATATTATTTGCGCATATTATTTGCGCAATATCCCCGAGATGTGATATAATGGGGGGCATGAGCGATGTTAAAGTGCCATTTGAGCCACTAGAAGAAATAATGAAGTGTAGGGGCATCGTCGGCATCACGCAGATAGCTGCCCAATTTGGATGGACCCTGGGGGGACGCCAGCGCATCTTGAACCTGCGCAATAAGGGCGTGACGCTCAGGCAAGCCGACGTACTGGCATGCCAACTGGGGCTCAACCCAATCGAGGTATGGCCACAATGGGCCGACCTATACAAGGAGCAGCTGGACAGCAAATTGCAGAAGCCGGCCCGATCTGATCCCCGATTAAGCGAGCAGGTCGCAAATAGGCTGGCATCAGGGGCGGCCAGCTTGCGGCAACTGGCTATGGAGCTCAGACAATACGCGAACCGCGTGAACTCGTCTTTAACGCACTTGACGAGCATTAAGGCGGTTCGGCGATCAGCTGAGGGACTATGGGAGGTGCCACAGTTTGTTTTGGACGGCCGGGTGTCCATAACGGATTGGCTAACTGTCAGCCAAAATACGGCAAACGCAAGCGACCAGGAGTTCGATGCCGCCATGGAAGAATTGGCTCCATCCGTAGGAGCAGAGGCCGTAGCATTTAGAGAGTCAGTACAGACCAGGAAGACCAGGCCACGAGGAGAGGGCCAACTGGGAGCGATAACCGACTTTGTGCACGCCCGCACAGAACCATTTAGTGCCCTGGAGCTTTCTCAACAGCTTGGATGCCAGTGCACTCAGGTATCTGCGGCACTAAGTTCCCTAGTCCGCTCAAACGTACTACGCCGCGAGCGGATTCGCAATTACAAGGGCGGCAAAACGTGTAACGTCTATACGCCTACGCACAGCGCGGCGCCCGCAACGACAGTGGATGACTTGCAAATCAGGCTCGCTCGATGGCTATCCATTGAACTCGGGAACGCTTATACTGCCCAAGAGTGTGCACAAGCACTTGGAGAAGATGCCACCGCCCGCATCTCCCAAATGCTCGGTAAGCTCCAGGCATCAGGCAAAGCGTACAAGATCAAAGAACGCGGCAAAACGAAATACGGGATCGGTAGTGCTCCGCTAGATATGGAGATGCGCAGCCTGAGTTATCGCTGGAGCAAGGAAATAATAAGTCATCTGTACTTTACTAATATTTGCGGTGACGCTCAGACCGCCACCGAAATCGCGAGTGCTGTGGGCGCCCCGACGCCTTGTGCCATAACGTTCGCTCTGCAGAAGCTCGCCGCCGATGGTCTGGTGAGCGATTTCAAGATAGCCAAACGGACAGTCTGGAGCGCCGCGACGGTGCGGTCGTAGCGCCGGTTTGGCACACACAATGCATTCTGTCGATATGGTATAATAGAAACATAACAGGATGCCCCCAGACTGGGCAATGAGAATACAAAAACAAGGAGCAACACATGCAAGACGATCAAGACGTGCAACAACACAAGCAGGCCATGGAATGGGCAATCAAGGTTATCACCCAAATAGGGCCCGATCGGTTCAACACGATGGAGTTTATAGAACAGGTACGCCAACTGACGCAAGAGTTGGTTACACTACAGCGCTGGTTTGAGGAAAACCCAGTGTCTCAGGTCAAAGAAATTTGGGTTTCCGGTACCGTACTAGAAGTGGAGACGCAGGCCACCTCTATGGGAGGCAAGAAGCTGAACCTAGGGAAAATAGTCATCAAACCAGATATGGGACAGTACCCGACCGAGGTGTTCTGGATAGATCGCAAGGCCCCAGACTACGAGCGACTCATGAAGATAGCCGAAGACAATCGTGGACAGGGCGTGCGCATATTGAAGCGTTCCACTTTGCGCCCCGGCGACGACAGGGCGTACAGCACCGCCGCTCAAATAATACCGGCAACGCAGAGCGAGGAGCCGGAACCCATAATGGAGCCGGAGCCCGCCCCACGATCAGCGCCAGCAGCGACACCGAAGCCCGCCCCACAGCCGGAGCCAGAGCCGGAACCCATAATGGAGCCGGAACCAGTTGTGGCCGATGCACCCCAGTCAGCCGACCCCCTGGCCGCAGAACTGGATGAATTGGAGACGCAAATACCGTCAGATCGGCTTAGCGCGTTCCAGGCGATGCGCAGCAAGTCGCCCGATACGCCAGCAGCCCTAAAATCGCTCATAAAGGTGGCTCGGGGCTGGATTAAACCGTCTACAGGAGCATCGCGCGTCGTGCAAGCTGTTCCCAAGAGGACGCCAGAGCCAGTGCCGGAGCCAGTAGAGGAACCGGAACCAGTAGAAGAGTCAGAGCCGGAACCAGTAGTGCCCGCCAAGACGGCCGCCACGGCAATCCGCTCGGCGCTCGATGTGCTTGTTAGACAACACATACCAGACGGATTGCCGGATGACCAGCTGGATCTGCTCGCCATGTTGGCCACAGTGTCCAGCGCAACACCAGCAGCCAGTGCGGACGACTTGACCAAAGATGACTTGCCTGCAGTAGAGCAGATCCTGCAAAAAGGTATGTTCTTCGTTGCCAAGTAATGGTAACTGATGGCAGAACAACCGCCGCATGGCGCAATCATGGTAGTGTCGGACCTGCACCTGGATAGGCTATTCGCGGTACGTACACTTGGAGCAACCGGGATACCGGAAGCCTGGGAAGTCAATTCAGGCGTTTTACAGGAAATACGCCAAATAGTCGATGAGTACGAGGTGTCCGCCGTGGTCTTTGCGGGCGATATATTCGATACAGCCTTTCCAAAGCCAGAGCCGCAGGAGAGGTTGGCCGACTTTATCAAGAGCCTGCCCACTGATTGCCCGTCTGTTCTGGTTCTCGGTAACCATGAGTTATTGGGTTTACCTCCGGGTCAGCGCACGTGTCTAAGGCGGTTTTGCTCGACATCTCTGGTATTTGACGCCGACTGCGATGTCGCGCAGCTCTATGGACGCGCCGAGGGCATGCAGCTGCTCGTCGGTCCGTGGCCATCACCGGCGCTGTACGCTGGTCCATATGACCGGGAGCAATTGGCAACCTGGCTATCCAGACTGAACGCTGCGGCGGACCGACTGGCCGCCGGCATGCCCGCCGTGGCCGTAGCGCACGCAGAGGCTGAATCCGACTTCCACCCTGTTGCCTGGGGGTCCAATATAAGCGTAGACCCAGGAGCACTGCACGCATTGCCGGTCTCTCAAGTAGCCCTGGGGCACATACACCACCGTTACATCTTTACGCCCAAGGTGCACTATGTCGGAGCGCCCAACCGGCTCAAGTTTGGCGACGACGATGAGCCGACCGGAGTATCCTTAATAGAGCCCCAGACAGGCGCCACGTACTTTGTGCCCACGAAGACAGCACGCCAGTTACGCACGATCCGGCAGTGGCCGCCAACGCAAGATGAGCAAGAGCGCATACCCGGGGCATGGGTGCGTGTCATACTACCCACAGAACTGTTTCCAGACATTTCGCATGCTCAGGCGGCCAGCCTGGTAACTGAACTCGGTGGCAGAATGCACTCGTTTGTACGCCAGCCCGCCGCCATGTTCGCGGAGAGCGAGGCGAGCAGCACGCGAGCCGTAGAGCAGGCCCACGCCAGACAGCTCGTTATGGGTGCTCAGTCAGACCCAGCGCCATGGATATTGCAATGGGCATATAAGAAGATGCCGCAACAATTTGCCGACGAGCACTTTAAGCGCGCATTTGCCGCATGTCTATCAGAGGTCATAGGAGAGGTATCCAGATGATAGACACAAGCCGCGTACTACCATTCCCGGGGCTGATATTGCCAGTTAGTTCGAACTCTATAGCCGATGAGCTATACGACTACTGGGCCAATCACATAGGCAGCGAACTGACAACGAGCCAGATGGAACAGATGGAACAGATGATTGCGCAGCGTATCATACCGAACGTGTGGCAGGGGCGGGCAGCCATCTGGGTAACCTATAAATCGGCGCCAGAAGTGCCGTTTTTGTATATGCAGGCGGTACTACGCGCTTGGCTATATAACAAACCCCATAGGAGACTGATTAGACACGATGCCACCACTGACCCCAGAGTGGTGATGAGACGGTGGTGGGCACTCGATTACCCAATATATGGGAAAGCTAATTTCAGCGTACTCTGGGAGACCATACAGCCAGATCCAGAACACCCGTTAGTAAACTTGCTCGGCATGGTCCGTTCTATCTTCGTGGAAATGCGGGCCGGGGAGTGCAGGTTTCAGATGGCCGACTGTGTACGACGTGCCCTGCCGACCGCTGTGCAATTCGACGGATCGCCAGGCAGGCGCGCAGCGGGCGATCTGCTCAGCGACCTGATCGGCGAGGTGCCCTGCTTGCACGATCTGAGCACATCGCCGATTAGCACGACACGAGAAAACACGTGAAGGCCATCTTTCCGTGGCTCTAGTCCGTGTTTGAGGTCATCGAGATAGCCGAAATGCCGCAAAGGCCAAGGAAAAGGACACGAGAGGCCACGGAGAGGACACGAGAATATTGACCGGGATTTGTCTGGGCACTCAGAGAATACTTTCGTTGATCTGATGTTGTGCTGCATTATTATAAAAATAACCATGGAACACAAGAAACTATGACAAAGATCTGTAATTTTCCGATATCCAAAAACAAGCGTTGTAAGCAACCAATAACCGATGATAAGCCAAACTGCGGCAGGCACTCAACCGAATTATCCGCAGATCAGTTGGGACAGAGCCCAACCGTATACCAAAAGAATGGCGAATTGCATGTCTGGTCGGGTGATCCAGATGGCCTGTATTGTCTGATTCACAGCGACCCAGCCTATCAGGTGTTGTACCAGCTGGCCGGGGAGATGTCGTGTTGCCTGCGCAGGACCATTAATTGGAAAGACAAGGATGGCCGGGTGCACCGAGAGGATGGCCCAGCCCAAATGAAGCCTGATGGTACACAAAAATGGTTTTGGCGTGGCTGGCTACACCGAGACGATGGTCCAGCCTGGATTGAGCCAAATAGTACACAGTCTTGGTATCAGCATGGTAAATTGCACCGAAAGGATGGTCCCGCGGTGATAAATCCGGATGGTACGCAAGTCTGGTATCAGCATGGCAAGCCTCACCGCGACGACGGCCCCGCAATGATCGAGCCGGATGGTACGCGGTCCTGGTGGCAACGTGGCAAGATACACCGAGACGACGGCCCGGCCTACATAAGGCCCGATGGCACGCAATCATGGTTTTGGCATAACAAGGCAGTCACAGAAGAAGAGTACGTCGAGCTGCGGGAACAATCCAAGGGCGTCTGATCTCGTCTTTGGGGTATTCCTTTTATAGTAACGGTTCCAAGTAACCTATCCCCGTGTTCCTGAGAGCTGTTATTCTCGTTGATCTCCCGTTGTGCTGCACTATTATAAAAACGACCGTGGAACGCAAGAAGCTATGACAAGGAGCTGTAATTTTCCAATATCCGAGACCAAGCGTTGCAAACAACCTGTGGCCGATGACAGACCAAACTGTGGAAGACACGTATGTGAGATATCAGCAGATCAGTTGAGTCAGAGCCCGACCGTATATGAGAAAGACGGCGAATTGCATGTCTGGACTGAGAAGCCAGACGACGTTTATTGTCTGATTCATAGCGATCCGATCTACCAGGCGTTGTGTCAGGTGGCCGGAGAAACACCGCCATGTTGCCTAAGAGAGGACATAGAGTGGCGGGACGATAACCACGAGTATCATCGAGACAATGGACCAGCACTGATTGAGGTGGACGGCGCGCGGTGGTGGTTCCAGCATGGTAAGCGGCACCGAGATGGCGGCCCAGCTGTGATTAAAGCAGACGGCACGCAAGAGTGGCGCCAGTACAACCAGTTACATCGGGACGATGGCCCAGCTGTAATTGACGAGGATGGCGGGCAGTATTGGTTCTGGTATGACAGGCCAGTCCCTGAACAGGAGCACGCCAGACGACGCAAACAATCTGAGGACGTCTGACCTTATCTTTGTGGCATTTCTTTTATAATAATGGCTATAATAACTTATTCCGTGTTCCTCGAAATGGGTATTTTTGTTGATCTCCCCGTTGTGTGACATTATTATAAAAACAGCCGTGGAACACAAGAAATTATGACAAGGATCTGTGATTTCCCGATATCCGAGACTAAGCGCTGTAGCCAACCTGTGGCCGACGGCAGGCCAAATTGCGGCAGGCATAAGACTAATTTATCAACAGAGCAACTTGGACAGAACCCAACAATACACCGGAAGAACGGCCAGTTGCATGTCTGGGCCGGGGAGCCAGATGATTTTTATTGTCTGATTCATGGCGACCCGGCTTATCAGGTATTGTGTCAACTGGCCGGAGAAAAATTGACCTATTGCCCACGCAAAACAGTCGAACACAAAGATGAACATGGCAAGCTTCACCGAGACGATGGACCAGCAACAATTTGGCCGGATGGTACACAATATTGGTATCAGCATGGTGTGCCCCACCGAGACGATGGCCCAGCTATAACTTATGCGGATGGCGCGCGGTATTGGTATCGGTATGGTGAGTTGCACCGAGATGACGGCCCGGCCGCAATTTATGCGAGTGGTACACAATATTGGTACCAACATGGTGAGCTGCACCGAGTGGATGGCCCAGCCATAGTTGGTACAGACAGAACACAACAATGGTATTGGCGTGGTAATCGGATTACCGAGAAGGAGCACGCCAAATTGCGTGAGCAATCTTTGGGCGCCTGATTCTATCTTTACAGTATTTCTTTTACAATAATGGCCAAAATGACCTCTTTCGTGTTCCTCGAAATGGGTATTTTTGTTGATCTTCCGTTGTGTCGCACTATCATAAAAGCAGCCATGGAACACAGCAAACAATGAGCAAGATTTGTAATTTCCCGATATCCAAAACAAAGCGTTGCAAACAACCGATAGCTGATGACAAACCAAACTGTGGTAGACACTCGACTGAATTATCCACAGATCAGCTTGGGCAAAACCCGACCATATACAAAAAAGATGGCGAATTGCATGTCTGGGCCAGTGAACCGGACGATGTTTACTGTTTGATCCACAGTGACCCGGCTTATCAGGTGTTGTACCAGCTGGCCGGAGAAGCGTTGTGTTGCCTAAAGAAAAACGCTATTTGGAGGGACAAAAATGGTGAGCTACATCGTGACGATGGCCCGGCCGTGATAGAGCCAGATGGAGCGCAAGAATGGTACCAACACGGCAAGTGGCACCGAGACGACGGACCCGCTATAATTACACCCAATGGCACACGGGAATGGTACCAACATGGCGAGTGCCATCGCGACGACGGTCCTGCTATTGTGGAGTCAGATGGCAGACAGTCTTGGTATCAGCATGGCAAACGGCACCGAGAGGACGGGCCTGCCGATGTTTGGGCAGATGGCACACAAGTCTGGTACCAGGATGGCAAGCGACATAGGGAAGATGGGCCGGCCATAACTTACGCGAGCGGCCTCTTGATCTGGTACTGGTATGGCAAGGAAGTCACAGAAGAGGAACACGCCAGGCTGTGGAAGCAGTCTTTGGGCATCTGATTTTGTCTTTATTGTGTTGCTTTTATAATAGTGCTTAGAATGACATATTCCGTGTTCCTCGAAGTAGGTATTTTCGTTGATCTTCCGTTGTGTGGCAACATTACAAGAACAACCATGGAACATAAAAGATAATGGCAAGGGTTTGTAATTTTCCGATATCCGAGAACAAGCGCTGCAAGCAACCAATAGCCGACGGTAAGCCGAATTGCGGCAGACACAAAACCAATTTATCGGCAGAGCAATTGGGGCAAAGCCCGACCGTGTACAAAAAGGATAACAGGCTGCACGTTTGGGCGGGCGATCCAGACGGTCTTTATTGTTTAATCCACGGTGACCCGGCCTATCAGGTCCTATGCCAATTAACTGGAGAGACGCTGCCATGTTGCCTAAAGAAAGACGTTATTTGGAGAGATGAGCATGGCCTGCAACACCGCGACGATGGACCAGCTAGGATATGGCCAAATGGTATGCAAGAGTGGTGGCAGCATGGCGAGTTGCATCGGGGAGATGATAATCCGGCTATGATCGAGTCAGGCGGCACGCGAGTCTGGTATCAGCATGGCGAGTGCCATCGTGACGATGGCCCGGCCGCAATCTGGTCGGATGGCACCCAATTCTGGTATTGGCATGGCAGGATGGTTACTGAAGAGGAGCACGCCAGATTGCGTAAACGGTCTTTGGGCATTTGATCTCGTCTTTGCGTTGCTGTTCTTATAATAATAGCTATAATAACCTATTCCGTGCTCCTGAGAATGGGTATTTTCGTTGATCTCCCGTTGTGTGGCATTACTGCAAAAAGATCCGTGGAACATAAGTAAAGATGACGAGGATTTGTAACTTCCCAGTATCCAAGAAAGAGCGTTGCACACAGCTGGTAGCCGATGGCAGGCCGAATTGCGGCAGACATAAGACCAATTTGGCTGCGGATCAGCTTGGAGAAAGCTCGATCGTATATGAGAAGAACGATGAGTTGCACGTCTGGACTGGGGAGCCGGATGGCCTATATTGCTTGATCCACAATGACTCGGCCCATCGAGTCCTATGTCAGTTGGCCGGGGAAACACTGCCATGTTGTCTGCAAAAGAATGTGGAGTGGAAAGACGAAGACGGAAGATTGCATCGAGACGACGGACCAGCCGAGATAGAGGTGGATGGCGCACAGAGATGGTACCGGCATGGCCAGCTACACCGGGAGGATGGCCCCGCCTGGATAAGAGCAGATGGCTCGCAAGCATGGTATCAGTATGGCAAGATGCATCGAGAAGACGGGCCCGCCGATACTTGGGCGGACGGCACGCAGCAATGGTATAGGCACGGTGAACGACACCGGGAAGACGGACCAGCCATAATTTGGCCGGGCGGCGCACGCCATTGGTATCAGCGCGGGGCGTATCACCGCGATGATGGTCCAGCCATAGTCCATCCCGATGGCATGCAAGAGTGGCGTCAACATGGTGAGCGGCATCGGGATGACGGCCCGGCTATAATTGACGCAAATGGTACCCAGCAATGGTATCAGCACAATCTGCGGCATCGCGATGATGGCCCGGCCATAGTTTACGTTGAAGGCACCCAGCTATGGTACTGGCGTGGTGAACAGATCGCCGAGGAGGAGCACGCCGCGCTGCGCAAGCGATTTCGGGGCATCTGATCGTACTCTCACGATGCTTCATGAAGGCGACCATGGAACATAAATAATAATGACAAGGATTTGTAATTTTCCGATATCTACGAACAAGCGTTGTAAACAACCGATAGCCGATGATAAGCCAAACTGCGGCAGACACTCGACCGATTTGGCTGCAGATCAACTTGGGCAAAAGCCAACGATATACAAGAAGGCTGGCGAGTTGCATGTCTGGGCGGGCGAGCCAGATGACATTTACTGCCTGATTCACAATGACCCAGCCTATCAGGTCCTGTGTCAGGTGGCCGGGGAGAAGCCACCGTGTTGTCTAGCGAAAAAAGCGGAGTGGAAAGATGGGGACGGCAGGCTCCACCGCGACGATGGCCCCGCCGCAATTGAGGTGAATGGTACACAGTGGTGGTACCAGCATGGTGAGCTGCACCGGGATGATGGGCCGGCCATTATTTGGATAGATGGCTCACGGAGGTGGTACCAGCACGACAAATTGCATAGGGATGGCGGGCCGGCCGCAATTTTGCCGGATGGCACGCAGTGGTGGTATCGACATGACGAGCGGCATCGAGATGACGGCCCGGCCGTGGTAGAGCCAGATGGAACACAAGCGTGGCATCAATATGGCCAGCTACACCGGGACGATGGTCCCGCCATAATACGGCCCGATGGCTCGCAGGAATGGTACCGACATGATCTGCTACATCGTGATGGCGGACCCGCCATGATAAATCCAGACGGTGCACAGTTTTGGTATCAACATGGCAGGAGGCACCGCGACGGTGGACCAGCCGTGGTTAGGGCCAACGGCGCACAGCAATGGTATTGGCATGGCAAGAAGGTCACCAAAGAAGAGTACGCCAGGAGATGTGGGCAATCTCTTGGCATCTGATTCTATCTTTACGGTGTTCTTCTCATGATAACGGCCAAAAATAAACTATTCCGTGTTCCTGAGAATGGGTATTTTTGTTGATCTCTCGTTGTGGTGCGCTATTATAAAGACAGCCATGGAACATAGAGAATCATGACGAGAACTTGTAATTTCCCAATATCCGAAACAAAGCGGTGTAAGCAACCGATAGCCGATGGTAGGCCAAATTGCGGCAGACACTCGACCGAGTTATCCGCGGATCAACTTGGGAAGCAGCCAACGATATATAAGAAAGACGACGAATTGCATGTTTGGACTGGAGAGCCGGATGACGTTTATTGCCTGATTCACAGCGACCCAGCTTATCAAGCCCTATATCAAGTGGCCGGCCAGACACTGCCATGCTGTCTAATAGAGAAAATAGAGTGGAGAGATGAAGATGGCAAACTCCATCGCGATGATGGCCCAGCCCAAATTTGGCCAGACGGCGAGCAGTACTGGTACCAACATGGCAAGAAGCACCGCGATGATGGCCCGGCCGAAATTTGGGCGGATGGTGATCAACGGTGGTATCAGCACGGTGAGCTGCATCGGGATGATGACCCGGCCGCAGTTTTGTCAAACGGTGCGAAGCTTTGGTATCAGCATGGTAAACACCATCGAGATGGCGGGCCAGCCGTGATTAGTGCAGATGGCGAGCAAGTGTGGTTCCAGTATGGTGAGCAGCACCGGGACGATGGCCCGGCCTTGACAAGACCCGATGGCACACAAGGATGGTACCAATATGGCAAGAAGCATCGTGATGACGGCCCAGCCTGGATATCGCCAGATGGCAGACAAGAATGGTGGCAACACGATGAGCATCACCGCAGCAATGGCCCCGCCGTAGTTTGGCCAGATGGCAGGCAAGAATGGTATCAACACGGTGTATATCATCGTAGTGACGGACCCGCCATGATAAATCCGGATGGCGCGCAACTTTGGTATCAACATGGCAAGCGGCACCGCGCTGATGGTCCGGCTGCGATTGGTGCAGATGGCAAGCAAAAGTGGTACTGGCACGGCAAGAAGGTTACCAAAGAGGAGCACGCCAGGCTGCGTGAACGATCCAAAGGCGTCTGATCTCGTCTTTACGGCGTTTCTCTTATAATAACGGTTAGAATAACCTATTCCGTGTTCCTTGGGGTGCCTATTTTCGTTAATCTCCCGTTGTGTGGCACTATTATGGGAGCAACAACAAAGTGCCAGAGATCACAACCAGACAACATGATAATTCGACAAGATCCCACCGCCGCAGCGCCGCTCGCAGCCGCTGAGCGGAGCGACTTAATGCGATGTGATATAATATAAACATGGATAAGTTCCACACAAAGGCTGGGCGCCTTATCTGGGACCTGAGAGATTAGGAGACACGAAATAATGATACCGCGTTACGGACCAAGCAACGTTAGCATGACCAAGGTGGTAATAATATTGGTAGGATGCGTCTGTGGAATAGCACTTGTCATCGGGCTTGGCCTGATGATAGCTCACAGCGAGAATAATTCGCCCCCTGCCGGTTATTTGTCAACGACACCCAAAGAAGTGGTTTTCTTGGAGTTCACCACCTCGCATGGTTCGCTCAGCGGCAGCGCACATGTCGTTCGTCTCTCGTCGAGCGGATCGCGCGCAACGGCCGCGGTTGGCTCCATTAGTGGCACTATCTCCAACAATGCTGTGACGATAGAAGATAGGAACGCGGTATTGACACCAAGCGGTAGCAATATCAGTGGTACCATGCAGGGGCCTAACCTCGTATTAGAGTTCCCCGGAAACGGTGGGCGGTTGGAATCAGCCACGTTTAAACGCACCTCGGTGTCCGGCTATAATACAGCCGTGGCGAGGCTACAGAAAGGAACAAACAAGTAGGCGCCAGTCGCCTAGCTGCGCCTCGTTGTTCCTAGTATCCCTAGCTCTATTCCATGAGCATTTAGTAACAGTTCTTTGGGTGGTATTTTGGCCGGTCGCTTGCCCCATTCGCGATGTTCGTTGACTCCATCAATCCGTACCCAGCTGTGCGCGTCACGCTTGGCGGCGATCAGCATGGCGACCGTAGCGGGCCAGTCCAGATCGCCTCGCAGTCCCGACGGCATGCCGTCGTCGCGCATGTAGATATGAGTGCGCAGATACGTCCGGCGATTATCGACGCGCGCGACGATACGAGCACGTACATCGTGCCGGCGCAACATCTGCGTTACCGCTTCGTACGGGGCAGGTGGCATAACAATCGACTCGCCATTGACACCACAGGCCAACATTAAGCCCATGCAGATCAGGTCACCAGGCTTGCTCACGGGGAACGCTCCGCGGACAATGGGCATGCCGTCGTCTTCGATGACCCGATCAAGCAGCCACTGGGCTCCCCAGCGGGCACGACTGTTTGGATCTAAGGGATCTAAGTGCTCTTGCTCAGCCCACCTTAGGAACGGCTTCGGGTCCATCATGGGAACCAGTATGGGCATGGCCTTAGGTTGCTCTGTGATGATTAGGGCTTGTTGCTCCATGCGGGCGCAGCTAGCTAAATAATCGCCGGTGCCCGAATATAACGTCCTCCATGCCTTGGGACCAGGAACCACGATGCCGATTGGCACGCCTTGTTCTATATAACGCCTATACCCAGGTGCCGGTCCGCTCATTTTCGCTTGCCTTGCCTTGTGGTGCTGATGTATTGCATGTCTTCTGCTTTATTATATCATACCGCCGATTCAGAGATGCCCAATTTTGTCAACCTCTTGTCGCGATATGTCGTTATGCAATTAGCCACGAAGCGCAATAAGCTGTGATCATGCAACAGTATAATGTGGAACACAGGAAGTAATGTTTGAACAGAGCCATAAAGACAAGGAGGCATAGTAAGATGGTTAGGATTTGCAATTTTCCAATGGTAGGCAATAGGCATTGTCAACAGCCGATATCTGATGATAGGCCAAATTGTGGGAGGCACAAGACCAATCTGTCAGTGCAACAGCTTGGGCAAAATCCAGTGATATACGAGAAAGGGGGCGCGCTACATGTTTGGGCAGGGGAACCGGACGATTTCTATTGCTTGATTCACAATGACCCAAACATGTTTGACCACGACCTGATCAATCGTACGCCCGGTCAGGGTTTGCTCGCGTGTTGCCTGTTAATGCCCGTGATGCACAGAGGTCGCCACGGCGAGCTGCATCGTGACGGCGGACCGGCGGTAATCTGGCCTGATGGTACTCGCGAATGGCATCAATTTGGTGAACTGCATCGGGAAGACGGTCCGGCTGTGATTAAAGTATCTGGCTTGATAAAGTACTATCAGCGCGGTCAGCTACATCGGGAGGATGGCCCGGCTATCATATATCCGAATGGCATGCAATGCTGGTATGTAGACGGCAAGCGGCATCGTGAAGACGGTCCCGCAATAGTCGGACCGGATGGTTCGCAGGTTTGGTACCGGCATGGCGAGCGGATCGACGCGGCGCATGATGTCGCGCTGGACCAGTTGATTGCCGTTTGACGTATATTGTTTGGATATGATATAATAAGATGTCTGACAAAGAAGTCGGGCTGAGACAACTAAAATAGAAAGGAAAACAAAAGATGATATTCGGAAATAACGTTGTACTAGTAGGGAACCTAACCAGTGACCCGGAACTACAATTCACCACGTCAGGAAAGACGTACGGCAAGTGTTCCTTGGCCATAAATGAGCGTTCCAAGGATGCAGACGGTGAGCAGAAAGACAGGGCACATTTTTATGATGTAACCTGCTGGGCACCTCTTGCCGAAAACATAGCAGCCTCTCTGCACAAGGGAGATAGAGTCATAGTGACCGGAGCCCTTGAGTACAGCTCCTGGGAAGCACAGGACGGCACGAAGCGCTCTAAGCTATCGATACGCGCCGATTCGATTGGCCCAGACCTTAGGTGGGCTACTTGTACAATCGAGAAGACAGCGTTCGGTCCCCCAGAACCAGAATAAACTCGCGCAGTGCCCGATCTGCCAGCTCTTCATGATGATTCTTTGCCGCCCGAGTTCGACACAGCGCAATACGACGACGAGTACGTAAAGTACCGCGATTCGCTGATGCGGCCTGGCGACTGGGCTGTGGACGTATCGGCATTGGGGCCTCTCCGTAGGGGTGATCAAGTCTGGGTACGAGGACAGGAACATCGTTACCATTATCGCTTTCGCTATTGGACGGTATATTGGCACGATGGCAAGTTCTCCGAACCAGTAATCACACTGACCGGGGGGGCACCAGGCCGCAGCTGTTTCCATGCCAAACCTATCAGCCAGATAGATCTCGACAAAACCCTGCGCATGTTCAGCAAGCCTACGTCGCACAAAGCCGCAAAGAACGACGGGCCCGATACGTTCGTCGAGGCGCTACGTGACATATCGGAATACGCATCGGAGGCGGAAGCAGCAAAGAAATCGAGACATGAGAAATCTGCCGCCAAAATCAGCCCACTGCAAAATAACATACTGGAAATCTTGCAATACCCGATGACTGCCAGAGAGATAGCAGACGCGCTAAAGATACAGACTTCTTCACTGACCGCCGCTTTGAAGTCTTTGTGCGATCGCGGTATGCTGGTCTGGCAGGAGCCGGATGGGAAACGACGGTATTGGCTGTCCTAAGGCATTGCCGTGGCGTCCGTAACGACGTGATGACCGATGCATTATAGGAACGCCGGCATCTTATGGTGGTCCGTCGTGTCCATGGAGACCATAGCGTTCCTCTCTGTATGCGCTATGTCCGCTGTGGCGGTGTTCGACTATACTGGTCAGGTATTCGGCAAATACCAGGTGGTTGCAGAGTGGACATGGGTCGCTTTGCTGTTGTCTTTTGTATACCCATTTTGGCGCTCACACATTCTGAACAGCGCAAACAATACGGGGCTGAGACGGAGAATGAACGCACCAATTCCACAGGGATGGGGATCGGTTGCCGTGTCAGATGAATCCCACTTATTCGAAGTAATACAAAGAGAATATGGCGATCTGCGTCATGCTGCTCGCATTTGGCAGTTTAATGAAGGACGTATTCAGTTGGATGGCCACGCGATGACCAGACCAGATCGTCTGCGCCCCTCCTGGATTATTTGGTTGCCGAGCAAGGACGTGCCCGACGAGCCAATGATACAATGACAACATGAAGCTACCAGCAGACTTAACACTCTCAACAATTACACAGCTATATAGCCCGCCCAAGGAGCATAATCAGGTTGCCACAAACGCCTACGTGAAGAGCTTTATCGATTATTGCCCGGGCATATTGCGCAACGCACTCTACGGCTCTAAGCCGGCACGGGAGTTATCAGAGGGCACCAAAGACGATATACCGAAGGTCATAAGAGAATTGGCGGTTAACTACCCGAATGCGCCAACGAACCTATTGATTTGCGGAAAGCCCAGAACGCACAAAACGTTGCTCGCCTGCACGCTCTGTCTACACGTTATACAGACCAAGACGTGTTCCGGCTACTACATGGAGCTGATTGACTACAAAGATCAGAGAACCATAGATAGGGCAACATTGGCCGGCTGTTTAGTCCTGGATGAGGTAGTGCTCGACTATAACTATCCAGACTGGCAATTAGAGACCGCCAATAGGTTATTGAGCAGGCGAGCCAGAGAAGGACTACCCACGATTATAGTAGCCTCTGCCACTCCGGCTTTTGTGGCTCAGAAGCTAGGAAAGGCTCTAATCGATCGATTAGTTACATCCCAACAAACACTGGAGTTGAACAACGACGATAGTTAGACCAACTGTCAACTACCCCGTCCTCAGGACGGGGCTTGCGGGATATCCCGGAAGCCCAGGTTGACCAGACCGAGATATTAGAAAGAAGGTGAGACAAAAATATCTACGTTGCACACAAGCGAGAAGACCAACCCTGGGATGCCTCCTCAGTCTCAGGCTCTTGAATCCGTGTCAGCAGACAACCGTAAGGGCAAGGACGAAACGGGGCACGGAGTAACTGGTATGCAACATGGTCGAGAGGATCGTCTTCCAGAGTTCACCTCTCTGGGAGACAGTCACACTGCAATTTCGGAGCAATCCGAGGGAGCAGAAGCAAGGGGTGTTATAACCCCACCCAATAGTACAACATCACGGGTGTTCGTGCTCGACAAGCACGGGAAGCCTCTGATGCCCTGTCATCCAGCCAGGGCACGGAAATTACTTAAGTCCGGGCGAGCCAGAGTCCACCGACTGGCTCCGTTCGTGATTAGATTGGTGGACAGAGAAATAGAGCAGTGTGAGGTTCCAGGGGTTGTCGTCAAGATTGACCCAGGTTCCAAACACACTGGCATCGCCTGTGCTCGCGTGGACGAAGCCGGTATAACTCACGGGCTGGTGTCGATCCAGCTCGACCATCGTGGGCAATTCATTCACAAGAAAATGGAACAGCGAGCCAACTATCGCCGTCGCAGGCGCTCGGCAAACTTGCGTTACCGTGCTCCACGATGGAGGAATCGTCACCCGCAGGCTTGTCGTGCATGTGGAAAAAATGCAAAACATGAAAAAGATTACTGCGGCTTGTGTATGCAGAAGCGCAATTTCGTGGATAATGGATATCGCCAGCATCGTCTTCCACCGAGTCTTTTTCACAGGGTCGCAACTACCACAGCATGGGTGAATCGCCTGTCCAGATGGGCTCCAGTCACGAGTCTGGCAATGGAATTGGTGCGCTTTGATACCCAGGTGATGCAGAACCCCGAGATTTCAGGAGTTGAGTACCAACAAGGCACTTTGGCAGGTTACGAGGTACGGGAATATCTATTGGAGAAGTGGGGGAGAAAGTGCGCCTATTGTGGAGCCAGCAGTGTGCCACTCAATATTGATCACATCCAGGCTCGATCCAGAGGAGGGACTAATCGGATCTCAAACCTCACTTTGTCCTGCAGAGACTGTAATGAATCCAAGGGGGCCGAGGGTGTAGAAATCTGGTGCAAACGACACTTTGGAGAACAGAACGGAAAGAAAATTGCCCATAAGGTCACCGCTCAGGCCAAGGCACCGCTTAATGATACAGCAGCAGTTAATTCTACTCGCTGGGCACTATGGCGAGAACTTAAGAATACTGGTCTGCCTGTGTCTGTTGGCACAGGTGGACAAACCAAGTGGAATAGAAAGCGATTTGGTATTCCTAAGTCTCATACTCTAGATGCTCTCTGCGTTGGAGAGGTTGATAATATCGGATCAGTGCCCAACAACATATTGGTTGTTGCTTGTACAGGACGAGGTAAGCACCAAAGGACGACGCCAGACAAATATGGTTTCGCTCGTTCAAGGCTGCCACGAACCAAGACCCATCATGGCTTGCGTACAGGAGATTTTGTGCGGGCGGTGGTGCCAAGAGGCAAGCATAAAGGCGTCCACGTCGGCCGTGTGATCGCGCGTTCATCTGGAAGCGTACATGTGGGCAAGGTGCACGGGACTTCTTATAAGAATTGTACAATTCTGCAACGAGCAGATGGTTACGGATATGATATAATGAAATGTCTGCCAAGTAAGGCAGGCTGAGACAAACAAGGAGACAGAATGACTAAAAATAACAGTGAAGAGGGCACAGACGCAACAGCCAACCAAGCAGAAGAGCTGGCGGACATGTTAAAGAGTAAATTTGGCAAGGAGACGGTGCGCTTCCTGGAGGAGACAACCAGAGATATAAATACACCATCCTTGTCCACTGGCATAATCGATCTAGACGAGGCTACGGGCTGCGGCGGTATGCCCATGGGGCGCATCGTGGAGCTGTTTGGTCCAGAGATGTCAGGCAAGACCACTCTGGCCCTGTGTACTATAGCCCAAGCACAAAAGGCAGGCTACCCGTGTCTTTATATTGATATGGAGCAGGCACTGAACCCGGAACTAATGCGTGCTATAGGGGTACGGCTCGACGCCCTGCCGGTCGCTCAGCCCGAATCCGGCGAGGATGCCCTTAAGTTGGTTATTGAGGCTGCCAGAGGGGGCAAGGCAAAACTGATCGTGATAGACTCGGTGGCCGCTCTGGTGACCAGAGCCGAACTTGAGGGAGAGGTTGGTGATCAAGTTATTGGGGCGCGCGCTCGATTAATGAGTCAGACCCTGGTCAAGTTGCCCGCCATTTTGAATAAGTCAGGATGTACAGCAATTTTCATTAACCAGCTGCGGGAGAAGATCGGCGTAATGTTCGGCAACCCAGAAGTAACTCCCGGGGGGCGCGCTCTCAAGTTCTTCGCCTCTATGCGCCTGGATGTGCGGCGTCGCGGAGAGCCCATAAAAGACCCCGCGACCAAAATGCAAATAGGCCATCACATGCACATCAAAATTGTCAAAAACAAATTGGCATCCCCTTTCAAGGAGTGCGAGATTGACCTGATCTATGGTGTATCACCAATAATATCTTCTATGCTTCCCGCCGCCATACGCAAAGGCATTGTGACGAAGCAGGGGTCGTGGATATGCTTGCCTAATGGGGAGAAGTTCCTAGGACAGCCGAAAGCTCAGCAGTGGCTATTAACAGAGGGCAGGAAATATGCCGAGGAGTTGTTGGAGATGACTAAGCGGGCGATGTACGTCGAGTTCGACACGCAAGACGGCGCGCAGGATGTCGAACAGATCGATACGCAGGATGTCGAGCAGGACGGCACGCAGGACGACGAGGACGCGGCGAGCGCGTCATGACGCTGAGCCGTATCGGTACCAGAATGATCGCGGGCACGGAACACATCGAGCTGTGTCCAGGATTTGCAATTTCCCGATATCTAAAAGTAAGCGCTGTAAGCAACCAGTAGCCGATGGTAAGCCAGATTGCGGTAGGCATAAGATATTCGCAACGCATAGCGACGCGACGGTTGAGATAATGGCCCAGCCTGTATTCATAGACGAGGACCCCCCATTAGCCAAGCAAACTGATGATGGTCGATTTTATGCTCTACCGGGTACCGGCGATTACGCTTTCCCGTCCGTCACGAACGTTGTGAGCAGAATGTTTCCCGGGGATAGGGATAACCTGGAGAGGTGGCAAGCCCGTCAGGCAGTAGATTACGTGCTGCAACAGATTGGCAACAATTCAACAGGCCGAGCCATCTTTGCAGACGACTTGATAGATGATGTTATAGAGTGGCAACATAGGGCAGCAACACGCGGTTCCAAGATACACAAGGCTCTGCAGGCCGCACTGCAGCCCGACGTGGAACGGCCTGCTCTTAGTGCCGACGAGGACGCAACGGCACAACGGGTCTTGAACTGGTTAAAAAATGACATATTACACGTGATAGGTTGCGAGATGACCGTATTCAAAGACGACCCTAAATTCGCGGGAACACTAGACCTTATGTACGTAGACAAAAATAAGCTGATTACCCTAGTCGATTACAAAACAGGAAGATCGGTGCACCATGGAAAGTGGGCGGCGCAGCTATCCGCAGAGAAGCACGCAGATTTGTTGTGCATTGATAATAAAAAGTGTGTACCGATGCCCAAGATAGACCGCGTCCTAGTATTGCAGCCGACCGAATGGGGCAAGTCACTAAAGATACACGACCTAACAGAGTGCATGGAGCAGGTGTGGGACGAGTTTAAGATCGCCGCGCATCAGGTAGCAGCGTGCAGAAACATAATGCGAAGCATAACGGCTTCGGCACGAGTCACCACGGCATAGCGCATCACCGCGCCTCGTTGACTTAATTCCGGCGGCACGACCAGAAACACCACCATGGAACATTAGCTGCCGTTGGCACAATAACAAAAGGAGCAGAAGACAATGACAAGGATTTGCAACTTCCCAATAACTGAGACCAAACGTTGCACGCAACCGGTGGCCGACAATAAACCGAACTGCGGGAGGCATAAAACCAATTTAGATGCAGATCAGCTTGGACAGAACCCAATCATATATGAGAAAGACGGCGAGTTGCATATCTGGTCCGGGGCGCCAGATGGCGCATATTGTCTGATTCATAGCGATCTGGCTTACCAACCAACATATCAAGCGGCCGTAAGTATACCGCCGTGCTGTCTGGAGAAATCGATAAAATATAAAGACGAGGATGGCAAGTTGCACCGGGACGATGGGCCCGCCAAGATCAAGCGGGATGGCACACAAAAGTGGTATCAACACGGCGAGCTTCACCGGGATGACGGACCGGCCGTGATCTGGGCGGACGGCACACAAGAGTGGTACTGGCACGGCAAACTGCACCGGGACGATGGGCCCGCCAAGATTTGGCCAGATGGTACACAATTTTGGTATCAGCATGGCGAATTACATCGTGACGGCGGCCCGGCCGAGATCTGGCCTAGCGGTTACCAATCTTGGTATCAGCATGGCGAATTACATCGTGACGGCGGCCCGGCCGAGATTGATTGGTATGGTGCTCAAAGCTGGTATCGGCATGGTAAGTTGCACCGGGATGATGGCCCAGCCGTAATCAAGCCAGACGGCACGCAGGAGTGGTATCAGCATGGCTGGCTACACCGGGATGATGGCCCGGCTGTGATTGAGGCGGATAGAACACAAAGGTGGTATCATCGCGGCAATTTGCATCGAGATGATGGACCCGCCGTAATTAAGCCAGATGGCACACAAGGATGGTATCAACACGGCAAGCTGCACCGGAGCGATGGCCCGGCTTGGATAGAACCGAATGGCACCCAGGAGTGGTATCAGGATAATAAGCGACATCGAGAAAGTGGCCCGGCCATAATTCGCGCGGACGGCAAGCGCGAGTGGTGGTTGCGCGGCGAGAAGATTGCCGAGCGAGAATATCCCAAGTCGCAGGGATAGTCCGACATCTGATCTTATTTTTGCGGTATTTCTCTTATGATAACGGCCCAAATAACCTATTCCGTGTTCCTCGAAATGGGTATTTTTGTTGATCTTCCGTTGTGCGGCACTGTTGTAAAAACAACCGCGGAACACAAATGACCGTGACTAAGGTTTGCAATTTTCCAATGGCTCAGGGCAAGCGCTGCAAGCAGCCGATAGCCGATGGTAGGCCAAACTGCGGAAGACATCATTGCGAAATATCGGCGCGGCAACTCGGGCGGCATCCGACCGTACATGAGAAAGATGGTGAATTGCACGTTTGGGCGGGAAAACCAGATGGTCCGTATTGTTTGATTCATGGTGACCCGGCCTATCAAACCCTTTATCGGGCAGCCGGAGAAGCGCCGCCATGTTGCCTGATAGAGGAGATCCATTGGAAAGATGACCACGGTCATTTGCACCGCGATGGTGGCCCGGCCTGGATCTGGGTTGATGGTACACAAATTTGGTTACAGCATGGTAAGCTTCACCGCGATGATGGCCCGGCAGTAATTGAGGCGGATGGCACGCAACAGTGGTGGCTGTATGACGAACGACACCGCGATGATGGTCCCGCTGTAGTCTGGCCGGATGACGCACAAGAATGGTTCTGGCATAATAAGCACGTTACTGAGGAAGAGTACGCTAATCTGCGAAGACGATCTTTGATGGTCCTGCTGTAATCTGGCCAAATGGTACACAGCTTTGGCATCAGCATGATGAGGAGATCACCGAGAAGGAGCACGCCGGACTACAGGTGCGATCTTTGGGTATTTGACTTTGTCTTCATGGTGCTTCTCTTGTAATGACGGCCAAAATAATATTTTCCGTGTCTCTCGAAATGGGTATTCTTGTTGATCTCCCGTTGTGTGACACTGTTATAGAAACAGCCACGGAACATAAGAGACCATGACAAGGATTTGCAATTTTCCGATATCCAAAACCAAGCGCTGCACACAACCGATAGCCGATGGTAGACCAAACTGCGGCAGACACAAGACCAATTTATCGGCAGACCAATTAGGTCAAAACCCGATCGTATATCGGCGAGGCGGGATATTGCATGCATGGGCAGGAAAACCAGGCGGCATTTATTGCCTGATTCATAACGATTCAACCAGTCACGTATTATATCAATTGGCCGGGGAAACGCCACCGTGTTGTCTAGCTGAAATAATCGTGTGGAGCGATGATGATGGTCAGTGGCATCGCGATGATGGCCCAGCCATACTTTGGCCAGATGGCACGCAAGATTGGTACAGGCACGGCAAAATACACCGAGAAGATGGGCCGGCTGTAATTAGGGCTGACGGTACGCGGATCTGGTGGCAAAATGGCGAGCGACACCGAGACAATGGGCCAGCTGTAATTAGGGCTGACGGCAGGCAAGAGTGGTGGCAGCATCACAGACGGCACAAGGACGACGGCCCGGCAGTAATTGCGGCTGATGGCACCCAGGAATGGTGGCAGCACGGCCGGCTACATCGAGATGATGGCCCGGCGGTAATCATAGCCGACGGTGCCCAAGAGTGGTATCAACGCAACGAACGGCATCGCGAAGATGGTCCAGCTATCATTGAGGCAGATGGCACACAAGATTGGTACTGGCACGGCGAGCGAGTCGATGCGAAGACGCACGCCAAATTACGCAAACAATCCGGAAGCGTTTGACCCCATTGGCATTTCTTGAAATAGTTATTTTCGTTGATCTCTCGTTGACCAGAGTGCACATGAGGACCGTTTCGGTGCCTTTTCCTGGTTTTAGGGGGCATCCGAGATAGCCGAAATGTTGTAAAGGCCAAGGGAAGGGCCAGGAGAGGCCACGGAGAGGACAAGAGAATACCGTCTAGGACTTACTTGGGTATCTCTGGGGTGTTCTTGTGATTATGGCGGTCAAAATAACATACTCTGTGTTCCTGGAAATAGTTATTTTCGTTAATCTTCCGTTGTGACGCACCATTATAAAAACAACCATGGAACACAGAAGGCGATGGCAAGGATTTGCAATTTTCCAATATCCCAGACAAAGCGCTGCAAGCAACCCGTAGCCGATGGTAAACCAAACTGTGGCAGACATAACACCGATTTATCGGCAGACCAATTGGGGCAAAGCCCAACCGTATATCGAAAAGATAGTGAGCTGCATATCTGGATAAGCGAGCCAGACAATCCTTATTGCTTGATTCACAGTGACCCAGCTTATCAAGTACTGTGCCAGGTGTCCGGAGAGGTACCGCCATGTTGCCTCAAGGAGAAGGTGGAGTACAAAGACAGGCATGGCAAGCTTCACCGCGACGACGGGCCGGCATTGATCAGACCAGACGGCACGCAAGTCTGGTATCAACACGGTAAACTACATGGGGATGATGGCCCCGCCGCGATCGATGTGGACGGCACGCAGTCCTGGTGGCAACATGGTAAGCGACACCGCAATAATGGCCCGGCCATGATTTGGGCGAGCGGCGAACAACAATGGTATCAACATGGTGAGCAACATCGTGATGATGGCCCGGCCTGGGTATTGCCCGACGGTACTCAGATCTGGTGCCAGCATGACCAGTGGCATCGGGACGATGGACCTGCCGTTGTCACGGCTATCGGTTACCAAGGATGGCACCAATATGGCAAGAGGCATCGCGATGACGGCCCAGCCCGGGTTTGGCTAGATGGTACGCAAGAATGGTGGTGGTGTGGCAAGCAGGTCACCGAGGAGGAGCACGCCAGACTACGGGAGCAATCCGAAAGTATCTGATCTTATCCTTACGGTGCTCTCTTTATTGCAACGATCAAAATAACCTATTCCGTGTTCCTGATAATGGGTATTTTCGTTGATCTCCCGTTGTGTGGCACTATTATAAAAACAACCACGGAACACATAAAATAGCAAGCAAACAAGAATAAGGAGCCAAAGGCAATGACAA
>JAEHJW020004042.1_pt1 | contig 179424 bp, 164 predicted proteins | sample 9271431 | NCBI WGS metagenome assembly JAEHJW02
TGGTAAGCATAGACGGCACTTTCATGACGCTATAGTACTTATCTTCCACGACTATTGTCATGACACCAACGATCTTGATTTCGCTGCCCACAGATGCGAGCTTGCGCTCTACATAGCGCTTTGGAGTATAGACCTTACAGCCCTTTGATGAAATCAGCATACCGTCTTTTTCAATCAAAGTCTCTTTAACCCTCTTCGGGTCTCGCACCATAGTAGAAACATCCATGGGTTAATCCTCTTTAAACATTTGCCATTGACTCTGTTTGAATCATGGAGCCAATCCAATCGACAACCAAGTCCATCATTGACCAATAGGCAGCTTCGAGAACGGGTGCGTTGGGGTTCTCTTCCGCATAGAAGTCGACGAGCGCAAGGATCTTCTTAACGTCTTTGCGCGGGAACATCGTGTCGCAGATCGTATCGCGCACTAAGGCGTGGATGTTTTTGGTATCGTAAATAGCGAGCCCTTCGATGATGGTTGCTAGACGCAGTTGGGCTTCGGCACGATTTAGTCCGAGTTTCTCGTCCGACGAAGCGATCATCGCCGATACCACGTCGCGCACGGCCGCTACGGTCGTGTTAAAGACCTTGGACATCTGCTCGGTCTTTAGGAGCCCGTAGAAACGATTCCAGGCGTCTTTATAACGCTGTGCGTTCTCGAGGAGGGGAGCGCCTTTATCGATTTCCTTAAGGTCGCCGACGACGTAGGCACCGAGGAGGATCTCTGGAGAACCGCCCTGACTCAGCCATTCGTTGTAGATGTGCTTGTCGACCTTAATGGACGCGTTATCGGTGGCATAAACGGCCTCAGGACGCCGGCGCGGGTAATCCAGAACGAGAGTCTGGCGCTTGAATTGGTCTGCCTGCTTACGCAGGTAGATAGCCAATACGCGACCAGATTGTTCCATGATAGAAGACACATAGGCTTTGTAATCCGACAGACCCATGTTAACGCCTTCCGGAACGTCGTTCATGAATTTCTTGGCCAGCAAGAAAGACAGCAGAGCAGCAGTCTTGGCGTTCGTGTAATCCGTGTCCGGATAACGAACAAAGTAAGAAAGATTCGACGGATTGGCGTTTCCGGACGTAACGATAGCAAGTTTGTCAGCCTGCGTCGATTGATCCGGTTCGATGTTCGTCGAAAAAACGCCCTGGAAGACTGCACGAATGGTCTCTGGACTCGTGTTCTCCAGAAGAGAACGAAGAGGGCCGTCATAGGACTTACTGCCTGTCATAGCAGCATCGATAATCTGCTCGACATTCATATCGGGAAAAACGTGCTGGATAACGACATCTTCGTATGCCGTATCACCGTAGCGCTCGACGAGGTCGGCTAAAGCCGGAGACAACAAAGCCTCCGGTGCTTCAACCGGCAGAACCGAAATACGATTCATGTTCGCCTGAATGTTTTCGTCAATGCGTTCGTGCACTGCCACCATCGCTTCACGAATAAGCGGATTGACGACCGTACGCGCCAACAGAAGGCTATCTTGAATCGAGCGAGCGGCCATCTGACTATATGTTTCGATGAGGTGGTCGTGTGTGGAGGAGCCGTCGACTTCCGGAACCTTGGAAGCTTCGATAACGTCGTACGTGCCGACATAGGCTTCTCGAGTCTTAGGCAAGCCGTTGACGTAGTAAATCGCCTCCCCTTCCAGACCATCCGGGTAGGAGGCTTTACAGAGCTCAGCAAGCGGCGTATCGGCCTTAGGACCGACAGCGATACCCGCGTCAGTGAGCTGATAGATGAGGTCACACACGGCGCCATTGGCAGAGATTTCGCGGATCATTTCAGTTGACCCCTTGGTTTTTGATGAACAAAGAACGGAGCTTAGCAGCAATCGCAGCCGAAACCTCGGTGGGAGTTACAGGCTTTCCGTCCACTACAGTGCTAATGTCGTCGCCGCCAACCCTTTCGATGATTGAAGTGGCAAGCTCGACGGCATTCGCGATCACCAGACAGTTCATGCCTCGAACGATATCTTTCTTTTCCATTACTCACCTCTATAAGCCATGGCGGCTTCTTTTCCTAAAAGTTTAAGTAGTGTGTTGGTGGTCCCCATCAAGATCGCTGAAGGCACAATGCGGTTGTTGATGCCCTGATAACCAAACAACGCATCCAGGGGCACTCCTTCCGCCGTTGTGTTGGTCCCCACCATAACACGCCCCACCGTACTCTTTAACTGATTACCGAACACGAGTTTATCGGCCTGAGCCATATGTACGGATTCAGTGATATAGATAACGATGATCATGGTGTCCGGATCGACGGCCTGTCCTTCAACGCGCGCTCCAACATCGACCTCATTGGTAGATTTCGGAATTCCCATTTTGTCACAATAGGCCTTCCTACGTTTGTCGTAAAGCTTGGCTAAAGCAGCCAGACTAGACGACATTTGGTCGATCTCTCCGTTGTAGTAGATCTCGATTTTCTCTACCTCGCCAATATGTTTGGCGCGAGGAGTCTTGTTGGCCAGGAGCCTCAAAGTAGCCAAAGAGCGCTCATCGAAGATGTCCGTATTTCCAGCGGTTTGGTCTTCGATCGTACACAAAATAGTCTCGAGATCCGTCACCACACCGACGTCAATGAGTCCTCTAACTTGTTGATCGAACTTAACCTTGATGGCTCTAGGTTTAGTAACACGAGTCTTGAGTCTAGTCGCCAGATCAATTGAAATGGCCGACGAGTCCTCGAAAGTGTCCTGCGATTGCACCAACGCTACAGTCGCTAGCATGGATGTTTTGTAGACCACTTGCTTCGGATCCAAGACATCTCGTTCGAAGAACATTTTGTTGAAGCCGATGACGTCTCCTTTAACAAAAGAACCTCCGACCTTGTAGTCGGTGATAACGTAGTGAGGGATCGTTTCGCCAGCTGCTTTGCCGAATGTTGTCCCGAGAGGGAAGCTTTCTACATCCCCATCAGTATATTCGACCTCCATATGCTCGTCGTCGATGGCAACAACCTTGCCGTCCTTCCTGGCAGCGATAGCATAAGCGCTATCTACGCGCTGTGCCATGACTCGTTCGTAGCCTGTCCTTAAGGGCGGGACGGTATAGCCGTCCGCATAGATGGTCTGCGCGTTCTGGATACTGGTAAATCCGACTCGTCTCATCGAGGCGTTCAATAGGGGTCGTTAATCCCTACCCGTGCACTCAAGCACTGCTGCATGTTTTCCATGCATGTCCAGACTATATCTTTTCCCTTGTAGAAGGGAATCTCCTGTTTCGAGCTTACTAAGCCCTACACCCTGACAAGGGGTTAGTCGTTGAACGTTCTCCATAGCCACAAGGGCCTTAGGAGCTTCGCTGCTGATTGTCCAATCCCATGACTTTTCAAACCGTGGCTTTGACTTTCGTCTCGCAGTGGTGTCATGGGCTCTAAGGGGTTTCCAGCAATTAAGGAGAATTCTGTTCCGTAGTTACCTACAGAAAGGACTAAGTGTTAATCGTCAATGTCGGATCCCGGCGCTAACAACGCACTGGTACTCAGAAGCTTAGATGGCCCATCCTTCTTATCTAGTGTTCGCGTTAATCCTCGAACACTCGTATAGTTAGGATCTGGCGGAGCAAAGATCACGGTGGCTACGTCAGATGAATCCGAAGTGGATTCGGACGTAACGCCCAAGGCGGTTTTGTGGAAGATACGAGCCTCTCCGGTCATGCTGCGAGAGCTACGGCCGCCGTTGCCAGCGAACACCACGACTTCTTTTTCGCGTAGATTCTGGATCGGATTACGATCCTGCACGGGCATCCCGGCTGGGTCTTGTAGAATAGACTGCCAAACCGCATACGGGTTAAGATCTACGGAAGCCATGCTCGTCACTGCACGCGATTTATAGTTTCGAATTGCTCGCACCATCTCGGTATAGACGGCACCAGCAAAACGCTCATAACCACGATCGCGCATATACTGCATATCCATGGGATGCGGAGAATCGTCCGTTTCCAGCATATGCACAGCTTTCAGCAATAGCCATACCAGATCCGTAGGTTCGCGCATCTCTTTCAGGATTTCGAGGGTAATCGGGTCGATGAACATAGAGAACATCAATTCGATCTCACGACTGAAGCGAGCCCCTAAACCATTGCGTTCTAAGATCGTACCATAGACGTCTGGCTTATTGAACTCATTGCTGGAGTAGCGACGAAGGTCACGGTGGTATTTCAAGAAGCCACCGAGCAAGAACTCGTGTTGTTTCTTGTCCATCGATACAACATAAGTCCCGTCCTTAAAACGCAACGGGAACTCGTTTTCGTTCACCACGAACCGTTCAGCTGCCGAGTACCAACGAGGATTGGCCTTCAGAAGTTTGAGCAACGTACCCAGACCTAAATGAGCTCCTAAAACAAAACCCAACGGAATGGCTTTCGCGAAGATTCCCAATTCAATAAACTCAATGGGTTTCTTCTCTAGAGGCATCTTCAAGATCGATTCGATCGTCCCGATGTCTTCCAGGTCTCTGGGATTATCGTTGGCAGCTATATAGAAAGCATTATCGTAGCCGACTACTACCATCCGATTCTTCTTGTCCAAACCGATAGGAGTCATTATACCTGTCGTGCGCGAGTAACCCTTCTCATCGAAGGCCCCAATCCTTTCTTTGCCAAAGAAAGCCTCGCGTTCGCTCCAGTCGACACAAAACTCAATGCCTTCGGCAGTGAACCTACTGAAACGCTTACTAAGGATACTGTAAATGCGCGGCACCTGAAGATCGGGGTTGAAGCAATCCGATAACATCAGATGTGTAATGGTGTCGTCGTTTCTGTCCGACCCCACTCGGGTGATGTAGTTCAGAATCCAGTCCTCATAACTGTTGGCCTTACGTTCTGAACGGTAGACGAACATCTTTGAGTAGTAGCTGGTTAAAGCGACTCTATCGGGTGCAATTTTGCGAATCGGAACGTCAATTCGCTGACTTCTGAAGATATTCTTAACGCCCCCGACCAAAAACGTACCGTCGGGCCGTACAGATGGCAAACGGAAACGGACGGTAGATGGCTTTCCAGTAACCGGAACGAAACGGACGGTATGGATTTCGTACTCATCCTGAACGTCATGGACTTTTTCGATGTCGTAGCTGTGGACAGCAATCCCAGCTGCCTGCATGCTGACGACAGCCTGCATGATATCCTTATGCATGACTTTTTCGACGTATTGCGATGTGAGAGTCTTAAGGCTGCTATTAAGCAACGAAGGGTCCGTAACGCCTTTGATCTCGGGGGCCAATGCCGCCGATCCAGGCAGAAGGTCTTTCGGGTCAATGGCCATAGCTTCTGCCAACGTCGCACTTTTATGCGTAGGGTCTGGGAGCGTTTTGTAACGCGTAGCCATGTCGACCATACGGCGGTATTCCGATACAGACAGAACCCCTAATTCGGCCATCTTGGCAGCGGCCTTATAGACGCCGTCCTCAGGGGTCATTTCTTTAGGGACATACGCTTCTGCATTGGCGTCAAATGCAGAGTTGTGTTTGTCGGCCAAGCGTTCGGACATCTGGATGAGTTCGTGAAGGTCTTCGTGAGCAGCCAGATCCTCGACGCGATCCATCTCCTTTTGTCTATCGGCATCGACACCGTTGTCTTCTGGCAACGGCGCTTGAAGCTTTCCTTTCTCCGTCTCCGACATAGCGTCCATGTCGACATGTGGCTCTTCCATGCGTCTGCTGACTATGACATCAGAGTCTTCTGGGTTGTCGTCGAGTTCGGCATCCAAATGAGTTTTGGAATCGTCCTCCTCTGTTTCGTCTCCTTTACCGAGCGCTTTTTCGGCAGCAGCATCGACGACAACGTCAGTGAGGCCCGCAGTGCTGGCTTCGAAGAGAGCGATGATGGCTCGGAGAAAGCGCCGCTGTAGAAGCGTAGCAGAAACCGTGTTTCCGTTATGGTGAACCGGAACGATTCCTTCGGCTTCTTCCTCCGCCCTCTCTTCCATGGTTTCCTGGCGCCACGAGTCCATGATGCCAAGGTTGACGATAAACCACCGACCGCCGTTCGTAAAGACCAAATTGACCTTATCGTAGCTGCCTTTGTGTAGTCGATTCATGATCGACTGCTCTCGATGGTCTCCGACCCATGTAGCGATGTCAAAGAGCGAGAGGGCGTTGGAGTCCTGCATGTGAGCGATGACTGTGCGTATCGGTGCCTTACCGCCTTGTAGGAGGTAGGGCAGCGGCGGCAAGACCTGTGGAAGCGATACAAAGATGTACTGCTGGCGGGTCGTTTCCGTTGTTATGGCGTTAACCTTATCCCATAGGGCCGAATGAATATTGGCCCAAGAATAGTAATTGCTAAACGCGTTCAAGGTGTAACGGTACAGATGCGGCAAGAAGGCGTAGTTAACCATTACGAGAGACATCCTGTCTCGTGCTGTCGTACTCAGACTACGCAAAGGACGCGTTCTGCGGTTCTTGCGATGGTAGTCTCGAACAAGCGACGATGGTTGAATCGATGTATGTCTGGGATTACCGACGTTAGCATCGGTCGGGAGCGCCAGAACGTGATCGACCATAATGGCCTTATGATATTCCCTGAAGAGTGGGTCTGTGTCTGGAATACCAAAATCAGCCATGCCTTCGCCAATGTAATGGAAGACAGTGTCGAACGGAAACTCGAACGTCGTAATGGAGTGTAAAAGCGGATGCGTCAGATCATTGATTCGGCGCATTCCGTTGCGCCGATAAAACAATGGATAGAGAATCATTTCGGTTCCCCGGTGAGGTTATGTAAAACGAAATCGACTGTTTCGGTAAACGGACTTGCACGCAACATTCCGTCTGGAGTGACGTAGGCTCGTCGTGAAGCTAGGTAGTCATCGACTTCCTTGACAGCCTCGATGGAATAGACGCTGGTCATAGAACACATGTCGCCGTCGTACCTTATGTTCGGTCTCGTTCGCTAAACGAGACCCGTGCACTCAAGCACTGCTGCATCTCTCGATGCAGAGCAGACTATATCTTCATCCTTGTCATATCGACAATAGGATGCCTCTTACTTCCTCGACGCTTGTCGAGTACTCCCCATGACAGGATAGTCGTTGAACGGCTTCCATAGCCACAAGGGCCTTAGGAGCTTCGCTGCTGATTGCCCTATAAACGCCATTTCTCAAGCATTCGCGCTCATCCTTTCGGATCACGCTGTAGCATGGCATTCTTCAGGGGTTTCCAGCAATTCAAGAGGTTCTGTACCGTTGTTACCAACGGACAGGACTTTTACACTACCTTCGATGCTTGGTAGTTGGTGAAACAACACTTGTATGAACTTGTAACGGTTTCTAAACAAACGATCTTTATTCGGTCGTCCATAAAAACGAAACGTATCCAACTCTATATTGAAGAACCTAGCAGCATCCGAACCACAATGAAAGAAAACCTTGTCGTTTGTCAACAGATCATGGACCACGTAAGACGAAGGTGGATTGCCATTGAAAATCTTGATCTGTCTTTTCTGCAAATCTGACCATTCTTTAAATGGCTCAAGACTGCCGTCAAGTTTATAATCAAATCCATTGGTGGGTATGCAGTTTGGTTTCCTATCTATAAAATCTGCTACTTTTTCGTTACACACATTCGCGAAACTGGCAGCCAAAGCAATGCTGTTAAAAACAGCTGTTTTGTTTGTGAATATGTTCCTGACGATAATCTTTTTGCCGTATTTCGTTTCTGTGTCGGAGATCGTTTTTTCGACATCATCGAAGACTGCCCATGGAGTTGGGTCGTCTTTTCTTTTGAACAATAAACCACCTTTAAAAACTACCTGACCTCTCGTCTTGATACGATTGGCGACTGTTCCCGACGAAACCGATAATTCAATCGAACAAGAATTACAACTACAGAATTCTTTAATGACACCTGTTCGAAGGTCTTTTACCAAAACAGGAACCACATCGTCTCTTAGCCCTGTTTGATACGCATGATCACAGTTCTCTTTTCTAGTGCTCCATTCTAGGTTTTCGAGGCGGTCGTCGCCCTTAATGCCGTTTTTATGGTTCACGTCGAGTTTAGTGACATCGGTTTCGTATTCTAGCCACGCAAGTGCTAGAAGTCTGTGTCTAGGGTAATTCAAATAAGGTCCTATGTCCCAGGTTAGTCCTGCTTGGTAGTATTCCGTTGGTGCTTTATGAAACAATTTAGGTTTACCAGTCAGGTGGTTAACCATTTCGCCTTCTTTACTGATGGCGTATCTCGTAAAGCCAGGAATAATAGCAAATTCAGGAAAGTCTGGATGGCGTAGGCCATCTTTTGGAAATTTCCAAATTATGTTACTAGGACAAAGGTTGGTTTTATCGTTGTCGCGATAGATGATGTCGAGTTTGTTTAGAAGAACGCGGGGGACATGAACAGGCTTAAACGTCAGTTGTAGCAATATAGCTACTTTGTACCATGCCCATCCGTTGTATGAAAATATCCATGCCCAAGCTTCTTGGTTATGGTCTATCTTCGATTGAACAAGTTCGCGTGTTGCATCGTATCTGATCTGTCCCAACTGATCGATCCAGAACAGCTTATTGCTGAACGGTATGATCGAACAAGAGGCAGCATCTACATGTTTTTCAAGCATCGAATATCTCCAGAACTATAGGTATGATACCTATATAATGGAGATGTGGTGGTGTATTTAATCCATGGCCAATCCAGCTGCCCTCGATGGGTGTGGCGATAACGCCTCTACGAAAACAGGATGGTCCGTGTGTAACGGGAACTCATAAGCGACGTTCTCTTCGCCCATGACGTTCCAGGCGTCGTCTAACTCCCAGCGGGTTTCTCCAGGAATCGTCGTTGAGACGTACGGATAAGCTGGATAGATCGAACCATCGCCCGCAATGGGATATCTCGTGACGAAATGAGGAATCTTACCCCATCTGGAGTACCCCGACAAATAGACTAGGTCGATGAGTGTAAGAGGAACGACCCTATAGCTACCCTCCGGAATAAAGGGAGGGATGTTATTGATGTCAGAGAAAATCTTAAACGTCAGTTTATCCCCAGAATTCCCCAAAAACAATAAACCTAGATAGTAGTCCGACTGCACGACGATTGGTCGCAGTCTACGGTCGGCGTCCTCGAGGCTGTGGATAGTTTTGTCCAATCCGTCCGAACGCGTCCATTTATCGATTTCTTCAGGCTTGACCAGAACACGCTCTTCTTTAAGGGTTTTTCTGTTCGTAAGAAGAGCATAGTTTTCTGCCGTACTGAACCGCGTACTTAACCATCCGTTTAGCATCTGATGTTTAACGACCGGCAACGCAGATACGGCGAATTGATACAGACCCACTGTGGAGTTATTGGTCTTGGGGCCTTTCTTATCGCCAAGAAAGTCCTGAGAAATGTCCATCGACGTCACGACGTTACGTGTGCTGTTGTAGACATTACGTTTGGCCCACTTCGACAAAGCAAACCCGCGCTTACCGTCTAACATTTCCTTCAGGTAATCGAAAAGCTGATTGAAGGAGAACTGTAAGGCGTACCTCGGAACATCCATAAGCGACGAATCCGCGCCAGAGCGGATGGTATTGCTCATCGAGATGAGTCGTCGGTAGAAGTCGTTGACTTCCGATTCCTTTCTCGAACCCGTATTCTCGTCTTCCTGCAAGTCCCTAAGACCAGCGGGAATAACAAGAACCTTATTGGTCATCGCTCGGTCTTTAAACTTTTCAATGAACGCAATGCGAAGGTCACGAACATCAGAACCAGTCCTGTTAAACTGTATTTTCTTCCAGTGTTGTAAAAAGAACCAGAAACCAGTCTGACCATGGATTTCGTCTGATGCCACGAAATCTTTTTGTGCCTCATTCCATAGAGCGTATCCTTTTCCTGTAAGAATAGATCCATAGAGACCTTTGAGCTTTACGAGATTCTTGAAAATCAGAGGATGGAGGACATCAATCTTAAGATCAATGAAAGAGAAACGCAGGTCTCGTTCGTCGGTGCCAACCCGACCAAAGATTTCAGACGAGAACAAACCATCCGGATGGAAGTTACGAGTAGAGCCTTCGTAGATGTCCAATGACGTTATAGCGCGCATACCTTCTAGCCGTCGTGGCGTCGGTACTAATATCGAGACGTTGGCAGGAACGTCAGTGGGCCTCAACATGTCAGCCTCCGTGGGCGCAATCGTGTGGAAATTCTAAAGAACCAACAAGGAGAGACGCCATGGCGAAACATGACGATCCGTCCTCTGAAAACTTCGATCTTAACGACGATGGTTTTGGCGAGTTTAATGACTTTGACTTCGATAACGACGATCCTTTTGGTTCTAGTAAACCAAAAACAACCAAGGAACGTGCCAAAGCAATCGCCAAAGGGATGGCCACAGGCTCTTTCAATCACCTGAATGCCGAAAAGAAACATATCCTCAAGAAAGTGTTGCCTAATCAGTACAGCAACACGATCGATACTGTTTCCGATGCTTATACCACCACCAAGGATATTCTCGACGATACCAAAAAGGCCTTTGGGCCATACGTCAAAGAACTCAAGGAGGCCATGAATCGGGTACTGCCCGATAACATTCCCCTTATGCCAGAGTCGTGGTCGAAAAAGATCAAAGACGCACTGAAGAGCGACGAATATAAATCGCCTTCTCGTCAGAGCATCGAGAACGACCAAATCTCCAAAAGTCTTGAAGAAGTTTTCAAGATTCAGTCACAGCATCAAGAAAGAGAAGAAAAAAGGACTGCCTCTATAGGCCGTTTTAACAGCCTTCTTAACCTTAAGACGACGGAAGCATCCATCAAGCAGCTGGCCTTGATAAGGATGTCTGCGGAGCGTTTGGTAGGCTATCAAGATACCGTCGCCTACAACTTCCAGAAGAAGTCCCTAGAGCTCCAGTACAGGCAATACTTCGTAAACAAAGAATTGCTGGAAGAGTTCAAGGCGTATCGTTCAGAATCGAAAACGGCCCGGCAGTACATCTACGAATCTGTATCGATGTCCGATATAGAAAGACGCCAACGCAATGGACATAAGCTCGGCTTCCTAAAGAACGCGGCCTACAATACGGCTAAAAGAGCCGTTGGTCGGTCGTTAGGGAACATCTTCGGTAGAGTACGTAAGAACGCTAAGTCGAAAATCGACGATGCGGCTAGTAGCTTCGGCATGGGAACATCGATGTTTTCGCTGATGGCCGATTCTATTGCCACGATGCGAGACATGGGAGGCATTGACCCTCACGACATGGCCGGGGAAGGTATCGGTCAATTCCTGACGAGTATTCTTCTCGATAAGTTTGTTCCGGGTCTTCGAGACAAAATAGCCAAAGACGGACGAGTCGGTAGCATCGGTCATTACCTCGACGGAATCAACCGATCTCTGGGCTCTCGCCTCAATGACATGGCAAAAGGATCGAGCGGGGATATCGGTTTTAAGGGAATGCTGAAAGAGCTTTTCAGTGACCTTATTGGCCCCGAGTATCGCTCTAACACCATCCGCAGGGACACGGGCATCGATCTCGATGCCGTAGCGGCTTTCAATAGAAGAACCCAGCTATCAATCACCGAGGTAATACCTGGGTGGTTGAGTAAGATCTATGCCGAAATTGGTCGCGTAGGAGGGAAACCATCGGAAGAGCTTCATTGGGATCACGCCAAGGGAACGTTCGTCAATAAGGCGGGTGCGAAAGCGCAGCTCAAGAAAGAGGTTTTCGATCGGCAAAAAGAAAGCATCAGCCGGCAAATCCCGCATTTGATCCGTGCGATGGAAGGGGAAGGAAAACTCAGCGGTGGCGCTAAAGACGTTCTAGGCCGTTTGGCACTAGAAAGCGTCTCTCACGGATCGCATCTGGACACCAAGGCTCTTGGTGACGCGGCTTACTATAAGGAGCGTGGGGTTAATCCAGAGGTAGCGGCCGAGCTCGTTAAGCACTTCAAGTCTCAGTTCCAGCACGCTGACGTAGACACGTCCCCTTTGTTGGACGCCGATGGCATGGAAGTTGATGGAGATTCTGGTTTCATCAATGGCATACGAGTCAACGCCCATAAAGCCAAACAACGTTTCGCTGCCGAAAAAAAGGATATGCTGAACGCTACTCTTCAGAGCCGTTCAAACGCTGTCCAGAAGGCCTATGAAGACCTTATGCGTTCTTACGAAGATCCTCGCCAATTGCTAGCCATGGCCGCATCAAATGGCAACCTAGACCTAGTGCGCAGTATGGATTTTGTCGGTCGAGGCGAGAACGAGGACTTGTTGGACAGAGACGCGTTTCATAACTACGTCCTAGGAACCAACGTTGCCTTTAACACGGCTTCTAAGGACATAGGCCGAGACGTCTCTCCGGTTTTGGGAAGAGAGCCCAAGAACGCATTAGATCGGTTTTGGCAAGCGAAAAAGAACAAAGCTTTCTTGACCAAACACGAAGGTCTTGTGAAGAAACTCCGTTATGCCGACATTAAGACTCCGGCCGATATTACTTCAGCGAAATACAACGGACAGCTTACGGAAGAAGAAAGCAAAATCGCTGCTCAGATTATCGCAATCCTTCACCCACAAATGCAACCCGGATACAGTGGCCCTACCGCCGGTGCGTCGGCTCCGACAAACGTGTCTTCTGCCTCAGCGTCCCCTAGTGCCTCGAGTGCGGCAGCCGCAGCCTCAACGCAAGGACAAGCAGAGCAACCAAACGTCCTTAACATCAAGGATAAGGCTAAGGCGTATTACCAGCAGGCTAGCGCGTTTGCCAAGAAACATGGCCTAGACGCGAAAGCCGAAGCCATGCTCAATGGCGCTAAGTCAAAACTCGATTCGCTAAAGAACGACGACCGCACGAAAACTATCTTCGAATTCGCTAACGATCTAGCGCATGGTAAGATAGACAAAAAGACGCTCGACTACATGAAGCAGAAAGGGGATTTCTCCAAGGAGGAATTCCGAAGGATCGTTGAAGAGGCCCGTAAGCTCGGCAAGACGGCTGCTGCTTCTGCTAAAGGAAAGACTGCCCCGCACGCAGAAAAAATGAAAACGATGCTGGATAAGGCAGCAGAGTCCCTAAGGACAAAGCGGGCGTCTCTGAACGAAACCCTTAAATCGTCGATGAGCTCGGCTAAAGGGTTTTTCCAACACAACGATGCAAAAGGAGTCGACTACGCTCAATTCGACACACGCGATCTAGCCAAAGAATCGACACTGTCGAAGCTTCTAGATGTCGTGTCTGGACTGGCTGTCGGGATTGCCAACGGAGGAGCGCTAGGAGGCGGTGGAGGCACCGACCCTAGTAAGATGTCTACGTGGGCATTTCTAAAGGAGGCCATTAAGCGCTCTGCTAAAGGCGCCCGACACGTGGCTGGCGGGGCATTCAGTGCGCTGGGATCGATGGCCGGCTTCAGTGGTAGATTGTTCGGTAGAGGCGCTAGCATTGCAGCGTCTGTGGCTGGCCATCTTGCTAGTGGAGTTATGCCAGCACTCAAGGGCGTCGGAGGCTTCATTCGTCGGTTAGGGAAGGATGTTTACGTCAACGGCGAACGCTCTCCTCGACTGACGGCGGCAGGAATGCTTAGTGGGGCCTATATCAACGTCGAGAATGGTAAAACGATTCATCGACTCAGCGATATTACTGGCGAAGTGAAGGACACCGACGGCAATGTTCTGTTGTCTAAGGCGGACTATGCTCGAGGACTTCACGACAAGCACGGTAAATACCTTGTATTGAAGGGCATCAAGGCTTATATGTCCGGAATGCACAGCGTCGTTAAATTCTTCTCCAAAGGCATCACTGGTGTCGTAGCGTCGGCTGCAACGGTAGCGTATAAATACGCCACGATCTACTCTGACGTTTACATCAAAGACGACCAAGGAAAGCTGCACTTTAAGCTTTCGGCCAGTAAGATCAAACAAGGCGAGTACTTTAACCGCACGCTCAAGAGGCAGGTTAAGACCTATAAGGACTGCATTGGTGACATCGTTGACGGTACCGGCAACATCGTCATGGAGGAGAAAGAAACTCACAACGGGCTATTTGACAACGAAGGGAAAGCCATCCGTGGTTTAGCAGAGCGCATCGCGCATCGCGTCGGTCAGGTTGCTCATGGTTTCGCTACGATGTTCGGTAGCATGGCTAGCATTTGGCATGGTTTGTTCAAGGCTGGCATGAAGACGCTCGGAAAGGTCTTTAAGGTAGGTCCATGGGGATCCGATTCTCCGCTGATCTCGATCTTTGCTGCACAAGGCAGTACAGTGAAGGAGCTCGTGAAGATTCGTAAGCTACTAGAACGTCGGTTGCCAGGCGGTCAAGGGGACTATGACACCGATGCTGAAGGGATGCGTAAAGGGAGTTGGGAAGAAGAACAGGCCGACGAGGCCAAGAAACATTCGTCGGGTGGTTCGGCTGCTGCAACTACACCTTCGGAGAAAAAGAAGAAATCTGGTAAAGGTTTGCTGGGCATTCTAGGAATGCTTGGCGGCGGTATGATGGACCTTGTCAAGAAGATTCCTTTCCTCGGAAAAGGCATCGAAAAACTCAGTAAGTTGTCTGGACCGCTTTCTTCTCTGACTGGCAAGCTTTTCAAGAAGAGCGAAAAGAAAGCCGGTAGTAAAGCACTCGGGTGGTTAGGCAAGAAGTTCTTTGGGAAGGGCTCTAAGGTCATAGGGGACGCTGCTGAAGCTGGTGAAGCCGCCGAGGCAGGAGAGGCTGGGGCTGCTGTTGCAGGGGCAGCCGAAGGAGGCGGTATATTAGCGGGTCTCGCTGGCGTAGCAGGCGGTATAGGCGGCGCTATTGGAGGACTCGTTACTGGAGCAGTCGCTGTGGCTGGCGGCTTGGCCTCCATTGTCTTCTCTCCGGTGGTTCTGACTGCTGTTGCTATTGGCGGAGCTGCTTATCTTGGCTATAAGCTCTACAAGAAAGCAACGGCCGATAAGAACAACTACCTCTTCCAAATGCGCTATGTCGAATATGGCATTGACCCTACCGACAAAGACCACGCATCGGCAGTGATGGAGCTCGAAGAGTATTTATCCAAATACGTCACGTATAGCCCAATCAAAGGCGCGCAGCTCAATGGAGATGCCGCTAAAGTCGATTACATCCTTAACATCTTTAAGGTGAACCCGAACGACCAAACTCACAATGAGGCTTTTCTGACGTGGTTCCTGAAGCGCTTCAAACCGGTTTACCTAAACTGGATTTCGCATGCTTACAGATTCACCAGAAAGACAAGCTTGCTCGACCTCGATTCGAAATGCAATAAAACGGCTAAGCTGGAGTTGGTATCTAGCACCTTGTTCAAGGCTAACGAAAACTCTCCTTATAACTTCATGGCGTCGCCGTTCGCCCATGAAACCAAACTGAGTTTTGGTCTCAACGACGTCTTCAAAGCCGTTAAGCATTATCGAGCCGAGATTGCTGCCCTTAAAGCTGGTGCATCAATTGACTCAGAACGAGCACTGGCCGGTAAAAACAATCACTTCGTTAAGAAGCTCACGAGCGTTCAGAAGGGCGAAGAGATCGGCAAGAATGTCTGGAAAACCATTTTGTCTGTTCCAGGCATGGTGTTAGAGGGAGGAAAGTGGGTACTTGGAAAACTCTGGAGCGGAGCTAAGTGGGTCGGACATGAAGCCAAGAGTCTGTGGGATGGCTTAAAGAATGTTGTTGGCGGCACGCTGAACTTCATGAAGGACGTCGCAGAGACTGGATGGGGCATCGTCAAGGGTCTCGGGGAGGCTATGTTCTCTAGCGGAAAGGCCACTCTCTCGAATGGTGGTTTGCTCACTGCTGGAGTCACTGCTGTCGGTGGTCTTGCTGGCGGATTATCTGGCGGTCTAGCGGCTTATGGGGCTTACAAGCTCTATTCGCTTTACACAGCCGATAAGAACAACTATCTCTACAGACTCCGCTTTATCGAATACGGCATCGATCCGGACGATAAGAAAACAGCCGGCGCAGTGGCTGACCTAGAAAGGATTCTCTATAGGACAGTCAAATACGTTGCGGGTCATGGCGCTACCATGGATACGACCATGATTCCGATGAAGAGTCTTGCGACGATCTTCGGTTTTGACACCCAAGACAATACCGCGACTCAGAAAGCCATGCTTTGGTTCTTGAAACGCTTCACGCCCGTTTACCTTAGTTGGTTAACTGAGGCGTTTATCTTCACGAAGAAACTAGACCTTTCTGGGCTGGATAAGTCGTTAAAGAAAGAGCAGAAGCTTACACTCATCAATGCGTCTTATCAGATGGCCAACAAACATAGTCCGTTTAGCGTCATGGCGTCGCCGTTCCACGGAGAGGACGAACTCGACTACGGACACGTCAGCGTCTGGTCCCACTACGAACTTATTCGCTTCCATATCTATCGCCTCCCTGGCGATGCTGAGACAAAAAAGGAACCGCATAAGCAAGCAGCCACCAAACCTAAGACCCAGCAGAGTAAACCCAATACGTCTAGCTGGATTGAGAAGAGTTCAAAAGCTACTCTCAAATCTGTCAAGGACTTTGGCAAGGACATGTGGGCTAGCCTCAAGTCCTACGGCAGTAGCGCTTCCAGCGACTTAGCCGACACGGCCCAGTCTGTCGTCAGTACTGCCAGCAGTGTCTATCACGGCGCTGTTAACCTAGCTAGTAGCGGTATCGAGGAAACGGCTGGGTTTTACCAGAACTACATTAAGCCTCTGGTAGGAAACGCTAAGGTTGTTAAGAACGCTCTTGTGGCGGCCATGGTAGGCGCAGGGATTCTCAATCCTGTCGCACAAGCCATGATTCTTTCTCAGGTTGCTGTCGAGTCTGGTAACTTTAAAGACCTCGAAGAGAATCTTAATTACAAGCCAGAAACCCTTCTCAAGGTCAGTAAGCGGGCTCAGCAGATTGGGCCTCAGGCAACCGCGCGCATCGCTGCACAAGGCCCACAGGCTGTTGCTGCTTTGATGTACGACGGACGCATGGGGAACAACGAGCCAGGAGACGGGTGGAAGTACCGTGGCCGTGGGGTAGTGCAACTGACAGGTAAGGACCAATACATCGCTGCCTCTAAGGCGCTTGGTATTGACCTCGTCAATCATCCGGACCTAGCTTCTGATCCGAAGATTGCTGCCAAGATTGCTGTTTGGTATTTCAAACACAACGTCGGTACGCAAGCACTCGATTCTGGCGACGTCAATCTCGTCACGAAGCGCGTTAATGGCGGTTATAACGGATTGCAAAAGCGTCAAGCGCTCTTTACAACCTATCTTAACCAGATCCAGAAACAAGGCCTAACGACGACGGATCCGCATGCCGCTAAGATCCTTGCTGTGACACAGCCCAAGGACACCTCGCAGACCAACACACCTATGCCTAAGGCTCCCGCCGAGTCTAAGCCTAAGTCGGTTGCATCGGTGCCTTCCGCAATCGCTCCGAAGACCGTAGCTATCGCGCCAAAAGCTCCATCGAACATGGACTTTGCAAAAGCTGGCGGAACGTCTGGTATGGCTACCGATGCCATGGCGGATCGACAGCATAAAGCCGCTAAAGCGCAAGCAGTTCAAGTAGCTGCACAGCAACATAGCCTGGCTTCATCGTCGGCCAATAATATGAATTCTTTGGTCGACCTTACCAGAAGTAGTCTCTCAACGCAACAAGACATCCACGACACCCTAGGGCAGATCGCTGAAACTCTCAAAAGCATTGTTTCTAAAAATGCTGTAGCGAGCTCGACACGAAACGCTCCGGGACGAGCTGGAGCAGCAGTGGCTTCTCGGTCGCTTCCGCCTAACTCAGACGTTGGTGTCAAAGGCCTTAGCGGGCCTGTTTCAGTGAGGTCTACTGTATAAAGCGTTAAAAGCTGGAACGAGAGGAGGGGAAACCCTCCTCTCTTTGTTTCAAACTTCTTGAGGACAAACAAATGTCTACTTCCGCACTTCAGCAAACAGTCGCCGATAACGATTGGATCCGTCAGTCGTTTCTTTTGTCGGCTGGCTACATTTCGGACGCTGATGCCATCAATCGTGTCTTCAGTACGGCTTCGTTGAAGTTCGTCGACACGCGTTTAGGAGGTAACTTCTGCATTAACAACGTTCCGCAGTACACGCGTTACGCCGATATTAAACAAGGTTCTCTGATGTCTCCTCTAACGACGAGTTCCATCGGAAACGTCTTTGATCCGAAAAGCAACAACGGGGCCGAGCTGCCTGTTACCGACACCTACGGAGGACTCGGTCGTTTTTATAGCGAACAGATCGACGATAATTCCCAGCTCATTCATTTGCAATTTGGCATCCCCGAATTCACTGGCATGTTTTCGTTCTTTACTGGCATGTACAACAACGCTGCTGGATCGGTCGCCAGAACGGGTAGCATTTCTGATACAGCTGGCTATTGGTTAGGGCGCGCTACTGGGTTCGTTGCTTCCTTATACTTCATGCCTTTGTTAGCTGTTGGTTATGGGTTGCGTTTTTTGACCAACTCCCCGTCCAGTAAGTTCTACTACATGAAACCCGCAATGGCGCACTATTGGGATCGCGTCAATAGCATTGTTAACAGCATAGGCGTGAACATGGGCATCGTGGCCCCACTCGCTACCTTCAAGAGTCCTGCTGACTATTCGGTTGAAGGTAATAGCACGTCTGCTAACACCAACCCTGGGACGTTGAGTGACTCCAACGAATGGACCAATACTGATAGAGCAAAGTTTCATCAAGCAATGCCGAGCCTGTATGGAACCGATGGCGGCATTGATATCTATGCGATGGCCAACAGAGCCCAAAGACTGGCTGACATTAACTACAACCGCATTCGAGATAACGTCAATAAACTGGCTAGTCCGTCCAAATCTCCCAACCCGTCTTATCCGCTAGGGAAGATGGGCCCGACCGATGCAGCCAAGCACACCAGCCGTTCTTTGACGCGATATATTCTCGATTACCAAAACACCTTTGGTGGGCCGGCTAAATTAGGTACGTCCGATACCAGTACGGTACAGACCGGCTTTAGACCGAGCTGGGGAAATGCTCCAGCGACGGCATCGCAAACTGCCCCTACGCAGACAAACCCCACGGCTACGGCCTCAGCAGCAGCCCCTGGAATCACCGTATCCCAATATCAGACAGCCGTTAACAGTGGTCTGTTGCTCAATAATTCCGACTGGACACAAAACGTCAGTCCTTCCTGGACAACGACAGTTGGAAACGCTATCCTGGATGGATGGCATTCGGTAGAGTCGGCTGTCGGCAGTTTCTGGGATTCGGCTAAGGCCGACATTCAAGACGGTAATCAGTTCGTTACCTTCCGTGTAGACCATACCGGGACGGTCTCAGAATCGTTCTCTAATTCCTTCCGTCAATCCGATATTGCTTCGAAGATCAACGGAGCTAGCGCAAATGCCCGAAACCTCGAGTTTGATTTTGCAGACGGCAATACGGGACTAGGAGCCATCGATTCGATTTCGTCGGCTTTGAAAGGGTTTGTGGGTGGGGCTCTTGACTCAATCCATATGTCGGGATTATTGTCGTTGGCTGGAGCGGCTTTTGTGGATATCCCCGAGCAGTGGGATAACTCGTCTGCTCAGTTCCCCACAGCTAGCTACACCATCGAGCTCAGAACTGCCTACGGTAATCAAATGTCGAGATTCCAGAATCTCATGGTTCCTTTGGCTATGTTACTGGCAGGAGCACTTCCCATCGCTACGGGTAAGCAATCCTACCAAAGTCCGTTCCTATGTTCGCTGTTTAGTCGTGGACGCGTTGTGAGTCGTTTAGCCATGATTAGCGAATTGTCGATCACTCGAGGCGTTGGTAACGTAGGGTGGACTCCCAACGGAAACTTCTTAGGCATTGACGTTAGCATTACCGTGAAAGACCTGTCGTCAGTTATGTACGCTCCCATTAACCCGACATACGGAAGCCTCAATCCGCTTCAGGGATGGTTCGATGAGGACAATAGTTGGTCAGACTACATGAATACCTTGTCGTCGATGTCGTTGGCCAACCAATACTACCCCATGCGTAAGATGCTTTTAAACATCGAACGTAAGGTAGCCTTCACGAAGTCCCAATGGACATCTGCTGCTATTGCCAATAGCCTGATGGACACTACCCCTGGTAGGTGGTTGAGCGCGTTTGCTAGACCAGCTGCCGTATCTGGAGCCCATTAAAACCACGACATAGAGGGAGTCCCTAGGGACTCCCTTTTGTGCCTTTAGGCAGCGATTGGTTCGATGACTGCCAATTCCGTCATGACACCATAGAGCCTCGAGAGTCGGGTGTAGTAGAACTGACCAATCATCAGTGCAGTCTTTGTCTGGTTAATACGCTGGAAGGCTTCTTTAAAGAGTCCGACCCGCTTTGAATGGGTCTCGCTATAAATGCCTTCGCTCTCCAACGCATCCATCTTAGCCTGATTAGCGAGGTTCTTGATGGAGTCGGATAGCTTGTTCTGAAGATTAACGGCGTCCGAACAATAGCTAAGGTCTTTTCCAACCATGCTAACGATCTTGTCCATCGCGTCGATCATGCTGCGCGAACAAAGGTCGACGGCTTCTGGTGTCTTCTTTGAACGCTCCTCCAGCTCACTCTTCAAAGAGGTGTAGATTTCAGAAAGCGTACTGACGCTACCAATACCGAGCGACGATGCAGCCGATTTGATGTCGGATTCAAACTTCCAGAACAGACTCTTGGCGTCTTCGCTACCAGAGGCCTGTTTAATCGAATTGAGAGAGCCGTGGAGCGATTCTACGGCCTCACGGATATGAGACAGCGGGTTTCCTTTAACGTGCCCGAATACGCCCTCTAAAGAGGTCTGGCAGCGTTCGGCCAAATCTACGAGTTCTTCGCCGTTCTTCGCCTCGACGTTTCCGTAGACATGGATATGTTTGGCCAACGTCGGACTAAGGACTAAACGATAGCTATTCACGACTCCAGAATCCTCTTTCGAATAAGTACCAAGGGATTCGGTAGATGCCTTACCACGACCAGGAGAGTTCTTGGCAGCGTTCCTCTTGTACTCATCTTTCTTCTTTTCGACAGCCATTTTCAGGCTACTGAACTTAGTCTTGATCCACTCGTAAGCCTTTTTGAAGTATGCGCCAAGTTTCTTCAGGAAGCTAACGATGGCTTCATAGGCCGCAGCAAAGAACTTTTTGATAGTTTCTAGAGCCGCTTCCAGACTGATGCTTTCTTGGGACACGGAGAACAGTTCCGGCACATCGGTTGCCGACATACCTTCGTGGGATAGGACAGTGTTGATCCAGTTGTAGTAAATCTTGTCCTTGGCAATAACGCCATCCACAGCTAAAGTATTAGCCAAAGATTCGAGCGATGAAGCAATGTTGCCGAGACTATCGGCGTCTTGAGCGCTCTGATCGGCTTCTGGTTCCAAATCGTCCTCGAAGAAAGCAGGCACGTATGTATCCGACTGCACGCCGTCTCCTGGCCCTCCAAGAGAGTCGGTGATGTCGAAATTCTCGGTAGCGGTTTTGGCACCCGCTGCGAAGTATGAGTTGGTCCACGTTTTCATTTTCAGGTCCTATTTAAGCTGCATTGACGATAGTAGCCGCAGGAGAAGTCGTTGTCGTACTAGAGCGCCCTAAGGCAGCAAGCGGTTGATTCTTCGGACTCGGAGCAACAATGGCCGCTTTGGGGTAGTAACGCGTCGCTACCGAAAGAACGTCGGATGGTGTAAAGAAGTGTCCAAAAGAAGCCATCAGAAAGAAATCCTCTGGCAGTAAAGACGCGCTGGACTGGAACAACGTCATGGCATCAGCGCTCATGGTCGAGAAGACAGTCAGGTCTGGTATCTGCACCTGATTCCTGTACCCTAGATACCATGTCGGGTTGAGCTGACTTAGGATGCTTTCTAGTGTCGTTAGGAGAGCCGGATAGTTACTGCTTCCTACGCTGGCATTGGTGGTGCTCTGTACCGTGGCTGAGCCAGCCGATCCAGCAGGTGCAGACCCTGCCGTGAGTGCCGTGGCTACATAAGACCCAATAGCAGAACCGCCTATATAGATCGTCATTCCGAATGACGTAGGATATCCACTGGCATTTGGAATGGGAATTGATCCAGTGAAGTTTCCACCGGCATCGGTATTCCCTAACGACTGTTGCGTTCCTCCACCTATTGAATACGTCACGGGACTGCTAGCCGTATAGTTACTGATCGTGAGCGCGCAAGCAGTACCAGCGACTGCACTAATGGGAGCTAGTGTCCAGCTCGTGTACGGAACTAACATGGTCGAGGGAATGCGGTAATACTGGAGAATCAGCTTAATAATATCAGGCACCTGAGCAACACATGCAGAAACCCCAGCTTTGTTGATGGTCGTCTGTATGGCGGTCATGTCGGACATCAAACAAGCGTTGCGAAGATTGCCAAGCAAAACATACTTCTGGTCTTCGATCGTCTGGTACAAGTTCACGACGGAGTCGATCAGTGCCGGAATCTGTAGTTCAGAAATGGTTTTAAGCATCGCGTTGCCTAAGGCGAACGAGCTCTGCATGTCCAGAATCTTGGCTATGTCGCTATTGCCAGTCATGGATGTCAGTAACGAAACAATCCCGGTGGCGGAATCGATGCTTTTGTTGTTAATAGACGTCGTGATCTGATTGACCATCAAACGACCAGACTGTGCCGCTTGAACGAAGTTACGAATGCTGCCAATCCATGCATGCTGAGAATCGACAGGCTGCGATCCCATGAGCTCGAGAATTGTGCTCTTGAGACCTGTGGTGTCGTTAGCAATGTTGCTGCTATTTCCGCCAGCCGCGTTAATGATGCGGTTGGTAAGGCTAGAGACAACCGACGGACTCGTTCCTTTCTGTCCGCCTGCGGCTTGCTGTAAAGCATTGACAAAAGGATTGCCAGGCGTACTCATAAACGTTTTGGCGGTATTCGCAGCTGCTATAGCTGTTTGTCCTTCTACTTGCTGAACAGCGTTCTGTGGCGTAGCCGCTGCCGCTGTATTGTAAAAATCGACAGTGGCCAGACCATCGAGTGGTCCACCCTTGAAAAGGGTGTTGGCAATCTGACTTACGATGCTGACGGTAGACATGTTTTCCTGGCTCCCGTTTCCAAAAAAAGAAATAGAAAACTCAGCGGCCCCCTTAGGAGCCGCTGTTTTCTTCGTCGTCTTCCGAATCGAAATCCGGAAACTGAGACTCATTGAGAATTTGAATCTCCACATCATGAACAGAATGAGGCTTGCCCACTCCCCAATCCAGGTCAAGAGTTAGCTTGACGTGGCGTACGCCTAGAACCTTTAACAGTTTTCGGAAGACCTTCCAAGTCATGGTCGGTCTCATGATCTCCTTATGGATATTCGATCTTTCGGAGGAAACCTTCTTAACGTTGTTGACGTATCCGTTTCGCGGATCGGTGAGATAGCTTAGCACGGCAGTATTCAGCCTAGAAACATCAAAGCGTTTCTCATCCAGAATCTTACGGAATAGCAACGATAAGGTTCCGTGTGCCTCGGACTGTCCCTTATCGGGTCGACCGAGTAGATCTTCGCAAGAGTTTGGTCTCATCCAGCAACGCTAAATAGATTAGCGCCTCCAGTAATGAAAAAGTGATTGTGAGCGGAAATAGCAAAGCACGCTTGACGGTCCCTTGCTGGGATGCGGGCAGTCGAGCGAGTCCTTCGTCTATAACCTCGAGCAGCTGGCACAACGTCTTCAGAACCATCCATGGCTCTAATCTGCGTTGCTGCCGGTCTAGCATGAAATCTTTCAGATACGCAAAACCTATCTCCTTGTTCCTGTACTCATAGGATTTCTGTAAGTCGCCGTCTAGCCAATCGATGATATAACGATAATGAAGAGCAAGCTCCTCGACGTTATCGTATCCGACAGCCAGTTCGTTGAAGTTGTCGTAGACTGATACAGGCAGAAGCGTGTAGAGATTGTGACATTCCTTGCACAACTCCAACACCAGAGGAAGGTCTACCCTCCATTGGCTGTGTACCTTCTTCGTTGATTCAAAATCGGAAAGTCGTTTTCTGTAGTACTTTCGTACAAGCCAAACCCAGATTCTTTGCCATAGGCCCATATCGATTCTCCATCGATCATCCACAAAAATATAACGTATATTTGAAAAAAGATTGAATGATATGACCGATTCGTCAATATTTTCTTACAAACCCTACTATAGGGGGAGACATGATCTATGGCATTTGCAAACGATGACCAGGCCCTAGAGTATGCTCAGGGTTTAAGAAAACAACTCGTCGATTCGATGATCGACAAAGACGGCTCTTTCCCGGTTGCCAACGATGACCGAAATACGATGCTACGCGCTCTGGAAGGCATAGCATCGACGGCGAATGCCAACAAGCGTTTAAAGACCGATAAGGACATCGTAGACGTCGAGCGCGAAGCCAAGCAGCTTTTACACGAAACCATGCTTCTTCTGGCTGCCCGTCCCCCTATTAGCTCGGAAGAGACAAAGAACGAGCCACCACGTTCGGTTGCTACACCACAGCAGTTTGCCTCTGACTTCACGCCAGTGGAAGGAGAAACCGATATAGGCGTTTCGTCAGAGACGTTCGACGACTTCTCCAAGCGTGTTGGGTTGAATCAGTAGTGACACGGCATAAAATCGGAAGGGCTCATCCCCTTCCGATTGTGCCGTCAACAGACCTTTCTAAGCAGTCTTCGTAATTGAAAGAAAAAAGAAAGGGGCCGAAGCCCCCTGTTTGGTTTTGGTACAAAACGACAACTTCAACCCATGGAATCAGCAGTCGATTGCCGATAGAGCGTCGAAGCAGCCACCAACACCTTCTCGGCGTATTTGTAGTTAGCCGTCGAATCCCTCGAGCCATAGTACTTTTCGAGAGCTGCACCCATCGAGTGGTATCGCTGTCGGTCCCTACTGAGTATCCGATACCCGAGCTCAATATTGGACGTGATGTTCCAAAGCTGAGTCATCGATAATCGGCCCCTAAAGTTTTGGTTCCTGTTGATTTGCATGCAGCCATAGCTGCTACCGTTGGATGAGGTTTGGTGACACTTGAATGATGTCTCCGTTGAGTTTATGCCCAAACCGATCCAGATTGGAATGCCGTATTTGACCGATGCATCCCAGTGTGCGTAGGCGATCTCCAACGCCTGGCTTTGGTTGATGTGGTAGTGTTCGCGAACAACCTTAGTGACCGCCTCCAAAACGGCGTGCTTGTTGCGAACCTCCGATTCCATGACAGAGACTGAGTCTCCGTTGAACGATGCGGCGGGTGCAGTCTCGACCCGACTTACGCTTTCGATCTCCATGGCCCTGAGTATCTGGTTCTGCTGATACATCAGGTAGTTCCCGTAGACAGAGGCTGCCAACAAAATCACCAATAGCAAAAAGCTGTTGGCGATATTTTCGGCACTCAAAATGCCCGTCTGTCTGATCCAGCTCATTAACCCTTCCTGATACCGATTCATTTGATGCGGTCTCCTGTCGTTTTCGGAAAGTTGCCTAGCGAAACTGTGGCGCTAGACTATAGTATTTAGGCCTAATGCCTAAAAAATGCCCATGGTCTAAAGAAGAACTTCTAACCAAGTAAATATTGTATATTTAAAATATATTGGGATCAAAGAAAAAAATTGCCGTGCACCGGAATAGAGCATCAGCAACACATATGGCCCAAAGAAATACAAGGTACGTTTTCATTTCGATGCCCATCCAATAAGCCACAGGAGTACTAGAGTGCCTTACAGCGCCCTCTAGTACTCTAGTAGTACGTATCTGAAAACTTCTGGAATTAGTCGCTTAACGACTTCTGAATGGTCGATAGAATCTCCTTCAGGATATTACTGATTTCGACCAGAATAGCCGACGGCAGACGATTGTCGTTGGTGGTAGCTGGCGATGTTCTTCCACGACCTTGGGTAGCAGGAGAAGTTTTAGCACCGGCAGTACGCGGCGTCTTCTGTTGTTTCGCTGCCGGTGCTCGTCGTTTGGGCTCCTCAGAGTCGCTGTATTCAAACGTCGAATCAGCAGGCACCAAACCGATTTTACCTGGGCTATCAAAGTGCCTGACGATGCGATACGGAAAGACTCCCGGATGCATGTTGGCCATTTCCGTCAAGGCAGCGTTGAGCGATCCGTGGTCAACGACAACTGCTTTAAGAACACTCTCGGTCTCAGCCGACCACGTCGGAAGGTTCTTGCGAAGCTGAGGCAACAGACTCGACAGATAATACGGACGACTCCCGTCGAAACGGAAGTTCTTGCCTAGATAACTACCGAGGATAGATGCCATTAGGCTAAGCCTGTCGGCATGATTACCTTCGTCTTCTGGCTGAACTTCGGTGGCGATGTCTGGCGTATTCATACGGCTTCTTCCTTCGGCGTGGTTTGGGTCTTAAAAGGGCAACCTTCCGGAATGGCCGGAAGGATTTCTTTGCAGTAGTTGTGCGACTTCAAGAACTTGCCGGCTGGATAACTCTCACCAGTGGCGTCTGTCTGATCAAATGCAGAGAGCGTGACGTAGTAGGTTGTTTCGCCTACTTCGTGAGTATGGACGCATGTCTCGACACCGATGGCGTTATACTTCCAGCTCGTCATGACCGCATCGGCAGGCGTCTTATCGAAGCGGGTAAACAAAGCTTCCATGACTGCATTGAAGTCGTCTTCTGCATCGACCCCGATTCGATGTGCCAATCCTAGGGTCGTAACGAGAATGTCGGCTATGTCGTCTCTCAGTCCTTCAAAGTCTTGCTGACTGATGGACTCAGCTGCTTCGGCGACTTCGGACTGGATTAACTGCAACTGCCTATGGATGTCTGGCCAACTGGTCGTAGCACCCTTTCCGGCAATGTTGTTCAGTAAGGCGACTTTCTCTTGCATGGGATTCATCTTGCTGTTCCTTAGGGCGTTGTGGAAGGTGTCGGTTCTAGGTTTACCACCGAAAAGACATCGATGGTTTCAAAGACCAACGTAAAAAACTCAGCGCACGCTTGTGTGGTGAGTTTAAATGGATCTGTTTTGATTTTTGACATTTCGTTGAAGTCGTTCGTCGAAGGTATAGTCGACTCATCAAAGAAAAGCATTGGGGCCATAACGACAAGACTAGGCGTTCTGTCCATTGTTTTGATTTTAGGACCAATCTCCCGCAACCAATCGACAAAGTTGTAAAGGATAACCATGTCGTATCTTCCCTTTAGTTCTGTCGTGCTCATTTTACTGAGTGGTATATTCACCACAAAAACTTTGGTTGGAGGGAGAATGAAGTTCGTGATAGCCATTCCGATTAGCTTGGTTTCCTCTTCACTTAAGCGATACGGATAGCAATTGACGTGTACTTCGTAGCCTTCGACGACTGGGGAGTTGATAGAAGCCTTAACGAGACCAGAAACGTACGACCGAAGGTAGTCCACCATACTTGTACGGATCGACAGCTTCAGGATATCCGTCGAACGATGTCTGTAGAACTCTTTGAACAGAACAGAATCGATTCTAGAATCGAGCTTTCCCATGTCGTCAGTAACGCGGTTATAAAAGACAGAATCCTTTCCTCCTTTCATGATGTCATTGATACATTCGGGATAATGAGAAAACAACGTGCCTTGTCGGGTATCCAAAAGAGCATCTAGCTCAACCATTATTTTCTGGACTGACATTATGTCTAACCCTTGCTGACCGATTGTCATTGTCCGACGAAGCTTCGTCGGATGCCCCTAGTACCGCTCCCAATTTACCGACCATCGATGGCTCCATGATGTAGATCATGAAGATCGTAACGATCCATTGAGAACCTTCAAGAATAGACCACGTGGTTTTGGGGGATTGAACCGTCGATGCGAAAGCTGGATCAGCTATCGAATACTCTGACGTTTCGGCGACGGGAGACGACAGAACGCCTATAGAGGCGGCAATGTTGTCCATGAGGTTCGTCCAGGCTATCTTACCAAGATAGAATCTAAAACAGATTGTAATCTTGAAAATAAAGTCCTGAAGGTCGTCTTGATCGGATAGCTCTTCCCAAACCAGGCGATAGCCATCCGCATCCGTCATATGGAGATTGATCTTGCCTCTCACTATCGTGACAAACTCAATGACAGATCGGCGCGTCTTTTCCACAAGCAAAGCGAATTCGTTAAGAAAGACCTTCTCGAAGACTTCGTAGTAATAACGATAAGTAGGTTCGGGAAGGGCATCCCACGGAAGCTTCCGTGGTTCGGTAAACGAATTACTCGACATGGTCAATCCTCTTAATTAAGAAGTTTAGAAGTTATTGTCTAAGTGCATGCCTTTCAGAAGAATAGACATAGTCACCGTAGACTTCACGCGTGTCCCCAACCGACCGATGCTCTCTAAGGAGGCATCTCCCTGTTCTGCTATGGCTCTGTCCATAGCGTTCATGGCCTTGATGTCTCCGCCTCGAAACTTAATCATTTCCGTCAGAGATTGAGACAAACCAGCAGAGTACAGCACCAATGTTTCTGGAAGGGAAATCCCACCGCCTTTACTAACGCCTGTAGGCTGGTTGGTGTATTCATCGACATGGCGGTTGTCTTCTGGAATCGAAATCTTTTCCTTCAGCATCTGTACCTGACGACGAACCGGTAGATCAAGGACAGGATAAGGCAGCGGCGTTTCGTAAGTCTGTCCTGTGACCGGGTCCGTTAAAATAAGTTTTTGGAAGAAAGAATGTCCCCACTTCTTAGCGACTTTAAGGTTATTGTCTGTGGTAATGGCATTCTTTCCCATGTTCTCATACACGAGCCCGACGTAAGCCTTTCCGGAATCGATAGCGCTAATGTAGTTGTCGAACTGCTCGTCCGTCATGCTGTCGAAGAACGATTTAGTGAGCTTGGTGTTTTTGCCAGACGGATCCAAATCCGTTAATCCGTCCAGGATGACTTTCTCGGCCTGTTTTCTGCGTCCTAGAGCCATTCGTTTTCTCCTCGACTCAATACTCCAATAACGTCAAGTGACTGGAGTGTCCGCTATAGATTCCCCATGCGTTGAGGATCTTTGTTTTGCGCTTCATAGCATATTCTAACGCGTGTTGGGTGCCACCGCTGGTGCGGCCGTCGTAAAGAGCCAACACGACATCTTGGGAATCTTCGCTATGGTCGAGATGATCGATGAGGATTTTATTACGTAAGAACAGAAGTCGTTTGTCGTAGGTTTCTTCGCTGCAACACTCCACGGCAGCCGCTGCATTGAGGAGTCTGTGGTACTCCATCTGAACATGCGTGGGCCATACCTTCTCTTGGTCGTGAAATGGTATAACGGCTACGAAATTGAATTTCAATTTCTCACATGCCTTGGCGATCTCCATGTCCCAGCCCTGAGCCATCCCAGTGTAGACAAGATCTGGTTCAAGAATCGCAAGAGCCGCCTCTGCCGTTTCTCGCAGTTTGGAAAAGACGGCCTCTGTATAGCCGCCTAAAAGTTTTGGACGATGTCCGGTGACAGATACTTTCATTTTGACATCTCCACGATGACCAGTTTAATGGGCAGTCTACTGTGTTTGAGTTCGTTCAGTAGATACCGGATTTCTTTGCTAAATCCATCCCAAAAAATCAAACCATAATCAACGATCATGGCTACCTGTTGGTTGCGATGGATTCCTGCCCAATCGCCATCTTTCTTCCAATACGCAGGAAACCTCCTGTATTGGATGTTGTTTTTGATGGCGTAGTCGATGGCCCAGCGCTCAGCGGCCGTTGAGCCATCCCTAACAACGATCTCTTCGAGGGCATCTATTTTAGCAATAGCGCCTCTGAGCATCGAATAAAAGATATCCGTGCTCATGTTACCGTGAGGCGCAGCAACGAGTAAAGAGGCCATTTCGGTCTCCGCATTTTAAAAAAGCGGTCTTGGGAGGTGTCGTTCGAGGATGACAGGTAGGACGTAAGCATTGAAGTTGTCTAACCAGATCTGCTTATCCTTGCAATTAACGAGACACTCGCGCGCATCAATGGTATCGGTACGCAAGTTCCCTAATTGCAGTCTCCAAAAACGGTTGATAAGACGCATGTCTTCGAAATGCTCCGTCGAATAACCGACAGATGACTCTTTCTGGACGCCCGCTAAGAAGGCATGCGCCAGCACTTCATTCTTAGAGGCAATCAAAGCAAAGACCTCATGGAACAGATCGCTGCTGTCGGTGAGTTTAAGGTTGATCACTTTAAGTCTCCATACCAGTACGGGTGGTACGTACCGGCCCTCATGTTTAATAGATCCATCGTCGAGAGGAAAGGCAGCGTGTTGTCGTCAACGTCCTCTTCGAATATCCAGTAGCCGCGAGTCTTCAGCAGGCGAGCCCAGTCGTAGCCCTTGGCCTTGATGTCCTCATATAGCTGTTTGGGTGAACAGATAAGGTCACGAGGCAGTTGGTGGTAGTACTCCTCGATCTGAAGCATCTCGGACGTAATAGTGATTGCTCGCTGCAACGCTGCATTGTGGTCGATTTTGTTACGCACTGTCGTGCGAGACAACGATACCTCAGGCAACAGCTCCATGAAATAGTTCTTGTCGTTGCCGCCTAAACCATATCGACCGCGTTCCTTGACGTAGTAGAACTCAGACAGTCCAGGCAGTAATCCTTCGCTCTGCGAAACGATCAATTCAAAAGGGATGCCAGTCGGACCGGACTTACATCGAATCGAACCCAATGTGAGAACCATGAGATCCGTATCGCCACGCATGTCGTCGTCGGAGTTACGAGGGAACTCTGGTGCCTTGGTTAACTGGTTGATCAAAGGTTTGGTATCGGTCACAAACCAGCAGTTGTTCGTCAGGAAGGTAAACTTCTCTGGAACGTTCTTGAGCTTCAGACCGTTCTTTAAGAAAGCTAACTTCTTCTTCGGTGGTGTATATGGATCCAAGATATAGTCCGTACCGACGTGTGCGGTAAGGATAAACAGCCCACTGGCCGAGGCAGCTATTCTTCCCAGTTCGATCATCATTTGGGTCTTGGCTGATCCATCGCGCATGGCTTCCATATTGCGTTCGGATTCGCCAATATCCGCTTTGTCTTGCATCTTGATGACCGAGTCGGTTTTGAACTGACTCAAGGAATCGATAAACGACACTGTTGGGAAGAACGTCTGAATAGGCTTCCTGTCTTTGAGGGTCAGGAAAGGCATCGTGCGGATGTTTTTGGCATCCTTGGCTTTGTCGGTCAGCAATGACTTGATGATGTCGTAGTACTGGTTACCCGTGTAGCCTGTCTTCTCCGCGTTGTCGGAGAGCACCAGTTTACCCTCGTCCTGAAGGTAGCGACCAGCCAACGACGGGAACCGGGCAGCCAGTTCGTAGTAACGCATGATGTTCTTGGTCAGCTCGGTGTCGTAGACAGAGGCGTTGCTGGAGGAATAACGATCCAATACCCGCAACACATGCCAGTCGCTAATGGCTGTTTTAAAACTATTGCCTACACCCGCTACACCGGTAACAAAGGTACATCCTCCGGAATGGATAGACTCCCCATGAGCACCGATAAAGTACTTCCCGGTAGGGATGTCAAAAAGGCATCCTAGATTATAGGCAGGGCGCAATTCAGGCGCTGGATTAAGTCGTTCGAGAAGCACGGTTGATCTCCCTTAAATTGAATTGCTGCACTCGTACAAACCATCACGCCTAGGCATAAAAATATGTCGATTCTCTAGCGTTGAGTCAATCGTATGGAACGTTTTGTTAACTTCTTCTACGAGGGATTACCTGTGAACAAACCAGTTTCTGCCCCGACCATCGAAATGGTCAAAACGCTTTATACTCAAGTCAGCCACGAAGGTTTTGGAGTCACTGACTTTGTCGCATCGATCCCTACCAAGTTTAGTGAGTTGTCGGCCAGCGTTAAAGACTTCTCCTTATCTGTGCTTAAGTCCGGATTCAGCGACACTGGACGCTCTAATCCATACCAGCTGAGTCGCATCCTCGATCGAACCAACTACCTCACGCTGAGTCCTGTAGAGATCTTTGTGCCTCCTGGACTCTCGGTGCCATTGCTCGACTATGCAGAGGCCCTCAATACGCACAGCGACGTTTTAACGGACGTCTTGAACAAGGTTCTGTTGCCTGGTATTCGTTGGGCCAACGGCTACCTTCGTGAGCCTTCTCGTCTGACATCGGTTCGAGACTTCTACACCGAATCAGGTATGATGAAGATCGACGTCAAGAAAGCCAAAGAAGACATCGGTCGCTGTCTGATGGGCAACTTAGCCTCGGATCGTTTGCCTTTCAGTGCAGTAGCCAAAAACTTCAAGGACTACGTTTCGGCAGCTAAGCTCATCAACGAGCTTGTTATTAAGACCGAAGCCACCAATAACAAAGCCATCATCGAGAAGGTAGAGGTACTGGCTAGCACCATCGATACGCTTAGCGATAAGGTACAGCTCGGCGACGAACGATTCAAGTTCCCCCCTGCTGTCATGCAGCAGCTTGCCGATACCATCTACCACGTTGCCGAAACGGTCGAGCTTTACGCTGGTTTGGTAACCTACATTCGCGTGGCGGCTAATTCGGTGAAGGATAGCGAAGCCCGCATCGACGAGATCCTGAAAAACTAAAAAAGAAAAAAGACGGCACACACAGAGGCCTTTTGAGCCTCTGTGTGTTTTGTGTTCTTTTTAATAGTCAAGCAGTCGTGTGACTTCCCGTCTTCGTGAAAATAGCTACCAGGTCGTCAAACATCTCGCCCCTATCATACCGCATCCATCGCGGCGTGATTTTGATGAAACGACTTACCCACTCCCTATCGTAGTTTTGGATGGTGCCGTTTTGTATCTGCTCCCTAATCGACTCTTCCGCCACCCATTTTAACTGCTCTTGTCCCCATAGAAAGTCATAGAGTTTCTCTGGAAGTTCAAGTGCTTCGTCGTGGTGCGCTAGGTGTAGGATGGCGTTGATTTCGTGAATCCCTTGCTTCTCTAAAACGCCCATCTTCTGTAGACGCAAATGGAGCGTCGTCACAAACATGATGCGCTTGAGTTCCTTCGACATAACGATATTGATGAGAGCTACACCCACGATAGTGATGAGAACCGTGATCATACTGACCTTAAACGCAAAGTAGTTTAGCATGGCTGTCGTCCGGATTGAGTTGGAGTCTTCTTTTCGTTAAAAGACTATTGGCTGTTTTTGAGTATCTTGGAATTGGAGTAATGCGCTGCCCAGAACATAACGTCGGTGGAGGTTCGGATGAAGAAACCATACCTCAGTACGTTCCGTGAAGACGGATGTGTCCAAGTCAAGACGCCTAGGGAGACGATATCGTTGGCTATTGCCGCTAACGTGTTCCGAGTGGGGATATCCACCCCAATCACTAAACGCAGTGTCGTTGTTTTAAGGCCTTCTTCTCCTTGACGAAACTGGCATGGTAGGTCTAGAAAACCCTCCTCGCCTATCGTTTCTTTGAGCTTCGTGGTTGTCTTTTTGGAGGCTTCGGTACGCTCATAGAATTCGTCAAAAAAGTCCGTATAAACCAACTCCGATTCCTTTTGGTCTTGAGTGGTCAAGAACGTCTTAAGAATCGTTTCTAGTTCGGCCAGAATAGCCTCTCCGTCATAGGCGAGTGAGCTTCTCAGCTCATACGTCAGGTTGTTCATCTTTGTGTCGTACAGATCGGCCCTGTCTTTAATCGGCAGTAGGTTGTTAGAGCCGTTGGTGGCGATATCGTGATACGTCGAAGGTTTTAGAACTTCGTGCATACGAATCAGCGCCATAGGAGAAACATGGATAGGCAAGTTGGCAGCCATGTACTGACGGGCTTCGAAATGCGCGTTGTAGAGGGTGTCAAGAACAGGAACACTTTCTTTCGCATAAAGAACAGCGTAAGATCCTCTCGGGGATGGTTTCCCGAATAGCGTATCGTCGCCGCCAACATTGGCCATGAAGTACTTGGCTCCAAAACCGTCGACCATCGGTTGGTTATCGGTCAGGTTGGTGTCGATGAAGACACGAGGCTGACACAAAAGACGATTGTAGTCAGTCTTCGGAACCCAGTAACCCTTGGGATCGGAAACCGTCCAGACGCCTATCGACGATGCGCTATGCTGCGTAGAACGAGTTTTAAGCTGGTGCTTACGCAGACGGAAGATGGACTGCGTGGCAAGCATATCCGCCTTGTCATTACCGAGGTCTTCCGAATGGCCTTTAACCCATGCCCAATGAAGGTCGATGCCGCGTTTGGCGATGTCTGATAAAAGACTGTCGATTCGAATCCAGACGTCTTTGTTAGAGACCTCCTCGCCGTCGTTTTTACGCCAGTTGTTCCTTTTCCAGTTCTCTAACCATTCGTTGACTCCCTTCAAGGCGTATTCGCTATCGAGAAGGAAGTAGACTTCTTTGAGGTCGGCAGACCATATGTACTGAAGTGCCTCGACCAATGCAGTCGTCTCTGCCATGTTGTTGGTGCAATTCGGCACAGACACCGTGAAGTCGACGTATTTAAGGACGTTGACGGGAACCGTGGCGTTGCTCTTCGGTTTATAGCCGTTCTTGGTGGCTACGTATCCTTTATGGCCATGGAAGGTTTTTGAAATGGCTTCGTCGTAAAGATAGCCGTGGATTCCGACTCCGCCCAAATGCCACCGGCTTCCGCCGTCCGTATAAAGCACCAACGACTTGTCTGTTGGCTGCTTAACTTCGTCGTTCATTATTGTCGATCCTTGGTCATGAATGCGTTTTCACACCATGTCCGCTAGGCCTGAAATTTATCACTGAGAATCCAGACATGCCTGGAGTACGTCTCTGTACTCGTTCTGCAAGCGAAGACGCAGTGCTGTTATGGTGGTGGTTTTCTGAGAGATGTTCGTCGTTAGTGAGTTCATGATGTATTTGTAGTCGTCGTCTTTATCCGGAGGAATGATCGGGATGGGTGGATCCTCAGGAAGGTTGTGTGGCTGGTAATATTCGTTGCAACGAATCAAAGTTGTTCCGTTAACGATGGCGTAGAGACCGCTCTTTGAGTTTTTAAGATCGGTCATAAAGTTTGGGCTAGACGTGCTGGCCGGAGAAGCGACGTTGTCTGGTTCGTTCTTTAGACTACCCATTTGTAGCCGGTGGCCATCGGCCCCATTGATGATGTAGATACTACAGCTCAAAAGCGACAAAGGCAGGGCCAAAAGCCCTGCCATCATCGCTGCTTTTTCAAATGTTTTATGCATCAAGGTTGCTCTCGTTGATGGTTCTCTTGACTTCTGATCTTGTCTAGGTTATAGATCAGAGACCGGTCATCGGAACCTTTATCGGTAGTAGTGTGTTTGAATGGTTTTGTGTGGTGGCGTTTCGGCAAACGAACAACGCGCGGTGTACAGTTAGGAACCGCTTTCTTAAGTCGTTCGTTGTCTGTTTCTAGGACTTTGATTCTAGACATCAAAATATCCGAGGATGCCTTATATTGCTCGGACATATGAGCTATGATGCCCTGGTCTTTGCCGACAATGCGCATAGTTTGTCCAGAGTGCCTAGACGTAACTGTTAACATGACAAACACAACAACCAGAGCCAATCCCAAAAGCCAGGTCTCTGGCCGTTGTTTGATGGAGTTAAGAAGGGTGTCCTTGTCGAGAAACGCTTCTCTTAAATAAGGACCAATGCCTCGTACCACCATCAAAATAAGTCGTAGAATTTTTATTCCCAAAAGAAACCATTCCATCACGCTTCCCCCTTGTCTTTAATTTAAGCGTCCTCCAATCTTATGAATTCTGTTTCGAGCCCCCAATTCACAGCATTGGGGTGCTTATGAGCCCACGCCTTAAGGGAGCTTATCAGCCATGGCGACTGCGTCCACCTATCTGCTTAAGGGTTTTTTAGTCGACGAAGCACTCGTTAGTACCGTGACCGGAAGCGTCAGTCAGTTCGGTCAACTCTCTGACTTTGCCAGAACCTTTTCTACCACCAAATCGACATTCACGAACGAAGCCACCGATGTCAATATCCGATACGAAAGCTTCTATTCTGTCGGCAGCACAGGTGCCAATACACCAGTTCCGGCCGATGCCGCAGCGCACGTTCTAGCAGTCGGCGCTTGGGTCTACGGACGCGTAGCCGCTTCAACCATCGTCAACGAAGCAGCTCCATTCACTAACTTCATCACGCAGTTCATTGCTCAGTTCTCTGTGGGCAATCTTTCAATCACCAATGTCTCCGTCGATGCTTTGGTTGCCAGCACCCAAAACGCTGGACAATACTGCCCAGATTACATCCAGTGGACAGTGACCGATTCCGCGAACAGTAATGCTGTCTATACATTCAAGGTATGGTTCATCGATGCGTCTTTCAGGAACCAATACGACCAATTCCAGATCGTCGTTGTTCCTCCGTTTACGCCAGTCGATGGCTTTAACGATACCCAAGCCAACGTTAACCTGAAGCTAGCCGCACAGACGGTTGCCGGAAGCGTTGCGGCCATTAACGCCGCAGTAGCGAATAACCCTCCGACGGCTATTACGACGCAAGTCTATAATTGGTTTGAACCAAGCACCAGCGGTGGTAACGGAAATATATCGTCTTCGACGACGTGGTCTTTTGTTGTCTACGGACCTTTGGGTTTACATACGACTAACCTGGCGAACGCCGTTGTGGCCTACCTCGAGAACACGGCTAATACGGCTCTCTCGGCGTCTCAGTGGCAAGCGATGTTCCCGTCCGTTTTCCAAGCGATTAACTATTTCATCGTTCCTTTATGGAACCGTGTCGTCGAAGTGGGTCCAACGCCTTTGTTTTCGCCAGTGACAAACTACGGAAACGCCATGGCAGATGTTCAGTCTGCATTGCCTTCGTCGATCTTCTCTTCCACGGCAGCTCCGCAATCGTTCTTTAACCAATACCTTTACGGAACGACGGCGGTTTGGCAGGATCTTTTCTTCTGGATCATTGGTGCACCCACCAACAGCAATTCGGACTACGACTTCCATGTCAAGTTTCCGGACTACCTCAATGTTGGGCTGACAGATCCGAACGCTGCTAAGATGAGCGCGACAACGACAGGTTTTGTTCAGTTCCTAGAAACCCTTCTCTCGACGGCATTGACACTGACGTTAGCCACGCCTCAATCTTCTCTGCCATCGGGCATCCAAACCACAACGATCAATGGTTTAGTTTATGCCGAAGGAACCTACAACGGCATCAGCTACCTAGCGATCACCAAAGGATCGTACACGGGTACCTGAGCTTAAAGAGGGTTTAATTCCATGCCTCAACTGACACCTCCCATGAATGCACGCGGCACGTATCAGCTCTTACAGCCATGGATTGCGCCTGCTCAGGTCATCTATACATGTAAGGCTATTCGTTCGTTTGCTGACATCTATGACGACGGCGTCGATGTCTACAATACTTATTACGCTCCGCTGGGCCTCACGCAGGCCCAGTTTCAGCTCGACGTAGTGGCCAACGCCAACATCATTACGTTGATCGCGGATTCATCGGATCCCAATACCCTATTCGGTGGCTCGTACATCATCTACGTGCCAGACACCTATATTCAGGCATATCCGTCTACAAGTAACGTACCGTATTCGAGAATGGCGATGTGTGTCGATTTAGGAGCCTTGCCCGATTACCTCGATCTAACGGCGTTGCAATCTCAGGTCACTAACGTCGTTTCGGACACCATTGGTGTGGTTGCCCCTAACCTCAATGTTTATGTATACAAAGCCCCCTCCACCGGAACAGTGACGGGTACGCAGAACAACGTACTAGAAGCCGCTAGATTAGCTGCCATCAGTAACCGTACGACTGACTATGCTTTGAATAAGCAGTTAACGACGCAGGTCGCTAATCTCCAGCAACAGATCACGACACTCACCAATCTGCTGAGCTCGAACGGACTATGGCCTCCGCAGCCATACTCGTCTTTGACTATCCTGCAAGACAACCTTTTCAAGGCTTTTAACACCGGAAGTAAGACGCCATCGATAACGGTGGGCACCCCATCGACAGGTGGCATCGTAGCTCCCTATGACACGGGAGTGACATTGACTGGCAATAGCGGTGCTACCATGTTAGCAGGTACAGCCACGCTCAGTTATAAGGCCGCAGACATTATAAGCCTACAGGCCTATATATTAGCTGCTACCAACGTTAACATGCAGCCAGCGGTGTTTAGTCTAGGGGCTCCGGCAGTTTTGTCGAGTAACCCTAACTTCAATACGACGGTAACCATGACAGGGAACGGTCCGTTGTCTGGTACACTGACCTTAAACTACAACCGACTAGACCTTACGGTCTTCTTGGGTACGATTACGGTCTCTAGTACAGCAGCGGCCCTAGCAGCAATGCCTGCGGGTGCTACCGTAGCAGGAGCGATGCAACTGCTCAATAGCCTCAAGAACCTTGTATTGACGACAGCAGACTATACCGTCACCAATCCCAGCACTGGCGTCTATACGTTTACGCCCGTGGCCACCAGCGTAGGGTGGATGGGAACGGCGCTGACGTTGCTGGCACAATGAGACATAGAGAGTATCCTTCGGGATACTCTTTTGTGCCAAAAAAAAAAGGCCTCCTAAGAGGCTCTGCTTTTTCACTCCTTCTTCTCCCCGAAGATTCCCATCAGGAGTTTATCTCCGGCCGACGGCCCAGCCGCCTGACGCAGCGCCTCGATGCGCTTCTTGTTGGCTCTTTTCCAGTTAGCCAACAGCTCGTCGCAGCGCTGCCAATCGGCCCTACGACACTCCCTTAGGAGCTTTGCCTGGAGCTTTGTCTCCAGCGACGCGTAGCCGCTCGGCGACAACTCGATGATTACTTCATCGTCGCCGATCATCCCAACAACGATTCTTTCAATGGCGTTCGTCATTTGCAATCTCCTGGCCCAACAGGGCATGTGAATTTAGATCAAAGTTTTTTGCTTCTGATTAACTAGACTTTCAGTCATCCTGAATGATATTCATCCACCCTTCGAAGTCAGTGAGATTGTCCGCAAAGACCGATACGTTGTTATTGGTCAGCCAATGCGCCAGCTCCTCTTTTGTTTCAAAAGTAGGACTGATAGGAGTCCCTTCAGTGGTTGTTTCGTACATCATGAAATGTGTCCGTTGTTCTTCAGGCCACTCCGGCATAAAGTCTTTTGCTTTTGGCCGTTCGTCATCATACCACGAATAGGGATGTCCCTTTTGGTCGTCTGATAATTCGACGAGTTTTCCTGTCCCGTCGTCACAGAACCCATTGTTCCAATCTTGCTCATCCTTGTCCCATTGAGCAGCGACTACCGAATACGGTCCTCCAAACAATGGAATATAGAGACCTTTTGCATCTTTTGGATGCTGCCAGTTTCCTGGCACTTTTCGAACATTACGACCCATTTTAAATCTCCAGTTTAGTCTTCAAGACACTAATGTAATGTGCACCTGAAATTAACTACAATCGTAGTCTAAGGGCAAAAAAAAAAGAAAGCCCCACGAAGGGGGCTCTAGGGATCTACATGGCCATATAGGCCACGGAGATTGACGAGAACAACGCAGCCGCGTACGCGGCTGCATGGATCGCAATTTCCATTTTCCTTACTCCTACAACATGAAAAGGTATGCTGAGGTGGCCAACGATAAGACGGCCGTCAAAGCACAGAGGGTACCACACCCTTCCGGGTCCTGCGTAATCGCAGCACCGTAGAAGTTTGTGGCTGATATGACCAAACAGATAGCTGCGAAGGTCATGAACATCTGATGGGTAGTCATAGTGTTTCTCCCATTGAAACATTCGAGTCTAGACACTATTGTCTCTACTCATGGGAGTACTATGTATCTGAAAAAATCTGTAATCGAGCTTTTTTAGTTCCAAAGATTGAATCGTATGAACTGAATTTAAGATAGAGGCTATACGCCATGTCCAGGAACCTTGAGCGCGTTTTGAAAAAGATGGCTCCTGTAGCCATCAAGCTTCCGAAGTCCTTGGGTTTAGAAGACCTTTTGCCGAACGGCATTCGTCAAGTCGAACTCGAGTATACGTTCTACGGAAAGGTCAGAAACATCGAAGATCTCGATAAGTTTGCATCGAAGAAAGAAACCCATGAACAGTGGCTTGTGCCTGTCGAAACAGACGTACGCGGCAAAGCCCGTATACGCGAGATTAACGGCAACCAGTGGGTATTGACCACCAAGATCCGTAGAGAGGGAATAAGAGGCTCTGAAGAGGTTGAGTGCCTCATTTCGAAGGACATGTACGCCTCCTTGAGGGAAATGGGTACGGGAGGCTACAAGAAAGTTCGGTATTGCTTCCCCGTACCGGATTCTGACTTGGTCTGGGAAATAGACGCTTTCTTCACGCGTCAAGGGCAGCTCTCCGATTGGGTTAAGATCGATCTAGAAGTGCCCCATGCAGGAAAGGACATTCCTGACCTTCCAATCCCGTTTGATCGGGTGATTTCTCACCAGCCTCAGGACTATACAGGTGAAGAAAAACAGACAGTCGATTATCTATGGGGAGAGTTGTGGACGTCGCTAGACGCCGACCAATTAGCCCCTCAACCTCCTACCCCTCAATGAACGGAGTCGTACATGCAAAGCAGCGATGAAATTTACAGCGATCACAACAGCCTTGAAGTCTATGCGCGGCGGGATGACAACGCGCCCTATGTCAATGGACATTTGTATGACATCAAGGGCATTTCGGCCGTTCATGAAACCTTGCGTTTCCAGCAAGGCCCCGTGAAGGAGTTTGGGGTCAACGGTATAACCTCCGAAGCCGTGCTGGCTATCCTGATTGATCGCTTGCTCATTTTGGATGGGCAATTTCCATGCGACGAAAACAAGGTAGCTTTGCAGCACCTTTCGTTGGCCTTAACCGCCTTGGAAACCCGTACCAAGAAGCGCATCGTTCAGGGCGTGGAAGGGACCAGCGCCAATCACACCTGATCCAACATAGAGAGAGTCCTGAGGACTCTCTTTTATGCTCAAAAAAAAAGCCTCATGGGAGGCTTTCTTCTCGAGTCCTAATTGGACTCGAAGTTGGCCACAATGGGCCGGTGGCTGTCAGCAGCCGCTTGAAGCTTGGCGGCTTCGGCCCTTTGACTCAGGGCCTGCATTAGGCACGAATCCCTGTCCGCATCTTTCTTCATCAGCTTACACAGCTGGGTGTCCGACAATGGCCTTGACGACGCACAGCCGCTCATGGCGGCTACGGTGAAGATGCAGAAAGCCAACGATAGTAACGCGAAATAGATGGTGATTTTCATGGCAGTAACCTCAGTGAACCAACATAGACTGATCGTTCAGAGGAGCCACAAAGGCCCATCCGTCCGGATAGTTTATCTGGACAAGACCCCAGATAACCACCGCCGTGATGGCCAGGTTGGCCTCGTCGGCAATCCGACGACAGAGACTGACGTCGGAGGCCACGAAATTCGCAGCCTCCGTCATTGACGGATGGTTGTGGTTCTGTGTCAGCAGAACCGATTTGGCCAACTCATAATTCATGTTGATGTTCATGATCAAATACCTTGTTGTAGTTGCGATGAAGGAGAACCATTTCTCCTTCTAGTCATCAAAGTACTATGTATCTGAAACCATCTGGAATCCAAGAAAAAAGGACACGGAAGAGAGTCCTTTTGGACTCTCTATATGCTCAAAAATACTTAGCGCCTAATCTAGGTCTAGAGCTGTATATCAAATGCATGTTTGGAAAGGTATTTACTAGGAAGTCTAAGAACTCGGGTAAGACGTTCTCGTCTAAGAAAGCATCTAGATCGTCGATTAAAATAGCCTTAGGATGAGATAAGAAGAATGCTGTGTTCTTCTTTACATCATCTATAGAAGAAGGAAGAGGAGTATAATCTCCTAGCAAACTACAAATCTCGTTAACTATCTTGATAATTAATGATACCATATACTGCCATGCTTGTCCTTGTTCTTTTGGATCAAAATCAGAACCAAAAGAAGGCTTTATTTGTAGATGCTCAAGACAATGTACCTTATTCATGAATAGTACTTGGGCTACAGTAGGCTGTACGTGATTTTGAAATACTGTCTGCTGTCCTAGCATGAAACGCATGTGCTTCTCTACTGCCTCATTGTATATAGACAATGCCTTTGGCCAGAACGACAGAATATGTCCTACCCCATTTGCACAATACATTTCTGAAAAAGGTATTGTTTGAGATATAAGACTTGCTACTTCGTTTAGCAGTCTGGTCTTCCCTGTACCAGAATGAGATTGTATATTGCCTACTTTGTTTTGAATAGACCCTTGAAATAGGCTAGTCAAATCAAATACGATCGATCCTACTTTAAAGTCAGAACTATTGCCAATTATATCTGATGCTGACATTTCAACACTCCTTAACGACGAATGGGAAACGGCTTAATGATCTCATGGGCCGAAACGAAACGATCCGGTAAAAGGATCCAGGCACTGACGTTTCCTTCCCCGAACAAGGCCACCGAACGCGAAACGCTCTCTGCCCAACGGTCCATGAAATGCTCGTCCGGAGCCGCACTGATGACCATCCGAATCCCGGACTGAACAATCAGCCGAGCGCAATTGATGCAAGGGAAGTGGGTGGTGAACATGACGGAGTTATACAACCGAGCGCCTGAGCGTGCTGCATTGCAGATCGTGTTCTCTTCGGCATGGGAGATCCAGTTGTACTTCTCAGGCCGCATGTCGATGCGCCAATCGGTATCGGCCTCAGAACCGCGTACGGCGCCGTTGTACCCCGTGCTTAGAGGAGAATCGGTTGGCCCGATTATGACGGCCCCTACCTTGGTGGTAGCTTCTTTGCTGTGGTTCTGGGCGTGAAACTCCGCATCTTTCATGTAGCGAATAGCTTTCTTGATGCTCAGATTCTGTCTGGTTTCAGGGAATTGTAAGTTCATAATCATCGGATTGAACTCCTGTTAGCTCACAAACGTATTGATGTTCTCTTTGTTTTCCTTTTCGACCAGCACGATGTAATTCTTGCTGTATGCCAACTGAAGCAATCGCCGAAGGACCATCGTTGTGAATCCCTTAGCGTTGAGAATGAAGCTAGCCCTATCGTTGATGAGGATTTTCATCTCATCAAAAGCCTGCTGATGGGCTACGGAGACGTTGGCTGCTGGTGGCCGTCCAAAACGTGTCGGTACAGTGAGTGGGTTCTTAGACGGGTCAACGACGATCGGAAGAGTGCCGATGAGCCTTTCCAGCGAATAGTGAATCTTCTCTGGATTCCCATCGATGAGCCAAAGAATAGGCCGTTCGTCGTCGACAGCCTTTACAGGCGTCTCATCGAGGGCTTTCGAAATAGCTTGAATGGGACTGTCGGTGTTAACGACGATCTCTTCCACGGACGCTTCCTTGAGAACGATCTTGCGCTTGTTCTTGAGCGACAAGACAGGAAGTGGCGGTTGTTGGGTTGTCATGATTAGATTCCTCGATTTCAAACGCCACAAAAGGAGAGCCCAAAAGGCTCTCCCTGTGCGTAGTTATTTATTGGAGAGTTTCAGCCACAGTTTTGGACCGCGAGGCTTCGATGATGCCGAAGAAAGCGCCAGGATCGCTGACGGACACGTCTTTGAGGGTTTTGTAACCTTCGAAGGTTGTCTCGTAGCATTCCTTGTTATCGTGGAAAACAAGGAACGATGCTTTGCCGAAACGATCATTGTTAGCCATCGGGATGTAATCCCTGGATACAACGCTGGCAATCGCAGCGATGCCAACAACCTTCAGGATGGCTACCGCATCCGGAAACTCCTTGTTTTGTTTGGCAGATACCGAATCGACGACAGCAGTCCCGAAACCGCACTCGATGGTAGCCCCATCTCGAAGTGGGACGAGCCAGTACGAACAGCCAGTATCGCCATCGCTAAAATGGTACTGGACAACGTCGTCTGTTTCCTTGAGACACATGACATTGCCAAGCATCTCCACTGGCATGGCGAAACGCCGCATGCGCATGATGGCAAGCTTCGGGTTCCGCTTGAGAACCTTGAGAGTCTTGCCGTATTTCGTCGTCATCTTAATCACTTGCTTCATGTGGTTTTTTCCCTTCAGTTTTGAACAGGAGTGGGTGCTGTGCGGCTATTCTCCATCATACGCCTACACAGCGCCTCCTCGCGCTTTAGCGGCACCAAATATGGAGCCGAATTCTGACCGTTTTCGAAGACGGAAAACCCATTCTTTCCAGAACGTTTTACAGAATACATTGCAGCATCGGCATTGAGAACGAGTTCTTCCAAACACGGATTCTCTCCGCTGACCAAAACTGCCCCTATCGAAACCCCGACGTAGTCGTATTTTCTACCGCCCAAGAAGATAGGGTGCGTCACTGCATGGATGATCCTTCGGAGAATGACCCTCAGATTCTCAGGCGCACCGATGTCAACGAGTCCAATGAGAAACTCGTCTCCTCCTAACCTTGCAACGATGTCTCTAGAGCGATTGGCTCTGATGAGTCGCTTGGAAACCTCTATGAGAACAGCGTCTCCAATAGGATGTCCGTAGGTATCGTTGATGTGCTTGAACCTATCGAGGTCGAGCACTATTAACGCCGCCACCCTCAGAGGATACTCTTTGATGGTTTCGTGGAAAGCAGCCAGTCCTGATGTCCTGTTATAGAGACCTGTCAAGACGTCGTGTTCGGCTTTGAAGGCTAGCTCTTCTTTCTCTTTTTCGTAGACAACATGCGCTTTGGTAAGCAGGCAATTGATATCTTTTACGAACTGACCCAATTCGTTATCGCCGTGAAGCTCAGGGATAGGCAAAGAGGCCTTAGACCCTGGCTCTATCTCATGAAGGTGGCGAATAAGCCTTACCATGGGATAAATGACAATTCTGTTGGTTGCTATCCGGACAGAAAAAACTATCGATAGGAGGATGAGAATCCCAGCCCCTATCTGTAATCCTATCAGCGTATAGATCCGATGAAAGACGGTTCTATAACTGACGCCTACGCGAAGTGTTCCGATACGGCTACTGCCGGACAACGATTTAAGGGGAACATCAAAGCCATGGATGCATCTAGGGAAACCAGCCACCAGGTTCGTAGACGCATCGTTATTCCATACGCTAACTTTACAGACCAGCGCATTCCGAACAAGGAGATTCATGGATTCTTCCGCCAATCCTTTGTTATTGGTTGCCAAAGCATTCGACAGAGGTCCGACAATTGGCAAAACGTCATCATGAACCGAACGGATTGCATAGTCGTAGGACAGCCTATAAGTGAGGTAAGAGCTGGCCCATATGGCCAGCGATCCTAGGACAAAGCAAGCGAGCAAAACTGCTCGCTGCACTTGATGCTCTAAGCGAGATGTTTTTTTGAGAATACGCATTTGAGTCCCTTCAGTCAGAAGAGTTCGAGTTTGGCTCCCACAGCCCGACACCAGAGGCAGGAAAAGAACGCCGAATCTTCGATGGCGTTGCTAATGGCTCTGATCCGGCTGGTCAGAAAAACCTTCTCGGCCGTATGGCACCACGACGAAGATAGAAAGGCTATCGAGTCCTTTTGAAGACCGGAAAGTTCTTCGGTAAGGACACCGATGCGAGTTTCAAGAAGCATGGCGTATTTGTTAGCCGCTTGGTTATTTGTCGAGAAGGTTTTGCTTCGAGCAGCGATGCATTGCTCGAGCGTCGTGTAGATCTGTTCGGTGTCGTGAACGAGCCGAACAAATTTCTTTTTGCGGTACGATTCCAGCAGCCACATTGGGTTGCTCTTATAGAGGATTCGTTTCCACAAGCCGATCTTTGGTTGTACGATGGCATCTGCTAAAGTTTTCATGACATTCTCCTGAGGAAATGGGACTTTCGTCTGCCACTCCGGTAATGTATGTTTGACTTTTCTTGGACTACCACCGGAGAGTTTGGCTGTTGTCGGCGGATTCTTTCGAAACCTTCTTGTCCTTGGCGTAGAGCGCTTTCAGCTTATCCTTGGCATCGTTCAGGCGTTCTCTATCTTTTTCAGACAGATTCTTGCCAGCGCGATTGATGTAGAAATTGAGTCGCGCCATCGCTTGTTTTTCGGAATCGGAATTTTCCTTAAGCGTCTTTGCGATGGTGGCGGCAGGCTTGTCGAATAGACCCGCAGGCGGATGCCATTTGTCGTTGGCCGTCACGTCGCCGCTCCACTTCTTGTCGTCTTTGGCTTCTGTCGAGATGGTCTTGGAAAGAAGAATCTTCAGCACTGACATATCTATTCCCTCGTTTGGTTAGGACGTCGTCCATACGATTTGTCCTCATGACTCCATGAGGACATGTCTATTATAGACGTGTGGAATGTTCAGCATGTTGGTGGAATCCATGATGCAAACGTCTGCATTACTGAAGGCACCGTATGAAGGTTGGTAGTGCGAAATCATGAAAAGCTGACTGCACATATGGGCGTCGGTGTAGTCGTGGACATAGCGCGTGATATTGATGCGATGCTTCTCGTCGAGCGTAGGAGCTAGCTCGTCGAGGTACAGAGGGTAGTCGGTCATTCCCTTAAACGCTATGACACTCAGCTTAAAGGCGAAATTCACGATGTCTTCCTGCGCCCCAGAACCCAAAGCTACGTCAGGGACAGCGTACGAATCGGTACCTACTAACATAGGGAACTTGTAGTCCAACTCGCCGGATTCAAAACCACACGGCTTTACCAGAAGCGGGTAAGTCCATATTTTGTCGATGACGTTGTTCATCTGATCGACAAAGTGTTCTAGGAACCCCTTCAACTGATCTGCGATGAGACCATCGACTGGAGACAGGATATCCATGAGAACCTTGAAGGCTTTCTGCTCATCGAACTGTACAGTCAGTGTTGACTTCGTGGCGTCGATTTCTTTCCCAGCGATCAGTGCGTCCGTAAGGACAGCGTTGTTCTGAGCTAGATCGTTTTGATGTTCGTCGATCGTCTTCTTGATGAGGTGGTCTCTATAAGCATTCGCATATTCGTTAAAAATCACTCCCATGCGCTCTTGGGATTTCTCCCACTCGCTCATGAGGTTCTGGAAACGCTGCGCGGCCTGCTGGGCTTCTTTCATGGACTTTAGGTCTTGTGTCAGAGAAGCATGGGTCTGAATCGATTTCTCTAACTGGTTCTCCAAGTCCTCGAGCTTCCCATTCATTAAGAAAACAGAACCACCCTCGTCTTCGTGTTGCAAGACGTATTCCATGGCATCTTTTGATTCGTCTATTTCTCGATTGCATTTTTCAATATCCGCGTATATTTCGGATTCCTCAACCCAAAACTTAAACAAGGTTAAAACGCGACTAGGGGTCCTCACGAGGAGCTTCTCGTCAACGACCCGATCCCAGAGAGGCTTCAACATAGGGAACTGATCCATGAAGCACTTGAATGTCTTTAGAGACTGTTGGTAGTCGGTTATTCTGGCGACAACGTCAAGTGCTTCGGCGCGTTCTTTTTCTGTAGAATCGATGAGCACAGACACTCGTTCGAGTTCTTTCAGTACGAGGGCTTCTTGTTCAGCCTCGAATCCAGGGATCCACTTGAAGCCGCAATTGTGGCATTTGATGGGATCAGTTTGCCTACAGTTGTCGATATGGTTCTGAATTCGTTGTTGCTCTTTTCGGTAGGCTATAAGACGCCCATCGAGTCGTTCTAGGAGCATTTTGTTTTCGTTGAGTCTCTGTAACGAAAACCATCCATCAGTGTTGTTGGGGATAGCGCCTATCAACGTCTCGATGTTCTCAGCCACTGTTTTATTAGCGCCCACAACGACAGAGGCCTGTGGGATAATGAGGAAATGGCGAATCATGTTAAACAGAGCCGATTTCTTTTCCATGAGCTTCATGTAGTGCTGTTTGACACCGTCGAGTGTGGTGGCGTGCATATCGTTCAATGACGTCAGCAATTCTTTGACCGAATGAACCTCGTTGACTAGAAAGTCGACGTGTCCCTTCTCAATGGCTATGTCTTCATTGGCAGCGGCTATCGATGTCCCTATAGTCGGGTAGTGCGCCGGATACTTACCAAAATAGTAGGGCCTGCTTGCCAAGAGCTTGCTACTAAGGTCTTTCCAGACATTCGTCGCTTCTAGTACCTCTTCCCATTTTTTCCAGAAATTGGTTTCGAACGGCTGGGAGTTCTGCATCAGTAGTGTAAGTTCGCTTTGCAGAAGCTTAACGTAGGATTGAATTTCCTCGATGTCTTTGTCCTGAAGCTTCTTAGCCGTCAATGAGACGAGCTTTCCTTCGAGGTGTTTGATGATGCCCTGCGTGTCTCTATGCGCCGTTTTAACGCGCTTAAAGACCCCTAGGGCATAGTCCAGATCCCCTCCACTAAGGTCGGTGAGGAACTCTCTTCTCTGTTGTACAGACATTCGGGTGAATGTCGTGTTACCTAACATGAGGTCATGAAGGGCCGAATCATAGCCAAAGGTCTTCTTGACGAGTTCTTTCTGAACCGTGAAGGTTCCGCCTACGTTGAGTTCTTCAGAGTTGTCTTTCAGAAACGAATGTCGTTGTCCTTTAGTGAAGTCGGAAACGAGTGTGTATTCCGTACCCAGGTGGGACAATACTATGGTTTTGGAGCCGCCTACGTGGTAGTCCTGGTGTGAAGCTGGCAGAGGGGACAGCTCTCTTAAGACCGAGCTCTTGCCGGAACCATTGGTTCCGATGATAATCTGAACTCTGTCTATAGGCGTCATGACAAACTTATTGATGTTGTTGAGCGCCAGTCGTTTGTAACCGTTGAGTTCTAGTCGAATAATCTTCATTGGTTGAGTTCTCCTACACATAGAGAAACGCCATGGCGTCAATTCTCAAGTACAGGAATCGTTATGGATATTTCAAAATTCGTTCTTCGGTCGATAGGCTATGCTGCCCAAAACAGAACCCTTGGTTCGTCGGTTCTTGAGGTTTTTCCGGCTGAAATGCTTCCTTTTACTGATGGGGAGATTACGTCGTTTTTTAACAACCACACGCATACGGGCGTTGATGGGGCCGGTAAACCATATTCCAGTAAGATGCAAACGGCTAATTCCGTTAAGGCTCATTGGTTGGCCTTTGGAAGCAACCGAATGTCTCCTCCAGATATTCGTCGAGGAGAGCGCGTACTGATCTATCAGTATGCCGATGACGACAAATACTACTGGAAGGAAACAGGGCTTGACGATAACCTTAGGAGACTCGAAACGGTCGTCTATGCGTTTTCTGCTACCAAGGACGAAAGCACACGCGTTTTAACGCCCGACAACAGCTATATGCTTGTCGTGAGTACTCACCAGAAACAAATCACATTAACGACCTCTAAAGCGAACGGAGAGCCATTCGCCTATACGTTCCAGTTCGACCTCAATGCCGGCAACGTAGTTCTTCAGGACGATGCCGGTAACTTCATTCAAATGACTAGCAAGACCAACAACGTGACCATGAAGAATGGCAACGGTTCACTGTTGTCGATTCTAGGGAACGACATCTTTGGTCAATGCGCCAATAATTTTAATGTCACGTGCAAGACATACAACCTTAACTGCACAACGATGAATGTCGATGCTTCGTCGACCATCAACGTACAGACCAATAGCATGATCGAGCAGATGGCTACGTTGAATACGACTGCCAGCCAGAGCATCGATACGACCGCCCCGCAGTTCTTGCAGACTGGCAATCTAGGAGTGACTGGACTAGCGACCATTAGCGCCATTGCAGGCGGCATGGCACCAGGGTCAAGCGGTACAGCCCCGCTGACGATTGGCTCTGGATCGGCGCAGATCAACGTACCGACCGTCATTAACGCTAACGTAGCGACTAACGGCACCTTCACGAACAACGGCATCGGTATCGGCTCAATCCACCAACATACCAGCAGTTCGGCCGGAAGCCTTACCAGCACGCCTGTCAACTAAAGGCAAAAAAAAAAAAGAAGGGAGCAATCCCTTCTTTTTTCTATCCAGCCGCCAGCTGGAAAGCCAAAAGGCCTCCCATCAGCATGACGACTGAAAGAACCGAATCAACCGCTAGGTGGATGCCCGACTGGTCTTTCTCATAGTCGGTCACCCGCATGAAGCAGGAGAACCCGACTACGAAACAAAGGAGGCCCAGGGCCTCCAGGTACTTCGGGTTTGCGCCGATCAAAAGATCAGCTACGCTGGCAATAAGTCCGTTCATCTTGAGCTCCTTATAGATGGCCATGCATGGCCATCTGGCTAAACATGAAACCGAGGATTAGCATCAGCGCCGATAGGAACATGTCCCATGCGTCTCTTTCGAGACTGGCGGTACGGTCCAGAGAAAACGCCACGACCGTGAATTTGAACCCAGACACGATCAGCGTGATGATGGTCAGAACGACAAAGAAGTAATGCGTAGCCATGATGAATCTCCTGGCCCCTTTGGGGCATGGTTGATAAAGACACCATTGTCCTTATTCACCTTAGTACTATGTATCTGAAAAAATCTACAATCAAACTTTTATGGCATAAAAGAGACTCCTTTCGGGGAGTCTCTTTATGTCGTTTTTTGTTTAACAAGACCTTTCGGAAAGTTCTTGAAGACGTTTTTCGAAAACTGAACCGATTTGAGCAGAAACAGAAACATTCCCTTCTTCATCGGGACCACCGATCGGAACGCGTAACTGCTCAAGCTTCAGCGAATACAGAACCGATGTCGTGGTCTTTCGGCATTTATCTGTAAAGCCAATATCGCACATAGCGCATTCGCCGCAGGGCGTGCGGACGTAGCGCTCGACGATGCGATCGCTTTCCTTGAGTCTTTTGAGCGACAAAACAAAGGTTTTCGATTCTTCGACTTCGGCAGTATCCATACAAGTCTCCTGAAAGAAACGTCTTAAATGGCGTGCATCAGAACGTCAGCGACAAGCTCATAGAACAGCTGCCGAAGCAGTTTGATGTATTCTGTCCGCCCCATGATTCCCCATGCCGATTTTCCCAGACGCCTCGCAGTATCGCGAACGCAAGGCCTACTGACTCGATAGTCGCTACCGAGTCTTTCTTCTACCTTGCTCCAAACTTCATCGTGAATAAGGGCAACGGAGCGAATCCCAAACATGCTGGTCAACCTCGACCAGTGAGCAATTCCATTTCTCATTTCGAAAACTCCAGCATTCTCCATAGATGTATTGAGTATTTGAAAAGTTATCCAATCGATGATTAGTTGGTGGTAACTGTCTCGGTGCCTATTTCCAGAAGATGTCCTAAAGAACGTCTATATGGCTGGTCGTTCATAAGGTTAGGGAAGATCCAAGGATCGTTCTGCCAATCTGTGGTTTCGAACTGGTAATTGGGGATGAGTGCGCTTTCGATACCCAGTGCGTATCTTCCGTGGTCGCCAATGAACGAGTATTCTGGCAACCTTCCAGATGCTAATTTCAACGGAAGCGATGGCAGATAGGGCGTGATGAATCTACCCGGTAGGTCTGTCCGCTCGATGAGGTTAGGGGAAGTATAGATTGAAGGAGCATCGATAACAACAGCGAATGTTTGGCTCAGCGTGAGGTAGTTCGCCATGATGGTGTTGTTGGTGAGGTCGCTGAGCTTAATCGCTGCCTTATCGTAAGGATGGGCAGTGAGTCCTAAACTACTGAGGTCGATGTAATTCGCCGATTCGAACAACCTCTCCATGAGGTTAATGACACCCAGATTGACAACGATGAGGCCTGTCTGATAGTTGACGATTTGGAACGTGTCGTCGTTGGTGTGTAGATAACCGCCAATCGACATAGCTAAAGACTTACCCACGAGAGAGACGCCTAAATTGATATAGGCTGTCTGCCCTACGAGCATCAGGGGATCTGGCGTAGAAATCATCGAAGCAGAAATCGGAATCTGCTGAATGGCTCCAACGTTCTTGAAACTAATGACGCCAAAGTGGTTGTTTCCGGTAACGTCGTTCGTCCGTCCGCCACCGATCACTCGGATACCTGTTCCGGCAATCATTTGGCTGCTGTGCAGGTAACCATTGATGGTAAACAGGCAGTAGCTATTGACGGCGTTGTAATCCGTTCCATTGCGCGTCATGAGGACGTCGGTTAAAGCCCCTAATGGCTCTGGCGTTCCGATGGAGATAGACGACGGCGGGATTCGGTTTGGTACGTACTGTGCAGTGTAGCCATTCGAATAGAGGATGGTCTGGGTACTGACAGTCGGCATGCCGTTCGACGTCTTCGGGAGAGAATAAGCTGTTGGTAGTCCGGTGAGCCATTGTTCGAGTGTAGAGTTAAGATTCATGGGTAGCCATGAGCTGAAAATAGAGCTCAGTGATGTAAAGTACGAAGCCCCATTGGGGATCTGAACACCCACATAGGCGTCGACGTAGTCGTCCATGAGACTCTGTAGAGTCGTTCTAGAAAGGTCAGTGGCCGTCCAGCGAGCATTGGCCGTCTTGGGGAGCGCCAAAGCGCCCGTGTAATAATACATACTCCTTCCTCCGACAGCTACGGGCTGGTTGTAAAAAACTCTGAAATGTTGTGACTGACTTTTTGCGAATTAGTCACAACATTTCAAGAAGCGGAGAATCGCCGTGTCCATGCAGACATCTCTCTACCCACAGGACATCACTGGAACCGCCAGTACCAACCTTGTTGGCTTGACCGTTCCAGAGCTACATTCGATGAGCCCTTCGTCGGGTCCGAACGCCAACTATGTCATTCCGGATGCGGCTCCATTCTTCGGGGCTTCGATGAAGGTCTATGCAGTTGTCGGTACGACTCAGACCCTCCTTACCGAGGGCGTCGACTATGCTCTGATCCTTCGTTATATCTCTGCAAGCTACGCCATTGGATTACCGATCTATGGCGGCGTTGCTATGTTGAATAGCCAGTTCTCTGGTCAGATTGCGTTGGTCTATCAAACCCTTGGCGGCAATTGGGGTGCTCCTTCCGTACAGACGGCTACGACGCTCATTAACGACCTCTACAATCCAATGACGGTGTCGTGGGATCAGATCAGCGGCATTCCGACGCTGTTCCCTCCTCAGCCACACCAGAACAGTCAGGCCGACTTTACTGGTTTTGCTCAGGTCATAACCGCCATTAACGGATTACAGCAAGCTATCATCACGGCTGCATCCGATCCCAACAACGTTCAGGGACAGCTAGCTGCCCATTTGAACTCGCCGACTGCACATGCTCCTTCGCAGGTGGGTTTAGGGAGCGTTGCTAACTATCCGATCGCCACCGACACCCAGGCCGTTCAGGGTGTGGTTACGAACGCCTACATGACGCCTTACCTGACGGCGCAAGCCATTGCTAATATGAACTCGTTGGCAGCTTCTAAGCTGACGAACTCATTGCAGATCTTGCTGTCTGGAGCAGTGACTGGTTCTGTGTCGTTCGTGGGTAGCGAAGGGAGCGTGTCGTTAGCGACTGCTGTCGGAAACATTGGCTGGGGTACGCTTACTGGCGTGCCTTCCGATCTTTTAGGGGGCCTGCTTAACACCAGCCGCATTCCGCCGTTGCCTGGCAGCATCCTGATCGCCAACAGCACCATTACTGCCGGCGTGAACGTCAATACGGCCCCAAACGGCAGCAATAACCCAGTCCCACTGAACCAGTTACAGAACTATAGCACTTCTTTAAGCGCGTTTAGCGTCGCGTTGGGGTCTCCATCCGACAACGTTATGCTTTATGAGGTACCAGCGTCTCCAGCCACAGCGACTCAAGGAGCCGTGGGTGGTTTTAGTTTTGGAGTCCGCGCAGGGAATAGCTCCAACTATCAATGGTTGGATTTCTTAGGGACCAATGCACTTAACCTCAATGGCACGGTCCAGTATCCGGCTGGTACGCTTTTGGTAAATGGCAGCGGTATCCCCATTGCTCCTGCTATGCAGCCAAACCAAGCAGTGCGGCTCGATCAGCTGCTAGACACAACGATTATTCCATCCTTTAGTCGAATCCTTATCGGCGCCAATTCCATACCACAAGGATTCTTCTCGAGCCTGTATAGTGTCTACGCTGGCGGTGGTTCGCAATATGGCATCGTTCTGAAGCCACTGTCGGACAACACCAACGCTATGGTGTTCATGAACGCTGCTGGCAATCAGATCGGATCGATTAGCCAGTCCGCATCTAACGTTACCTTCAATGGTAACTTCGTCGGTAATCTCGTTGGTAATGTTACTGGTAACATTAGCGGATCGGCTGCGTATGCGACAAACGCAGGGAGTGCTAATTCCGTCGCATGGACAGCACTGACCGGTGTGCCAGTCGGGGTCAGTAATTTCGCTGTTAATCTGAATCAGGCACTCACTACAACAGCTTCAGTCGCGTTCGCTAACGTAACGGTGTCCGGCACCATCAGCGGTAATCTCGTCGGTAACGTTACTGGTACGATTACGGGCAACGTTAATTCTCCGTCAGTGACAGCGACAGCGATCTCTGTTGGCAACAATACAATCGGTGGTCCTGCTATTGTCGTTAATGGAAACGGTACTGACGTTGGTATTGGTTTCAACAACACCGGGGCTTCTGGGAATAATTGGTTCCTTAGTAGTGCCATTGCTGGCAGTGGCATTTGCGGTTCGTTCGCTAGCCCTGCGCCTGGCAGTATAGCGTTCTGGAATGTTACTAGCGGTACGATCGGGTGGGTTTTAGAGCCAGATGGCCAGAATATGGTTTATAGCCCATTCGGTGCTATGTGCACAAATTCTACCGCCGGCGGAGGGTATCTATTCTTTCTTCCGAAGCCGGGAACAGCGAATGTCTTGAACCTAACGGGTGCTCTTGGTTCTCCTTTGGCGGCCATCAACCTCAATGCGACGAGCGTAACCACTGGTGGTTTGTTTAGCCAGCAAGCTTTCCCAGCGAACGTCATCGGAACGACGTACACCAATACGACGCCATACACGAAATACGTCACTGTTATATGCCAGACAACGGCCGACATTCAAGGCGCGTATTTAACGGCATTCGTCAACGGAAACGTCGTCGATAAAGCCATGGCTTATGCAAACGGGGCTGGCGTCAATGCGTTTGGTTCCATCGCAACTCTTCGGTTCTTCGTGCAGCCTGGCGATACGTACTCTATTACGCAATCGGGTTCTGGTTGGACAGTCGATGGCTGGATCGAGCAGTGGTAACTGACCTTTTAGATTTGGAGTTTTAAAATGGCGACATTGCCTCTAGACCTTACTGGTCAAGCTACTACCAACAAAATCTCCAATGAGGTCTGGACCGTTGGACCAGGCAGCATGGCGATTGTTCCTCAAGAAACCCCTTTCTTTACGAAAGGGCTTGTCGTGCAGAATGCAGCCGGCCAAATCCTTGCCCCTGTTCAGCAATACATGGCGCTTGATCTTAACCAGGCGGCTACGGCTCAATCAGGCCAAGACGTTTGCGGCGCTATCCTTATCACGGACCCCACCCAGGTAGGCCAGATTACGATTACCTACCAAGCCATTGGTGGACAGTATTCTGGATCGAACTCGACAATTGCTGCTGCGTTGGCTACATTGCCATTGGTGGCCGGACAAGTGCAGTGGGGACAGATTGTTAATCCCCCTGCAACGTACGCTCCCACTGACCACACGCAGGACGCTTCGACTATCTACGGATTAGACGAAGTAGTCTACGGCATCGAAGGGATTCGGCAGGCTGTGTTGTTAGGCGATCAGAACGCTGTTCAGATGGTTATTGCCTATGTCAACCAGCAGTTGGGTGTTGTGCCTATAACGCAGGCTCAGTACACTCAACTGAATCAGTCGATCTCGAACGTCCTTACCAATCACCTTACAGCGATCTATCCTTCTGCTCTAGCACATACTCCTACGGCAGTAGGTTTAGGGAACGTTGCCAATTGGCTACCCGGTACGCAAGCTGACCATCAAGCAGGTACGAGTAGTCGCTATGCGACCTGTAGCGGCGTCCTAACACTTCTCCAGTCAATGGGAGTGACGGGTACTGGCTCTGGTTCTTCGACTGTTACGGCAGCGTCTATCGGCTTAGGAAACGTCGTTGACTGGGGAGTAGCAAGCAATGCTGAAACGGTGGCTGGTTCGCCCAACATGTACGCGTCCGCCGCTGGCGTGGCCTATGCTATTTCTCAGATCACTCCAGCAATGATTGGTCTCGGAAACGTTGCCAACATTCCGCCAGCCAATCTGCCAATCTCTAATCTGACTGCTGCTGCTTTGGCCACCAAAGTTAGTACCTCGTTTACAATGACAACGACAGGGCTGTTGTCGGGTGGCGGTAACTTCAATGGCACCGGACTCACTCTGAACGTTAACGCTTCGACGAATGCTCAGGCTACTGGCGGAACAGACACCACCACGGTGATGACGCCGGCAGCTACCAACGCTGCTATCCAAGCGCTTTCCCCTGTCATTACGGTTAATGGCATTAGCGGTGCAGGAAACAACGGTAACGTTGTTCTCACTGCGGCCGACCTAGGATTGGGAAACCTCAATACGACCTTAAGTAATCTGGTAACCAACACCACGACTGTCACTGGTGGCGGTCTCGTTACTGGCGGTGGGGCGCTATCGGCTAATCAGGTACTGAGCGTTACGCCTTCCAGTACTTCCTTGGCGACTAATGGTACCGATACCAGTACAGCCATGACGCCAGCATCTACCAACAGCGCTATCCAGGCTCTCTCGCCTGTTAAAAGCGTGAGTGGTCGTACGGGTGCCGTTGTTCTAACGGCCGCTGACGTAGGTTTAAGTGGTATTTTAACGACGGTTGCTGGACTCGTGCCGCAAACCACAACGGTAACTGGCAGCGGCATAGCGACCGGTGGTGGTGCTCTGTCGGCTAATCAGACAATCGTTGTACCTCCGGCCACTCAGACTCAGGCTGTGGCTGGTACCGACAACACGGTGGCCATGACGCCGTTATCGACTGCCCAAGCCATCGCGGCCTTAGCGCCCAACCAAGGCCGTTTGATCGACGTTCAGGTATACCCCAAGAACGGGGCTTATACATGGACTCGTCCGGCAGCCATGACTCCGAATGGGTTTGTCGTTATCGAAGGCGTTGGCGCTGGCGGAGCTGGAGCTAGTCTGCCGGTTTCGAACGGTACCACCACGACCAACAGTGTTCTGGTAGGCCTTGGAATCGGAGCAGGTGGCTGTGCGGGTGCTTACGGCAAGATCATCATGCCGTACATCGAAACATCGGCTACGATGGCGGTCACCGTAGGAGCAGGCGGCGTTGTTGATGCTAGCCCGACGTTCAATGGTCAGTCCGGAGCCCCGTCCTCTGTCGTTAGCGGATCGGCCACTCTTACGTTCACTGGCGGTAGTGGGGGTCAAATTGCTCTGTACACGGCTGCTCAGGCGAGTCAAGCGCAGCAGGGTGTCTTACCAGCTACTCACGGAAACAATGGGGTATCGTTGGTAGGCTTCAGTGTCTCGTATGCGATCGCTGGTTTCCTTAGTAACGCCACCGATTCTGGTAAGGGCTTAACCGTGCCTTTGGTGTCTCAAGTCCAGAGTAACGGACTGACCACTGTGGGTCAGTTTATCCCCATGACCGGAGGAGCGATTATTGGAATGCCAAATGGCGAGGTTTCTCCATTCCCTGGCTTCCTGCGCTCACCAGCCGCAACAATGGTGCCTGTGGTAGGAACCACCGCTTCCTATGACATCGCCGTACTCGGTCAGAACGCCTACGGACCAGGCTCTGGAGGCAATGGAACGATCGCGTGGAATGATGCGGCCGTAACGACTGCTCAGCCTGGTTCAGATGGGTTTGTCGTTATTTATACCTACGCCTGATTTGGGCACAAAAGGGAGTCCCTAGGGACTCCCTCTATGCCGTGGTTTTATGGAGGCCCACTAGACATTCCTTTCCATGCCGCGAGGATGATGGCTGAACCGCTGCCTATCCAAAGCACCCAAGAACCAAAGTCCTTGCTCGTTAACCCGGCTTGTGGTAATACAACGTAAGCCGACAGAAAGAGAATAGCGACACTGAGACCGACGAATCCCCATTTGGGTTTAGGCGGTTTTATGGCGCTATTGTCAGTTTCTTCTACGTTGTCGTAGCGATGTTCCATAGGTGCAATGTGCTGAGATGGAACGTCGTTCAAACCGCTCATTAGACGTTGTTGTTGTTCGATGCTTCCAAAACACAAAGACAAGAGGTTCTTTTGTTGTTCGGGCGTCAGCGTATGGATCATGATCTCCATTTGAAAGCCCGTCATGTGATCTAAGTCCATAGCCCTTTCAGAAGGTAGGTACTTGTTCACTGCATTGCCAGCCAGACGACCGATTTCGCACGAAGAAATAACCATTGATCCGAGAAGCCGAGCAATTACCAACGCGTTCATTTGCTCCCCCTCTTTTAGGTTGGTGGTTTTTTGGAGGATTTCTTTGTCAACAGGGGTGGCCGAATGTAAGCGTAGCCAGCAGCAATCGAATCGACGGAGTGTTCGTCAAGAACCCTGATATCAATGTCCGTAACGATAGCGTTCTTGCTAACAAGGTCAGCAACTGCATCTGTCATGAGGCCTTTGTTACCAGACTTTCCAGAGACTCCAACGGCCGCTTTAATCGATGCCGGATCGATGATATGCAAAGGCATACAAGGATCGTAATCAATCAATGCAGACCGTATCGTTTTTAAACACTCTACGAGGGCCGCATAGGCCTGCGGAAAGCTACCCATGTAAGGAGACTCACTTACGGTCTTATCGGGCTTAAACGTCTCCAGAATGCGTTTAATTGCCTGTTCCAATGCATAGAGCTTGGTAACCTTCTCTCCATGTACCTCTAATAGTGTCGTGTAAGGCCTAGAAAGCGCAACGGCATTCAACGTACCTACCTCCACCAGTACAATCGGCTCGAGCGGATTGGCGTAGTCGACGTCCATGATAGCGTAGCCCAAATGGTTCGTGCCTGGGTCTATGCTAAGGACGCGGTGACGCGGCCTTAGAGTCGGGGTCGTCATGGAGAGAATCCTTTTGTCAGTAAGGCGCGTAAGACCCCGTCCTTCAGGGCGGGGATATAAGCGCTGTGTATTTAAATAGGGAGGGGAGGCTCAAGATTAAGCAGAGATACCATAGAGCGGTTCTTCGGCGCCCATATCCATATCGATCGTCAGACCGTTGCTCGTATAGGGGATAGGGTAGTAGGCACTGACGTACGTCGAAACTTGAACTCCACAAGCTTCGGCCATAACCGGAGCGTTGGCCGTCGTGGAGGACGTTACGCCATCGGGAGAGAACGTAGCGTTCTTGTCCAGGCCTTGGCAGATGGCCACTTCAGAAACGATCGATTGGTTGGGGTTGTTATACAGGATCGTCGAGACATTAATGAGCTCATTGATCTCTGCTTGACTCAACTGAACCTGGATAGAAGCCGAGGCCGACAAAAAGTCGCCAGTCGTGGCAATAGGAGCGCCAGGCACGCCAGGAACCAACGGCGTAAAGAGGTCGTTGGCAGTGGGAGAAAAGGCCGTCGTGGTCGTGAGGCCATTGGTAACCTGGTTGTACTCCATAGAAACCACAGGCGGAGGATTTCCGTTGGGAGTCAACAAACGCAAGAAGTAGGCAGCGTAAAGCTTACCGCCAATCATCAGCCACGTACGGTGACGATAGTTGATGCGCGACACGGGTGCTCCGCTAGCAGGAATGTCCCAATTCGGATTCGTGGTACTAAAGGCACGCAGGACGAACGGGATCTGACCGAATAAGCCTGACGAACGAGCAGCATGGGGCTTAGGGCCAGTCCAAGAAGGCTGCGTCGGATCGGCTCCTGCGAAATTCAAGTGACCCAAATTACCGATGGCCAAATACTGAGCCACCATCGCTTGAGTGTCGGCCATGTTGTTGCCGTAAGAAGCAAGGTTGAAAACGGCTGTAGCCGGATTGGACTGAAGCATGGGCTGAACATTGGTGGTTCCGTTCACGCCAAAGAAATTCATCTGACTAACAACGTTAGTCCCGAGAGCAGCTACCCATTCGTTGAGGGTAGAATACTGCGGAATCTGGTACACGCTCCCCAGATGACGAGCAGTTTGTAGAGTGCTCCCAAAGATCGTGCGAGTAATACTGCGCGTCATGATGCGTTTTCCTTTCTAGTTTAAAGACTGAGCTACGGAGAGCTACATTCATAGGATTCGGTCGTGGGTTTTAAATGCCCGCCAATGACTGGCGGGCATTCGTGGTGGTTGGCTTACTGAACGAGAGTAACGTTATAGAGCTGCATGTCTCCTGTACAGGTGTCGCTGGCGTTGGTCGACAGGCGAGTCAGTACAACAGTTAACATGTATCCGACAGCACCTAACGGGATACTAATCAATGCGGTTGTCGTAACATGATTGGCGAACGAGCCACTCGTTGTAGGAACGGCTATCGTTTCGGTCGCTACAGTAGCGGCTGGTGGAGTTCCTCCTGGCCATGAAACCTGATAACTCACTTGCAGATCGACGTTTCCGGACGTGGTCGTTGCGGCGAACTGAAGGGCTAGCGCCATGGTAGACCCAACACGCATAGCGCTGGTAATCGGTACTGTGAACTGAACCGATTCAACCGATGCTTTAGCGAGCGTAGCTACCCCGTTACTGATCGTGCCTGGCGTAGCGCCAGAAGGATAGATGTTGGGGACAATGATGGCTACCGGTTCAGGAGTAGCTCGGACAAACCTGTAGACGGCGGCTGTCGGGTCGTATTCAAATTCCAGGTACTGTGCCAAGACACTAGCGCTGTAGTAAGGCGTTGGCGGAACGTTGTATGCGTTTTGGAAGCCGCTACTAGGAACGGTTAGCGAGTAAAACGCGGACGAAGACGGCATGACCTTCAGCACCATCTTAGACGGGAAAACGCCAGCAACCAGCGGCGCTACGCCCAACGTACCGGAACCGTTGGTAAGGTCGACCTCATAGAAGTCAACGCCTTCCGAAACAGTTACGTTATACATGGGACCAGCCGAATTCCAAACAGCGGGAACAACGACTGGATCTGGATGTACGAGATGCTTAGAAACAAGCACGTATGGGGCAAAGTTGGTCGACGTTTGCAGCGAAGTTACTGTCACGGCCTTCTTGAATACGTAGTATCCGACGGTCCCGTTGTAGTAAACATCAGTGATGTTACCGTTCAGCGTTAAGACAGAAGCGTTAGTTCCAGTCGGAAGAGCTCCTGTAACGACTACCTTGATTTCGTCCAGGTAGTTTAAAACATCGGTGGTGTCATTAACGTTAGCTGCCGGCATGAAAAGAGCAACTGTTCCAGTAGCATTGCTTAACGTGATATTCGTTATCGGATCGAGTTTGGTGTCGATCGTGTACGACGGCGCGGTGCTAGTGAGCGTACCAGAAGTAGGACTACTATTGCGACCGTCAAACAACGGCACTGGATATAAACCATGAGCGAAGTATTTAAACGGCAGCTGTCCGCTGTTGAGTAGGAACAATTCAGGGTTGGAGGTGGGTGCCGTAATTCCAAATGGCGCCAAATACACGTCTTTGTCAGACGTGAAGCTGAGCGGAGTGGAGGCAACGATCGAAATGCCGTTCTTGTAGACTTGCACATTGGGCGCTACTGTCGGTGTTCCTCCGACGACGAATGTAAAAACATCGCCTTCGTTAAGACTAGCCAACGTTAGTCCGCTGATAGCCGTTACAGTGGACGTACTACCGCTGGTAGCCGCTGACGGATTCTGGTTAATGACAAAATTGCCGGCCACCAGATCCAGATATGCAAAGAGGGTATGTGCGCCTACCGGAGCAGCGTTGTAGTTACTGATGTTGACGTAGCTACGCTCGCCTCCTGTGTTATTAAGCGGAGAGAAAACACCGATGATGCATTCGGTCGTACCCGAAGGAGCCGGCGTCCTGTATCGGAACTCGAAGACTCCCCCGTTAAACAGACCTTTAGCGCCATTGAAGCCGCCGTTCACAGTTCCCGACGAATTGATGTAGCCGTTCGTCGGAATGGCCGGCAAAAGACTGCTATCCCATAGACCGCTGTTATGTTGATAAGACCAGAACAATCCATTGGGCCCAAAAGGATCTCCTGCCGATCCAAACTTAACGGAATTGGCCTTGACCAGATTCTCTACGGCCGAGACCGAATGCTGTACTGGGGTGGTACCAACCAGCGCCACTGTCGAGCCTATAGGCGTATAGCTATTGAGGCTGGAAGAAATCACGCTGGCCGGAATTTCGATCGGGGAGATATCAGACTGAAACACACCAGCCGTCAGCACCGATGGGTCTAGTCCCATCCCATCAAGCGTAGACGGGGTATTGGCAGCAGAAGCAATCGACGCAATATCCGACTGTTGATAGAACGACGTAACGTTTACTTCTGGTTGAGCTGTGGTTCCAATCACCTCAATGATGGCGTTAGTAGGAATGTTCATCTTAACGCCATTAGGCGCTAGCAACACACCGCCGCTGATGACCTGATAGCGGTCTCCCAATGCGTATCCGGAAGGCAAAGAAGGCGGAGTCTGGCCCATCAACTGAGTGACTCCAGCAGGGACGGTGAGTCCATAGGCCGAGTTCCCGCCAGTGACCGTTTCATACATCAGCGTCAGCGTCGACGTAACTGCCGATGCGTTTTCAAGCATTGCGAGAAGATTGATGGTGGTAGTAGCGCCCATCGGCGCGACAGCAGTAGGCGTAAAGGTTCCGTTCGGCGTAATGATTTCTAAACCACCAGTGGCCAGATTTAGAACAACCACAAATGCCATAGCGCTGGTGTAGTTAGCGTCGATGACAGTGGCGGTTCCGTTCATAGAAACCGACAGTCCCTTGGAACCAGGTGCGCCGCCATAGTAGACGGTCAGCATTGCCCCAGAGCCAGTGCCGTTAGGGTTGCCGATGCCAATACCGTACTCAATCACGGCGGCGCTCGTAGCGGCCGTTGCGTTGGGGTCGACAGCGATACTAACGCTACCGGTGGCGGCCAGAGGATACGTGGCAGCAATAGGTACCAGGTTAACAGCGGCCCCTGCAACAGTAAGCTTGTTTTCAAGGTAGTTGCTGGTCATGGCTGTAGGGGCTATCGACATTCCTTGGTAGCCGATTATAGGGGAGCCTAAGATGGCTGGAGTGGTAATCGGCGTAAGAGTTAAGGGTAGCGTAGAGTAGTTGGCGGCAGCGATTTGTTCGATTAAAAGCGTCATGGCATTTCCTTAAAAAAATGAAAAGACATTCATTGAAAAACAGGCGTGGGAAATACCCACGCCTGTGTGCCGAGGTTTTACTGAACGAGAGCGATGTCGATCAGCTCCAAGTTGCCAGTATTGGTATCGCTAGCATTCGTTGGCAAACGGCTCACTACGCAAGCTACCAGATAACCATAATGCAGCGCATTGGCTGGGATAACTGCCGTAGAAGTCGTATCTAGCATTAATTCGCCAGCCGTGGCGGGAGCAGCAATGGTTTCTGTAACGTTAGTATACGAAGGAGTTCCCAGTGCCTGGTTGGCGCTAAATACCTGATAGCCCAACTGAATAACGTAGTTATTCGAGGCCGTATCACCCGTATAGCTAAGTTTGAGCTTCAGCGGTCTTGTAATGTCGATGTTTTCGGTTACCATGAAGGTAAACGAAACAGATTCGCTAGTCGTCTTCGAGAAGACCATTGTCGGGATATCGCCAATTGTGGACGTAGTAGCCGGATTGGCACCATAGCCCTTAACCGTAGGAATGTAGTATTCGAACGGCTCGATGGTTGCGATCCTATAACAATACAGAAGGCCGCTAGCATCAACGGCATACTCGACTACGCTTGCTGCCGTAATGCCCAAGGCAGAGCCAGGCACGAGGTACGTAATCGCGCGCGCCTGCGCATCGGCGGTCGGAAGTTGAACACTCCCTGGTGCTGTAGGCACAACAACGACACGGAACGGGAAGTTGGCTCCATTAGGCATGCCGAGACTCAATCCGATGGCAGCACTCGTAGTGACCTCGTAGTCGTACTGACCCACGATGTTGCCAACATGCGCAGTGGTCGTAGCGCCAATAGTAGCCGACACGCCAACCATACCGATGTTGGTAGCGTAGTAGGTACCAGCGCTCGTCATCTCGAGGACGATCAGGTTGGTCGCCCCAGGCGCCACGTAGAAGCTAGGCTGTCCGGCAATGGCGCTGCCACTTAGCGACACGTTAACTGTCGTGGTTGTTGGATTGACAACCGTAATGCGCTTAACGCGTTCCCGACCGCCAGTTAACGTCAGCAAATAGTTACCAGTGCCAACAGTAACCGTAGCATCGGCAAACAGACTGAGGTTCAGCGTGACGCTAGCAACCGTCGGCGTCAGCGTAATACTTCTCGTAGCCGCAGCTAACAAACCTGTAGGCAGGCTGTTCTTCGTCATGTATTCGAAGTCGAGAAGCGTTAACGAAGAAACTGGACTTCCGCTGCCGTACTGGTAAATGTATCGTTCGGAGCCCGTATTGACGCTAAAACCCTCAACGCCAAGACTCGGCAGCGTGGCTGTTGCGGCAAACGCAAACGGAACCAACGATGCTGGGAGGGATTTCAAGCTAGCATCCACGGTAGCCGTACCGATAGAAACGCCGTTCTTATAAACGTTGACCGACCCTCCCCCTATCTCAAACCCAATAACGTCGTTGTTATTGAGCGGATACAATCCAGTGAGAGTAGTCTTGGCGAGTGTGGTACCCGTCGTAATGCTATTCGGATTGTCATTGATAACAAATTCGTTATTAGCGACGTCGATATAGCAGAAGAACTGTCCGTTGGGGATCAGCGCGGCATTGTATTGCGATACTGGAACAAGACTCACATCGACAGCTGCGCTTGCCTGAGCCTGCAGCGGAGCGAAGATACCGATGACCAACTCAGTCAGAGGAGGCTCAATGTACTGACTCGCAACGGCAGACCATGACGCGGCTGTGTTGTAGACATAGACGAACTCTACAACGTTCGTGTTGCTCCAGTTTTTGATGCTAATGCATGGCACTGTATTGGGATTCCAATAAGTACTTGCAGTATTGCCGTTGACGTAGTTTGGCGATACAGACCCAGCAACAAATGCCGGTAGCAGTTCGGTTGGGATCATCGAGTTCTGGACGTTGGTGCTACCTCCCATCACAAACAGTTTGCTGTTGTTGACAACGACAGAATCGCCGCTATAGACTTGTTTATAGACACTGCCGCCCAAGAAAGCGGTCGTAGTGGCCTGAGCCGTATAGATTCCATTGGACGACGACGTGGTCAGTAGATTGTTGTTGTTGAGCATTGTCGGAAGCATCAAGACAGCTGACGAGTTTGCGATGGTCTGAATGTCGGTATTCTGATAGAAGTACGTCACGATCAGACTCGGAGCTGCCACTGTACCGCCAACTTCAACAACCGCACCCGTCGGAACGACGATCGTGGCCCCGCTAGGCTGAACGAAAGGACCGCCTGCCGACACCAAGTAACGATGGCCAACGACGATAGGAGTGGGCAACGATGCCAACGCTAATCCCGGGATAGCCACAGCACCCGACGGAACAGTTAGCGTGCCAACAGCAGCACCGCTTACCGAGATTGAGGCGCTGTGTGTATTGGTGTCTAAGGACTCAATGAGAACATAAGCCGCCATCGTCGTATTAGCGGTTATACCAACCGTAACGGCGGGCGCAAACGTGCCGTTATTGGTAACAACCTCAATAGCACCATTGGCTTGATTGACTGTAACGATGAACGGTGTTCCAGCGACGTAGTTAGCGTCGATGGTCACTGCAGTTCCAGCAGTACCGGCCGTATATGGCGTGGCAGAAAGACCATTGGCGGAGTTTGAGCTAGCGATCTGCAAATAACTACTCGTAGCCTGAGTATTTTTCTTGAAGACCGATGCATCGCCGACTTGAACAACGAACTCTCCAATGGCGGTTGCGGACGTACCCAACGAGGCCGAATTAGGAGAGAACGTAGCAAACGAAACACCACTTGCGTTGATTACGCCCGACAACATAGCGCCAACGACAGAAATGACGGAAGCTCCTGTAGCGGACGTAGCCAGCGTACTTCCAGTTAACGTCGACGGAACACTCAATGTCGAGCTAGAGATGGTACCAGTCAGCGGAACAGTCGAGAACGACGTAGGGCCAACCACCTCAGCCAGACTCAATGTTCCGATAGGAAGCATCGGGTTACGGAAAGCCGGATCCGTAGCGGCGTTAGTAGCCCAACCTAAGGCAGCGTAAGCAGCAAACGAGCCAGTCAGCTGCGGGTTTCCAACCTGGGTTGCCGAAGGATCGCGCATCAGCACCAAACCAATATTACCATCAGCATCGAGTTGATTGGTAAGAGTACTGCCGTTGGTCGTAGTCTGAACAACGATTACCTTCATGCCGGTGTTAATCGGCAGCGGATCGTAAACCGTCGTAGCAGCAGCGCCTTGCGTCAATACAATAGACTTCTTCTGCACCAGCGTACCGGCAGCGAAGGCATTCAGCGGCGCAGTAGCCGCGCTATTGACCATGATGATGGTGTCGTTAGGAATGGAAACATCCGTCGTAGCGAGAACCACAGGCAGCGGCTTATCGTAGCTCTGCGTGCTCATGTACGTGTTGATGATGTTGCCGTGGATGTCCGTCACGAACCGCATGATCGTCGTAGCGTTTGCAGTGTCTTCGAAAACCGGCGTGCCATTCGGGAAATGAGCGCCCGTCAGAGTCAGTCCCGTCACGGGAGTAGCTCCCTGCGTCATGACTAACGTAAACTCGCCGATCGGCCACCCGCTGGCAGTAAACGCAGGCAGAGCCACGACAACGCCTGTCGTAACAGTAGCTTGAGACAAGTCGATGGGGTAGACATCATAAACCTGCGACAGCGCTACGTTAAACGTGTTGGTGCCGTTCCAAACAGCCACGGGAGCGTGTTGGTTGGCAATATCCAGACGGCGCATCTGTGGCGTAGAGGCGTTGTTAATCTCGTAGAGCGCATTGGCTCCAGGAGGAATAACAAGAACCGTACCGTGTCCCAATGGGTCGGTAACGCCCGAAAGCGTGATCGTCAAATCGCCGCTCGATGCAGAGTTCTGAACAGCAATGAAGGCCGTATTGACGACCAGTGGCTCGCTGCTGGTTGCCGCTAAAGTAACAGCATTGGCACCCGTCAGGGCATTCGTCACAGTCATGTAAGACGTACTAGCCGCGTCAATGTTGATGGTCTGACCGCTGCTAGCCAGTGCAAACGACAAAGGCGGCTGAACTTTAGCGGCATTTCCGCTCCCGCTAACAGCAGGGTACAGCGGAACAGGATAGACCTGACCGTAGGGCGGCAACGAATTGCTTGTTGAGTTCATGACCTCATCGATGCAGTAAGAGAACTGACGGCTGCCAGTATTCATACCGATCTGAATAGACGTCCCAAGATGACTCACGAACGGCGCATAGCCAGGAACCACCGGCCAGCTAGCCGACGATGTGTTAGGCGCCACCAGCATGATGCCGGCGTCCATGCTAATCAGAATGCCGTTGTAGTAGATATATGCCACTGGCGTCGATCCACTGGCATCGACAAGGAACGTGAAGACATCACCAGGGTTAATCGATGTCGCCGAGTTAGGCAGCGTGATCTGACCGATAACCGTCGAGCCTCCCAGCGTGGCATCGTACATACCCACCGTAAGGTTGGTAAGGTCGACATAAAGGAAGCAGGCACCCGGAGTGACAGGGTTGGCCGTCTTAATGACCGACGTCGGAATCGTCGTTACCTGTGTAGCTGACGTGGCTACCTGAGGCAGATAAATGCCAATGGCCGTTCCAATCGCTGCGGTGGCATTGAACGCCGCATTGATCTTTGTTCCGATCAGGAACTCAAACATCCCAAAGTTACCAAACGACGGATTGGTGTAGAGCGACGAACTACCGCCGTTGACCATGGCAGGAACCGAACCAATGGTCCAATCGACGTAGACGTCTTCAGCAGCCATCGTAGAGAACGGGTCGGCAATGGCAGGATAGGCTCCTCCCGCTTGCGACTGATCGTAGCTCGGATTGCTAAGCAGAACCGTAGGCACACCACCGCTCACTCGAACCAATGTGCCAGGAGCGTAGTAGCGGCTGAGCTGTTGATATGCCGTAGGCAGACCGGCAAGCATCGTTTGGTTCGTGCCATACGTAGCGCTCGTTGCGGCAGCTCCGTGGACAGGAAGAGCCACAGCCAGCGGGATCTCCACCGCAAAGATGCCATCTTGCGGGAACGGTTCGATGACGTTAGCATAACCGACGGTCTGGATGGACTGGTTAATGAGAGATGCAATGTGTGCATCCGACGAATAATCAGTGATAGCGCATCCCAGGCCATTGGCCGTAGGCAACTGAAGGACTTCAATGACAGACCCAGCGGCCACCTGAATGGTCTGCGGAGCTCCATTGACCGAAACCACCAAAGGACCAGGCTGACTCACCAAGAAACGGTTACCGATCTTGATGTCGTTGGGAAGGCTATTCGGAACAAGGATGTCCAAAGGAGCCACGCCAGCAGGCAGCGTAACGCCATAGGTGTTGACGCTATCGGTCGTCAGAGTAACACTCGATCCATTTGACGTATTAGCATTGGCAGTGATGTAAAGCGGCTGACCGCCTCCAAGACCATATTGAGCCAACGAAACACTGTAAACGGCATTCGTCATACCCGTAGCCACACCAGTCGCAGGAGTGCCATATGGGCCAACCTGAGACTCGAGAACACCGCTCAGAACGATATCCAGCACACCAGCGATGGGATCGAGAATGAATAGGACAGGCGTCGTACCGAAGACGTAGAGTCCTTGGCTATCGAGGTTGGTACCAGCGCCAAGACCGCCCAACATCGGTGTAGTCGTATTCAGCGGAGCAACCACAATACTCTGTCCCAAACCACCTTTGGGGCTAAACGTTAACCGCAGTCCGCATTCTCCGCTATTGGCGTTGATGGTTGCAGGATTGACGTTGGTAAACAGGAACGAAACGGAACCAGCCGTCGGGTTCTGTTCGGTACTACCAAGAAGCATGGTATCGAAGTAGGAACCGCCACCGGCAGACACTGCGTTGGCATAGCCCGTCTTCATCGAGAACCAGTAGGCCTGTTCGGTAGGCAGAGGGTTCTGACCAAAGACCAAGGTAGCGCTAGCTTGTCCATTCACCGGAAGCTCATTCAGGCCGGTCAGGACCGGCGTGACAACGACCCATGACGGCGTGGTAATGGTACCGCTGATGGGAGCGACCGATGCGCTGACGCCAGCCGTAGAACGCGTCAGCGTAATACCAGTCGTAGTCGACGACGTAGGCGCCGAAAGGGTCAGCGTACCAGCCGTACCCACCACCGCAGCACCGACCGTACCGGTAATAGCCGCCGATCCCGTAGGAGCCGTGAACGGACTGCTACTCGTTTCAACGATATCGATGGTAGCGGTATGGGTTGCTGTGTCGTTCGTGAAGAGCAGCGTTCCGATACCCATCGTAATAGCGGTTGCAGCACCCGATGGAGTCGTGAGCGGAACAGAAGCACCGCCATTGGCCGTCGTCGGAATGACGAAGGTTCCGTTGTTAGTGATAACCGTGACCACGCCTGTCGAAGGAGCCACTTCGACGAGGAAGGAAGTGCCTGGAACGTAGTTGGGATCGACGACGTATTGGATGTTGTTAGCCTGCGTCGTAGCACCAGCAGAAGCCGCCGTGAACGTCGTGGCCGTCAAGCCATTGGTGCCCATCGTCGTGTTGGTCGTGTTGGCCTGAATGACCATGAAGTTACTGGTCGTAAGGTTGGCCGCAGCAGCGAACAGACTCGTATCGCCGATAAGAACAAACTGCGTGCTCACCGTACCACTAGCAACCGACAGGCTGTTGGGTGTAGAAGCCGACGGATTGGTAGCAGTTCCCGCAGTCGCCGTACCCGTAATGTAAGTCGACTGGCTATTGATAGTCAGCGGAACAACGACCTGCGAGAGATTGAGGGGACGAACAGGGATGGCGGGATTGTCATGCGGCGCATAATCCCACGTACCGTTCAGGTCGCTCGCAAACTCAGGGAGATAACCCATGGACGAATATGTCGTGACGAGCGAAGCGCTCACCGACTTATTAACGTACGATTGAGTAGAGACCGTACTGTCTTCGCCAAGAATCGACAGAACATAGGTCGACGGCGATAAGACATAAACGGCGTTATCGCTAATGGAGGCATCGGGCTGGTATCCCAGATCAACGCCATTCAGAACAATGCCGACTGCACCAGTCTCGAGGTTCACGTACACCGTCAGGGTGTAGACCGAAGCAATAGAAGCGCCCGTGTCGTTCTTGATTGTCGTGCCATCCGGGAACTGAACAACGATGTTTCCGGTGCCAGTCGAATTGCCAGTCGACGCGATAGAAACAGAGAGCTTATTGGCTGCGTTGTTCTTGTCGCGGATCTGGAGGATAAACTTGTAGAGGTCTCCAGCAGTGCCAGTCGTGGTAGAATCGATCGTAGGCGTATGCGACAGCTGGAACGCGACAACACGATCGCGGTTAGCGGCGCCACCAACCGTAAAGTCTCCGTTGGCCGTAAGGTTAGCGCTGACAGCCGCGTATTGAGGAGCCGTAACGACACCCTTCCCGCCCAGCACCATGGTCACGGTCTGGGCATCGGTCGACACAGTCGAGAAGGCAGCCAGCCCGGCATAATTGGGATCGGTGGAGAAGTTGTACGAAAGGGGGAGGGGACACGGAATCGAAGACAGATTCGGTCCAACGTAATTAGCGATTCCTTGCGGCAGCACGCGTCCATAGCTGGCCAACGTGTTGCGGGTTTGACGAACAAGGATCTCGTCGGTGGCTTCTAACGAAACAGCAGATGCCAACGATTCGAAGGGGGTGACAGAAAGTGACATGAGTCGATTCCTTTTCTGGGTTAGAAGGACAATTGATGGTGCGTTAACGCGTGATGTCTAGCCAGTTCTCAAAGCCCAGGCCTAAAACACTGACCAAGGAATCTAGTCCTAAGAAAGTGCCGTCTGGGTCGTTATTGGCTGGTGAGATTGCCGAAGAGCCCACTAAATGTATGCTTAGTTGCCCTGACCAATTCATGGAATCGGCATGTGCTCTAAGCGTGTGTACTTCGGAGAACGCTGGGAGCGGATCGACATAGATAGCACTGAAATCCTCGTACATCATGTATCGTTGAATTAGCACTGTCTTGATGTTGGTTAAAACGTTGTACCTCACTTCCAAAGGAAGGTTGATATTGATTTCAATATCCATCCTTTTGTTAAGCATTGGAGTGATTGAACCCTCGTAGGGAAAAGATCCGTACTGGGGCGACACGATGGTTGAGAAAAGTCGATTGGGGTTTCCGGTCATTTGAGCTGGCGGGGAATAGACCACTCCGTCTCCATACGCCCCTAACGTATAGAGCTGTTCTAGCACGTCAACGAGAAGCTCGTTAAGAATGCTTGTAGGGTCTTTAGAGCGCGTGAACGTAAAGAAGGACATAAAGCTACTCCTCCCTGCCGTAACAGGGCTTTAAAGCCGTTAGAACGAGATATCCATCCATGTATTGGCGTCCAAGCCCAAGACGTTGCTAGTGGAGTCGAGTCCTAGGAATGTTCCAGTCGTGGGAATATTGGCAGCCGAAGGCGTAATGTCCAGCAACACCGTAGAGCTAGTCCCTAGAACAATGGTGGTTGAGTCTAGTCCAAGAAGAGTTCCGCTAACAAGGTTGGCTGCATTGTTAGAGAACGCCACTGAAAAAGAAGAACCAGGTAGGTAGAGCTCCGATGTGTTGCTTATGACGATCGTCACGGACAGATCGTTGACCAGATCTACTGGCCCATCGACAACCTCATCGATTCTAAGACCAAGGTTCATGAGCGCGTCTAGGCCAGGCAATATTTCTTGAATCGTCGTTCCAGAAAGAACGCTTGAATCTACTGAGAAATTGCTGCCAATGACCTGACCAGCGTCGTATCGGTTGTATTGGAAATTAACAGAACCCACAAAACCAGAGCTTGGTAAAGCCGACATTCCGATAGAGGCATTGAATCCGACAGTCCCTGACAGCGTCGAAGGACTGCCCAACACAGCTTGCTGAAAGTTGTATTGTCGGAGGTTGTAGGTATTGATAAGATTCAGGACGTTTTGTCGAGAAGACAAAGAAGGGTTGGGAGAGAAGGGCATGATTAAATCCCTATCAGGTTAGTCACCCCTACATCCGTAACAAACGAAATGCTAGGCGACGTGGCAGGAGGGATAATCGTAGCCGCAACTGATCCTTCGTAGGCTAGAGAATTGGGGTCTGCCTGTAGAGTCACGACACTACCAGTGATGTTGGTCTGAAGGATGTCTGTGGTCTGGAGACCTAACCCAAAGACGTTATTGAGGATGGGTATGAGATCCCATGTGGTTTGGGGACTCGTAGCCACGACATATAGCGGCTGAAGTGAGAACAGCGTGTTCAGGTTAATCCTGTCGTAGTAAATCGTCACAGAACCAGTGCGACCGCCGCCTGCTACGGCACTAACAACAACACTTGTGTCTCGGACACTGCCGGCAGGCATTGGTTGCGGATTACCAAAACTAACCGTAGACGACGTTTCCGTCGACCCATTGGCATTGTTAACAACTGCCAATAGAATTTCTAATGAGGATAGCGAATAGTTAATGGGCGTGCTCATGGGCAATCCTCTTTAAGGTTGAGTAACCTGAACGACAAAACTTCCAATCCATGCAACGCTGCTGTTCAGGGCCGTGAGTGTATATTGGGTGCCGTTCGAAGACGCAACGACGCTAAAGTCTGACCCCAGCAGATTCGTGTTGTACTTGGCATTGATGGCACCCAACAAAGTATCTTGAGAGATGGCGCTTGCCGAGATAGGAACCGGAGTCGTTCCAAAGAAAACCGATGCATCGTAGCGATTATACAGAAGTGTCACCTGACCGCTATAACCAAGTGCCGGTTGTCCAGTGATGGTTATGGAAGTATTGGCCTGACCGCCCGTCACGCTTTGCGGAGCGCTATTGATAAAATCCTGAGGAGCAATATTGATTCTCAGGTACCTCCCTATAAGCATAGCCAGCGCGATAGGAGCCGGATACTGGTACAGTCCCGTATCCGTATAGGTTCCGTTTTGGTTGTACCAGAATCCCCAAAGAAGCGATGAATTCAACGCTACCAAAGCCGGTAGGTTGTACGTCAGCTTGGGTGCCGGTATGCCAGAAAGGTAGGTAGTCGGGACGATAAACGGGAATGTCAAGGACGGCACAACGATTCCGTTGACAGTCGTATTGACAAAGATTTGCGAAAGCGGTATGGGCGCTCCTACAACGCTCATTAAAACAGAACCAGTCCAACGAAGAGAGCCTGGCATTGTCTTGAGATCGTAGGTTATGGTGTTGGCAGGAATATGTTCAATGACAAAGTCGCTTGGATCGATATAGAGGTTGTATTTGGCTTTCAGAACATTGATGATATCGTTCGTAGTGCCAGGAAGAGGAATGCTCCGGATCAGGTCAGATCCAGAGAAGAACTGACTAACATCCACCCGGTTATAAACCAAAACTAAGGTTCCGGAGTACTGCCCCCCTCCGAAGGGGGGCTGAAGCATCGTTGCCGTCACTGAGGTTTTAGTACCAGATAGCGGAGATGGCGCGCTGAAATCCACTGTACCATAATCGGCCATCGTTCCGAATGTTTCATTCAGAACATCGACCATGGCATCGGGTGGCGCTTTGCCTAAGAAACGCAGTGTGTCGACCATCTGACGTGTTCCTTTTCATGGATTTGTTTTAAGAAGGAGTCGATCCCACGCTGGTTGTCGTTCCAGTCAAGCCATTCATGGGAATCGTTGAAGGGTCGGTAATTCGAAGATTCAGACGAGCCGTCAGAGGCACTCGAATGGTGTCGTTGAAAACCTCTACCGGGACAGTATAGCTACTGAACTCGATAGACATTGCGTCCGACAGACCATCGCTTACAGTGTCGTCGCTGAAGTTAGCCAACCCTAAATCGAAACCGTCGGTCATTCCTCCTTCGAGATCGATGAGTCTTTCAGTAGGGAGGGGGACAGTTGCGTTATCGCCAAAAACAGCTAACCATTGACCTACCTGGACAACCGACGCGTCTTCAACGATGCCAGCCGTACTGTTATTGGTCTGGATGTACTGAACCGTATAGCTGCTCAGTTTCTGCATAACCTTTAACATGGCTGCTTGGATGTCTCCAATGGAATAGTTCCCTTGAAGATTGGCTCCTGTGGCCTGCTGGAGGATCTGGTAGGCAAAGTTATTGGCATCTGCTTGCGACATGTTAGCGAAGCTAACGCCAATGTTCTGGAGCCAGGTGCTGTAGAGCGTTTGAGTCGCGTAATTAGCGTTGTTGGGATCGTAAGGAGCTAGCGTTAACAGCTTGTCCTCGTAAGGGAGTCTCCCTATGAAACGAAGCTCCGCGCAGGCCTTATATCCGTTCGCAGTGGCCGCATAAGCCCTCGATGCCATCTCGGTAGTCTGGATGATCTCGCAATTAGCATAGAACTGATCGGGAGACGTAACAGGAAAGACCGTCGAGGCTAAACCAAGCGCTATCGTATCGATGGCTTTCTGAACCGGATCAATCGTATACCAATTGGTGATCTGATCCATGATGACAGGAGACGTCTGATTAGCAAACGCTACAGGAACCTTGTTGTCTGTTCCGTAGTACTGAATTGGCAAAACGCTCTGATCGACAACACTTGCAGCTTGTGTATATGTCGGCAGGACATAGCTAGGGCCATTGAACGATAGAACATCAGAAACCCTAAACTGCGGAATGTACTGAAACGTAAATGGAACTCCTGGCTGAACTCCGCCGTTTGCTGTCAGGTTATTGCCGTAAGCCCATGCGTAGATATAAAGAATAAACGCATTGATAGGAGACAGCAATATGGGAGCAGAAGTCCCTGGAGGCGTGACATAGACATCCGTTTCGTAGAGGCCTAAAGAAGCTAAGTAAGGCCAGTAATCGAAAAGAATATCCGTCAGAGGAAACGTCACTGCGTCGATGGTGTTCTCGTAGATCGATTCCAGAACCTTTGTCGTCATAGAAGACTGAACCGATGTTTGCATCAGTTCAGTGATCTCTGTTTCTGTATCAACGACATCGAGGTTTTGATCTCGACTGAAAGCAATTTCCTTATTGACGATATAATCGACCGTCTCGATTTGGGACGTGTTCAGTGTATTGAGAAAATTCAACGGAACAGAGACCATGTTCACGTTGGGAAGTAAGGACTGGTTATTTGCCATCGGCGTGAGGTCGTGTTCGATATCGTAGCCAGACAATGGGAGATTGCCCGCAGTCATGATGTTTGCTACGAGAGCCTCAAAGGTACTCTGCCGGCCAGCATTTCGCTGAACCCATTTAACATTCCTGTAAAGCCAGAGCATTTGTTGGGTGTTCATATACGGAACGTATTGTCCGAGCTGTCCAGACGACTCCAAGTACTGCTGAATATGGAAACTATGGGCTCGGATCGTATGGCAATTGCTCAGCCGAATGTTCATGATGACATTCGGCAACATGGCGTAAAGAATCCCTAATGCCGTAGGGACATAAAGGTCATCGGTCACGGAGTACTGCGTGTTGAACCAATCGTTGAAAAACATCGTCACCCACGTCTGAACCCGATCCATGAGGTCCGTTTCCTGAACCTCAACGAATTGCCCGCTATAGGCAACTATCGTTCCATCGGGGGCATTATAAAACGAATCCATCAGACCATTGGTGGTCGTCTGAAGTTGAGTTGCAGAAATGGCCGCTGTTGTACCGATTGATGTAGCAGTGTCAAGAATGCCTTGGATGAGCGTTTCTTGCAACGGGAAACGCTGTACGAGCGCTTTATAAAGATAACTACCGTATTCGTAGGCGCGTAGCGTAGCTGGGCGCACGACAAGGTTAGGGATGTCGAACGCAATGGGCTGTACGCTTCCGTCACCTACAACAGAAAGAACCGTCATGGCGGTGTCGACAGGACGCCCATTCGCGTCGGTATAATACAGCCCTGCCAGATTCTGATAGTACTTCCACGCTCTCCACGGTGTTTCGTAGTTAACGTCAGTACTCGTCGGACTTAAATTGACGGAATACCCTTGATATATGAGGGCCGAGTTGATTGCATCGTTAATCAAGCCGTGCTTGATCACGACCGTTTTTGCCAGATCAATGGCATTCTGTACGAAGAGCTTGTACGATGCGCTGGCGTTGCTTAGATCGGCCATATCGACCCCATTGTGTTTTAGATGAAAAACCGGACTAACGAACGTTCGGGATTTAAGGAGTGTTGCTCATGTCTAAGAAGAACTTCTTCCAGGAAACTTTAACGCCTCCTGGTACGCCTGCAATGCCAGGAAGAAAGCAAATCGGTATGATGAAGCTTTCGCCGCAAACCGAAGCAGTTCTCAATAAACTGGTGTCGTCGTCCGTTCCGGCCCGAAGCGGCATGAACGGAAAGAGAATGGCTCCTTCTCCTTCCCCGGAGCTAATTCACAAGATATCCGACGCCACCGCCAACAACGTAAACGACTCAGAATCGATCATGCAGGTCCTTCCGGATCTCAAGATGGTGAAGAATATTCTGATCTCATCGATCATTTCTCCCAACGATATGGTTAACTCAAAACTGACCGTAAGTGTGCCGGATTCTGAGATCGACTCGAAACTCACGGCAGCCTTCGTTGAGATCGTCGACGAGTTTATTACGAAGGAATATAGGCTTGCCGATAAGCTTCAGAACATCCTCGAAAACGTCCTTTTCACGAAGGGCTGTCACCCGATGATTGTTTTGCCAGAATCGTCTATCGACGACCTCATTAACTCGCCAGAACGCGTCAGTATGGAGAGTATTCGGTCGAGCGGCTTGCAGTTAAGCGCCGAAGGGGAACTCCCGTTTAAGGGATTCTTAGGACCCAACGATGTTGAGCTTCAACAAATGAGGGGCTCATTGACAGGCGCCTACATTAGTGAAGAATCTAGTAAGATCTATGGCCTTTTAGGCATGGAATCGAAGACGGTGATCGATGTCCATAAATCGCGATCTGGAACCGTCGTTAAGATTGACGGAAAGCCAGCGTATTCGGTCACGGATAACCCAGACATTCTGAAGGTGCCGTTGTTGAAGAAACGTTTTGTCAACGACCAAGCTTCGGCTTTGTTAGGAGAAAAAGCCAAGCGCACCTCCATTTCTGATAGAGAAGTTGAGGGGATGTTCTACCCCAATAGGCACTACAAGATCGAAATGGCCATGGCGGTTAAGACACAGGACCAATTGAAGAAACCGACGGTTGGCCATCCTATCGTCATGACGCCGCCTGCGGAGTCCGTTATTCCTGTCCATGTGCCAGGAGATCCCTCGCATCACGTAGGCTACTTCTTGCTGCTGGACGAATCCGGGCATCCCATCAACAAAGCAGAAAACGAGAACTACTACAACGACCTGTCCGTTAATACATCGGGACAGAACCGCAACATGACTTCTCAGCTCATTTCCAATGTGCGCCAGGCTACCTTAGGCATCTCTCAGAACGTTGAGGGAGACATTCGAGAAAACGATAATCTTTTCACGCAGATGATCGAAGACGACCTCATGCAGCGCCTGAAGAACGGTCTGTATGGGAATGGTGTTAAGATTTCCAATGTACAGAACATTACCCGCGTCATGATGGCGCGAGCTTTATCGAAGCAGCTGACGCGTGTTCTTTACATTCCATCGTCGCTCATGACCTACATCGCCTTCGATTATAACCATCTAGGCATCGGTAAATCGTTGTTAGAGGACACGAAGATTCTCTGTGGTCTACGCTCCATGCTTCTGTTTGCCAACACCATGGCCGAGATCAAGAACTCGGTTGGCCATGAGGTACTGAAGATCGAGCTAGACCCAGACGATCCAGAACCGGCTCGAACCGTAGAATTCTTGCTACACGAGTATTCGAAGAATCGTCAGACCACCTTCCCTCTTGGCGCCTCGAATCCCTACGATCTCGTTAACTTCATGCAGAACGCTGGCGTTCAGGTAGCTGTTAGCGGAAACGAAGCTTACCCGGCTACCAACTTCGACGTTGAGGATAAGCAAACCCAGCGTCCTGAAGTCAATACCAACCTGATGGACGATTTGCGTAAGCGCCACTATAACTCTTTCGGTGTGCCGCCCGAGCTCGTCGATGCGGCCTCTGGTACCGAATTCGCTACGACGGCAGTCAGAAACAACATCATCTTTACTAAAACCACCAAAACCTACCAAAACAAACTGACTCCGCCGCTGACAGATCATGTCCAGAAATACATCACCAACGATCAGTATCTCATGGATAGCATTCGTCAGAAATACGACGATATCATTGGGAAGCCAAATGGTCTTGAGGACATCCAAAAGAAAGAAACCATTATTGGTCTCCTCATTGATGGATTGGTCTTAGAGCTACCGTCGCCCGATACTGTCGAGCTTACGACCCAGCTCGATGCCTTCCAGGAATACAATACAGCACTCGACGAAACTCTCAAGGCATATCTGAGCGAAGAAGCTTATGGAGAAACTCTGTTCGGAGAACTCGCTAAGAGCATCCCGGCAGTCACGGCGACCCTTAAGTCCTTCTACCAGCGGAAATGGCTACGCGAACAAAACGTCATGCCAGAACTTGAGGAAATCGTAACGTTCTCGGAAACCGAAGGTCCAGGCATTAACCTGCTGAAGGAACAGCTGGCACACCTCGACGGTCTTAACAAGACGCTAATTCCGTTCATGCTTCATATCCTTAAAGTCAAAAAGAAATACGACGCAGAACTCCAGGCAGCTGGAGGAATCGACGGTTCTGGCGGCGGTGGGGATTTCGGATCTGACAGCGGATCGAGCGATACCGGCGGAGGGGACGATGACTTCGACATGGGCGACGACGGCAATGGAGGAGGCGATGACGGTATGAGCGAGGATGGTACCGGATCTAGCGATGATACCGGATCGACAGATGATGTGAGTGGAGACGCTACTTCAGACGAAACAGGAGCTTCATCAGACGAAGAAGGTACCACAAATGACGACGAAGAAACCGAACCCGAAGACGACACCGAAGGAACGGGCTCTGAAAAAGATGAGAAGTCTGGCGAATAAAATCCTTCAGATCATTGACATTCCTTCTGGCAATGTCAGCGAAACCAAGGAAGAAACAAAGGACTCCTGATCGATTAAAGGCAAAAAAAAAAAGAGACTCCTTAACGGGAGTCTCTTTCTAGACCTGAGGAAGGATTAATCCTTCTTCAGGTCTAAATTGTAGAACACTTCGCCCGGTGTTTCTGTCTTGACGCCATCCACTGGCGTCAAAATGCCGATTTTAGTAACTACCACACCACTGTTGGTGGTGTAATCATAATCATATTCGTCCACCAACACTGTGCCCAACTGGGTCTTGAATGACTTGACCATGATAAAACTCCTCGCCCCTTTGGGGCATAGTGGTTGAATGAGAAGCAGGATTGCTTCTCCTATTCACTAAGGTACTATGTATCTGAAATAATCTGGAATCGAATTTTTATGGCACAAAAGAGACTCCATTTAAGGAGTCTCTTTTGTGCTGTGTCGTCACTCTTCTTCGAAGTCTTCCGTATCGTCGATTTCTTCATCGTCGAGAAGGTCGGCGCTAGTGATGTTGTTGATGATCGAGTTAACGACCTCGCTATCGACAACACCGCTGACGAGTGTCGCTGCAAAGCGTTGCTGGTCGACCACGATAACGGTAGTGTTCGAGCCCTCATCCGAATTGTCTTCAAGAACGTCTTCGTCGGTGATAGGGCCCATCAGAACCATACTGCACGGAAGGTTGCTATGACAGCTGGTAGGTTCGAGAGGCATTTGGTCAAACGATACAACGACCTGAGCTTCCGGAACATCGAAAGGTCCACTGACCTGAATGACGTCTGGTCGATGTGCCAACATTCCGGTGAGCATATCCCATTCCGGCTTCTTGAGGTCACGAAAATACGAAGACAGTTCAGGGTCTGTGTCGGAGATACTCGGTCGTTCCACCGAATAGCAGACGCGCGTTACCTCACCGATCTCCGGGAGGACTGCCATCAGAACCCAACATGAAAGTTCAGTTGGGTCGTTGATGAGTTTCATCGGTTTCTCCTAAGGATAGACAGTATAGGGAATGGTTTCGACCTGGACGGCTACAACAATCTGGGCATTGGAGCCATTGGCGTCGATTTGAGAGTAGTATTGGGTAGGCGACAAAGCGTCCCTTCCAATAACGCCAGGTGTATCGATGACGCAGTCGGTTCCGAAGGCGCTTTGAATGGCGGTCACGATGACCTCGCGTAGCGTATCGGCACGGTAGTTGGCTGGAACCAGAATATTGACGCCCACGACGGGCAGACTTGTAGACGGCATCTGTGGGCTTCCTTTTTTGGATGGTTATTCGTGCTTGACTTTGGCCATGAGACCCCTGATCTCGTTGTCCTTGTCAAAGATGGTTTGATTGAGCTTCTTGATTTTGTCGTTGAGGGACTCAGTCTCCGTCTTTAGATCGCGAACTTCCCGGCGGAGTTCCTGAATGACGCCTTCAATCGCTTGGGTATTGATTCGGTGCTCAACGATGGTTTTAGCTCCCTCTACTATCTGCCGACAGTAGGATTGCAAGCCAATCGTCTCTTTATCCTCCAGTTGCTTGATGACGTTTTCGCAAGCTTCTTGGAGCGCCTTACGGTGTGTACGTAGGTACCGTTGGGTATTGTCGATGGCCCGAATACCAGACGCCTCCATATAGTCCATGAGTTCATAGACATTAACGATCGGGAACCGTAAACCTACTGCACCCCCGCCAACAACGAGATCGCTCAGAGATTCTAGAAAGAGCCAGTTGGGCGTTAGGAAGTGTGTTAGTTCGGTATTTATGGATGCTATCGCAAATGTAGACGGGATGCGCTTTAACGGACCATTGGCGACATCATCTTTGTGTATGCTATCTAGAACGGCGTTGGTCACAAGAAGAGCAACCATCTCAGCGACATCGCGACTGTCCATATCGAGAGGGTCGTACAGAAACGAAGGAATGGTCGAACCAGATGCTAAAAAGTTCTGGTAAGCTGACCGGACGTTTTCTTTGGAAGTGAGTAGCATGGCCGCGCCAGCCACCTTTGACAAGTCGTTTGTCGAGTAACGAGTCACGTCGCCTACGTAGACGATGGGGAGAATGGTCATGTGTTTTCCTGTTGGTTGGTCTATTCCAAAGCATTGTCAATGGTACGGCAAAAATAACGGAGGCTCCTTATCGGAGCACTCCGTCAAATGGTCTACTCATTCCCAATGCAAGACAACAGCCTTATCGGCCATCTTTCCGAGGTAGGCACTGAAATGTCGGTTGTCGCGAGTCCGAAACTCGATCTTCGATGCGCCAGGCATGCGGTTCTCCAGAAGCTTCAGGAGCGTAGCGTGCAGGTCCGGATGTTGGCTAGGCAACAACAGTCCGCAGTTCCCTACATATGCCAGCGTAAGGTCACTGCTCATGACGTTAAGGATGACGATTTCGTGGGCATATCCAACGACGCCACCGAAGTTCTTGTCAAATACCTTTTCGCCGTCGACCTCATTCTCGAATAGGAACTCGATAGAGGAGTTTTCGGAACCAGACAGCACATGGTACGGCACATACGTGAAACCCGTCTTAACGGCCTCGAGAAGGCCCTTCTCGACGATGTTACGCATGTAGGTGTCGAACTTCTTCTGAACATACGCCGGAAGAAGCGGCATATCGTCATAGACGCTATCGATCGTGATGTCGATCGGTATTTCGATCGTCAGGAGCTCGTTGACCTTCTGTTTGATGCCGTCAGCTACGATCGCCCATTGCAGTTCGGTGAGAACCACTCGCGCCTTCTTGATCTCCTCGATAAGGACATCAAAGGTTTCAGCCTTCTGCATCCGAACGATAGCAGACGAAGCTTTTTCCATGAAGAACTCCCGCATCACCTGAACGTAGCGCAGATGGATGGAGTGGTCGTTGGCAGCCTTGTTGAAGGAGGAATGAGCGAACCCAGTAATCAGCAGAGCGGAGTCCTCGTTTCCAGTGGTGTGAACCACCATGTCGATGCTGACGACCTCATGCTCTTTGAATTCGAAGTCGGTCGTAGCACCGAACTTCTCTTCGTGGGCAGCCACCAGAAGCTCCGCGCTGCGCTCTTCGTTCAGGCGATGGAATTCGGCAGCCGCCTTACTGAAGTCGTGTTGGCGCTGGTCGGAGATCGAATCGCGGGCACGGAAGAAATATTCCGTTTCGTGTTCTTCATAGTTCACGGATTCACTCCTTTCTAGAATCGTGAATGATCCATCAGGCGTCTTAAATGCTCGGTGCGTGGAGCTATTGAAGACGGTTCCCATGGTAGGGGTTTTAATGCTTCTGACAATCACAGGAGCAGCGACTGTCACTGTTTCGACCGCCTGAGGCTTTGTTTCCTCAACGACTGCCACCGGCTCATCTAGCTCGAACATATCCATATTACGATCCTCTTCTTGAGATGTTGATTCCACGGCCTCACAAACCACAGCCTCAGCGACCAAACCATGGTATTGCGGTTTGTTCTCGCTAAAGTTAACCGTTGTAAGTTTTGGGGCTTCCTGGATGGTTGTTTGTGGTTGTTCCGGTGCACTCTGGGGAACGCCAAAACCGCTTGTCATTCCAAAACCACCAAACGAAGACCCAAACCCAGTAGCAGTTTCGGTCGTTACTGGCGCCTTTGTAGACGCCATCGCAGTGTTGAACTTATCGGCATGGTGAGCCAACGATCCAGTGTCAACCTGAGGGGGCTGCCACGGAGCATTTTGTTGAAACATGCTTTGTGAGAACGACTGCATTTGCTGAGGGGGAGCGCTCATTGTGGGTTGTTGAAACTGCTGACGATTCATAGAACCGCTTCGCAACTGCTGGATGCCAGAACGAATTGACTGAAATTCGTTTTCAGTCCTCGCGACCTGATCCATGAGGCCCTGACTCCCCATCATCTGCTCCATCTGATACATCACAGCCGGGTTGGACTTAGCCAACGACAAAGACAGGATCGTACAGACAGACATAGCAGCTTTCTGGAGCGCGTTTTGCGGAGGGATTCTCATCGACACAGAGAACAACTCCATGCACTCCAGAGTCATGGTAACGAGCTGCTCAAACACGGGAGTAGCCCAATTACCAGCGGGTCCAGCAGCCGACATCAGAAGGAATTGCCTGGCAGGATTCTGCTGAGCAGAGGCATTGAGAATCTGCCCAATCACGACGATGGCTTGATCGACATACGGCTGAAGGTGCTGCGGTACAGATAACTGCGGCGAAGGCATTTGGCCGGCGAATCCTCCAGTTGGCTGGTTATAACTAAATTGCATGTCGCGCTCCTTTTTTAGCAATATGAAACTAACGCTTGATGTTTTGCTGGATTTGGTCCAGTAGCTGGATGAAATCCGGGTTTCTCTCAACGCGTCCGTTGGGTTCGATTCTTGCAAACGGATTCAAGGTATCTCGTCCGGTCAAAGACGTTCTCGATAGAATTGAAAACGAAGCAATCTCGGCTTGAGAAGTATGCAAAAAGCCCATGGGGTCGTCCACCGACACCGTGTCATCGCTCTTCCCAGAAACAACCTCAGACTGTAGCCGCATGCTGGTTGTGATTCTGAAAATCTTATTGCCAGTCGAAGAAGAGACGTTCGAAACTTCCCGATGTTCTGAACCACTGATTCTCAAGATGGTCTCGACTGGCACATACTTCTCGAAGATGTCCTTCTCCGTCAGTACTCGACTATCGTCTCCCTTCGTCTTTTTCCTCCAAGCAAAATGCATGTTGGAAATAGCGTCATTGATGTCCTGAAGAAGATAATAAAGCACCGTAAGCTTTTTCCCATACATCGACGAAATGGTAGTGCCAGCAGCGGCTATTCTGGCGCTCATCGTTTTAATGACGTATGCGAACAGCTGATAGATGTCCGTGACGTGAATCCCGATCTCCTCAAGATCCTTTCTCGACAATATATCCACATATTGATCGAGCGACTCCATATGCGTGTTCATGGAAATCAAGATCTTGCCAGATTTAGTCTCCGCGCCAGTTGCATTGACGCCCAACAGAATCAGCCACGTATCCGTGATGTCAATGCAGTCCGGATCGACCTGAGACGGGAAGTGGTCAACGATATAAAAGAACGACCCAATCATAATCGCAGTGACATGATTGTAGTCTTCCTTTCGAATCGCCATCCTCAGCTTCGACGGAACATAGTCCTTGTCTTTGATCCCTCGAGGCTTTAATCCCAAACTCGAACAAATGCTCCATTCGTCAGCCGGAAACTTCTCCGTGTTAATCGTGTCCTCTAGACCGACATAAACCTGAGCATTCGCAAAATCCTTGAATGCACGAGTCACGCCAAACTTACAGAACAGATAATGCGGGGGAGTAGCATCGAAGCCAGGAACGCGTTTCGAAGTATTCTTTCTGGCATTGTGGTGGATGTTCGAGATGATAAGGTCGGTATGAGTCCTTTCGTTGTCGATCATGAAGCCATAGACGCTTCGATTGAATGTCAGTTTGTCCTTATACAGCTTCACGAACAAACTATCCACTCCATCCGAGATCGTCTGGTCGGCTAGTACAGGACTGATGCTATAAGTAGCACCACGAATCCGAATGATGCCGCCGTCGGTTACATACGGAAGATACAGAAACATTGGCCGAATGTCGTTACCGTGATATCGAAACATGTACTTCACGAGATAGACATCCGACCGACTGATTTCGTACGACCGTTTACTCGACCGCATACGCGTACTCGTCATGTACTGTTCCCATGGCGTACAACGAGCATAGCCATGGTAGATCAGTCCCCGAGGGAAACTGGCCTGTGCCGACCTCAACAACCTATCTACGTACTCCTCAACGAACTTGAGGTGTTCGACAGCCAAACCATCGCAAATAACACGATTGAATTTGGGTGTCTTTTCGTGGATGAAGTCGAATAACCTTGTGTCCACCTTCGTCTCCTTATGCGGCAGTAGCAGCTTTTTTGGCCATCCAAACCAGTATAGCAGTAGCAGCAGCCAATATGGCAGGAATCATTTTCAAAACTTCGGTGAATGCCTTTCTGAAGAACGAGCCCTTCTCGTTGGTGTTCTCTCGCTCCTTCTTTTGCTTATCGTACTTATCGTTCTCTTCCCTTTCGATGCGCTCGAACTCGGCCTGCTTGGCTTTGCGTTCTAACTCCTCGAAATGGGCTTTCGTTTCTCTTTCCATCTTGACACGTTCGGCTTCTAGTTTCTGCTCATGAAGTATCCGCTGACGCTCCATATCAGCTTCATGGGCTTTCTGCTTTCTGTCGAACTCCTCACGTTTTCTTGACCATTCATCCTCATCCATCCGCATCTTTCTTTCAAACTCCTCTTTGGCTTGGTGATGCTTCCACCTAGCCTCACGAGTCCCACCGGTCGCGGCTTCTTCCTTCGAAAGAAAAATCAGACCATCTTTGATGGCATCGTCGATGGTATAAAAACGCGTTTCGGATTCATCCCTAAGAATCGTACCGTTTGGCGCGACTTTGAGGTGCGTTATATAGACACCACTCTCATGGATGTTTTGGTCAAAAACGGTGTTAATTTTTACTTCTTTCCCTACGATTGGGACATAAAAGCTTTTCTGACTCGTACTCCCACTACTATCAAGGATTGAAATATTTATTGACTGACCAAACTGCGTAGAGGCCGCTTCAAGGAAGGGCCCCATGTCAAGGCCGGTATAGAATGGATGTGGATTATGGGACGGAAGATTCTCTAAGCCACGAACAAAGACACAAGAAAGCTCCTTGCAGAAAATAATGTTTTGGTTCGCTTCGAAGTCTTCTCTGGTATAGCTCGTTACCAAAGTTATCTCTGGATCTACATCTAGGGTATTAGCGAGAGAATCCCAGGTAAGGAAACTTTGATGTTTCTTACATTCCCAATCCAAATTGATTTTACGATTGGTGTTATCCCGCACCTCTTTAAGATACGTCTGTCCTTTGTTCAGCGTACTGTAATCGTCCGTCGTACACATAGGAGCAAAGTCGTCTATCTTTGCCAGCTTCGAATTAAAGAAGGTCTTTTTGGAGATGGCTAGTGCTCGGCGTACGCCAGAAGCATCGTTGGCATATAACGAACTTTCAAGAATGAATTGACTTCCGTCAGCCATGAACACAACGACCTGATCCATGAGGCCATTGTGATACTGATAAACGGATCTTAAACCGGGACGCATGGTTGCAGGCTTACCGATGCCGGTGCCTTCTATGTCGAAGTTTGGTCTTCTCATCTGTGGCTTATAAATGCCTCTGATGCGTGTCTTGTTTTTCATAATGGTCGATCCTTAAATTCTCAATTGGCGAAAATACAAAAGAAGTTGAGATGTAGTCCTTTTTGGATGCGACCAGAAATTCCTTAAAAAAGAAAATTGCATGGTCTTGCGTATCCGACAAGCGTAAGCGTTTCCTTTAGAACAATTATTTTGTTTTGTTAAAGGAAAAGGATACCTAGAGATTACCATTATGTAATATATGCTTGAAGATTTTTTGGTTAAGAAGGAAGACGGCATAAAGGGAGTCCATTTGGACTCCCGATATGTTGTTACTGGTTAGACCGAGTGCATGTTCATCGGGACCTTCTGGGTAACAGCCTGGTCCAGGTTCACGACGTTGATCCAACACATCAGCGGCAGGTTGTTGACGTGACGCATGCGAGGCTGAACCATCGGTTCCTTGATGGTAGCGCCGTTGCGGGTCACCTGCACCGTCGAGGCCAGTTCAGGCATCCAGAACATCTGACCGAAGCAAAGCGGGTCAGCGCCAGTCTGGTTGCGGCGAGTCAGACCGATGACAATCTGTCCCCACATACGTTCGTCCAGCGACACGACGACACGGCTTTCAAGCGCAAGGCCAGTCAGACGGTTATCGCCATCGAGCTGGATGAACTTGGCAGTGAACGAGTCGGTGCCGATGATGACGATCGGGGTTTCGCCCGAGCCACCGGTCACGGAATCCAGAGCAGGCTGGTAGCCAGACATCTGGTACATGCGGTAGGCCATGTCACGGATCTGGTTGACGATGGTCTGCTGAACATCGGCCAAACGGTCCTTGGTCATGATGTTGTTGATCGAGGCCAGCACGTCGAGCTGTTGGTACTCGTAGTACGGACGAGTAACGTAACGGCCCATGCCTTCGATGTCCGGAACGGCAACGCTGAAGCCAGGAGCACTCATCAGGGTGCTCAGCGCGTTCTTGTAGCTCAGGAGCGTGGTAACGGCCAGGTTGTCGTTACGGAAACGAGCAGCGTTGATCAGGGTGGTGATGTCGGCCGCATCGCGGGTCGAACCCACCGGAGCCGGCATCGTCAGCGGAGCAGTCAGAGCAACAGTGTAGCGTTCGGTCACGTCGGTGGTTTCGAGCAGCAGACCACGGGTACGACGGTTAAGGTTCGAACGGGTGGCAGCAACATCATAACCAATGATGGCCATGGTGGTGAACTGCGCGGCCAGCCACTGCTGGTTGGTCTGCGTACCGTTGTTGATGGCGGTCGTGATGTCGGTCTGGTTGCCGTAGGCATCGGTCGAGTAGATCTTCTCGACAGTGATCTGGCCAGGGGTCACCGAGATGGTGCCCTTTTCGACCTGACCGTAGCCAGTGGCACGCATGCCGAGGCGAACGATCCAGTTCGAGGTACCAGCAGCACGCAGACCCGTCAGAGCCGGTGCACCACCAGCGGTACCGAGGACGTCTTCGGTCGTGCCCTGGAGAGCCATGGTCAACGTACGGAAGTCGAGCATCAGTTCCTTGTAGTTGCCTTCGACCGACTTCACCCACTGGTTACGCGGCATGCGGCTGACGTTGAACGGAACGATGCTGGTCACCGGAGTGGTGCCACTGGTCGTGAACTGAACGTAGAGATTGGTCAGCATCACGCGCGGATCGAGGAAGTCAGTAATGTCATACTGGCCCTGGATCTGAATGTCGGTGCGCTGGGAGATACCCAGAAGATCGACTTCCATACCAACAGCCAAAGGAGCCGTAAGAACCGACTGACCGGCATCGGTAGCCAGCTGATACGGAGCCACTGCCGAAGCAGCAACAAAGTACTGGGTATTGATGTTCGGGTTGCCAGCGGGCGCATTCACGACCACCGGGATAAGGGCGTTCGATTCGTTCGACAGGATGGTCGGGTCAATCACTGCATCGATCAGGTTACGACGATTCAGTTCGAGCGGCACGCCAGAGAGCTGATGCTGAATTTCGTTCAGCACCATGGTACGGCGCACGGTGACGTCAGCACCAGGCATGTCAGGCGAAACAACCACGGTCGGGTAGAAGCATTCGGCGAATTCACCCTGGCGGCTAGCCATGATGTTGAAGACGACCGACATCGACATGTAGTTCTTCAGTTCGGTTTCGTTGAAAGCTTCCATAGCCGGGGTGAGGTTGTATTCGCCCGGAGCTTCCAGAGTACGCATGCCAGAATGACCCTTGATCAGCATGTCCGTAGCTTTGGCGGCATAGGCAACAGGGTCACCAAAGGCCAGGGCAGCGATAGCACCGGACTCCAGCGCAAACTGCGGCAGAGTTTCGGCAGCTTTGGCGCCATAGCAATCGGCGTAGATGTTCTTCAGTTGGCTTTGGATATCGTCAGCATGACGCGTAAGACGATCCATTTCGCCATCGTTCAGGCTCTCCATCGAACAGAGCTGTTTGGTGGTTTCGGGGCTGGCGAAGGCGCTGCCTGCTTCCCGCTGTAAGGCGTTGATTCGGTTCATCATGCCCCGCAAGCCAGCGTTGCTTTCGGAACGAGCATTCAGTCTTGACATCTTGGATATCCCTTTGTGTTTAGTATCGGAAGAGGAATGTTTGGGAAGGCACTCACGCCCCACGCAGGTTGAGCATTGGCAACTCATATTATCTGGACGTGGGTTCGAAAGCATGCTATGCCTTCTATGCCCTATAGAAAGTCGTGTTGAAACAGGAGTGCTCTAGCAGACGCTCTCCTAAATGGAATCTCCAATTCGCGAGAAAGGGAGTTTGTCCATCAAGCCATAGAGATTTGACAGAACTCACTGAATAGGCTCGTAAGCCCTAGGTCTGACAAAGGAACGTAACGCCTCAAGTGCGATAGCAGTTCTTCATAAGAATGGAGTAATTGTTTACTCCGGGTTTCGAGGTTGTTGACAGGCACCAAAGAAAGACCGAAACACTCTGGCGTAATCTCGGTGGTTTCGAAAGCATAGTCCGCTAACCGCAGACCGCCGGATAGCGTACTAAAGAGTCCGTCGTAAAGGGGACGGACGTTGGTAGGCTGCTCATCTTCGTCTGTGTCGAAGGACGAATCCGTTTCAGAAGGCGATACGTCCAAACCCGTTTTGTCCTTGATTTCTTTTAAACTCGCCGCAACGTCGAGCTCATAGAACTTGGGGTAGCAGTCATTGAGTTGTTCGGAGTTGATATTTCGCTCGAATCCAAGCGTCTCAACGACAGGCTTAAAGAACAGCCTTGAGGCGCTGTATTGGCACCAGAGATAAAAAGATACGTCGTCCTTCGATAATATGCTAGTGAGACGAGTAACATCAAGAAGACTCGTCAGCGGCTCGTGAAGAGCATCCAATCTAGCCTTCAAATTCAATGGGAGAATGATCGCCGAAGGCGCTTTCAAGACCTCCTCCCGAACGTTTTTAGGTACTGAGTTTCTCATAAGGCGTCTCCGAATGGACAGCATTTCGCTTGAGAAATGCGAGTGGTTCTACACAAGAATGGGGTGGGTATCGTGGACCTGAAGCTGCTACTCGTAAAGCTAATCACTTTGTTGTATGTCGAAAACCAAAACGGGATCGTCACGGAAACTAGCACTAAACTCATTAGCGATGCTTTGGATGCCGCCCCTTTCCGCGATGTTGGTCTTTTGCCAACAGGAACCATGGATACGCTCCATTCGCTGCGTCGCACGATACAATGGATGCTTAAGCTTCCAGCCGCTGAAAAGTTTGACCAACAGGACCTTATCCAGCGTCTTAGAGTCAATACCGAAAACGACGAAACAGTCTTTGGAGCTTTATACGATGGCTTAACTGCCAGAAGAGACGATGACCAGTCCAAAAAACTCATAGCGCAGTGCCAGCGCGATATACGAGAATACATGGAGCAGTTAAAGGTCGAGAAGATCGTACGAGAAGCTTCTCGTAAATTGTCTGGACCGAAAGACAAGATCGATTGGCGGCACTTCGTTAAAGAGCTCAGAACGGAACTCAAGCCCTACAATACCATCGGCGGTCGAGCCAGGCACAGTTCTATCATCGACGACTTTGACCTCAACGATCCCGCGACTCTGACTGGGTCCATGGAACGGCGTGTCGTAGAGTTATCAAACGATGGCGTCATGCGTACCGGCATTCAGGGACTCAATCGAATGTTCGGTCAGATTGGCGGAATACGGCGCGGAGAATACTGCTGCATAGGGGCTCTCCAGCATAACTACAAATCGGGTCTCGTGCTGAAGATCATGGAAGGGGTGGCGCTCTACAACACACCTTTCCTCCGGAATCCGGACAAGAAGCCTTTGTTGCTGCACATTTCGTTCGAAAACGATGCGTCCGATAACTTCTGCTGGCTGTATAAATCGTTGAAGGAGCAGGAGACTGGAGAGGACACAAATCCCTCTACTGTACCAATTGAAGAAATCCATCGCTACGTTTCTGAGAGGCTCCAGGCCACCGGCTTCCACATCAAGCTAATGCGCATAGACCCCTCGGATTTTACATACCACGACCTATTCGAATTGATCACGAACCTGGAAGAAGATGGCTATGAGATTCCGATTGCTTTCATCGATTACCTGAACATGATGAGCAAAAAGGGCTGTGAGGTTGGAACAACGGGAAAGGATATTCAAGATCTTGCTCGCAGAACAAGAAACTTCTTTTCCAAGAAAGGCATTGCTGTCGTTACACCGCACCAATTGTCGTCTGACGCCAAGAGTCTCATACGCATGGGTGTGGATGACTTCGTGAAGCAGGTCAAAGGCAAGGGCTATTGGGACGGCTGTAAGCGACTGGATCAAGAGTTCGACTTCGAGATGTACATCCATATCGTTATCCAGGACGACAAGTCCTATCTAACGATGCAGCGCGGAAAACATCGCGGCTTCCATATCACGCCGCCTGCCGACCATTATTGCGTTCTGCCTTTCCATCCCATCGGTGGCATCAAGAACGACATCGACGGGGTTGACCTAAGCTCCAAATGGATTGGGGTATCAGGAGGCGACGGCAGTTCAGCGCCGTGGTTTAGCTAAGAAAGAAACAAAAAAGAAGGCACAAGGACTGGAGCCGAATGGCTCCAGTCTATGCTCTAACATAGGCTAGTCATCTCGCAACATGGCGTGCGATTGTACGACGTCGACTCGGATCTGAGCCTCGAAAACATCGGCATAATCTGCCACGGGCGTAGTCTCAAACGCGGCCTTTAGATTCCAGACGTTGTATAGACGGTTCTTGCTATCGACGCCATTGAAAACGTCATGGAGCATGGTATTGAACTTCTCTATAGCCTTTTCCATGTATTTGGCCGGTAGTTTGGCCGACGTGAACGACCGTCCGTCGTCTGTAGGCGTCTCCACGACATATTGGAAAACATCGCGCGTAACATCCAACATGTGTTTTTCGGTCTCATCCGAGAAGGCGGTCATGATGTGATCGATGCTGCACTCCAATTCAATTACGATACTGAAGGACTTACCGGCTCCAAACATCACCGATCCGTCATTAGGGCATTGCAGCATCAACAGCTTCAGCTGGTAGTCCAGATGCCTCAGCAATTCTTCCAAGAATCCACGAAAGGCTCTGTCAACGACGGCTTCGGCTATTCCACCGAACATTCTTTCAAAGTCGATGGCTTTGTTGGCGCATTTGAAGTATCGATTAGATAGGATTCCTGTGGCTTGGGTTTTACAATTACATTCGCACATGGTTGGCTCCTTAGTGGTTGCTTGGAAACGGTCTAATTTTCTTGATCTTCACCGAAATGCAGTCGTCGGTATGTGTTGGCAGGTTTTCAAGGAACGAAACGAATTTAGGACACAAAAAGGAGTCCCTAGGGACTCCTTTTATGCTGAGTTCAGATATAGCACAGGGTTTCGTGGGCGTTCTTGAAGTAGTTCTCGAGCTCCCACTCATGCTCGATGGCTAACTTAACCTCATCAACGCTGTCGTACTTGTTGGTATCGACAACCAGATAGTTTCTGGAGACACGGAAACATTTGTCGTTGGCCACAATCGACAGCATTCTATCCTGCATCTCAGAATGTTTGGAAGACACAAGCCTATCCAGCCAATCACTTGGTTGGTTGCCGGAACGTTTAGCCAAACGCTTAGCAACGTTCTCAGGACTAGCCGTCAGAACAATAGTGAGGTCTGGCGTAAGTCTCCTGACGAGCTCAGCCATAAACGGGAAGGTGCCCTGGTAGACCATCGTCGAAAGCGCGAATCTATCACACACAACGTTCTTATCGCGAGCCAACGCTGGTGCGATAGTTCGGTCAATATGATCACTACGCGCAGCCGCAATCAAATGTGCCTGCGTAAGAGGAGAACTCCCTGCCATCGTCTCGCATTTGAAGATGGTTCGGATCTCCTCAGCCAACGGCGACCCGCCGGGTTCTCGCGTCCCTACGCATCCCAAACCACTGATGGCGGATAGGCGGTCGGCTACGGCAACCAAAACGCTGCTTTTACCAACGCCTTCCAAACCCTCAATCACAACGAAAAGCGGATTAAACACTCTGGTTGACATTACCGAAGTCCTGTTGTTGGTGAGTATACAGTACAATAGTACGTATCTGAATTTCCATTCATTGATTAACGGGTGTTGTGGTCTGAGCCGTATTCAGCGGACTATCCTTTTCGAGGAATAGCTGCAAAGCAGCATTGCAGTTGTGGCGTCCGCCTACCATGTTCTTCGACCCAGAGATGATGGTATATTGCGCTCCGACAACCACCCCGTAGAGTTCAGCCATTTTGCCGTTGTGTTCGAAAAGATATCTCACTGGCATGCCTGGATAAATGACCGTAGGATCTGCCTGCTCCCAGCCTACCACCAGGAACATACCGGCTCTATAGGCTAGCTTCGACTTCTCAAACGCCATGTTACTAGTGAACCTAGCGTCTGCTACGGTAACGTGGTTAAGGCCCGTTGTACGGGTCTCAAAGATGGTCTCGACGGCATTCTGACCACGACTGGCTATCGCCCTGTTATCGCTGATCGTAGCAAAGCCATTCATGACCTTACTGGCATTTCCGTACCTCACGCCATTGCCGAGATTCTGGAACAGAGGCTCACTGAAATCTTTGTGTTTGTTTTCTCCGTTTGCCATGACGATGACCTGGGTGGGAGTAACCCGATAGGAGCGTTCTACCAAAGGCATTCTATTGGCAGGGATGTTAACAACCGTCAAAACTTTGTTGGAGGTATTGGTGTGATATCGCTGAAGGCTATAGGGAGGAAAGATATACCATATGCTGTTTTGTAGATAGGCCGACATACCCATTGCATAAACGCCACCGCAGTGCTTATGGATATAAAACGGCATATCTGTTACCGGTAGGCCATGTGGAATGACAATGTGATCCCTAACTGCATCGTTATATCCAGGAGCCAGATCAACCCCTTTAACAGCGACATCGTTATCGACGTTGGCATCGTCGCTGTAAAGGCCCAGTAAACACCTTACGGCATTACCAGGATCGGTATTACGCACGACACCGCCGGCTGAAACCATACGGAGTCTTTCGATCACCAAATCGACAAGCTGGAACTTGGCTGTCTTAATCGTTAGGTCGTTCTGTGTCTTCTCGTTGCTGGCTATAGCGTTGTTGTTCGTGACTACATCAGAATGCTGATCGAGCGGGATGGCCCTATACCTAAGATGAAGAATGGGCTGGTTGGGGTTTTGGTCTGCGCCGCCCTCCACCAAAGGTGTTCTGGTGAGAAGCATTTCTAGGCTGTCCTTAAAAGGCCAGACGAAGAAGTCGTAATCGCCAGAACGCATCGACACTTCGATCGTCATTTCGTCGCTGTACTGTTGGGTTAGGTAGCTTCTGTTGATCTGTACGTAACGAACCTGATATGTTGAGATGAGCTTTGAATTGGCGCGTATGGTAGCTTCCCATTTATAATGGACGTCCTTGGCACCATCCCCAAAGATTCGAAGTACCTCTTGAAATAAAGGACTTTGCTGAACGTTCATGGCGGCATCCTTTAGTTATTTTTTCTTCCAAAAGAGAAACGCGCAATGCTTTCTGTCAGTGGTTTGTGGCCTTCATCGATGGTCTCTTTTACTTCTTCCGTTGCACGAGCCTTAAGGCTAGCTGCCAGACTGGTGCGGTTGGTTCTCCAACGGAAAGCGCTCCTTTCCTCCTTGACGTGTAGGCCGTTTTGAACAGCTACCCAGTAGATAGCAGAAGCAAAGATGTCCATCTGTCTTAGATCGTCTAAAGGGGCGTCTGGTGCATTGAACATCGAGCTGACGACCTGTTCCCAATTCATGAGGTGTTCTTTAATCGTCAGATAAATAACAACGCTATCCTTGGGATTCTGAAACCCGATCGACGAACCAAGGCTATGGTAATGGACCATCTGGGCGATGGTCAAATACATAGGGACTGTGGCCGACATGGCAGCCTTATCCATGGCAGCATCTCCGGTTGTCGGAATACCGAAGGTAGATTCCATGACCTCCGACTGCAAGAAAGCATTCTGGATACGGCACCCATACCTTACATTGAAGATATGTTGAGCAATCGTGGGAGTGGTTGAGCTCATGACTGGGGTCCTTGGACCATTGCAGCCTTCATGAGGATTAAGACAAGAGGCAGATAGTAGAACTGCTCGAGCTTACCCCATTGCGGGATGGTCTCTACGATAGTGAGAAGTATCTGGGTGTTGACTGGCAGCATGTTAATGAAGCCATTGACCAACAGCTCTAGCAACGACTGTCCTGTAGCGGCTTGTGTGTAGAAAGCGTTAGACAGAACGTAACCGCTATCGGATAGAACCGGATGAATGACAGGGATGGCTGCTGTGTTGGTAGGTTCGGTCGGGAGCGGTGTCGTCGTAGCCATGAGCGTACCGCTAGGGACGTTTCCTGGAGGCATCGTCACTGTATCCCACGTCATGTCGTTGATAGGGATCATATTGCTGGACGAAGGCATCGTATAGTCGTTATACGGGCTATCCGGCGTCGTGCCGTTAGGGATATAAGGATAGACGACACTCTGTATCCTAGAAAAGAAGATACTCTCCGTGCCGTTGTATCCAGAATAGTTCATCCCAGGAATAAAGGCCATGTTACCGAAGTACGTGAAAGACGCCGCAGAGATGAGAACAACCTGAGAAACCAACCGATCCCTATCGACGTAGTCAGTCGTTAGAAGAGTGTTCCAGATGGTCTCTACATCCCACACCTGTAAGCCATCGACGTTGAGTTCCGCAATCTTTGGAATGATCGGATGTGCATCCTTATCGATGACTGCCAAAATAGCCCTAACGATATACGGGTCGTAGGTAGGCGTCGTTTGGCCAGGAACAATAAGGGTTCGGAAGTCGGGGCTATAGAACTGCTTTAAGAAGCGGTTCAACAGAGCCGGGAACGTTTGCTTCATCCACGTCATGTCGTTGTAGGCACTATCCACGACGACAGGATTCTTGCCATAGACCATGAAGTCCTTGACAAAATAGTTTGTCAGCACGACCTTGTTCGCGAGGTCGGCTTGCATCTGTGCCGTAACGTAGGCCTGGAGCGTGTAATTGACCGTATAACACGTCTGTTTAAGGTTGGTCAAACGCTGCACGCTAGTGATGCTAAATTGCCCTAAGCGTCCGTCGCCTACGTCAGCGATAAAGACATCGCCTTCGTTAGGAATGACAAACGGATACATCGTAGAGCTGCCTGTAATCGTCATGATGCCCGTAGCCGGATCCTGGCTAGACGACAGCGGCGACGACACACGAAGCTCATAGCCCTTGATGAGGTAGTACTGTTGGTAAGGCGCCAATTGTCCAGGCTGATAGGCCGAAAGATTCTGGTTGGCTCCTACAGCTTGAGAGTAATAGTCAACTGCCCACGGCATACCACCAATATGTGTTAGCAGGGATGCTAACTGCTGTACGTCGGTATCGATGACCGCCGACTGGTACTGCGGGCTATAGATGTTGGGCGTGACGTTATCCGGAAACGGAGCAGGAGTCGGTGGGTTGGAAGGAACATTGATGATAGGCATTACTGATTGCTCCTGGCCGACGTAATAAACAAGCAGGCCGCATTAAAAGAATGTGAACCGTTCCACATCGAGGGAGTGCTATTGTTGTTGGCCATATCAAGCGCCGTTAAGACGCTGTTGAACGACGCGATTGGAATCCCTCCGACAGAATTGAGTGTAGGAAGGCTACCGCCTTCCGGAAGGCCTATAGTCTCCATCCAGAAAGCGCTGTCTGCAATGTTCATGTCAGCAAAAAAACCACCGCTATTCGCCGCCAAACTGGGCCTGAGTATCGTAAAGATCTTTATAGCCACAGTACCGAACGATGCTAGAAGTGCTCTTGCAGCCAACGGCATGTTGATGAGGTTGGCGTTAAAAGACACGACAAGGTGGTAGACAGCCGTAGGATCTAATGGAGCTACGGAAGTTACGTTGAGCTGGTTATCGATGGAAATCATGCTGCTGTCTAAAGGCGACAGGCCGCGATAGAGCACGACCGTAAAAGCGGCGCCACACCACTGAGCCAGTCCTTGATAGGCAGCCGTCATATAAGCCAAAACGTCACTATCCCAAACGAAATCGCCAAGCTGTCCCAAGTTAAGGATGTTTTGCGGGTTTGTTTGATCAACCTGCAAAAGGATTCTGGCGATCATGATAGTCTGCGGCAATTGCTGGTCTGGTAACCAATCGTCGAAGTAAGGGATTGAAATTCCCTGAACTCCTCCAGCCATCACTTGGATTGGATCGGAGATCTTGTCGAGTGCCCATTTAGAGAGACTTGTTTGATGAATAAAGTCTCTCCAGTCCACTGGCCAAGGATTGCCATAGAACTGGCTAGGAATGAGCTGATTGTGTACCATCAATGGGTATTCCATCCAGCATTGATGACAGACGTCGGCAGTGAAAGTATAATCGAAACCAGTCTCCCAGGTGTTGGTAGAGTCGTCTCGGTCGAACTTAGCCGCATCTTGGATTTCATAATTACCGATGACACAGACCTGACTCTCACGCATAACGAGCGTAGGGGCCTTTCCAGCCTGGTTCGTAATGACCGTAAACCTAGGATCCATACAGCGTTTGATGTACGCTCCTAAGGTCTCATTGAGAGGCAGGTTAGCCTCTCTCATTTGCCATATAACAAACAACAAATACATGAACGAATTCGGCAACGGATAGTGGTATTGGATTTGGTGCTGGTAGCCCAGCTTCATCTTACCGATAGAGCGGTAAAGGTTGTTACGCCATTTGTCGGCTTGTGTCTTTGTTAAAGCCCTGTAACGAACAGAGATCGTAAACAGGGTCGTTTCGTACACAGGTTTCATGAAAACAGAAAGACCTGTATCGGCAAAGAAGGTAGGGACTTCTGGCCTATTGATGGCCATGGTCATGCCTGTTTCTTCTGGGTAGTCTTCGGTGACCGAAATGATCAATCTGTCTTGGGAGGGTAGACGCACTTGAGCGTTGTAGGGATCGTTGGAATCGTCCAACGTAGAGCCTACCTGAGGAATGCTGGTCGACGTTTCGCCGGCGTAGAGAATAGGAGTATTGGGATCGAGTCCCGTCTGCCGGATCATCTCTCTGATGACATCGAAAACAATCGGTCTTTTGATGCTTTCTTCGACTTCAGGGATTTCGGTGGTCACCTTTGGCATGGTTATATCTGCTCCAAACTGAAGGCTAAAAAGTAGTCACAGGATTCAAAAGAAAGCAAAAAAAAAAAAGAGTAGCCGAAGCTACTCTCTTTCTGGACTCATTTGAGTCCGACGACCTTGGCGAAGTTCGTCTTCATCGCCGCTTCGACAGCCGGCGCGATCGGGCGGTAGGCGTTTTCGTCCGCCCATGCATTGACGATACCGCGCATCATGTCATAGATGTCACCACCTTCGCGAATTGCCTTCAGGCCCCCTTCGCGAATCGCTTGAGACCGCGCGATCTGCCGCGTCATCTTTCGACACTCTTTGACGCCGCATGCACGGCTGTCATCGAGGTCGTTGAGATTAAAGAGACTCCATTTAAGGAGTCTCTTTATGGCCGATGCTTTCGAAATAACCGTGAGCAATCGAATCGTAAATAGCCCTGTCGGCTTCTCCTGCCAAAGCATTTGTGAGTCTCTTGCTTCCGGAGTTAACAAATGCTACAACATTCGAAGCAGCGTTCCTTAACTCCAGAGGGACGGCTCTTGCACTCGCTTCAAAATTAAATTCCATCTGTCGGTTAATTAAAGCATGCATGTTTGTATCTCCGTCATCGAAAAAGAAAAAAAGAGGGCTTTGTCCAAAGCCCTCAAAGGGTGCATCCTCTCGACGCACCAGACACTGTCTTCTCAATTGTAGAGCTTCATGCAGCGCTTACAATAATTGAGAAGATGTAAACACACCTTAAACGTATAAGCATCCAGATCCTTTACAGGATTCATGAGCTTAGACATAGAAGCGTGTAGGTCACTATCGGCAAGGTGATTCGCCAAATAAGCCAGAAGCTTGTCCTTGTGCTCAGAGGCTTGCGTAGCACGCTCGTGGGCCATAGCTAGCTCAGTAAAGAGTCTGGTTCTCACGTGCTCAACGTCTTTCCCAACCGCAGCAATTTCGACGACCTTCTCAAGCAGCTCTCGAATAGTACCGATATCGGCTACGTTGACGGACTGGGTAGAGTCAATATGCGAACCGATAGGTCTAAACAGACGAGGAACAACAATCTTCTTAAACGGATTCTTAGAGGCAATCTTCCCAAACGACATACCGCCTGGAAGGTCTTCTGTAATGCCTACTGAGTTTTCTACATCCGAAATGCCCTTTTCCAGCGCCTTAGCAAATCGATCATTAGCCTGCTGCAAAACGTCACTCTTTCCGGTGACGTGCATTCCGATGGTTCCCTTCACCTTACCGGAAGTCATGACAGAAATCGTCTTTTCCAGAGGATCTTTCGGGAACATCCACTTAGCGACAAGCGCCTTGAAGGTCTTTCCTATGTTATCCAGACTGAAGGTACCCTTTTCGACTTCTGGATCCTTCTCGACCTCATCGATCAAACCAACGATCTGGGAAGCCATTGCGTAGTAGTCGTCGAAATATACCCTAACGCTATTGAGGTAGGGCTCTACGTGAGACTTATGGAGAGCGCCTAGCTTCTCAAAGGCGTTCAGCATTTCGCTGGGTCCACCCCCGTTGCGCGTAATGAGGAAGTTAGCGTCGTGGATCACGATCTCTTCTTCCTTCGGGGAAGCAGAGTTACTATAGCCGCGAAGCTTATCTAGCAAACTTTGGGCTTCTTCCGAAAGCGACAGAAGAGATTTGTAGAAGCTCTGAAAGTAATCGCTCAAAGCCGTATAAACCTTACGGCTAATGTTAACGATACCGTCCCAAACCTTCAGAATACCATTGGTAATGGTTTCCTGAACACCAGCCTGAGCACCCGCAGGATTGCTGTAACGGTTGGGAGAATTTGGCTCTTTTAGAAAATCAAACTCCAAGCTAATCGCGGAATGCGCTTCAAACGCAATTACAGCCCTTTTAAGGGCAGTCTGTACAGAATCCTCTGCATAGGCCGCTCCATCGTTCAAAATCGATTCAAGAGCCCATGAGACACTAATAAGGCTATGTTCAGCAGAAAGCGCTTCTTGGGCAATGGCGTACTTAGCATCAAGGAGTTCTTCTGCTTCGTGCGGCATAAGAACGTTGTGTCGACGAACTTCAATGCTAAAGGCGATGGATTCTGGGCTAGAGTCAAGGTAGCTACCAGGAAGTCGTTGTTTGCTGAGAAGACCCTGGACGTTGTCATCGGACAAAATGAGGTCGTCCGATTCTTGCATGGCTAGCGCGGGATTGATGATATCGTCGTCTAATTCTTCGCTCATGGCGCGGATTCCTAGAACTTTGTACTTAGTCACAAAATTGGCAATGCGGCAAAAAAGGAGTCCCGAAGGACTCCTTTGTTTGGATCAGCTGTAAAGCTTAGCGGCCTTTTCGCAGAATGCCAGAAGATGCATGACAGTCTTGCCGGAGTAATCGACGATGGTTCCATACTCAGAGAAGAAATCGCAGATGAACCACGTGATGTGGGTGCGAGCTTTATCTGCCCCTGCCAACAGAGTCAAGGTATTCTTATCGAGCACCTTTTTCTGTGCTTGGATAGTATTCTCGATTTCGTTCTCCATCCTTTCCCAGGCCTTTTCCAGCAACGCGTCTGCTGCCTGTAGCTTTGCGGCAGCTTCCTTCGCTACGGATACAAGTCCTTTGATCTCGGCAATCGAAGGCGTGGCGATCGTAACGACTGCCCGACGATCAAGATCGGCTTTGATGAGTTCGGGAATACAGCTATCCACACCTTCGGCGTTGGAATCGACCCTAATGACTCGACCACCCGGCATCGGTATGTCCTGACCTTTATAGCCCGAAACCTTCGCCAAAATATCGTTGATCTCGCGAACGAAACCCTGGACTTCTTTCGAAGCGATGTCCGTATTTCTGGCGGCCGTGCGGTCGCCATTCACCCTCGCCCGGTTTTGAGAAGCATTCAAAACACCGATCAAAGCTTCCAGGAAAAGGTCCTTGCCGGTGTAGGCCTTCATGATGGCTTCGGTGGCGCGCTGGGCAAAGGCCGCTATGGACTCGATGTAGGTCGAGTCGATCGTGCTAGCGACACGCACCACGTTCTCAAAGCCCTTCTTCATGTCTGCGACGGTGTGGCGATCGTTGATGAAAAGACGGTGGCCATCGGTGACCTTGATCTCTGGATGCGAAGGTGCTTTTCCGCTCTCAGCATGATTCAGGTGTTCTTCGATATTTCCAACCAGTTTAGAGACCTTGGAAAACGTCATCTTGTAACTGCCAAACATTTCCTTGAAGCGGTTACCCACCTTGGAAAGAAAGCTGCTGATGGCGCCATGAACACGGGCTTGGGCTTCTTCAATAGAAACGCGGAAACTTCCGACCGATTCCAGGCTGGCTTCTGTAATCTTGCCACCAAGATATTCAGAGACGCCGCCTGCAATCAAGATACTTTCGAGAGCCAACGCACACATCTCAAGAGTGGCCGTCGACATATCGTCAGCGATCGGCGCGTTTTCGACGAAGTTATCGAGAGCGTCGCTGGTGGATTCGAGGCGTTCAACAGCGTCGAGTTCGGGGATTTCTAAATCCTGCACTTCTTCAAGAACCAGCTCATCGGGAGCTTCGCCGACGACTGGCTCTACCATTGCTTCTTCCATACTCAACGACAGAAGACGCTTAACGTTCTTAGACATTTCAGTCAATTCCTTGTTTGTGGAAAAACGATATAAGAAAAGCCCCTGGGTTGCAGACAACCCAGGGGCAATTTGTCGGCGATTAAGCCTTGGCGGCATCCGGCTCTTTCTTACCCTGCGAAGCGCGGATCGAGAGCTCGCAGAAGTTCAGTGCGGCACCACAGATACCGAAAGCGATCTGTGCATACTGAACAACCGGCTTCGCCCAGGGCTTGCCGCCCAGGCGCATGTTGATCGTCAGAGACACGCGATCCTTAGCAGCTTCCATGAACTTCTCGTCCTTGATGGCAGCTGCGCTTTTGGCCACGAAGTCGTCAGCCATCTTCTTCAGGCGATCGCTCTCAGCCTTACGGGTAGCAACGCCCTTGAGCGCCAGCATCTGAACGCCACGAGCAATTTCGGCGACCTGAGCAGCGGTAGCAGGAGCATACTTAGCGGCAGTGTCTGGACCGTTTTTACCAGCAACAAGCTGCGGCTGCGACTTCAAAGCGCCGCTCAAGCCCTCGCCCTTACCCTCATGTTCGACGCGCCAGCCTCCCGGTAAGCCCTCAACGGCAAGATGTGCAGCAGCAGCATCGATCGTCCGGGACATCTCGGCCGAATCCGACGTAGTGCCTTTATGGTCGAGAAGACCAAAGACCTTGGTAACGCCATCGACGTACTTAGGGATGTTTTCGTTACCGTAGGCCATAAACTTCTTCAGACCTTCCAGGACATCAGAGGCGCCGTTAAACTTGGCACCGATGGCGAGCTTGGCAGCTCCCTTGAAGACAAACTCTTCTTTGCCTTCCTTCATGTCCTTCGATGCAGCTTCGATCTGCTTGGCCTTACGAGCCAGCATAGCGGACTTGCTGACCAGACCGACGAAGAAGTTCACCACCATCTGACCGAAAGCAACAATGGCCTTCTTGATGGCGTTCCAGACAGCCTGAAGACGGTTTTTGACGTCTGCGAGGGTTTCGAGGGAAGCCTGACGGCGCTTGCCGCCTTGGAACGACTCCACCGAAGGCTCATAGAACTTGGCAGTAGCCATCGGATCGGAAATGTCATCGGTGTCGATACCGATTTTGTCGTCGACTTCGCCAATGGCGACAGCGGCCATAGCCACGGCATCGTCGCTCAGGCCTTCTTCGTCCTTAGCGGAGACATCGGCATTCTGAAGCGTTTCTTCGATCGTAATGGCAATCGCTTCCAGGGTGGTAGCGGCTTCGCCGAGAACGTTCAGAACGTCTTCGTTGTCTTCGATTTCACCGACGCCATCGTTGACGTCAAGGATGGTTTCGGCAACGTTTTCTTCCGGGTCGAGTCCAACGATAGTTTCGCTGGGGTCGGCAACGACGACTTCCTGGTCTTCGAAATCTTCCAAACCCAAGCTGGCACGCATCAGGCTACGGGTGCTATATTTAGCCATTTTAAGTAACTCTCCAATTGATCAAATGAGGAGTGAATAGGTTGTAGCAGTTTCACCACACTATCATGATAGACATACGGCATAGAGAGCCCTGCTAAGGGCTCCCTAAACCGATCGAGGATGGAGTTAAGCAGCCTTGGCAGTCTTGGCCAGTTCCTTCTGGGACTTGTGGACGTAGCCGAGAATCGCCATGCATTCGTAGAATGCATAGTGGCTATAACTGACGACGAGACTGGACGAATGCTGAACCAAGTTCATTGTGATTCGTAGATCCCATCTTTCACCGAAACCTTCGGTTTTCTTGAGAAGGTGTTCTTTGGCACCGCTAACAACCGTCTTCACGGAGTTGCCGATTTCTTTGAAGAGACGAAGGTCCGATATCGTGGCTTCGATAATAGCCTTTTGGGCTGCCGGAGACACAACATCGACAGTTTCTTTCTTGGCGGGAGGGATGTTGACCATCTCGCCTTCGTAGTCTTCCCGACGATCTCTCCACCGCGATAGAACGGTAGAGATGTTTTTGGCCAAAATGTTTCCTCCAATGCTCGAACTGGCATGTTTTTCGGCCATAGAGCTGATCATTTTTGTCGACAAATCGGCTGCTTGTTCTCGACTGTCCGTTCCTACGGTCGCAGAACTTGCGATAGCTTGAAGCTCTTTCGTGAAAAGATTGTTGAACTCGCGCACATTCGCGAAAATATGCTTGACATCGCCAGGAAGCGCATCAGGCTTGACGACTGCTTTGTTTTCTCCGACGCCTTTCTGAATGAAGCGCACGTCCTTGAGCTCCATGGTTTTCCCTTCTGCCTTCAGGCCTTCCTTTTCTTGCGATTCGGCCACGGTCTTCAGAGAATTGGCATAGCGTTCCAAACGAGCAGCCTTACCAAAAATCCCCTCGAAGAACGCTACGATCTTTTCGTAAATCTTCTTGAAGAATTCGGCAATTGCGTGTGCGGTTTTGGAGATGATGTTTTGGGTTTCCTCCAGAGCGATCTTGGTCTGAGCGATTCGACCAGAACCCGTCCCCATAGCTTCGAGAGAAACTTTGTGTTCTTCCAAACCCAAGCGACGAAGCTCGTTGTTGATCGCCATGTTGGCGAAAGTCAGCGCCTGAGTACCCAAACCGCCTTCCTTCAGCGCAGCCTCCAAGCCCATCGCGATGGATTCGAGGTTAGCGGCAGATTCTTCGACCTGATCAGAAGCCTCCTGCTGGTCATCGATGTCATCGGCCTCATCGTCGAGGTCGCTCTGAGCATCTTCGGCATCGGCTGCTGCTTCATCGGCCGCAGCGGCATCCTTCGAGACGTTAACATTGATCTCAACAGCAGGAGCGGCGCTATCGTCTTCCAAAGAGATAGCCGCTTGAATCAAATTACGAACTTTGCTAATAGCCATTTTGGTACTCCGCGCTAACTCGCGCTTGTGTTAAAAGGAATTGAAGAACCAACCACAGAATTGGTGAACGATGTTAGGCAGGGCTGTAGCCTAACGCTCTTCACTCTCTCCAAACTCGCTGACGTAAGCATCGAGCTCTTGCTGCATCGGATGCGGCTGCGTAGCGTCGGTCATAAGCGCTTCATAATCCTGCGCCGCTGGTTCCATTTCGGTGTTTTCGGACTCCACCGAAGCCATGAGTTTCTTTAAAGCGTACATGTCTACTCCTTTACGGTTGACCAGATCCTTGACTCGACAGGAATCGGCCATACGACGGCTTGATGGGGTTCATGAGGGCGGAATGCTTCGTTCCGAAGAACGTATAAAGACTGACGATGAGATCGCCAAAACCATCGGGACGCGAAACCCATAGACCAATGGGGTTATTGACGATGTCGTAAACATCGCCTAATGTCTCGACGATACGCTTACGAGAAGCCGAACCCAGAATTGGCTCTGGGTGGTCTTCGATAAGGTCACGCCATGTAATAACCGACATATGGCGTTGACCGGTACGGATATAGCCAACCGTGTCTTTAAGGAAAGCAAGCGCCAAACCGTTGATGTGGTCGTTCGAGCTGGCCTGAAAGGCCGCCCAAGTAGCGAAGTTTCCAAACAAGCGCATGGCTGTCTTGATGACTTGAGACTGATAATCCCAACCATCCGTATTGGCCTGGTGCGAAATGAAGTTCTTGTAGAGGGTCATGAATGCCGCATCGCCTTCAGTCAACTCGACGTTATTGCTAACAAGCGACTCGTCCACTGACTGATCTTTGGCGATGGAGACATACCCTCGCGGGTACATGAGGAATCCGGCCATCACGCGTAGTCCTGTTCCATTTGTGCGATTTTGAAGTTCAGTTTGTTGAGGCGGTCGGCAGTATAGTCGATCTGCTGCTGCAAACGAGCATCGGCCTTTCCTTCATCGACAAACTTCAGATTCATCAGCTTCATTTCCAGCATCTTGCGTTCTTCACGGGCTTCGTCATAACGAGCCACTTGCCATTCGGCGTACATGCGACCGAAGATGTAGAAAGGATTGATGGACGTGGCAGTAAAACCATGACCAAACGGATCGGTAGTTCCATATCCCTTGACGGAGTCGATGATGGACACGTTCTGTTCAGTCACGGACATCGTCGGCAATTCCTTGATAACCTTTTCGAGGAAATCCTTGGGACGACCGATGGTGTCGATGACCTTATAGAAATGGTCTCGTTCAGCATAGAGATAGTCCTGGTCTGCCTTCGTCAGTTTCTCGCTATAGTGCTGGGCATCCGGATCTGAAGCCTCGGTTTCTTCGTTCAGTGCCCAGCGCAACAAGAGGCGAGCGTACTTAAGCGCAAAGGAAACGCCCGCCAAATAACGAAGCATGTTCGTCTCGTAGAAAGAGATGTCGTCTTTCAGGATGTCGCCGTTGACGGTGTTCTCAAAAGAGATTTCCAGAACGTCAAGGTTCCCGGCAGCCGTCTTGAGGATCTCCGCAATGGCTTGGATAAAATTACCACGCACATTGAGTTTGATGGCTTTCTTAAACGATTCGTCGAAGTCCTGAAGAACGGTGGACTTAAACTTCCTCTGACTGAAAGTCACGGCCGCCGTCTCATAGGGAGGGATCGTCGAGTCCAGAAGCTCTTTGCGGATATTCGAGATAGTTTTCTTAACGTCAGCCTTACCGACCGATGGCAGCATCTGGCTAATGAATTTCAAGATTTCCATGAAGAATGGCCTCAAAGATTAGATGGACGGACTATTGCCAGACTGAAAGGCTTTCAGCACAGCAAGAATGTCGACGTTGGTGTCTTTACTGGCGCCTTTAAGGTCCCTATACGAAACCGTGGTGCTGTGCGGAATCGAGCGGTAATAGAAGGTAACCAGCTCACGATCCGGAACAATGACGCAGAAAATCATAGCAAAGGTTTCTTCGAAGACTCGCTCACGAGTTTTGAAGTCACTGAAACGCCCCATGATCTGGCGTTCGAGTCGACGCATCGAGTCTTCGGACATCACCACCAACGTGGAGGCAGAGGCGATCGAAGGCGAGCCAGAAGCTATACCAGCCATCTGGTTGTTGCGGATTCGAGCAAACGTATCGGACAGGATGCGTTCCTGATCGTTCATGAGAGCCTTGCGGTGCTCGTCGATCAGGTCAGTACAGAAGATGAGATCGCGAATGAATTCGATCTGGCCAGAACGCCATCCGTGCCACCGCTCTTTGAGGGACTTATCGGTACGGAACGACGAGAAAACACGAATCATGGCATCGGAAGCGATCTCCATGATGTCGAGCCGGATCTGGACAGGGATTGTTGCTTTTGCGTTCTCGGCTTCGATGGTCACTTCGATGAGTTTACCGACAGCCAAGTTCACAGATTCGGTTACCTGGCGAATGCTTCCCTTGGCGTTCTCGGCATCGCTGGGGCCGTAGGGCATTGGGTTTTTCTCGGTCTTGGTAAAGACGCTTGCCTCTTGCGAGATGTTGAAAGAAGGGAGACCGTCTTTAAAGTCTTCCTTTGACGTGATGATATGACCCAGGCCAGCCGCAGCCATGGCACCCAAATCGCGGTTAGGATTTACGGCATCCAGCAGCTTGATCACGTCAATATTACCAATATGGCAAGAGAGAGAAATAGCCTGAAGATAGTAAGCCGCAAAGAGCGTGTTGAGCGTCTGGAGAACGTCCGTCAGTTCGGGGATCGTCACGCAGCCTTTATCGACCAACGTAACCGGCTCAACTCGGGTCATCTTTCCGTACTCGATCAGCGAGTTGGAGCGAACCCCTTGCAGCAGCTGCATAACTTTACCGATCATCTGAGGCGTCGGAACGCCCATGCTTTCAAAACCGAACATAGCTGAATCCCCTTTGTTTTCTCGATTGATACGAACGATAGCAGGAACGTGACCATATGACCACTACCACCACCGATCCTAATGCAGTGACTATCTTTGGTACTGACCTCGAATCTGTCTTTATCAAACAGATCGGGAACATCTCTCGTGGGACGGGTTATGGCAACCTTTCTACTGCTTTCACGAACCTTTTCAAGGGCATAAATTACAGAGGACCAGGCAACCCAGTGCCCATCAATACTGACCAGCACGGGTTCGTGTTTTTCACTCGACCATGTTTGAACTTGTCATACGATAATATTTCGTCGAATCGAATGTTTACGTCGATGCTGACGGACAATCCCTTGAGTTTACAGCGTATCGTGAGGGCCTACCTCGATCCGCGTGCTAACCAATTTCAGAACATCACAACGCCTCTTGTAGACCCTCTCAATGCTTTTATTCCGCTATTGAGCAACTCACTCATCAGCATGGGGGGATGGCCAGACGTCAACGTGCAGACCTATACGACGAAGTCAGGCATGCTCAACGAAGAATTTTCGATGATCGATGGCACAGCCAGAATCCTTAACACCTGGGATTCGACGCTTAACCTCCGGAACGTTAAGGGAGATCCAATAACATTCTTGTTCTTGGTCTGGGTCTTTTACGCAACCATGGTATATATTGGGCGTTTTAATCCATATATGGACATGATCATCGACAACGAGATCGACTACAACACGAGGGTCTATAGAATAGTTTTGGATAAATCCAAGCAGTTCGTGACAAAAGTCGCTAGCACAATCGCCTTTCCGACTGTTGTTCCGCTTGGAGCATCGTTTAACTTTACTGACGACCATCCTCTCATCCGAGACATCGACCAGGTATCGATTCAATTCCGTTGTATGGGCGCCGAGTACTACGACCCTATCATTATCCAGGAATTCAATGCCGTAGTATCGATGTTTAACCCTCATATGGTTGATGGACTCAGACAATCTGTTTACCAGAAACTGACTCTAGCTGAGCGTATGTTCTTCAACTATAGCGGGTATCCGTACATTGACCCGAATACGTTCGAGTTTGAGATATGGGTCGACAAGAGCATGTATCAGGCATGGATGAGCGGCTCTCTTCACATGGATCCTGTCATTGTTAATTCTCCGAACATGCCAAACATAGCCAACGGCATATGGAACTCGTCGAACGGTAGCTCGAATCCGATGTCCGCGCTAACGAACGCCATTCCTGGCTTGAGTTCGCTTACGTCCAAAGCCAGCAATATCAACAAGCTCTTGAATCGATGAATCGATCTCTTTTTTTCTAAAGGACACCACCGATGATCACCAGTAGCCCGATCCTTAATACCAACCCCGCCACGGGATTGCCGGTAGCCAACCAACCTACAACGTCAGACATCATCATCAATGCACTGACGACGGTCAAAAACAATCCAGCTGCCATGGCTTCGGTGGTTTTAAGCGAACTAGAACAACTCAATGGAGGGACCGTACGCATTGTTGATCCAACCAATCCGGTGCTGTATGCACTGGAAAGCGCCGTCATGTTGTCGGCAGCAGCTATGTCGCAATCGGCCACACTGACGAGGCGTCTCTACCCTTCTTTAGCGCAGACGGAAAACGATCTTGCACCGCACATGACAGATTCGGACTACCTTAACCGTTTCGGTTCTCCAGCGAACACTACTTTCGTTGTTTTGCTCGACTTCAACGAATTTGTTCTTAAAGCAGTTCAGGTTCCTAATTCGCTGATCAAGCAAATCACCATTCCTCGCTATACCGAGATCGACGTAGCCGGCATTCCGTTTACCTTGCAATATCCCATCGATATTCAGTACTCGGCTGCTGGCGGGATTCAAGTACGATGGGACACTAGCAGTTTCCCGAGTCCGATTCTCAATCTGACGACGAACGCATTGGTGCACGATTTCGTTACGATCAACGGAACCCCGTATATCCGTATCAATGTCCCAATGCAGCAGATGCAGATTACGTCCTACAATGCCACAACGACAACCTCGACTGGCTTTAGTAAGACGTATGCGTTCCAAGACCAGTTCTACTATTGCCGTGCGTTTATTCAGAACGTTGGCAGTACGGGATGGACGGAGATAGCCACGACTCAGTCGGCACTCGTTTACGACCCTACCGTACCTACTTTGGTGGTTAACGTCAACACTCAAACCAACGTTCTGACAGCTTCGATCCCGATAATCTATCAGACAAATGGCCTGATTAACAACAATGTTCGGATTGATGTTTATACCATCCAAGGCCCGATGAACGTTAATCTTGCGAATTACTCTCCAGTGTCGTATGTGGCCTACTTCAATGACCTCGATGGCACTGCCGGTGCGTATGGGGCCGTTTGGCAAATGTTCTCTGGTAAGTCGATCTATTCTGACCAGTACGTTACTGGTGGCTCGAACGGCCTTACGTTTGCTCAGCTTCGGACTCAGGTCATGAACAACAGCTATGGACAGCCCAATGTCCCTATTACTGCACCGCAGATTCAGGCTGGCTTGTCCATGAATGGCTTCGACTTAATGGTCGACGAAGACTCTCTCATGAAGAGAAACTATCTGGCGACTGCTCCGCTTCCTACACCAAACTACAATGGGGCTTACTCGTCAGCCAATGCCGCCATACTGACGCTCCAGGCTTCCATTGCGATGTTAGACGGCTTGCCAACCGCATACTGGAATGGTGGTAGTCGGTTGGCCATGCGTCCTTCGACGCTGTTCCAATACAACAACGGCGTATTGCAGCTAGTGCCTTCGTCTGTTTACAATAGCCTTGTTTCGTTGGCCTCTACGAATAACACGGCCCAGTTGGCGATGCTGATCAATGCTGGTACCTACGTCTATTCGCCGTTCCACTACATCTATGACGTTTCGAACAATGGTTTCGTGTTGCGTCCGTACTACATGACCAACCCGACTGTTTCGAGCAAGTACTTCATTGCTCAGAACCTGACCATCCCTATGTCGGTTTCTACAGGCGGTTACCTGGTAGAGTATAAAGACCTACCGGCCAACGGCAGTGTTCCAGCCTTCACTGGCTACAAGCTTTATTTGATTACGTCTTCTGGCTCTACGAGTACGAACACCCAGAACTTCACAAACTTCCAGAACGCGGTTCAGGCTGGCAAGGTTGGCGTACAGCTGAGTTACCAGATTCCTGGTCTAACGAACGAAAACGGATACATAGCAGCAACGCAGCTGACTCCGATTACCAACATCACGGGCTTGACTGACGATAACACGACCGTGCCAAACGCTAAGCCCAGTAACATCAGCAATGAGCTTTGGCAGATTCTGCTAGCAGCGAGCCCTGCTGAATGTTTGGTTGAGTTCGACTTAGCCACCAACTTTGACATCGATAGCAACAACAACATGATGCTGACGAACGTCAATTTCAACTCCAATGCCTCGAATCAGGATTACCCGTGTCTGCTGGAGACGTCATTTACTGTCGTTTACCTGCTGTTGGACTATTATGCTGGGCCGTCCTATCAAGGCACTCAGATCGATGGTTTGATCGATACGAGCCTGTTCTCAACGCGTCTTACGACGCTGTTAAACGGGGCAGCGCTGCCGCTAGACACTCAAGCATATGCTGGGCTTTCTCAAGAAAGCATCGATATCGTGCTAGGAACTGCCTTAACCAACCTTTGGCAGAGTACTCGTACGGTGAGCGGCACGATCAACTACGAGACCTACGCTCAGAACATCCCAGCTCTCTATACGCAGGACGTTTACCAAACAGGCCCAACGGGATCAGTGGTCATTACCGTAGATGCCAACGGCAATCCAGTGGCTACGAAGATCCATTCGGCAGGAGATCCAATCCTCGACAACAACGGAAACCCGATTTACCTTCACCACGCCGGAGATTACATTCTCGATGCTAACAATAACCCCATCCCGCAAGGAGGGTCTTTAGCAAGAGCATTGATCTATGCAGCGGATTTGTTTGTTCTGGACGGACGATATTATTTCGCTACGGACTCACAGACACAATCCTACGTTGACCAAACCGTTCAGACTGTCGTGGCATGGATCGTTGATGAGATTGCTGTTCTTCAGGCTAGCATGCTCGAAAGAACCCAGCTATTCTTCTATCCGAAAACAACCATTGGTACGATTGGCGTTTCTCCTGGCAACGGATTAACATACCAGATCAACTCCGAACAGTCATTGACGGTGACGTTTGATCTCGATGCCAACCACTACAACGATACCAAGTTCAAGAACAACCTGATATCAACAGTAACGCCTATCATAGCGTCCATGTTGAACAACACGGTCGTAGCTGTTCCGGCCATCGAGAACGCCATTACGACGGCTCTGGTTAACGAGATTCTTGGCGTTACCATTACGGGACTAGGAGGGGTCTTTAACTTCCGTACGATCACGCTGTCGGATAGCTCCATCATGCCTTCCATCGCCAAGAACGCAGTGGTGCAGGCCGACTATTCGTTGGCGGTTCAGGATAACATTACCTACGTTTACAACAAACAAGGAAATTAAAAACCACGGCATAGAGGGAGTCCCTAGGGACTCCCTTTTGTGCCTTGCGTGTTATTAGAGGGTATGGAAACGTCGAATAAGCTGATTATAAGCCTCGAGGTGTTCCGGGCCAGACGCCTTAACGATTTCAGCAAATCGGTCGAAGTACAACACTGCCAGCAGCCTACGAACCGTTTCATCGACAAACGAATCCACTTCCTTCGTAGACAATCGATAGATGTCGTAAAGGTTGGCCCAAATCCTCACTGTGGTGTTATAGAATACCTTAAGAGCATCAACGAGCCTCAGCTGCTCCTCGGCATCCGAAGGAAGCTTTAAACCAATCTTGAGCACGTGACTATCGGACGTACCCAACTCATCGACGATGTCAAATCCAACGGCTTTAATCAGTGCGCGATTGGCTGCCGATACGGTCTGTGCCGCCACAAAAACAGAGTCGGCTTGAGACGATGGTTTATCTTCAGTTTCGGCATAAACAACGACGCGATTGATCCACGAGCCAGTAACGTCATCGGCTTCAACGGATTCGTCGAGGCTCGTTCCATTCGTGATGTTCGATAGAAAATCGTAAAGAACGTCTGCGGCTGGACGAGTGCTATCCAGGAAGTTAGCCGCTTGACTTTCGATGGGTTTTTCGAATAACGACACGAAACTGGCGTCAATGGTAGCCTTGCCGTCGCTAATGGCAAGGAGTCGTTTCTTGAGGACTTCCAAACGACTCACCATGTTGAACGATGCGGTAGTGAGATCACGCTTAACCAGGTTGAGGGCTTCTCTGGTTTTGCTTTCGGACGTTCCAGCAAAGAAATCCTTTATAAAAAGGTTTCTAGCGGACAGTATCCATTCTTGCAGAACACCCCACGTCATCTCGTGATATGCCTTATAGGCGTCGCTGTCTTGTCCTAGACCGTCAATAAATGCTTTCAGGTCACGCAGAATCGCTACTCTACTATCGGACGGTGCTTGGGACGCATCGGAACCGTGCGGCAAAGAATAGGGATTGCATGAGGTAACAATCGCTTGTAGGGCGTGTAGGAAGACCACAAGGTCCTTCGAGGCCACTACTGCTCGTCCGCTCCTTAGAGCGTCTATAAGAGCGTCTCTGTTGGTTGTAGAGGGCTGTTCAGTAAAGCCAGCCACTGGTGCATACGGAGCAAGACTCTGACCGCTAATCGACTCGAACGCCACTGCCTGAGCCTTGCAGACCAGGCAGCCGGAAACAACCTCGCTCTCTAACGAGATAAGGTCGTTAAGCGTATCTTCGAGAGAGGCCATGATGGCCTCGTTCTCGTCCACGCGTTTGATTAAGAGGTCTTCGGACAAGTCAGGATTCCCGCTGCTTTGTGGGATTGTGGGGTCCATCGGTCAATTACTCCGTTAATCGGCAGTGCTAGGGGCTTCAGTAATGAGCCTTTCGCGCAAGTTCTTGTCAAAACGCCAGAAGAGATCGCGTAGCGTATCCATGCCTGGATTGTCCCGATTGCGTTTCTGAATGTCCTTCACCTGCGGAGGCAGGCAGTCGTTGTTATCGCCCATGATGACAGCCATAACGTCCATAGATTGTTCGTTGGTTGGGACAAAAACAAGGTTGTAACGAAGCTCAAAGCACTTCTTGACGAAGTCCACAGCCAGAACAGGATTGATCGAAAATTCTTCATTGATTTCCGAAACGATATCGTTAACGATAACGCTGTGGTGCTGATGGTAGTATTCGGAAAGCGACATCACTGGCGACGTAGGCAGCTGAAGCTTATATGCCAATGATGTACCCAAAGCAAAACAAAGCAGCAACGAGCTCTCTGTAGCGTTGGAGTTGGTGTTCTGGAGTGCGCGCTGGATGGAAACGGTTAACTGACTCATGGCTGTTTAGTCCTTCGTAAGAGAGAGTTTGGCTGCGGAGGCGAATAAGCGGTTAGACGACATTTCCTCGAGTTCTTTTTGGAACCTGACTTGGTCGGTGGCGTTCCTGCTCCTCGACGAAAAGAAACTCATGATGGTGGTTGTAATTGTCTCGAATTCTCTGTAAGACGCTACAACCTCATCGATCTTTTGGATGTCTTCCAGAGCCTTCTTTCGGAGTTCAGCACCGATAGACGGATTTTTGAGACTTTCGATAACCTGTCGGCGCAGGTTCTTAGCTCTCTCAATGGGGCTGTCGTAGATGCTACGGAGAGCATGTGGTTCGTTGGTGGTTAGTAGGAAGAAAGCGAAGAAGACGACGCCTACACCCGAACCGAATCCGACCCCCATCATTAAGGAAAGCCATAGGGATGCGGTCTTTTCGAAGAACGCCGCAAACCACGTACTGGACTCCCCAATGCCATAAACGCGGTCTAGCTTCATGTTTGCAGTAGCTAAAGCACGAGCCGCCCCATGTCTGGCTGCGAAATTATCTGCCATCTGTTCGAAGGTTTTCCGATCATAGACCGCAGTGTTGTCGACGGAACGCAGCGAATCGAAGAAATCCTTAACGATGATGGTGGTAACGACTGCCCTACCGACATTGGTATCGTTGGCCAACCCTTCTTTGTTTTCAATTTTGGTTTTCGTAACGTCTTCGAAATACTGCAAAACGACCGCACGCTGTTTAGGGTCATTCGTCGAGAAAAAGTCATTAAGCACAGACGCCAATACCGCATTCAACGTATATGTAAAGGCGGAGTATTCGACATACGAGAACAAGTGTCCGATTTCGTGGAGTAGAATAGCCGCAATTTCATCGTCGCTCAGGTAATGCAGGAGATGCAATGATATCGTAATATTAAAAGGCCATTTGGTGAATTCGCCTAACATCTTACTCTTGGCCAAATCCACCCCAAACGTCAATGTCGCTTTGGATTTGTTGAGCGCTACAAGACTCTCGAACATACGAGGAGTATGCCCCTCATCGTCTTCCAGGTAGGAATAAAACTCCATGGCGTTGTTTGGGTTAAGCATGGGCACGCCGGCCGACGCATTGAGGGAGACGACATCGATGTCGAATACGACGATGACGTTAGCGTACTTCTTAATGACAGTTTGCATCTGCGTTGGGTCAATATGGATGGTGTTCCCAGACACGTAGACAGATGCGCGATATGCAGCCACTGCTTCTGTGAGTGCCCCGAAGAAACGACCATCTTGAAAATCAATCGATTCCATTGCCATTTTCATGGCACGTTTTAAAGACATGTCCCAATCCTTCTTCTAAAACATCAAAAAATCCCCACAGTATCGATGTTGTGCAGTGACGGAGAACGAGATATGAAAGTTCAAAACGACTACAAGCCAGAAGACATTGTCGGCAGGGAAATGAAATTTGGTACCTATGTTAAAACGCCAGACGGACTGCACGACGTAGTGTTCGTCAAAGAACACATCACCCTTAAGGACGGCCGGAGAATCCCTCGTCTCAACCCTATTAAGGACTATGTACGTAAGTTCTGGATCACGCAAGAAGCCTACAGAAACCACCAAGAAAAGAAAGAGTGGGAAGACCTTAGCAAGCTGATGGAGTTTAAGTCCACGCAGGCCCTTTTAGAACAGAAGGTCGCGGCTGCTATGGGAGCTCCAGGCGCCAAACGAAGCATGCGTCAATGGGCACGTAGCCCTTATCTCTACGGGACAGACATCAAGACAACGTCGCTTCTGAAGAACGAATACCAGAAGAGATGGCCAGCCTACAAGACGCCTACGTCAACGGTAGCTGTACTAGACATCGAAACAACAACCGATGGAGAAGACTATCCCCTTTGTCTTTCTCTAACCTTTGGGTCTCGTTGTGTCATAGCCATTCACAAAGATTTCGTGAAGGGTATCTTCGAGCCAGAGGTTAAACTCAGGAAATGCTTTAGAGAACAGCTCGGCGAAGTCATCGTTAAACGACAGATAGAACTCGAGGTAGTCTTTGTCGATAGCGTCACTGAGATGTGCCAAAAAGTCTTTAAACGCGCCCACGAATGGAAGCCTGACTTTATCACGATCTGGAACATATCGTTCGATTTAAAGGTTCTGGAGAGGTGGGTTAATAAAGAAAACGGTTCGTGGGTAGACATCGTTTCGGATCCGTCAGTCCCTCCTGGTCTTCGGTACTACTATTTCAACGAAGGCGACGATACAAAGACATCAGCCAGCGGAAAGGAAGAGAAGCTTGCTCCTGCTGCAATATGGCACGTCGTTGAATGTACGGCTAGTTTTCAGTTTGTCGACTCGATGCGTATCTACTATCGCTTACGCATGGCCGAAGGCGTCTTGCCTGGCGGGTATAACCTCGACAATGTACTGAAGACCAATGGCGTAGGCGGTAAGCTAAAGTTCGATGTCAAGGCCGATAGCGGTTTGCAATGGCATCGTATCATGCAAGCAGAACATCCTATCGAGTACCTCGTGTACAACCTTTGGGACTGTATTTCCGTCGAGGTATTGGACGAGAAGACTCAAGATCTTCGGATGGTCATCGAAGCCCAGTGTGGTCTAAGCGACTACGGACGACTGAAGACTAATCCCGGTAAAACCGTCGACGACTTACATTTCTTTGCTCTGGAAAACAAAAAGGTCATCGCCACGTTCCCTGGCAGTAAGGAAGATGAGAACGATGAGATCGTGGTTGGAACGGACGATTGGATTAAGAGAGTAGTGTTGAGTACCGAATCAAAGAGATTCTAGGACTCGGACTACTAAGTCCCTCCGACATGTAAGTGCCGGATGATAAGATATCTAATTGCTGGAAACCCCTTAGAGCCCATGACACCACTGCGAGACGAAAGTCAAAGCCACGGTTTGAAAAGTCATGGGATTGGACAATCAGCAGCGAAGCTCCCCTGGTTTACTCCGAGGAGAACGTTCAACGATCAGTCTTCGTAGACGTAGGGCCAAGTGGTTCGAAATGGTATCTAGCCGACTGTCGCATCGACAAGGCTAAAGATATGATCTGGACATGCATGGAGACATGCAGCTGCGCGTAAAGGCGCGGGTAAGGATTAACGACCCTTACTGAACGCAACGACTTACCTTACCGTGTCATCAGACGGCTCCTATAGGGCTACATATCCTAAACGAGATTCCTACGTTAGCCACGGAAGTCTGCAAACACGTTGCTGATTAAAGAATGTCTTGTTGCATATAGCATGAATTCATTTTACACTATAGGCGACATATGTTCGAACAGGAGAGAAGGTTTGTTCCTTTTTCCGGAAAAAGGTATTCTGTAAACTATTTTGGCGAAGTTCTTGACATCAGTGGAAAAGTAATAGAGACGACGTTGGTTGAAAACGAGCATATGGTTTGTCTTGAATGGATAATGGGTAAGAAACTGTACTCTGTCGGAATGATTGTTTTAGTATCTTTCGGTAGAATCGAAGTTCCCGAATACCTTTGGGAGTTCATCGAACCATTATACATCGACAACAACTACAATAACAACATAATCTCGAACCTTACGTACAGATTCAGAGGAGGTCCTCTCGAGTCTCATTCGTTCAGAGGTTATTTCTATATACCATTTTTCACTGCGTATGTCATAAATAAAGAAGGCGATATAATAGCTGAACGTACTGGCCGCCATCTAACATGGAACGTCATACCTCCAAACGCGAAGAAAAACTCGCAAGGAGGATATTTGTATGTACGAACCAAGGCTGGCAACGATGGAGTAAGCAGAATCATCTTCATGCATCGTGCATTGTGTCTGGCATTTCTTAGATATGGAAGCGATATTAACAAGTTAGTAGTCAACCATTTAGATGGAAGTCCGTCCAACAACAGACTAGATAACTTGGAATTCACGACTTATTCTAAGAACAACAAACACGCATATGACAACGGTCTACGACCAAATGCATCCAAAGTAGTGTTTATGAAAAACCTAACTACCGGAGTTATAAAACGGTTTAACAGCGTTTCTGAATGCGCCAGAGAACTAGGACATTCGAGTCCGACGTTCATCATTCTACGGATAAGAGACAATCCGACTAAGGTGTATTCTGATATGCTGATGTTCAAATATGATGATGGGTCAGATTGGCCATATATTGACATGAATAACTTGAGCGTCTGTAGAATGGGTAATGGCATGGATATACAAGCCAGAAACGTATTCACAGGCGAAATTTTTATCTTCGCTGGAACGTATGCCGGTAGTAGAATCACTGGCGTTAACCACGCGACAATTCTCAAGCATGTTAATACTAATGCTGTCATTCCAACCGATGGCTTCAATTTCAGATTCCATAGTAACAATCTGGATTGGCCACAGCACACAGAACGACACCTGATGATTTATAGGAAATATCCAAAATACCCTCCTGATGGAGTAATAATGCTGGATACAACCAACAACGAGGAAATCTTCTTCGTCAGCGAAAAAGAAGCTGCTGAACATCTCAGGTGCAATAAACATCATATTTCGAAGAGCATTAAAACCAAAACACTTTTTAGGGAACGTTACTCGCTCAAGAAGTTCAACATTCGCAAGACATTAGGTCCTTCTGAGGAGTAATCTTCAGAATGAAGGTATCTAATTGCTGGAACATCTCGTTAGGTTGACTCACCAAAACAGGGCCCGAAAGGGCGAATGGCAACGGTTTGAAAAGAGTCAAATAGAGACAATCAGCAGCCAAGCGCCTAAAGGCTGTCACGACGACAGCCCATGGCGATCCGGTTCAACGACTATCCCGTAGCGGGGAGTAGGGCTCAAGCGAGCTCGAAATGTTACCCATCCTTTCTAAGGATGAAGATATAGTCTGTTCCTGGTGGAGACATCAGGCGGGTGTCTTAGCACACCGGGTAAGCGTAGCGCACTTACTGGACAAAAGCTCGATTTGGAAGGCACATACCCAAATGTCCAAGCTGGCCTGAATATTGGGAAGGAAACAACACATAGAGAGATCGGACAAATAGATGGCCTCGATGAGTACTGGAAACGCAGCATCGGCGTCAATCTAACAGCAGGTATCACCAACTGCATGGAGATAGGTATGATTGGATTCAGTCTTCCGTCTCCACAAAAGGTCATTGAACTTTTTGAACAACACCTTCAGTCTATAGCACAAGACCGCGCGTGAACAGATGCGCGCACAGAGAGAATCCCTTTTCAGGGATTCTCTCGTTTCTCTTTTGTGCCGCATCAAGGCTGTTTGTTTTTGTCCCGACGCGTATTCCTTCCCATGCTCGTAATAGCCATGGCCGAATGGTCAAGGTGTCCGTAAACGAGCATTCCTAGGCCTACGATCGAACCGAGCAATGCAACCATGTTGCTAACCTCGTGTCTCATGTTAGCGTAGTTGGTCCTTGCGCCTACTCCAAGCTGCGGGTTCTTTCTCAAAAGGTCGTTAATGTGTTGGTTAGCCGTTTTGAGTGTCGACAGCTTGGTTTCGATCGTAAAACGAATCTTCTCGAAAACCCTCGTCGCTTCGCCGTCCTTGAAGTCTTCGATCTTCTTAACTAGGGCAGCGCGTTTATCGACGTATTCGGTTTCGGAAGAGTTATCCTTCACTGAAATCGGCAAGAATTGATCGGCTGCCAAATCAGGAGAATAGACCTTGTCGAGCTGACGCCTCAGTGCCCCAGTAAGTGCCGTAGGACTCGAGCTGTTGTTAAATTCAGGGCCAGTCAGATACGTAAAGTAACGACTAGACCTAACTGTACCCTTGAACTTATCAAACATTTGGTTCCATTCAGCGATACCATGCTTGACGCTATTCGCGACGTCAAAGCTCGTGGATTTGGGCATTCCGACAAAGTAGTCGGTCTCCTCGTCGGCTGCTTTGGCAAGGTCGCCTAAAAAGGTAAAATCGCTCTTTGCCTGCGTCAGTAAAACATCAACACCTTTTGACAGGATTTCGATCATTTCGTGGGACGTGTAGTGGTCGGAACTGAAGGTCAAAATCTGACCACGAACACTGAGGGCTTTCACGAGTCGTTTAACGTGGTCAACGTTATAGACGTGGTCAATGGCATCCCTAGATGCTTCTTGCTTCTGTCTCTTCATTTCCGCTTCGCGTTTCTTACGGTTATCGCGCTCGAAACCAAAGATCTTTACGATGAGATTCACGATCCTTCGTAGAATCTCGACGATCTTCTTGTAGAAGTTCGACATGACTTCGCCGAGCCCTTCAGTAGTAACGACCAACGACTCATTGCTGACTTCATAGACGTCAGCTAACAGCGATTCTAGTGCCAGACTCGTGGCTTCGAGACTTTCGTATGGCCGTTCAACGATGCCCGATTCGGAACAATTCAAAACTTTCAAAAGATTCGATGACATGGCACTTGTCCAATGTTAAGGTTGAGGTGTTAGTAGTCATAGGATTTAATGTTTTAGTTTCAACGAAAAAAAAAACACCCACACTCACCCGACGCGATCGAGTGAGTGCAGGTTAACGCTGATGCCAATCATCGACATCGCCACGGCAAACTGACGAGCAAACTGTTGTCGTTCCCAAATGGGCACGAAACTAATCGTACATTTAGCCGCTTTCTTTGGATTCGAAAGAATGGCCTCGGCTTGAAGGCTATAATCATACAGCCTCTTCCAAACCGCATTTCGAACCGCTGAAGGCTCGTGTTTCTTGATCCCTACCATCTTGGCTTTCTCTAGGAGTTCGATGGCTACAGCCAAGCAGGAGGGATCTGTCTGAGGGTTAAAGTTTTTCGGCAATTTCTTTTTAGGAATGCCGACCCAAAACGACTTTATGATGTCGTTCATGAGCTCTTCTTTACTGAAGACAACTGCCGTGGTGCTGTCGCGTACGTGAACTTGCCCATCGATCAGATTGTCCGACCGAAGGACGTTCTTCAATGCTGTTACGGCTGTCTCCAGAGAGAGACCGTTTTCTCGCACGTCAACGAGGCTCGCAACGAGAATCCCAAACTTGCCGATCTTCATCCGATCCGTAGAGCTCATGTACCACGAATCGAGATTGGCTTGCTGGAGCTCGACGTTAATGACACGGAACGTGTCAAACAACTCATCGTTCACCGACATCCACGATACCAGGATGGCTTCTACATACTCAGTCGATTCGCCAATGACGTCTATCGCGCATAACGTATTGGCGGCGTCAAGAACTCTGGCCATTGAGTTCTTTCGTCGACATCGAAGGGCATCCAGAACCGCACTCGCTCTTGAATCGATGGCATGGCCGCACCAAACTCCCGACAGACCTCCTTCAGAAGCTGTCGGTATTGGCTCATCCGGTACATCACCACAAACAGTTGCTCCTGGAGTTCCTCTCGAGTCGCGTCCTGAAAGACCCATTTCGGCGTCAGGTCTTTCAGCTCGAGAGTCATCTCCCGGTGGGCGTTCGCTGTGTAAACCCACTGGCAGTAGGCTAACCTCTGCCTCCTCGGATGCGGCATTGGGCCCAGCTCGTCCCGTTTCAGGCGGAAGTTTCTCCACCTGTCCGGGTGCGTCGCTACATTCGGGAAGTGACCCCCGGAGCACGGCCGTAGAGGCCAGCTCAGCGGTGGCCTTTCGGCCACCATTGTCACCGGGGACTTCGCTTTCCTGAGCTGGGCTCAGACGCCGAAGTGACCCCCTATCGTCGGAAGACGATTCGGTTTCTGCGTGGATAGCTTCTTCAGATGCTGCGTAGTCGTCACTGGAGGATTCCTCAGCCTCTTCTTCGTTGGCGACGATCTCCGGAGCAACGACTGCTTTGGAGTTCGCGAAACGCGGCATCTTCTTTGCCATCGCAAACACGAAAGCATTGGCCTTGTTCAGGATCTCTTCCGACAGCGAAGCCTTTTCGAACGGATTCGAAATGTCTTCCTCCATGCCGTAGCACTCGAGCATGGCGATGTGCGATGGCATGTAGGCGTCGTAGCTGGCTCCTTCACTGCGAAGCTTGAGGATGTTCGCCAGGCGATCCATGACAGATTCGTCCACCAGGGCGATGTCGAGGATCTTTTCCAGCGGACAGACCTTCGGTTTCAGCAAGAGCACGTCACTGATGAAGAAGATGGCCAGTTTCGCCATGGCTTCAAAATCGCCCTTGATGCCAGCGATCTCAAAAGCCTTGCGAGTCACGATTTCGATCTTCGCGACGTTGATGGCCATCTGGTCGAGCCATGGCTGCCGCGCAGGCTCCCTGCACATGCCCAGCACGAGCGTGTTGGCCCGGAACCAGTTCGTGAGGCGGCTCATGTGGTTGCGTGTGGTATCGAGCAGCATTTCATACTGCTTGGTGGTAATCTTGCCACCGTTGTAGTAGGATCCGATCGCAACGAAATCGGGACTTTTGGAAGTGAACAGATTCGAAAAAAAGCCCATGATAACCTCCTTTTATAGTGGCGATATTGCCAGGTTATACATGAGGGTAATGTACATTTGAAAATATCTGGAATACGGCACAAAAAAAAAAAGACTGCCGATGTCGGCAGTCTTTTATCCATCAGGCGGTCTCAAACCGCCTGATGGTTTCAAGTATCTGGATCCCCAGATACTTGAACTTCGGGTTTACCTCCTGAGGGAGGCAAACCCGCTTCCCCTCGACATCGAGGGGACTTCCTACTTCGGCCATAGCGTAGGCCTTGAAGGACTCCCACGATAGAGAATGGAACACCAGGACATCCTGTTCCTGGTTGTAAACGACGACCCACATGTTGTCCGCATCGCGGACATAAAAAGACCCGTGCAGCTTGCCTTTCGGGCACCGCTTGAAACTGGTGCCGAAACGCCGGATCACCTCGGCGGTGAGATCGCCTTGGCCAACTCCGCCGATAAGGAGGGGGGTTTCGCTGTGCCGTACGAACTTGGTTGGATCAAATGCTGCAATAGCCATGGTAAATCTCCTGGCCCCTTTGGGGCATGATGGATGAATGAGAAGCAGGATTGCTTCTCCTATTCATCTGAGTACTATAGATCTGAAATAATCTGGAATCAAACTTTCAACGGCATAAACAGAGACCCTTTGGAAGGTCTCTGTCAAATGCCTGTTCTATGGTCAGAGGCGGTTGTTGAAGAACGCCGAGAGATTCATGAACTGTTTGTTGTTGTCGAGGTTACGAGCAAGCACATTCAGGTCAATCTGTTTCATCATGGCTTCACGGGTGGAGGGATTGGCTGCACTGATGAAGAGATGAGTCAGCTGATTGAAGAGCTCGAATTCCTTCGGCGAGAGCTTGGTCTTCAGCGAACCGAAATACCGATAGACGTTCGACTCAGCGAAGACCGTGTCTCGGTGTTGATTGATAGCACTGAAAAGAACCTCGAAAGCCGTCTTAGCTTTCGTGATGTCGGCACCAAGGACATGGCGGAACAGCTCCAGCAGACTACGCTGGGTATTGATACCATCCTGCTGGGACAGCATCTTGCCTGGAATCATCGTGCTGATGTAGTTCGTGATCAGGTAGTCCAAACGGAGAAAGTAATGGTCGGTGGCCGACGGTACCGGAGTGGGGGCGGGTGCGGGTTCAGCCGCCTGAACTGTTTCTACTGCTTGCGTCGTCGGTTGTTCAGGCGCAGAGACGGGCGCTTGAGCATCGACGGAAGCGGTGGGTTCAGGGACTGACTCCGGTACCGGAGCGGCAGAAGGGCCCTCCGCTGCTACCTCAGACGGTTGTGACGCCGTTTGTTCAGGAGTCGATTCGTTCGGCTCATCTGTCTGAGTTTCAGCAGCGGAGGGTAAAGGGGCGGCTACTTCAGCGCTCATCGTTTCCGTGGAAGCAGTCACGGGTTCGGGAGCATTCCCTGCTTCAGTAGCCTGAACTGGCGCATTGACCGATTCAGTGGTTTCTTGCGTTGCGTCCGACTGCACGACGCTGGATTCTTGTTCAGACATGGAACTTCTCCACATTAAAGAAAGGAAGGGCGCCTTAAGCTTGTTCAAAGTATTGGTGGTGTGTTGTGAAAAAACTACTGTAGCGCATCTGCCCAATCCAGTTTGGTGGTCTTGAGAGCTGTGCCATGCATTTTCTTCATGAACCAATACATCATGACCGATCCGACGTTTGAGGCAGCCGTTAATAGAGCGTTTGGGCTAGCGGAATAGGCATCGCCGACGCATTTAGCACAATATCCGGGTGCTTTTGTGTTACAGTACATTGGCGAGCGGATAATCGCTTCTTTACCGACAAGGGTCTTGAGGCTAGTTTCTGTCAGGGCTTCCTTTGGGTTATTGGCCAAATAGAGACCGATGAAACGTGTGTAGTTGTCGTTGGTAATATCCCACGATAAACCGCGTTTGGTTCCACAGTCGGGTTCTTCGACACGTGTGTTTTGGTAGACACGGTAAAAGTACTTAACCTGTTCTCCACCCAACTCCGTTTCTTTGCCTCGACCATACGAACCGGCACGCATGGCGTCGATGAGCGTCGGAAGGTTGTTGACGTCGATACCGTCTATAAGAGACGTTCCGATAGCTTCCTTGGGGTCACCAAAGCCCATTTCGATGCCAAGCATAATGAACATGCGTTTGCGGGCTACGTCGAAAGCCTTCTTACTGATCAAGAAACCCTCGGAGAGATCCCCTTTGAAGGTAGACTTATCGAGGTCAATGAGTTCTTTCTCAATCTTGGCCACAATGGCCGGATCGTTAAGCTGATCTTTGTACTGCTCGATAAGCTCATCGCGGCGTTTAACGACGATGGGATCAACGGTAAACGACTTTGCGGTACCTGTGGGAACTACAACAGTCGATAGCCCCGTCGTAGCCCCTACTGCTTCAGTGAACTTAAGGAGTTCGTCGACCGTAATCGAGTCTGGTTTGTCTTTCCCTTGTTTGTTGTCAACGAGTTTTTCGCAGACCATCTTCTCAATGGAGTCTTTGTTAAACCGACCAGTCACGAACGGTATCTTCCATCCGAATGGGTAAACAAGTAACATGCAGTTGGCAACCACGTTACCTACTGTCGTCTCTAAGTCCCCAAAGACATTCGGGAGATCGTCTTTCTTGAGAGAGATCTTTTCGTGCGGATAGAATAGGGGCTGTCCGTGGACTGCTCCCTCCAATTTCTCTTCGGTCTTGCCGTCTTCCGGAATCCCGAACGTTCCGTCTTCGGCATAGCGGATCGACCACGGAAGCGAGTTCTTTGAAACATTCCTTACCACCGAAAAAAGAGAGATAAGCCACTCTTTTCGTTTGTAGGCCCCTCCGTTGGAGGCCTTGATTAGAAACTCGTATTTGGTCATTTTAAACCCCTAGCGGGAATTCCAGTCCGGCTTTTTTGAAACACTTCTCGACGGCTATATCCGCTTTCTGGATGGTATTGATGTCGGAATAATATTCGTCCAACAACGCCTGAACCGACTGCTTAACTTTGAGGTCTGGGGTGTTGGAATAGAGCACCAACGAGATGCTGTTCATAGCAATGGTTTCTGGATCATCACCAAAGACCACGTCGAGATCAGAGACTATATTCTGTCTAACGATGTTCGTGTAGGACTCAACGGACATTCCTACAGGGACGTTTTTCATCAGGAGCGTTTCTACGAGACTATCTGGAAAAGCACTGATCCATTGCCTAACGCGATTGACGACTGCTTCGTTTTTGCTACTAGCGACAGCAGTCACCAAATGACTAGCGGTCTCGGCACTTTCGTGCAGCGTACTAATGACTCTCGGGTCGACAAAGACAATATGTTCGTGGAGTAGCGTTGCCGGACACGGCGTCACTAGCGCCAGAAGCTCGCAAAGCGTCTCTACGTCGTCTAGGCCAGATTCGCAGATCATACATACAACATCTTCGTCCTCGTAAGTCTGAATGGCCTCTAAGCCTTCGAGAATATGACGAATGGTGGCTATCTCTCCGCAGTCGATTGAGATGCCTTGCGCCATGAGTACTTCGGAGGATTTGTGTATGAGGATTCTTTGGAGCCTGGCGAGTATTTCGTTGGAGTCGGTGTTTTCGGCATCCTTCAGAAGGTTGATAATGTCAGTCTCAAAGCTTTTAACACCTAACCGATAGAAGCCCTTCAGAAGTTCAACGACCTCCGTCATGTATTGAGGCGTTGTACGGACATAGAGATAAGAAATGAGAAGTTCAAGCACAGTCTGCTCCTTTTTATTTTTTAATAGGCCATTAGGCCGTTTCATAGGATCTGTCACGTTCCTGTGAAATTCTACACCCAACTACAACTCATGTGTAAAGACAACGCCACTTTAGTCCTTAAAAGCCGACTGTATCATTGAGGTATTTGCAAAATGAAAAAACAAGCCGGTCACCATACGCAAGAGCCGCGTAAGAAGACCAACGAAGAAATCAAGCAAGACCGCATGGCTCGCGCGGCTGCTAAGAAAACAGAAGAAGCCCGTACGAAGGCAGAAAACGAAAAGAACAGCTCGTGGGATGCCTTGAACGCGTTGTATTCTGAATGTAACGAACTCCTTCGGCAGCCTGCCACGATTGCTCCTATTCTCCGCAACAAGGAGATCATGGAGCAAATTGACGACATTGACGATTTCGTCAAGAGGGCCAACATTCTCCAGAAGGACTTGGTGTCGTATCGTGACAAGCTCGCGACCATTCACGAGACGCATGTCAATAACGTGGGTCTCGTGGAAGGCTTTGACCAGCTCATGCAGTCCTACGAAGTTTCTGTAGGGTATCAGAACTGGATGGACTCTTTCACTGGCGTGGTTTTGTCCAACCACTTCGACATCATGGACTCGATCGAGAAGGCTACCATCAAGGACACCGAAAAGAGAAACGAAGTTGCATCGGAGGAACCGAAAAGTGAATGAAGAAACCCAGCAGACCAACAAAGTCCCGGATGTTCCTGTCCAAACAGAACAGGCTATCGAAACCACGACTGTTCCGCTGACGACCAACGAGGAGTCGTCTCCTGAACCCGTCAAGGAAGAAACTCCCGAAGCAGAAGTTTCTGGTCCGACTTTTGCCGAACCAAACCCTAAGGTTGAATTGACGCTCAAGACGACGACTGTTGTCGATAAGGAGTCTGCTGACGCCATCGAGGTGCAGTTCATCCAGACAGGCGCTGCATCGGTTGAAAAGGCCAAAGCGCTGATCTCGGGCATTCCAGAAGACCATCGCGCTAGTCGCTTCAGGGACGACTGGGTTCAGAGCGTTGATATCGCCTCGTACTCGTTTGTTCCGTTCAACGTCTTCGATAAGCGACTGAATGCCGATGGCGCATCATGGAAACAGTACGTCGAACACGAAGGCGTGAAACTGCGTGCCGGAAGACCCAGTATCGGAAACAATGGGGAAGCTGGCCAGGTTCTGACGGGCAATAAGGCGATCATGAAAATCCGTGCCGTGACCGGCATGGGCTCGTTTCTACAGATTCCTCTGTGGCACTCGGGCATCTGGCTACTGCTCAAGACGCCTACCGATTCCGAACTCCTGATGCTGGATCAGCTTATTCAGCACGTAAAGTCAACGCTTGGTCTTTCTACCAACGGACTTATCTTCTCTAATATGTCGGCATATCTTGTTGATATCCTGACATCGTTCGTCATCGATCATGTCGTAGACTCCACCGTCAAGGATTCTACAACCGAAAAACTCAAATCATTGATTCGAGCAACCGACATTCCGTTGCTCCTCTGGGGCATCGTTTCTACCATCTACCCTAACGGTTATCCGTTCGCTCATGCTTGTGTTGACGACCCTACGGTTTGCCAGCATATCATGCATACGGTTATCAGCATTCCTCGATTGCTATGGACCGACACCGCCGCGTTCACTAAAGAACAACGCAAGCACATGTCCAACCGAAAGGCTATTTATTCTGAGGAAGAAATTCTCGCCTATCAGGACATGAGCGAGTGGGGGTCGACTAGACCCGTTAAACTCTCCGAAAAGCTTCGCGTCACTCTGCGTGTCCCTACGCTCCGTGAGTACGTGGCTGCTGGCTATAAATGGATTGCGGAGATCGAAGCAACGATCAGCGATCTTCTCGACAAATCCATGAGCGCCAAAGAGAGACGCGAATACGTCACAAAACAATCCATCCTTACGATGGCTCGTCAATATGGTCATTGGGTCAAGCGCATCGTTGGTACAGAGATGACGGACGACGGGCCTAAGGACTTCGTCATCGAAGACCAAGACACAATGGACGAGATTGTCTCGACGTTAGCGGCGGATTCGACGATTCTCGATGCGTTCGTAGAGCACGTTCTCAAGTACATCGAAGACTCTAGCGTTGCCGTCATCGCCATTCCTCGCATTGCGTGTCCGGCTTGCGGAAAACCGATGTCCGAAGAATATGCCAAACACCCCAACTTGCAGATACTCAACATCGATCAAGTTTTTTTTATCCTACGCCTCCAGCGGCTTACCCAGACCGAAGTGGTGAAATCCGTGGAATAACGACGTATTCGAAGGAAAAGGAAGGGGACGAGACCGCTCGACGTGAGGATATTCATATCTCTTACGTCGGGTTCGGGATCAAAAAGAACGAATGGGAACATCTGTTGTTGTTCGCCGATCAGTTCGAAGAAAAAGTCCGTTCCGGTTCGTTCAATCATTATGACCGTCAGATGGTCTTAAGAGAACACTACGACGAAACCTTCAGAATACAGAGCCACGATAACACCAATCCAGACCTTCTCTCGTTGGTCGCATTGAGTCCTCGAGAAAACGTTGCTGAGTATTCTGCTTACTACAACGCTATTCGTAGATACAGAACTCTTCGCATCAACGAGAAGTTTGGACTCAGCCTTTTAGAGTACTTGGACCTGCCAAGAGATGTGGTTGAGCTGATCTCAAAGATACTGGAGGCCGAGATCAAGTCTGCGCCCACTCCGCCAGACCTTCCACGTGACCTAAAACTTTGAAAAAAAAAAAAGAGGGCCTTCGGGGCCCTCTTTGTGTCCTCATGCAGCCCGTTCCCGGACCACCTGAAGATTCCGCAAAAGCGGACGATGGAGAGGACTGCCGTCCCCGATCACCATCAGCAACTGAGTGGTATTGCCGAAACAGCACCCGGCGCGCGTTCCCGGTACCAGGATGCCGGTAACGTCCGACACGTTCCCACAAACCGGAACGTAGTCAACCTCTTCATTGTCGGCATAACGCTCGAATACGACGTCATTGCCGCGTTCGCCTTTTACCAGGACGATACGACGACCAGATTCATCCACGGTCTTGTAGACGGTCCCTTCGGGGCCTTCCAACGGCGCTGATACAGCGCCATCAAAATAGCCGGTTCCATTGGCCCATTCAGGGTCAAACGGAACCACCAGGGAAGTGGCATTGTAGACTTCAACGAACAAAGTATGTGTGTTAATGAACATGTTAAATCTCCTGGCCTATGGCCGTTGGGTTGATAAAGACACCATTGTCCTTATTCACCTTAGTACTATGCATCCGAAATAATCTGGAATCGTGGAAAAAAAGAAACCCAACGACGGGTTTCTTTCCTTCGACTACTCAGAACGAATAGTCGAAGTTTTTGGCGGTTTTATAACATGCGCGGACCCTTCCGACGAATCCTTTCGCCAAGCCGAAACCTTCCTTCAGCGAAGGCAATTTATCTTCCTTGATGAAGGGCGCAATGTTAAGCTCCAGCCAATCACCTACCTCCTCCTTCATTCCGACTGAACTGGCCACGTTGGCCATATAGGCCATGAAACCCTGACTTCCCTTGCGGGCAGCCATGAAAACAGGCATCCATGCCTTGGTACCAGCCACACCTAGGGCGTAGCTAACGCCATAAGCTTCACGCTCGTGACGCGACTGGGCATATTCAAAGCCCGTCTTAACATCCTTCTCGCAAAGCCCATTATGGACCTGGATGGCATGGAGGAACTCATGGGCCATAATGCCCATGATCGTCTTGGCCGGTACCCGCAGCCAATCTGCCGACACAACCTTAATCGTTGCGTCGTTAAAGAAATAGCCTGCCAGGAAGCCACGCCCCAACAACTCAGCCCCGACGGCCTCTACGCGAGGCATTTCGCCAGGGATGTTTTCGTATCCCAAAATCCGGGCCGCTTCCTGGGCGATTGCCCATGCCTCTGCATGGACAGTAGCGTTCATCGGGCTGACCCAACCAAAGACCTCGGTCTTGGCCATCAGCACGGCGGCAATCTCAACCATCTTGTTCGTGTTCATGGTAAATCTCCTTCGCCCCTTAGGGGCATCGTGGACAGTGGAGAAGCCGTTGCTTCTCCGATACACCTGAGTACTATGTATCTGAAAAGATCTGCAATCAAAGAAAAAGAGCATAAAACTCTAGGGTTCTTTCGAACCCTAGAGAGTAGGCGTTTCAGATTTGCGTACGCATATGGATTTCGTTGAATGACCCACACCTGTACTTAAACATTCGGCGCTTAGCCTCATGGTAATCTAGATGTGCTTGAATGTTCTCCGAAACAAAATACATGAACCGCAACGGGACGTTTTCCCACTTCCCTCTGAGCTTTCTTAAGCGTCCCAGTGCCTGTACGTTTTGCTGAAGCGACCTCACGGCAGTCGTCATGAGAACAGTTCTTAAACCGGCGATGTCGACGGCGGTTCCAGACGACAATAGCGTTGAGACTATGATGTCGTTGTCGGTCAATACGTCAAAGCTGTCTTCCGAAACATAGCGTCCTATCTTAAGGTTCGGGTAGGCCTTCTGAATAGCGTCCCTGAGATAGGTACAGAGGTTTACGGAAGCAGCGAAGACGAGCATCTTCTGTCCTTCTTCCCTGTCCTTGAAGTATTGAGTTTCGATGATTTCCAACACCATCTTAACGTAGCGGTCAAGTATCTTGCGACAACGCATTAACGACTTCTCAAAATCCGAATGAGAGTACGATTGTCTCCCTCGCCTTATGAATCTTATTTTATTCAGCGATTCTTGATTGAACCAATACCGCAGAGCATAGACATCCACATACTTGCTATAGTCCATAGCGCTGTAACGTTGGGTCATAGGGAACCGTAACATATACATTCGTTTCATGAATGCATCGTCGTGGTCTAGTGTTGCTGACATGTCGATGGAGCACTGTACGTGCGTGAAGAGGTCCAGCATGAAGTTTCCGTGATACTCCATGTGTGTCTCATCGATCAGGCGTAAACCCACACCCAACACCTTCAAAAGGTCTTGAGGCACGCATCCGTACTTGTCGTCGAAGTCAAACCTTGGAAGGTTCTTATAGTCGTGGATGTAGAAGTAAACGGTTCGATTGGAGAGGATGATGACTTTCTTATCGAGCTCGCCGTCTTGGGCTTGCTGAATGAGCCCAGCTAAAGCCTTGGAGCCTTGCACCACAACGATGTCTTTCGTGGCAAGACCGAGGTCTTTCTTGAAGTCGCTGATCCATTTCTCAATGAACATTGGTTTCAGTACAGCAAGCGTCCTTGTCTTCCAGTGTGTCATGGAGGCTTGTGCAGTGAGTGTCTTCCCAAACCCTGTCTGGAACGTCAGTAGTTTGGCTATTGGTTCTGGTTTGTTGAGGTAGTTCTCCAGCGCGTCGGACTGATAGTCGTATGGCTTGAAGTCTTCACGAATTCTGAAGTCTACGAAAACTCCAGGCTCGATATGGTGGTGGATGATCTCGATGTCGCTGGCATGGAGCCGATAGTTGCCTAGATACTCGACAAAGTCGTCTAGGCAATTTCGGTGCAGCCGATACTCCAAACGCTCCTTGCTATAAGAAGCGTAGATATCGACGAGTTTCATTTCTACGTGCCCATAGCCTTTGTTGATACGTTCATACTGGGCAAGTATGGTTCGAATGTAGCGTTTGATGGCTACTTGAGCCGATTCGGTGTACTGAGTGAGGAGCAGATGATGGGAGTATACGTCGATGCGAAGCGATTTCATGATGGCGTTCCTCCCCTCATCGGGGCTCCAATCTTAGCCTAACTTAACAGCATGGGATCCAGAGGATGGTCAGGACGGTTTGTCAGAATATGAGACTCAATACTCGACAACGTCTTCACTTGACCCTGAAATGCCATGGCTGCCGATAGCGACCGTAGCGTCATGAGCTTTCTGTTTTCTGCAAATTGCCCATTAGCCCGATCTAGTGGGGGATTAAAATCTCCTCGATCTGGAGCAGTTCCCATGCAGGCCAGCAAGACAACCTCGAGGTGAGAAATATGCATGTAAACACGCGTACTAATCACTCGATGAATGCTAGCCAGAGCGTCGTCTGGCGTAGGATAGTCCACCAGACGTTTGGGAGCCTTCTTTATAGACTTCTTGTCTTCCTTACTGCTCGATGACTTTAGAATATGCTCGAGAGAGGCTAGAAAATCCACGGCGTTGTAATGTTTGAGCGGATACTCTAGCAGATCCCATGCGGGATTCCACTTAGACATATCGATCTCGACCATTCCGTCGTCTTGAATCTTCCTACCTACCTTCTTGATATACGCCAAAGCATCGTGAGACAAGGAGGGTACGCGCGCAGACTGTACCAACTGGAAATGTTTCTCCATATCGAATTTGCCTTTCCTCGACTTCAGCACCATCTCAGTCACTTGCGTAATGCGCGCGACCGATAGGGTATGGACGTGATTGACTCGTTCGATGTCGTTGATATACTGCATGCATTCAGCGGGTATGGCAAGGGTCAGTCCATTGAACTTCACGGTAGACTTCAGCTTGATGCAGTTGGTGTCCGAACCGATGGAAAGATGACTGGCGTCGTTTCCTTCGATCTGAACACTTCCGGTATCGACCGAAGAATCCAAATGCTTCACTGATAGAACTGTCTGGGTCAGTTCGGCCAGAAGGCCTTCAGTCGCGCAGAAGTGTCCAAGATTGGTCTCTTCCGGGAAGGAACGACCCAAATCCCCAAAGCATTCAATACAAACACCGTAAGGATCTGGGTGCTTGCACCGGAACACGCTACGTTTCTGAATTATGGTTCCTACCAAGTTCTTTTCGTCTCCATTAAAACGAACGAACTTGCCATCTTTCAGATACCTTATCCCTACCAGATAGTCGAGAGTTCCGTCTCTTCCAGGCATCACTTCGAAATCCATGGTGTCCGTAGACCCGCAATCGACTGGATGAAGATTGCGGATGGTTTGCATGCAGATCTGCATGACTCGATTGAAATACTCCGACTTCTTCATCGGATCTGTCTGGAAATACAAGGACTTAGCTGCCGACCGCGACTCCTTCATGACGTCTTCTAGAGACCGCATGCCTGCAAAGAAACCCGTTTTAATGGTTCTCCTAAAGGCATTCGAATCGATGTCAGTGACATTCCCTCGTGGTCCGATAATCTGGTTAAACTGATCGGCCTTCACGAGCTTCTGTCGCACTGCTTTGGCCATAGGGTTGCGCTTGAGTGCAGGAGACTCCCTAACGACCTTAGAGATCGTTTTGTGGCACTCATCGATGTCTGTCGCAAACACGCGCTCGCCGTCCTCCATGATTTTCCTGTTGGCTTCGGCGATCTCATGCGTATAGAAGACCTCAACAACATCCACGGCGTTGACGCTACTGACATACTCCCCTAACTTCATTACTACGAAGTTATATAGGGAATTGATCGACTCATAAACGAGTTTCGAAACGACTTCTTGCTCCTTGATGGGGTTCTGAAAGACGTTATGATTGAAAACAGACTCATTGATCTTTCCGCAAGCCGCAAACAACAGGTCGTTGGTCAGCGGGTCGTTGCCGATACAATGCGTGCTGAGGATGGGCGTATTGGGATACGCCCTTAGAATGCTCCAAAGATGCCACGAAACAAGTAACGACCTCCCTCTTAGACTGACGGTTTTGTCCTCAAAGACGACGTCGACGAAACCTATTCCGCCGAACACCTCCAGCATGCGGGTTTCGTCGAACCACATCACCTCACGCGCTAGCATTCCCACGGCTGCTCCTTCTTTTCTTTGATGAACTTAACACCACTGCAATAAAGCATGTGATTGATCATCGAGTGGATCTTACCTGCCCCAATCGGATGAACGGCTCTGTCGACAATCCTCTTGACCTGAAACGGCTTGGGATTGCGAAGGATGTTTCTCACAACCACCTTATGTACTTGTGGGTTGTGGGATTGGTCATGGATATCGGCAATTGCTTCTCCGCCCATGACTCCGACGGCCAATCTAACTTCGGCTTCTCCTAGCAGCCGGATGGGCTGTTGTTTGCCTGGCGTCGCATACTTATCGGCATCGTTGAGTTTCGACGGATTTCCGAAATGCGACAGTTTAGAGGACGACACCGACGACCACGTACCGCCAGTCTTCTCCAGCAGCAGAATATGCATGCTGCCGATCAGAACGTTCCCTTTGGTGCGGATCTTCTTACCGGAATAATCGATGTAATCGACTGGACCGATGATGTGGTTATATCTTTGGTTCAGTTTTGCAACTGCTTCCGGATAAAACACGCCATTGTCGGTCGGAACATGAAGATGGTGACCGTCTCTTATAACGATCTCTAAATGTTCAAGTTTCCGGTGGATTGTTCCGCTCGCCACAATCGCTTCAAAATGTGGAGGAGAGATAGTCATTGTGTAGTTTTCCCAACACGCCCATGCAGCTTCGACCTCTGCCTCTGTACGATTGCCCAACAGCTGCGGCAATTCAATAGTAGTGATATACTGACCAACGGCATTGAAAAATTGTTCAAACCAACGGCCGGCATTCATTCGGTTAACCGTCGACAGATCAGCAGTGATCATATCGGCCCGTTTACCGAACTTATCGACAGGCATCCGTTCATCGGGCCATATGTCGACCACGACGCCCTTTGATCCGTGAGAATCGGTCAGTTTAGACGCAATTCGAGCCGGTAGGTCGTACATATAAGAAATTTCCACTCTCCACTCGTCGAGCGGGGTTCTCTTATACACAGGCGTGATCTTGGTGTTGCTGGCCGCGTTCTGGCTATTGCTTCCCACTCCTTCTTGGGTCATGGCCATAGCTTCAACGATAAGTCGCTGAAAAGACGGAGAGATTCGAATCGTTTCCCCTATCTGTCGCTTGAGTGTGTAATAGACCTTGAGGATTTCTTTATAGAAAACCTGTGCGCGGTTATAATACTTCTCCGCATGCAAAGGCAGACCATAAGGAACGTTGGACTTCGGGCGCTGACCACGATAAACAGTGACGTCGATAACCCTTGCTACGCCTTGCGCGTCGGGCTCAACGTATGTGGGTTTGTCGTAGTTGTAAATGGGTCGACGCATCGAACGTCTAGTCATCTCCAAAGGCGCCAGGAAATCGTTATGTTCTCTGAGACAGAACACCATGCCGTCAGGCCGGATAATGTCTCCAACATCTGGAAACGGTCTAGGATCGTCAGGAGAGCCATATCCTTCAAGGTTAATCGGATAGTGCGTCTTCCCGAAAGAAGCTTCTCGTTTCCCGAATCCACGAGTCGTCAGTCTTCGACTAAAAGATTCGCTGATGACGATGCCATCCTCAGCAACCTGAGGAATGGACAGCATGGCTATGTTAGCTTCGATGCCATACTTATAATCCCCCGAGCGCGTTACAAGAGGAGAATCGGCCAGGATGGTATCCATAGCTACAGACGCTCCAGGCGTCAGTCCATAGAACGCTTCTTTGAACTCATACTGGAAGCCATAATGCTGGTGCATGCTACAGAACAACGGGATTTCGAGAATGTCGATTTCGTTATTCGGACTATCGAGGTTCTCAAAAACGACGATTGTCAGCGGATTAAACGGGATAGAGCCAGCATCCAGCGTTCGTGGGTACTTCTCGATGACAGCAATGATGTTAGCATTACACGGCATCTTGATGTTGAACATGTACTTGCCAAGCTCTCTTTCGATGCCTGACTGCAAAAACTTGTTGGTAGCTCCGGCTACATGAAGCGATTGTCCTACGTGCGAACAAAACATCTCCAGCCGAGCAGATGAATTATGCATATAGAACGGGTTGAGTCCCACCAGTCCAGATAACTCTGGGCGAATATCGGAACGGCTCATCGTAAGCTCCTTTTTGAAACGACGTACAGTTTTCCGGCCACTCGAGGATAATATGTGTTCGAAGATTTTTAGGACGATAGAAAATGACAAGCGTTAGCTCATTGTTCAACTCACTCCCAGTACAAAACACGCAGGTGGCGTTTGAAGATGGCTTTCGTAATATGCTAGAAGACCATATCCCGGTACTTCTTCTGGCGTCTGGCACCACCACTCAGAACGTAGATCCAGCTGTAGCCTATCAGTTCAATAACGACTTCTATGGGCTCATAGCCACGTTAGGGGTGGTTTGGTATATGCAGTGGATTACCATGCGCATGAACGGCTATACGGACCCCAGCGAATATACCAGCGATAACCTGAGTATCGTTATTCCTCCTATTTCGGTTATCAACCAACTTCTAAACGTCTACCAAAACATCAGTAGTGTCGTGGGTTAGGAAAAAAACAAGAAAACTGAGTGGGGGTTATTACTCCCCCACTTTATGCCGCTTTTTTACCGCACGGGCCACTGAGGAACGCTTCCCGGTGCAGCCATGGCCATTGCTGGCGGCAGATATTGCCTACCGCCACCGTAACCACCCGTCATCATCGGCTGCTGTATAGGCATCTGCTGCATAGGCATCATCATTGGTTGTTGTATCGGCATCTGTTGCATAGGCATCATCATTGGTTGTTGTATCGGCATCTGTTGCATAGGCTGCTGCACTGGCAATGGCATTGGTTGTTGAGTCGGCATTTGTTGCATAGGCATCATCATGGGTTGTTGAGTTGGCATCTGCTGCATCGGCATCATCATCGGATGCTGCATAGGCATTTGTTGCATAGGCATCATCATGGGTTGTTGTCGAGCAGCAGCCAGGTTTGCGAATGCATTGACGACCTGAAATGCGGGGTCGGCAGACTGCGGTTGAGCCATCTGCTGTGGCATTGGCTGTTGATAAACTGGCTGGGGCGCCGGCGTCTCAACAACCGCCTCAAACATAGGCTGGATGACTGGAGCGATATATTGCGTCTGTGGCATCATCTGTGCAGACATTCCAATAGCCAACGGAGCTCCTTCGCCACTGTCAGGCACGACAGATGCGGCGGTGGTTTGCACCGGTTGTTCAACAGCTACATTGTGGTGTTCTCGATGGTCTCCTTTTACAGGAACACCGATATTGAACTCCAGAGGCGTTGGCAACATCCCATTGAATTTGCTGAGGTTGTCAATTTCAGGCAACCAACTAAGGTCAGTCAGATGACTCTCAGCATTGGGCAATGCTTTCCCGAACATCCCAACAACATCGTTGATGCGACGACACACGGTTGCATAGGTTCGCACAAGGACATCGAAATACGGAGCAACCATGGAGTTGGTTCCGACGCAATATTCCTCCGGTCTTATCACGCTATCCGGGAACACCCATGTGAAGATATTCCGAATCGCATTGCGATCCTTTTTGGTCATCTTAGCACCAAAGATGCTATAGTCTGCCACCTCCTTTCCAGCAGAATTCGTTGTGTGTTTGTCGTCAAAATCCTTGACGATCGGGAACTTTACAACCCCTACCCGAGAGTAGTTCTTTCCATGAAGTGTGGACCCACGCTTAACAGACACCGCTATGACGCGTTTCGATCCCTTGTCCATGCCAATGTTCCGCACCATGTTTTTATAGGCGCCTGGTGTGGAATCGCCGGCTTCAGATGCAGCCACCATGAAGTCGGCGCACTTTGGACTAATCTTTTTGCTCTTACGTGGATCCGTAGCCAGCTCGATAAGCTCGGCCATGAAGGCATTGATGCGAATGTTGAGCGTTAGATTGACGACCTCCAGAAGTTTCCGGATGACCGGAGACATTCCCATCATGATGTCTTCCGACAACGGATGGAAAGCAACCATGGAGTTCCAGTCAGGATTCTTCAGAATGAACGGCGTGGTCAGTACCATTCTTCTGGCAGTTTTGTTCTGACCCGACTCGTCCGTAATCATCCACGGGAACTTCTTTTCGTTATAGACCATCGATAGATAGCCTTCGTTGTCGGCTACGATACCCATCGATTGTAGGATCGACCGATAAAGCTCCGTAAGCGGGTTGTTCATTTAAAACTCCTTGTTGAAGCTCAGAAGGTCATTCCGGCTGGGGCCGTAGGCATGTGTCCCATGCTCGGATCGAGCGAAGACACAGACGCATTGAATAAGCCACCGATCGAAAACGAAAGATCGTGCAGCGACTTGGGGTTGTTTCCGATGATCGGGCTTATCAGCGCATCGGAGAATGACGGAACGACATAATCGACCTGCGGTCCTCCCATAAACGATATCTGTAACCAAGTATCTTCGATGGTACTAGCCGCCACGTTCACGGAAAGATCCAGCGTATTTCCGTAAGTGATATCAGCCAGTACTTCGCGCTTCAATCGATCGATGAAATGCGAGACATAGACCGAAGCATCGACGTTTTCGCTGAACATTGTTGCGTTTTGGATAACGACAGAGAATCCTCTATCGATAGTTCGGTTGGTGAACGACATCGTGATCGTACTGATCAGACACTCCATCATCAGGGCAGGAACGCTCGATGCCAAAACAGAAGCAATGATCGTTTCTTGTTCAGACCCACTCCACGAATTCATCGAGCCTCTTTCTGGGATACCGAAATAACCCGATCCCGCTGACCCAGTAACCGACGGTGTTCCGGCGAAGCTAATTCCGCTTACCTGGTCGAGATTGGGAATCAGTTTACACATCTCTCCGTACGTCACGAAACCCAACTGCGTATACGACGTAGAAGCAGCCAGATCCGAGAAAAACGCAAGCTTCGTGGTATAGTTCTCCTTCAGGTGTTCGACGGCCGACGAATAGATGGTTCTCTGATCCTCCCCAACGCTCGGATCGCGATACCCTTTCAGCAAGCTCTGGAAAGTCTTCTCCAGATACTTGGTCGCGATGGCGTTGTTTCTTGAAGACATCAGAGGCGCGGAAACCGGCGACGATCGCGTGTCTGTCACGTCATAGGTCTCGGTCGAATAGAGCTGTGCATTCTCGATGTCGTTGACAACGTCTTGTGGACGCAGCAGGACATAGGGATTGAACTGGCTATCGTCCATCATTCCGATCACATGGGAGATTTCGGTCGGAACGATCACGTTCCCGTTTCCGGCAAAACCACCTCGACTGACGTTCCGGAGTTGTGTAATCGAATTGAAATAGATACGCATGTTCGGATCCATGGTTCCGGTATGCGTAGCTCCCGTATAGTCCGTATAACCATTGAGGACGATGCGCTCCGGCTGGATATTGGCGTTTCCGCTAACATCCGTAGCGATCTCCATCGTAAACAGGAATCTGCGGCTCCCCCAGCCGTTCGCGATCTTTCCTACGTCGAGTCCGGGATTGAACAATTGGGCCGAAGGCCTCAGCAAACGGTTAGAGACAGACGCCATCATGTCGGCAGTATAGCCCAAGGTATGTTCGTTGGCTCCAGCCACCAGCTGCCGGAAGTCCATCGCCAGGTTTCCGTCGACATTGGCCGATGAATAAGACCGACGAAAGACGTCGTTGTAGGTTCCTGTCTCGCGGAATAGGGATTTAACCGCGAGATGCTTTCTGTAACTCGGTACCATTGCTGTTTGAAAGCTGTTGGCGTACATCGTATTGCTCCTGTTCTTCAGCCACTCGAATTATGAAACGCGCCACGATTTCCAGACAGTTAGCCGGAATCATCAGTCTGGCAGATTGATCAGCCCATGGAATGGCTTTGAGGAGTTCGGTCGGCACATTCAGTTGCCAACCTTTTCCAGAAAGCTCTTCCGTTATGAGCGTAGCGGCGCGCACCCCAACATTTTGTCCTTTCGTTTGGGTCTTGGTTCTACCGAACGAACTTGTAAACGGATAGAGCTCGTCCAGTCTCTTCATAACGTCGGTCGGGATTCTAGCCCGACTTTCGCTCATGAACAACATCCCATCTGTTCGAATGGGCACAGCAGTCGCTAGGCCTGCCAGAAGCTCGAATCCCCAATGCCAGAGAATCGCCTGGGTCACGGCCATGGCTTTAAGCATCACGGGCCGTTCGATCGAATCCTCGATGGCTCTTGCCGGCACGACATTATCGATGACCATCTGACAAAGCCATTGGTGATTTTTGTGGATGCGTCTGATCTTCATTGCGCCTAGCTGGTCTTGCTCCATTGCCTCCATACATTGCTTGAGTTTGTCCATTGGCAGCGACGGATCGATAGCCATAGCCAATCTATACGGATCTTCCATATAGACCAGATATGCCGAAGACGTACCGATGGAATTCTTCTGCTTCATGAGGAATTTATCGAGTATGCTATTGTTGTCTTCGTTGTCGGTATTGATTTTGTCAAGCGGTTTCTTCAGAACTTTTCCGTCAAACTGCCGGGGGCTGTCCTTCAAGATCTGCTTGACGTAGCTATGGATCGTCGAAATAATGTTCCCTTTAACGGGGTTGGCGGACAATTCCGAAACACACATGCGACAAATGATGACCTTAGCTAGAACCCAATCAGGCAGGTCATCGCTTCCTAGTCCAGCCAGGGTAGCAGCCTGATTGTTGTCCTTGTTATCTTGGATAGGGAAGTTAAGATAGACACGAAGTCTTTCCATAGCTTCTCCTTCCAAAATAGGAGAAAGGGACATTAGTCCGAACGCACTAAACTCCTTCAGCTGACCTGTTTCGTTTTTGGTTCGCGCCATGAACTCCCCCCAGACAGGAACCATGATGCGTGTCAATAGGGCCAGAGCTACGAGATCGATATACTCATGTCTCAAATAGGTCTGATCCTCGATGTCCTTAGGGTCATACACGACCTTCAAGTTAGTTGGGATCTGAATCATACCGCCCATCATTGTCCATTCCTTGGCTTCTTCGATGGGATGAGCAAACCAAAGAGCACTGATCAACTGAGACAAATGCACGGTCAGCGTCATGACGTCCGTATGTGCCTTGATGGTGTCGTGGATCTCTTCATAAAGAGAAAAGATAGCTTCCTGACGACTGACATCGAAAGTGGCCCAGAACGCGTTGATCTCCGCAAACGGGTTCGATACAGATCTGATGCGCGTCGTGTCAAACTCGTCGGCATCGAACTCCAGCCTCTTGCTACCGTCGTGGTTATAGACCACTGTTTTCGGTAACTCAAATTCAATACGCATTGTACGGCTCCTTTAACCCCTTACAAGTATGTAATGTATACTTGATTTTCGTTGCAACGCATTTTAAACGCCATACAGCCTTAGTAGTCTGGCGTGCTGAACACCACACACCCCAAGAATCTATAGGCGCCGTCAGTGAACCCCAGTAGCCTATGGCTGGGGTTCACTGACGGTCTATTAGTCGAATGACGTTTATCCTGCTTTAAAAAGCGATGTCGTTGTCAAAGTCCACATCAGCTGTTCCTCCATTACCGCCTCCCGAGTAGCCGCCGCGATTGCCACCGCCACCGCCATTACCGCCCTTCGCATTGGGATCGTAGGGCGTGAATGCCACCGATGGACTACGGGACGTCATGCCGCTGCGGACAGTTCGGACAAACGAACAAGCGCTGATGAACGATGCTTCTTCGTTCTTCAGTGGCTGACCGTTCTTAACGAACGCCATGCGGTTGGGGAGTTCCAGAAAGAACTGGATCTTGGGTCGGCTGGAATCGTAGTTCACCAGCGAGATGAAGTAGAGACCTTCGGGGTTGCGACCAAAGAACAGTTTGTTTTTCAGCATGGGGCTGTCGGAACGCTTACCGCCAGTCCAAACGTGGTCAGAAACATCAAGGCTGAAGCGCTGGTCTGCTTTGAGGGGTTCGATTCCAGCAGCGGCGTTACCATGAAGAGCCGCTTCGATTTGTTCGAGGAACCAATTGAAAGCATAGATCGAGAAGTCTTGACGAATCAATCCCTTCTCTTTGTCGTTAGCAGCGTTCGTGTAAACATCGACACGAACCTGCATATCAGCACGAGTCTGGACGAGCTTAACAGCCAGCGACGGTGCGCCAGTGCCATTCTCCAGTTTCTTGCCGTAAATCTTAATGATCGCGTTATCGATCGAGTTTTTCACTTGGCCAGCGCCACCGAAACCTTCGTTGTTAAAAGCCATGACATACTCCTTCTATGCATACTAGAACGCATCGGCGTTAGTTTTGACGGATTGCGTTTTCAGTGGTACATTTCTTTGATAAGCGTCTCCAAAGACGGGTCATGCATCGCTCTTACAGAGAGCATAATTCTGTCTTTGGTAGTCGTTGGATTCCATTTGTACTTCTCCGCAACCGCTATGACCTGGTTTCGAAGGGAGATTTCGTGCGGCCTAAAAAGACCGGGATTTGAGTTGTCGCCAAACATCTGCATGGTCATCCTATCGAACGGGATGCGCGTCAGGCTCTTCCATCCATGGAGTTTCGTATTCCATGTCGGCGGTTTCTTGATGAGTCCTGTATGCGACTCCAGAAGATCTAGGCTTCCGAACTCATATCGAGACAATAGATCAGTGACGAGATTCGTAAGCATCAAAACTTTCTTACCGCTCGATCCTTTTGGTGGTTTCACCAAAACATCGTACGTATGGATGTCGAACTGCACGTGTAGATCGTTTTTCAATACCTCCGTTAGAATGTCTGCCTCCAGTCTGGTATAAGCCTTTTGGAGATCGGTGTTGTCTGTTCGAAGGATGGCCTTTGGAAACTCCTTTGCAAGCTTCATGTAATTACATGCGTAGAAAACGCAATGTGTTCTTTGTTGTGTCAGTTCAGAAACCAAGCCATCCAGGACAGCCATGTCGGATAACATCAGCGAAAGGAAATCTGCCTTTGTAGCAGACAACCGATCCTCTTTGTCCATAGAGCCGTGGACGTTTCTGAACAATGTCTTGAGGTTAACCCACAGTTCGTTGTATTCGGGCAATGGCGGTCTGGCATAGACCTTAGGGCGATCGGGATAAACGTCCATAGCGCCTTCTAGGGCAAGAGAAGTGGCTATGGAGATATCATATTGACCGACTGCTCTCCCATTCAATTGCCGGGTTTCTGATCCCATACTGTCCATTGATCACTTGCCTCTTGAATGCTGTTCTAATCAAAAACTTGACCAAACCTCTGAGTTTAAGAAGAACGAATTAGTTTCTTCAGTAGCTCGATGCAAAGGTCTGATTTTTCTGGATATTCCGATTTTAAACGCTCGCTGACAGCTGTAAGCAATGTCTCTGGTGTCAGTGGCTGCATGGTAACTCTTTGAGCCAATACAAAACCACTATCCTGTCTCTGACTTTGCAGCGACATTACCTTGGTAGTCCACGAGTGCTGAGGGTAGAGCCTTTTGAGTGCCGTCATTAAATGCGACAATCCATCCGATCTCTCAATCCAGAGTCTAAACTTCGATCCGTGCGGGTAATCGTCGGCAACTGTCTCAACGACCTTATCAAGACACTCCTCAATGATCGTTTCGCGCAGGTCGATCGTTTTATAGACGGTTGCTTCTTTGTTAACCACAAACCGAATATCGTAGGTGCCATCCGATTTCAGTCTGTAATGAATCGATCCCTTGGGACTCTCATCTCCGTGTGTTAGTCTATCGAAGGATCCGGCACTTAAGATCCTGTCGAATTGGGAGTATTGGTGAATGTGGCCGATGAAGATGTGGTGTTTGACGATCGAAAGGTAGTTGTCTGGGGAATGAAAATGCATCCACTTGGAGGCTTCCTCAGGTATCTGGTGCGGAAACGTTCCATGCATGACGGCAAAGTCAACCTTTGTGAGGTTCTTCTGAACAAGAAGCTCTTGAACCTCTAACCACGTCTGTCCGTTATCGGCACGCCACTCGTCAGGGACGTAGAGCACATCGATATTGAGTTTTTCGATGCGCTCTATACCTAGCATCTTAACGTGTCTAACGTCAGCTCCTATGCCCGCTTGTTCGTTGGTGTGCTCGAACTCAAACGACTGTTTCCAGTCATGCGAGGGAGTCCCTTCCAGGACTCTAAGGACGATGTCGTGCTTCTTGCAGAATATCAGGACATCCGCAATCCACTTGCGTATGGCCACCAAGTCGTTGTCCGGAAACGTTAACTCCCTGTCGAAAACATCGCCAGCTAATATCAGTAGGTCTGTCTCGGTGTTCTCGGGCGTCTCTCTTAACAGTCTGTAAAGACCTTTCAGAATAGAAACCGTTGGTGTGTTTTGATGTCCCAGATGGATGTCGCTGAGCTCGACGATCTTTAACTCAGATGCTGTCGTCCTCGTCATTGTAGGAAATCTCGGTGGGGTTCTTATTGCTTTGTTTCTCGGAAGCAACCGCACGCTGCTTGCTCGCCTCGAATCGTTCAATGGCATCCATGGCTTGCTTCATGATGGGTGTCAGTTCGATCGGCGGAAGGCCATAACGAACGAATATGTCGTTCCATCGACGAATATAACGAACGTCAGCAGGCTTGCGCGGGATCTTACTGCTAATGACCTTTTCGAGATAAGCCTTCCCCATCTTCGGATGGAGCGAAGCGTAGTTAATGTATTCTGCCATCGCCTCACGCATAGTATCGTTCGGATGGCGCTTTTCCATAAGCGGCGTGTCGCGAAGCAATGGGGGAACCGTAAACAGAACCTTTCCGTCCTGATCGACGATGTCGACCTCGTTGTAAGCAGTGCCCGCTACGTCCAACCAATCGGAAATCGTCGCTTTCTTCCCGCTGATTTCGTCAGTCAGTCCTGCAAAGAAAGGTAACCAGGTGGACTTGAAAAGATATTCAGGAAAGACGTGACGTTCTGGCTCCAGCAGACTATTCAGTTCTGTCTCGTTGAGGGAGGACATGAAGGTAGCGCCGCCAGCTACGGACGTATCGTGTTGTTCAGACATAATAGATTCCTCTAACCGTTCTTTTAAAACTAAAGTACATGTCGTTCACTTTTAGAACATTCGTTTCCTCCCGTATTATTTCGGTTTGGCTTTGAAAAATAATGCGGCATAGAACACCGAGGCGTCTTTCGACACCTCGGCAATTCTGTTTTGTACTAGACTTCTTCCGGAGTACCATCAACGGTAGTCTTGACATAGACAACGGAGCCAATCTCATAGCCGGCTTTCATGGCGTCTTGCAACATGAGGTAATGGGCCGTGACTGCCTCGATTTCTCCACGCGCATCTTCGGTCCACGTGCCGTCATTGTTCCGGATTTCCACCTTCGGGCTGGGCTGTCCGTCGGTTTCCAGAATCGACAGTCGCAGGTCATGACCATCGCTTTCTTCGAGACTGAAGTCGTGCTTCAGACGATAGGACTCCTGGAGAACCGACCGCTCGAGCTCGTTGTAGACCATGGTAGCGTTTTGCATCATGGCCAAGAGAAGCTCTTTGTTTTGGGTCATGCCATTGATGAAACCGACAATTCCGTTAACGTTACCGACGATCTCTGCGACGGTACGGCAGGTGTCCGAAAGCACGCGTTCGGCAGCAGTCAACCGGCCCAGCAAACTGGCAACAGCTGCTTGCGTGTAGGCGGCCTGATTCGAAGCCCCTTTCGGAATGTTTCGAAGCCACGACTCGGCCGGAGAAATAACAAGACGCTCTTCTAAATCGGCAGTGCTCGAAACAGCAGCACCACCCCCAGAATGATCGCCCATTCCCGGTACGGTTTGGGAAGTACCATCCACAGCAGTATTGCTGGTAGGAACAGCATCAGCGCCTTGAACAGGAATATCAAGATCGCTCCGACTATCTCGATGAGCGCCACCATCAGCGTCATCGTCAGCCATATCGTCAGCATGGCGATCAAGAACGCCATGGCCAGCGACGCCAGCGTTGCTATCGGATGCTCCATCGCATCCTTCAGCTGTCTCAGCATTTTCGGTCTCCTCCCGAACTAGCACTCCGGATCCATGCTCCAGTTCAGCGCTAGCCACGTGAAGATCGCCACTACCTTCTCCTTGATCCACATCCACATCACGACGATCATCATGACCAGCGTGAAGATAAACAGCAGTATCATCGGGAGCAGCATAAACAGCAGCGCCATTATGAGGTTGAAGACTTCCGTTATCGTGGTTAGCATCGTGATGTCCTTGGTGATGAGAATTCATTACTGCTCCTTAAGTGATAGCCCCAGTGGGTTGTAAGAGAACCGATGGACCGCCTGGCGTTAAAGGCGTTATCTTCGATAGGATGGTACCATTCGTCGAAAGCAGACTGCCTACCGAGTAGGCAAGACCGTTCTCGTAAACGCTGATGTCGATCCTTATGTCCAGCATACTATCGTCTGCCGCGTAAGGATCTACGCTAACATTGACAACGACCTGACTAAAATAGGCCGCATAAAGGTCATTGAGAGCCGCCTGAATGGCGTCTTGCAGTGACAGTAGGTCACTGGTACCGTATTGCTGCAATAGCCAGCTTAGAGGCCTTACACGGCCCCTAAAAAGCTCTGTCTGGGAATACTGACTCGTTATCCAGTAGCTGAACAAACGATCAGCCTTTTGACTCAGTCCGGTTACCCAACCGCTTGAGTCTAAAGTAGGAACTGGTTGAGACATTGTCAGTACTCCTTTCTTTCAGTTTTCAAAAAAATAAGGCCTCCGAAGAGGCCCCTGTTCGTTTAGCCTATAGGCTCATTGTGGATCGACGTAGGATCGTCTTCATTCTTGGCTAAGATAGCCTCCATGAATCCCCACATGCGCCTGATGTCATTCTGCTCATCAAGCTCCAAATGACGATCTCCTTCATCGAGTTCTTCCACATACTCGGTAGACTCCCAACCGCCTTCTTTAGTCTCTAAGACCAGCCCATCGTGCACTCGTCTCCAGTCATAGTGGTCGGCCCCATAAACCTTCCCACCATGGTCTACATACGATGTCGAGTACCCGTTTATGGTTCCGTCATGGAACATCTGACGAGCCATCGGGTTGGCCATGATCCAGCGTTGGTTGACAAGGGATGCGGACTGCAAATCTTCGGTTGTCGTCAGACAACGAATATCGCTAGCATCCCAATACGAGTTATAGAGTTTCTTGATGGCCCTGCCTACCGTACGAACAGTGTTTTGGTATAGCCCAACAAACGCATTACCTACACTACCAACCCACTGTGCACCAGCATCTGTTAGACGCTGTGTCTCTTGCATTGCATGGTTGGCGATGAAGGTTAAAGCGTTCTGGCTAGGCGCTGCATAGGCCAATGCTCGGAAACTATCAGCGCCTCCTGCAATTACGTTCGCCATCGTCGTATCTCCTTAATCCTCCTCCAAAAGCCAGTTATTCAGCATCCCCATAACAGGCATCGGCATGGTTGGTGCCGACGAGATTGCATTGGGCTTCCGTAGACTCATCACCCCTAAATGAGGCGATAGTTTGGAAAACCTTTCGTCCATGTAATCATCCAAGATCAATAGAATATTCAACTCATCTCCGTCGTTTCGGTAAGACTCAGTTCCCATGCGGTTTTGCAGTGTAATTAGTCCGTCTCCTTTCTCATAAGATAGGGACTATCCGTCATTTTATCCATGGGTCAGGGTTATCAGCATACTTAAACAATAGGTTGTTTAAGACTCGTTGTTTCCCTGCCTTTAGTGCTGTAGTTACGATCTTCTTACTGAGCTTATTGTCGCGAACAAACCCAATCGCCGTATCATAACGTTTTTCATCACCTGTTGTTAAATCTTTGACTACAACTTCTCTGCCTCCTGAGAAGGAAGCGGAGTTGATGTGTTCTTTGGTGATGTATGGCCACTCCTCTTCAATGCCACGTTTCACTACATAGTGCTGTTGGAAGATAGATTTGTTAGCCCTCTTGTTCAACGTGAAGTTGATCGAAGAAGGATTGCATTTGAAATAAGCAGCACATTCTCTTTGGTTCTTGAACGATAAGATCTCTCCGGTGTACAAATCCTTAACATCTATCCGATGATAAAGATTGACGTTGTTTTTGTATACACCTTCTGGTTTCTTATAAACCTGTGCATATTTCCTTTTGACTGTAGCGGTAGTCTGGCGCGGTTTATCGAATTCATTGGCTGAAGTAAATTCAGACAGGAATCCCCTCTTTCGTTCCAATGCGTAATGGATGCCATGGCGAAGGTTGTTTTCGTTAGTCGTCCACTCCAGATTACTTAGAGTGTTGTTTTGTTTGTTGGTGTCAATATGATTGACTACACGACTCCGAACGTCTTTCGTATATGGAACGAACGTCAAGGCAACTATTCGATGCAACCCTATGCCTTGGGTTGCTCCGCCGCTATCCGGAGATAGTGATGCATCGAGATATCCGGTAATGCCTTTGTTGACATCTTTCATGCAGTTCGACGAAAAGCTATAAATCGCATAAGTTTCCTTGTGAATCAGGTACGACGAGTAGCCAGGGATATAATAATACCCTGGCCAATAACTGCACTCAATGCCCCCTTCGGGGTACTGGAGAATCAGATTCTCAGGGGTGCAGTTCCTTGGGTTATCGTCCTCATAGAGCACTTTCAGCTGCGCCAAGACGTGTCCGCGAAGAAAGACGTTCTTGTACGCCAGTGCCATCAGCAGACCCAACGACAATGTTCCGTCAGGATGTATGGCTATGCTATCGCACTGACGCATGACGTCAGGCTTGATGACCATCTCGTTCTTTTCGAAATCGAAATACGGCTGCAGCATGGTGTCTGTCCGACGATCATAAACACGACCGTCTCGATAGACAGTAAAACGCGGTTCGAACAACAGCGATGGCCTTCCATCGCCACTTTTACTACCCGTAGGCATAGTGAAACCCCTTACTACTTAGCTAGGCTATACCTAGGGGGTAATATGTATCTGAGATTCAATAGCCTTTAATTGATGTAATCAAAAATGAGCCTGACCTCTCCGTCACTGGCCTGGCGGTCTTTGAGCCAATCAAAGAAATAGCCAAAACCGTCTGAGATTCTGTATGGAAACTCAATGTAGACATGGGTCGTTTTATCGAGAAACGACTTAGGATCATCGAAATGAGCAATCCACCGAGTAGGGTCTGGGTTGGGTTCGTTAAGCGGATTCGCCGGGTACAGCAAGTCCAAGTCCTGCATGAGTGGATCAGTTTTACCATCCCAAAGTTTCCAGTCGGCGAGGGTCAACATCCCACATACAGTAACTGTTGGAGGAACGGCGGATAGGATTTCGTCAGCAGTGAGCCAAGATGCATTGCGTCTGTCGTAGTCAAAACCTGGCTGGGAATCGAGGTCTGTCGGTAACCCACGGGGCTCTGCTATGGGCGTGATGGGTGTTTTGATCGACTTCCGATCAAGCAATCGATAGTTTGTTTCTCCAGAAAGCCATGCAAATAAGTAGTAGTCGCGTTCAATGACCCCGAACATTTCGACGATAAATTGCCAGCCTCGATCGGTTTTGTGTTCTATACAGACACGGATGTCGGTACCCATGGACGAATCTCCAAAAACAAGGTTGAGGGATTTTACGATTCCATGCGCGACCACGGAATCGTTGCCACTCCCTGAGGAGGCATTTAAAACGGACGGATACTGCATTAGGGAACGTTTCCTTGAGAGCTGGGTCTCTCGACCGGGTTTGCTATCAAACCCCCCTAGAACGGATGAGTGTGCGTTCTAAAGCAGAATAGACCATATCTTCACCCCTGATTGTCTTTGTAAGGCAAGCAGTAGGGTGCTGTGCACATCGCCATCGGTCATTCCTTAACCTAGGCTACGAGCTTGCGCTCTGGTCGTTGGACCCACTCGCTCATTGAGGATTGCTCAATAGGGCGGCTTGGCTGCTGATTGTCTCTATCGCTGTCTTTTTTCAAACCGTTGCCGTATGTGCTTTCGCACTCCGTTTTGGTAGACAGCGCCTAACGAGGGATTCCAGCAATTCACACAGTTTGTCATAGCAGATTACGCTGCTAAGGACTCCGACGGGTATGGGAAGTCGCAATTCGGTGCCTTGATACTTAAGATACTGATTCGGTTGGTTTTGACCGACGTATCCGTTTCGATCTTGGTGACATACATTCGTTGAGCGGCTCCTCGCTTTAGCGTAGGATTTCGCTGAATGATGATCGTCGGAGGCCTATTCCCTTCGTTAATGAGCTCGTGGAAAAGCTCATCTAGAAGCGGGTTATACGTGTTCACTGACGTAAAGAAGATTTCGTCCATCTGTTTTGGTGTATACCCACGCCAAATAAGCTTGGCTCGTAGGTGCATTTCAAACATCTGAACGGCAAGTCCCCAACAAAGGTGAACCTCGTCATAGGCATGTTTGCCCGTAATCGAAGAAACAACGGCCCGACCAGTCCAGTGGGTTCTTCCTCCAAAAACAAGCTTTCTTGCTAGTCCGGGCTTTCCTCCTAGCTTTTTGTCCATGAAGTTTTGGTAATATTCACAGAGCAGATTCATGCACTTGACTGCCCTGTGTTCTTTACCACGGAGGTCTATCGGTTTGACGGAATGTTCTGCCGAAACAACCGTAAGGATTGCATCGGTTGCTACTCCCACTGCCGGATCCACATACCTGCCCATAGCCGTATTCTCGGTAATGAACATTGCTCGGCTGGGAATCGGCAGATAGCTCGTGAAGAGCTTGTCTCTATACTTCTGCACGTATGCAGCGATGAGGTCCCGTTTACGAAATGCCGGGATGGCTGACCTCTTTCGTAGTGCCGGGAGATTGCTGATGTGCTCGAACACCATATCGAAGTTATCGATAACGAAGTTCAAGCTCCGAGGCCAATCGGGAATGCGATCTAGAACGGCACTCCTTGGTCTGTCCTTGACTTGATAGTGCGAATCGCAAAGCCAATCCATCAGCGAGATCTTCGTTCCTTCGTCGCTGATCGTGAAGGCGTTCTTCAATGTCATCCAGACGTTGGGATTAAAGAACTTCCTAACGCCCGTAGGCGCCATAAGCCAGACAGAACACTCTAGCTCAGAATCGATGATTGTGGTCACTTCGGTTTGACAAAGCTCGCAATGGACTCCTAAATTGAACCGACCAGTGATTTCTCCGCACTCGCAACTTGGAACGGATTCCAGCGACTCCCCATCATACCGCGTTTGAAGGATGCTCATGAGTGCATCTTTCTCGGTCTTAATTTTGAGGTTATAGTCGTTCGCCAGAATGGGAGGGTTTTTCAGATTTCGAAACTCTTGCTCTAAATCCACGAGCTCAAGTCGAATTGACATCAGTACGACTCCTTATCGAGCAGAGGCCTTGAGCTTCTCTAAGAGATTCCTACTTCGATGAATAAAACCTCTTATTCTCCATAGGCTTAGAATCGGGCCGCCCCGGCCCTAGTGACTCAGGAATGCGCAAATGCTCAAAATCCTCGATGCAGAGCGTTTGGTTTTCACGCAACGATCAAAGAAATTTCAAGACTTACGCGCCATTAAGAGGCCATAAAAAAAAGAGACTCCCCCGAAAGGGAGTCTCCTCGATTTACGTTGCTTCTAGATCGACTCAGAAACCGCGATGGCCCCAGCCGCGACCGAATCCGCCAATGCCGTTCTGGACAGTGGCCTGCTGGCCAAACCCGAACATGCTGGTGAAATCGTTCGACATCTGGAACGCACGGTTCGCGAGATCGCCAATCTGACGGGCGGAGGTTCCCATCGTGAACTGACCGGCATTGTTCGCGGTGACGTGGAAGCCGCACTGGACGCAGGCCTGCTGGAGCAGACTAAGCGCAAGCGGATTCAGCGTGAACCGACGAGCATAGCCCTTCAGAACAGCGGTCGGGAACATCTGCTGGATCATGGACCACCGCGAAGCCATACGCTGTTCAGGCGAGGCTGCGCTGGCATCGAAGGTACGGCTCCATTCGATGACGTAGTTCATGTTGCTCGCACCGAAATGCGTGAGCGCGGTCAGATAATCCGGCTCGCGAAGATCGCGCTTCTCGCCACGGGAATCGGTGAAATACCCGAGGTGAATGCGGTTCTTGTCGTTGTTGACCCAACGCAGACCGGTGATGTTGTTTTTCTGCAGCAGAATGTTGAAGGCACCGCCAGTCAGAGTATTGGCAGCCTGAGTCAGGGCTTCGTTGGCGGCGTTGTTGCCTTCACCAGCCAAAGCGAATGCCATCGTAGCGAAGGTATAGTCGCCACACTCTTCGACGTCCATGGCGTAGATCGTTTTGTCGGTATGAACCGCATACTGGATCAGCTGGGCCAGAGCCGTCGCATCGAACTTGGTGGACTTGGTGTTCACCAAAGCACCCTTCATACCGGCAGCAGCCGGACCGACGGCCTGCGGGTTGGTCAGACCAGGCAGCTCATAGCCAAATGCACCGATATCGCGCAGCGATTCTTCGGGACGCAGACGGCGAACGAACACCGGAATCCAGCCAGGCATCTGCGACATCAGGGTCACCTGCGAAATGCTCAGAAGCAGGCTTTCGAGGGTCAGGGAGCTGTCGGAGGTTTCAGCACGAGTCATCACGATGGCCGGATAGTACCGACGGGTATCGGGAATCTGATTGTACTGCATCTGAGCGCGATCGTCGTATTGGAAATCGACAAACAGATTCAGTCGCGAGAACTCGACGGGCTGATTGTCCGTATTCAACACGTTGCGTGCAGCGCCCGTCTCCTTGCGGGCAGTCGTTACGATCTGAATGTCGCTACGAACCGGCAGTCCATCCAGGGTATGGACGGGCTCGGGATTGTAGATGACGTTGGCGGAATAGATTTCCTTGTCCAGCCGGTTGGCGATGCAGAGCGGTTCTTCGACCAGGACTTTGGCCAGGCCGAGGTGCAGCGCGATTGCTTCGGTGGCCGTATAGAGGATGCTGGCGATGGCATCTTCGTTGTCGGCGCTGCATTCTTTGTGCAGAACGGTAGCACCGGCATCGATAACGCGCGTAGCGCGAACCGACGTCTGAACACTGTTCGTGACTTTCTGGGCCCAGATGTTGTTCGGAACATCCGATGCAACAACCGGAATTTCGATGGTGGCGTTACCGAGCTGGCATGTCAGCGGGTCGAGCTGTCCCAGGGTCGATTCGATCAGGATCTGATAGACGGCCGTCACCATTTCCGTCGCGCTCGTCTTGACGGAATAGGCCAGCAGAAGAGCCGACATTTCGGTCTGGTGAGTCATGCGATCCAGAACCAACAGCTTCCATGCTTCGCGTTCATCGGGAGCGGCATCTTCGAGGTTCGCCGCCACGATCTTCTTGGCGGTCTCGAGATAGGCCTGAACCGACTCGCCAGCTCCACGACCAAAGCGGCCACGACGGCTTTTCATGCTGGCGCTGACGATCCCATGGTTCTTCTTTTCTTCGTTGCTCATACCACTGCTCTCCGTACGGTTGGTTTGTTGCTGGCGGGAGAAAGAAAACTCTCCCATATCTGCCTTTGCGCTGCTGGCAGGTGTTTCGGCCTGTGTTGCATGAGCAGACTGCTTCGGCTGCTCGTTTTTGTCGTTGATGGCCATTGCATCAATGCTCCTTAATCGCGATTTAAGGTTGCACTGTCCCAAAAAACTATCTGGGATCAGTACAAGTATGTAATGTATACTTGATTTTCGTTTCGATCAAGTTCCAAAACAAGACAGACTTGACCATATCCGGAACACCCTAGGGATGATCCCTAGAGCACGGAAAGGGTCACTTCCCAAAGGATATCGTATGGATGGGAAAAAATACTTGAGGGGCTCCTGTTATGTTTGCATTGCTCACCGAGAGGGCCTTAGGGCAGCGCGGAGCCATCACTATTCCTGGCATTCAGTTCCTCAAAAGAGGAATCGATGTCGATATAGAGAAAACTCTTCGTTACTATAGAACCTACCCTACGATGGTTCTGAACGATCACCTGCTGGTGACGATTTTGAATTCGATTCAGATTCGACTAGATCTCCCGTACAATGAGTTTGTGGATAGAGTTTACGACCAATCGCAGCAGTTATCTGCTGCTATGAAACTGACGTCTCCTATATGGCGGGGGGGAGTGAGAACCAAAAGCACGTTCTACAACAATACCGTGCTAGAAATCATCACAACGTTAAGCTACGACATCGATTTGGATGTAGCTGTCAAGGAATGGCTCAACTTACAGCCAGTGAAGGTATGTCGGCACCCATTCACTGACCTTTCAATGGCGATTCCCAACGGAAAGTATCCATATCCGTCGGATAAAGGGGTAGCAGTAGTCAACGTAGACATCCCTATGTTGGCACTGATGTATCGTCGGTGGTATGAGGAAGAGAGTAAGGTAAAGGATGGTTCAGACGCAATGCCCACGGTGACGTCTTTTATCTCGATGTTCGTCCTTCCCAACATGCTATTTACGCACTTCGATCTGGCTGTTTTCAATCGGATGGACTACATCCAGCGCAGAATTCAACCAGACGCCTTTAGACGCGTTCATCCTTTCGTTCTTATCGACTACACCCGATTCATGGACGCATGGATTAAAGAGCTTCTAAAGGTCTTGGTCGATAGTACATTGGATATCCCCATGACCATGGTGCAGACACCTCTCTTCTTCCATCGGGATCTCTTCAGGCTTTTTAAGCTGCCAGACTACGTACAGACTCGACAGATCGACTGGGCTATTTTGGTGGCTAAAATACCCCTTATTCGTTTTCTGCTGAATCTAGACGATGCGGCAGGGGGGCGATGGAACAAGCATCTCAAGAACCTTCTGATGATCGACCTGCGCGATCTCTATTCCGACAAGATCTATTTCAACGGACTGCCAGCCAGTCTTAAGGAAGAAGTCTATCGGACACTCGTTAGGGGCATCCATCAAATGCAAGACACAAAAGGGAGTCCCTAGGGACTCCCTCTATGTCCTATACCAACGCAGTCTCTGTATAGATGTCAGACAGCAATCTATTTTTCTTATCATCGACAGAATAGATGCCTAGAGCTTCAAGAACGATGTAAAACGCCACACAACTGCTGTAGACAATCCCTCGATAGTCAATGGCCGGAATAATCTCTTCCGGTACACCTTTCTCGGCCACGATGCTCGGAGGCAACAACATCATTGCCAACGAATCCACTTCCTTTTCAGCCAACCATTGTCTGAGTCGGTCAGCGAGCTCCTTGTCTTCGATGCCGTTCACCCAACGAGTCAGTCGACTGCGATTAGACGTCGACAACGACACCTTAATGGCCGTATAGGGAGGGTTTTCTGCTATGCCGTACTTCGGAGCAAAGACAGAATTCCAAAGATCGTGATATCGGTAGTTGGACGACTCGGGGTTTTTGTAAGCCATCTTATCGTTCAGTCGCATGGTCGTGAACTCATTGGCATTACCGTTTCTGATGTTCTGGATGATGGAGTTCTCTACCGCCAAAACTTCGCTTATGGCCCATTTGGTGCTTATCTGCCCCTCCTTCATGACGCGATCCATAATAGCCTTAACGAAATCCTGTACCTTCTGGTTGATGGCAGGAGCAACAGTCGAGTCTCTAAGGTTCTTACCCTTCAGTTCCAGCTTCATCTTACCAAACACGTTTCCTTCCTGTGCCGAAATATAGGCAAAGTAATGCTTGGCCATCGAGGTCTTGACGAAAACTGGAAAGAAGAATTCGTTCTTCATTGAGATTCGATGGATTTCTTTTTCTGCCATCCCAATGTGTCCGGACATGCACGCCAAAACATGCATAACTGTTTGTGAGGCCAAGAACGTCGTGACATAGGCTACGTTGTTCGATGTCTCCGACCAATCGTCCTGACCGGTATAGAAACGTGTCCAGAATTGGTTCGTAAAGATCGTAGAGTCGGTGTCCGACACCAACACACACCGTCTCCTCATGTTCGGAATGTGCATGATTGACGGAGCCAGGTTTGGCGTTGTCCAGAAACCCTTTATGATGGGCTGATACTTGCTAAGGACAGCTTCAATACCTTTTGCGGTATTGGCCACAATCGCGTAAGTTTCCGGATCGTAACAAGACGTACCGTCTTTCTTTTTGGAGTTTGGGTTATTAAGGTCTTTGAGTAAGCGTCCTGACATTAACCCAGCACACAAATACGACGACAAAGTAACGATGTCGCCTGTAACGCTTTTCAGAACGTCTTCTGGATTGTCGATGGGCGTTTTGGGGATGCTAATCATGGCCCCTAAAAAATCGTGCACAAACTTCGTGTTGTATTTGGCCAGATGGTACATGTCGCTGACATAGACTACGGCCGCTCGTTGAACGTCTGACATGCCAACAAATAAACGGCGAATGATCGCTTCCTCACGGGCGTCGTTCCAGTATAAACGACTGCTGTAAAGAATGCACTCCATGGCCTCGTCTACGGACGGATAACGGAGACCAAACGTTTTCATGGCGTTCTCGACGCCAGCTAAATCGGTGTTGTTGGCCAGAGATACGACATTGGCTATCGTGACGGTCGGAGACCAATAGTGCCTGTTCCCCGCTAAGAACTTTTCGTTATTGGCGTTTCCATAGCTAGCCGATACACGACACGTCGATGTTAACGATGGGTGAGCCGACTTATTAGCCAATACGGTACCGCCCGATACCTGAGCACCGGATAGGGAATTGTTCTTGTACTTAAAGGACGTCTGCATGTTTTTGTTGAAGGATGCTCCGTCGACGTCGTTACGCATCGTAGCGGCAAACATATCCTTCTTAAACATGTTACGAATATCTAGGTTACGTACAATGTATTTGCCTAGAAGCGCTACGAGTTTGCTCGGATGGAAATACACGGTCATCGAAGGCGCCATAATTGATCTGGTATTGACGATGTGCCTAATATAACCCATCAACGACCCGGTGTGTTTGGATCTATCGCAGTCGAGTCTTTCTAAATATGTTGTCCTCGGGTCTCTTGGATGTAGTCTTCCTCCAGGCACCATCTCCTTCCTTATAAAGGCTTCGCAGACTTCTTTCGGCTGACCGGTCGACAGTTGCAGCGTGGCCGTCATGTCACGTACCCACGCATCTAATATCTCGAAGTTTCTTTTATAAGAAGACTTACTATTGACGAAAAGGTTCATGGTCGATGTTCTCGGTTCTAGTTCGCATAGTCTATTGCAGCGGCTTGAATAAATGATTCAGAAAAAATGCGGCACAAATAGGTGTTTCCCCACCGAGCTCTATAACCACCCGAAAGGAGCGTAACGGGCAGAAAGCTGGTGGGGAAACGGCTCTGTGCAGCGACAGCGATTTACCATATTCACATAGGCTGTGGCAGGTCGGCGCCGGCATCGGTTAAACCGCTGCTGAATGTGCTACGCAGAGCAGGAGACGAAGGTGGACTGAGTGGCTTGTCTCCGCTGGCTTGATGCGCTTGCCTTTAGCGCATTTCACCACATTATTAACGATGCAGAAAAAAATACTCAATCAGGTTAGTGTTAACGAAATGTTGTTGTATCCGTTCATAACCAGCATCTGCTGAATGATGGGAAGGTCAGCCGCGCTAACACCCGTCACGACAGCTGTGATGGTGCTATTAACGACTTGTGTCAGTCCGCAGTTGGCGGCTGTATTCCACCCGACTATCCAAGGAATGCCGATAATACCAATCTGCCCACTCGAGAACTCAATCTTCAGGTACGAATACGACGTGAAGTCATTGAGGGGCTGATCGGCCTGCGGGATCAACGGATAGACGTTTGCATGCATCGATGCCACGTCGGCATATGACATTGCTGTCTGGTAGTCAAGGATCGCCAGCAGCTTTACGTCCTGGTAGCTAGATCCTAGGATCGACGACGGATAAACCGTGAAGGATACAAACGTGCCCAGAAAGTTACTGGGGATAGTCGGAGCAGTTGCCATGGGGTCATTCCTCGTTGACGATCATCACCACAAGATGCTGCTTGTTGCTCTTCATGGCTTCGACGTCGATGTCGACCAAAGTTTCTGGTGTAATTGGGAGCACTCTAAGCAAGAAGGCCATCAGTTTCTTTTCTTTTTCGTCGATCGTTTCTGTTTCCGAATCAACGACCTCTTTTGTATCGCAAAAGAATCTGATAAAAGCCTCTCTGATTCTTTTCAGTCTATTCTTGTAATGACAATCGCATTCTTCAGGAAGATCGACGTCATCTGGATCCAAAATCTCGTGAGCCCATTCGATGAACTCAGGGATTGTTTGCGGGTCGATAAAAACATGCTTCATGACGTTTTGTCCTTCTAAAATGTTTTTGGCCATAGCGATGCTTCGACGACCAAATCGTATCCTCGCAAACTATGATAGGTTAAAACAACCTTAATGTCCTCACTTGGCGAATTCCATACACCAGAACTAAGGAGCACGTCCGACAGCCGGTCGTAAAAACTTAACATGTAGTTTGCAAAACGCTCACTATCGGCACTCGACACCACAGAAAGCATGTTCTTGTAAAAAACATCCCTATAGTGACCATGGCGGTCTAGGTCCGACAAGGACTCTACCATGATCTTAAGGATGACCTCGAAATTGACAGTCGTCGATTCGAGTGTTGTTAAGAAAGAGAAGGCGTCTCTAACCCCATACTCCGTCTTAACGATGTATAGTTTCTTTACGACCGTTGACATTTAGTGTCTCCCTAGGGAGCATAGTCCCTCCTTCTACTGCCTTTAATGGTCAGCCTGATTTCGTTTGGACGGGTTCTTACATAGTCAATCTCAAAGCCATTCACCCAGAGATCCCCAGCTAGCTTAATGTTCTCGATCGATTCAATCAAACTAGCCATCTCATCGATCAGCTGCCTTCTTACAAAAGACAGAAAGATAGGGAGTGTAAATTCTCCGAAAGGCTGACGCCAGCAGACGTCATCTGGCATCTCAACAGAAGACTCGCTAACCAGAACCATCATCCTGGATACGAACGGTCCATCCACCTCTAAGTCGGACGGATCATAAAAGATGCCATTTATAATGTCCATCAATAGGTCATCGATATCAATGCTGAAAGCTCCGGCTGCTTCGTCGACCAGTTCTCTATAGCAAGACATACGTGGGCTTTCGTTGAACAAAACTACAGCCACTATCTCGTCGTTGGCCATTTCCATAAGCGACTCCTAAAGGACACAGCTATGCCGAGCCTCAAAATAAAGGCATCAGGACATAAATTAAGGTTGTCTTGAGGGGCGTACACGTAGCCAGATGGACCTCATCCACTAAATAGTCTCTGTTACCATCGATCCTCGAGTCTTCGCTGAAGTGCACCATCTGGGCAATCGCGTCTGTCATAACGCGAAGTATATGCATAAAACGCCAACCCCATTGAGGGTCGGCGATGAAATCTGGAGGATAGTGGCGACTGACGTAGGACACCACGGTTGCCCAGTTATCATCGCTGTTGTCTAACATCAACGCGGCACTCCCGAGGACAATCGTTGCTGTATGCAACAGCTGAAGGAGTTTTGCGGAGGGGTTTTCGGTACCCAGGAGGATAAACGTATCCATCAAGACACAAAAAGCGGGTTTTTGTCTCACGGCCGGAAGGAGCTGTCCTAACGGCGTTGTGCTGTTTGTGTCCATTACCACATCCATATCGAAGATAGCATGGTCCATGGCAGACTCCTAAAGAACGACCGAAACATCAACGACCGACTGAGAGGGATGGATCGTTGTCCTGGTGCCTCCAGCACCGTTGATGATCGACTCCTCCTCGAATCCCATGTTCACTAGGGAGGTTTTGATTCCCTTAACAGCTTCCATAGACGTCTGGAAAGAGTTTTCGAAATAATCCAAAAGGGCTTTGGCCATTCCGTAGCTGTCAATAGGCAGGAGTTCGTATTCTGATGCAGGCATTTGGTTTGAAGACCGAAACTGATCCTCCAAAGATTCAACGATGCTGGCCATCGTGTTCTGGAAGTCATACCTAAAGTCGTTGTAGAACTCACCGCCAAACTCCACAGAGGGATAATAGAGTCCCTGGATGCTTAGAAACCACCCAATACCACAAGCAATGACCTCTTCGCGGTTCATGCCCAAAAACCTTTCTACGATCGCTAGAACCCTTTCCTGATCTTCGGTCGGTGGCGTGTAGTGGAATCTAAAAACGATTTGTCGGTTCATTGTCTCTCCTTCGGTGTCCGGGTTCGCCAATCGCTAGGTAAGCGTCCACCTAAAACCCAACGTATAGTACTCGAGCGCTTCCCTAGTTTCCAGGCTGTCAATCAGCGGATACGTTATAAAGCGCCCCATGTTCTTTGACAAAATATTCCTGGCTTCAGATATAACTGACATAAAAAGCGCTTTGTAAAAACTAAATGTCACCCACTCCGCCAAATGCACGACTCTGGCCAACGTATCATTAGCGACCTGCGCGGTCATGAGGCCAGCAGTCTTGAGTTCTTCGAGTCTATCCTCCAGCTCTTCAAAATCGTAAAGGAGATCGATTCGCGGGTAGACATATTCGGGATCTAGAGCATATTGAAGGTTTGTTGGGTTTACCACACCGATTTCGACGATGAGTTTTATGGCTTCCTCTATAATCTCCGTTAACGAAAACCCATTTTGTCTTAGGTACTCGATTTCCGAACCAACGACCAAACCTTCGACGAGTTCCTTTGGAAAAATCAGAACAGATATATCCGTCCTAACCGCCGAGAAGTGCTCTATAGCGTTCATTAAAATAATCTCCTCTCTCCATCCCCTCCAGCAAGTCCAGCCTCAGCAAATCGACCAAAGAAGCTTCTTTGATGCGTATTTCTTTCAGCTGTATTTCGATCTTCCCTAGGTCGTGTATGACAAAACACGAGACGGAATACTTTCCTTCGCTGTTGTATCGGGAAATTGTCCGGTGTATGTTGCAAGTGAAACTATCGTGCAACATAATCAAAAGCTCTTGGGCATCGTAGTAGCTGGCTCCTAGCGCCATGAGTTTATGCAGTAGGGTCTCTTCTCCGATAGGCTCTTCGAAAAGAGCCTTCTGAAGAAAACCATCAAAGAAATCAATGAGCATGGGGGTCGATTTGGTGGTGACGTCGGCCCCATACCTATCCATCATCGCTAGAGCCTCATAGGCAGCTACAATGATGCATATCGTTTTTAGCATTAGAAAATCCCCCATCCAAGCGTGCTGATGTTCTCGAACGGTTTCCTTAACTTCCGTCGAAAACGACGCAGGTCATCAGCGCAGGCTTCGTTGATAGCCATCGTATCTGGATCAAGAAAATCGTATTTACTGCTAATCGAATCCTTAAATGGAATGACATCGTTGTTGACAAGGCGCGTCCATTCGTGGATTCTGTAGTCCCCCAAACACTTTAGTTCGACGCTGCCTTTAGTCTTCATGGGTCTGGCTTCCCACACATTCCATGCGCTGTCGTCGTTCCTTAGTTTGTCCAGCAAATATTCGTTAAGTCTCAGGACGGTGTTGGTTTCTTCAGAAACACTAACGAAGTCTTCTGCAAACGGCTTTATTAGTTCGTCTTTGACTTTCACCGTCAATGACAGCGTCGGATATATTCTCACCAGAACATCTTCGCTGCGGCTTTTGCCATGGAACCACCGTTTGTTAACGTTGAAAACATCTTCAACTTCGGCGGCCACCAGCTCGTTGATGTCTTGCTCTGAGATCTTTGCCAGCTGCTCACTAACGAATTCCGTCTTTTTGTTGTTCTTGTAGGCAGTCTCTAGTTTCTTAAACGTTCTGACATAATGCTCGAAACGCGCTACAGCATCGATCAAAAAGACACTATACTTCAGTTCTGTTTCGATTTGCATCTCACGATCCTTCTTTAGAATATGGAATTATGGGACACGATCTTAAACACAAAAACGTTGTCGTGTTTTAGCTCTGTGGATATATAACAATCCCCTATAGGGACGACACCCCTTATGTTCTTCATGAGCGAGTAGAGCTGTACTTCGGCAAAGGATCTCGAACCAATGCTTCCTATGTTTTTTAACTCATCGAGAGACAAAGAAAAAGGTAGCTCTATAACAAACCCAGACTGCACAAACGACGTCTCGGCCATCCATGCATGCATGATCTGTTTTGCATTGAGCCTACTGATATTGAAACTACTTTTCCGGTAGTTCTCGATCTCGTCCTTCAGGACATCGAACAGAACCGTGACGTCCATTATGACTATGACTTTCAATTTCGTGCCCTCGTTGCGGTAGATCTTACTTCAGTAATGTGTGTTTGATTTAAACTCCAATACAATTCGTTTTCCCTACCACATTTAAACGCGTTAGGGTACGTTTTCACGCATAAAGGACACAAACAGAGAGAAGGATACCACCCTCTCTCTGTTTGGCGTGTTTAAAGTCCTCTAAGGCTGTTTAAATGGCTGTTGCTTGTTAGTGTCTTTTGGTTGTCTATATTTGCCAGCCACAGTCTTTAAAGCACCAACCCACTGCCGTGGATCGAATCGTCTTTGCTTACCAGGGCATTCGGACTAATGCGGCTATCGCGTTGAGCGATCATGTCGTCCAGACGAACCTGAACGTCCTTGATCTGCCGACGGATATATTCCGCATCGGTCACGAAATGGATAGCGTGACTACGGGTTTGCTCCAGTGCGCTCTCCGCGACGTAACCACAGCACTGATACTCTGGCGTCACCGACGAATGAGCATGGTCCGTTGACGTACAGAGCGTGAGTACCGTGATAGGAGACTTCGTTCCCCACGCACCTGCGTCTTCATTGAAGATCTCCAAGCTAGTGAGCGTCGGTCCCTGGGACGTAACGCGGGGATAGAACAGCCAGTTATTGATGTCCATCCGATCCAGTTCGTGAATCGAACTAGCATTCATGAAAGTCAGGTAGCCGATAGCGCCGCGCACTTCCGTATCCATCTTGGAGCGATCTTTGAGCGATTCCATGTGGCGGTAGAAAACAACGACCGGCTGCTCGACTTGACGAGCGATGGCATCCAGCGACTTGAAGGTATTGATCGTGTTCTGAGTAGTAATCAGAGACTCTTGCGAGCCAACCATGACGCCTACGACAGGGATCTTCCGAGACAGAAGCTCCTTCATGATCAGCGGCGCCGCAACGCTGCCCGACCCACCGCTGGCGCTGAACACCACGATGTTGAAATCGCCAGGCTTGCGGTTAAGCAGGATCTGCTTAATGTTGTCGGAGATGACGTTGGCGTTTTCCTTACGAAGTTTGCCAGAGCCGTCGAGACCATCCAGCACGCAAGCTTCGCTTTCGCTGATGCCATGCTTGGACAGGTTGCTTAGCGACGTATCGATGAAGGAAACTGCCAATTCAGGCATGTTCGGTTCTTGCTCGGCATTGCGATAGATCGACACCACGTTTGTGCCCATCCCACCGCAACCATAAATGTGTACTTTAGCCATGCTACAACTCCAATTTTGTGAACGACGAAGGAGTTCAAACGATGTCGAACCCTATTTCATACTCGATTGCTTTCATCAAACGAGTCATTCCTGTAGAGATCTTGCAAAAGACCTTCATTGCGTTTGAAAACTACAACGCCCGATTGCCTGTTTCGATGGATTCCATCATTCGAACCAAGATCATTGAAGAACGCGTGATGGTGGACTGCAATCTGGTAGGCGGAACAGAAGCCACTATTCCGTTGCTCGGACTGCCGCAAAACCGCATCGATGCGTTTAATGTTTTCTACACTATTCCCAAAACCATGACGGGTGGTCGTGCCATTACGCGAGCCCTGTCTGTCTCCTATGGCGAAGGCTCCTTGATGGGCGCCACCAATATGGGATTGAGAAACTCCAGCGTGATGCAGGATGCAGTAAGCGGTGTAATGGCCGCTATGTCCCCCATCCCACAAGTATCTACAGCGTACGTATCTTTAGTCGGTGAAAACACAGTCTTGATCCAAGACAACATGGCTCTTCCGATTAACATTTACCTCCGTTGCATGCTTGAAAACGATTCTCAATTTTCACATTTACAGACAGCCTCCTATCAGCACTTCGCTAAATTGGTTGAATATGCCACGAAGGCATACATCTACGTCACCAATGTCGTCAAGATGGACAAAGGCGAGATCTACGCTGGCCAGGAATTAGGCCGATACAAGGAAATCGTAGACAGCTATTCAGATGCTCAGCAGAACTACGAGGACCATCTGAATAAAGTCTGGCGTAAGGTGGCGCTTCTCAACGATTATCAAGCTTCTCGCAGACATTTGGCTAGTATCGTAGGAGGTCAGTGGTAATGGTTCCTCAGGACTTTGGTGCTTGTTGTCCTTTATATACCGCCATTCGCGTAGCCGACGATGATGACATCCCTAACACGCTTCCTAGGGGTCTCGTCTTCATCGTTGGGACTAAGGGCCAGGAATGGCTAGCCGTCATGACGTGTCCTTGCGGGTGTGATGCTCGCTTGCACCTCAATCTCCTGAAGGCCCAAAAACCGAGTTGGTCGTGGTTAATCGACACCGACAAAACGGTTACGCTTTGTCCATCCGTCAACCGTTTGGCCGGCTGCAAGAGTCACTTCTTTCTGACCGAAGGACGAGTCCAGTGGTGCGGTAAATCAGATACTGTCGGTCTTTAAACGAAAAAAGAGAGACTCCATTTCTGGAGTCTCTCTATGCTGCATGGTCCCCACGGCCGGAATCGAACCGGCACGCCGTTAGGCGAGGGATTTTAAGTCCCTTGTGTCTACCGATTTCACCACATGGGGTTTGAACTTACGCACATTAAATGTACGGGTTTATCGATTGGCCGCATCTTCGAACTTTTTCCAGTCCTGGTTGAAGACGATGTGGTCACGCAACGCATGCGCGATGCTGATTGATGCACCCGCCGCATGTGTATGGCCGCCGCCTCCCAGTGACATCGCTACCAGAGAAGCATTGCCGTGGCCAACTGAACGAAACGACAGCCTCGCCATCTTTTCCTTCAAGTCCAACTGCACCACCAGTCCTACCTTGAACGTCGTAAGGACGGGGTCTTACGCGCCTTACTGATAATCATGTCGATCCTCATGGTGCAAAATACGAACACCGCGATACGCGTCGAAGAAACTCACATACGTCTTGTACAGATCACCAGCTTCAACCATTTCTAGCCAAAACGGTATCTTGTCAGCAGCCTCTGGGGATGGCTTATTGTGAATCTTTTCGTGGTACAGTGACATCAAGTAGTCATAGAGCATGTGGGAACCGCACTTCTTCATGTCGAAGATTGCGAAGTCCAGACCTTCGAGGTCTTTCATAGCCGTGATATGGTGATCCAACACGACCAAGCTCTTCGTAACCTCCTTGAGCTTGAGGAGATCTTCACGAGACATGCTGAAGTCGGCAACGATAACGTCCTTACAGGCCAGCCGTTCCAGGTAGATGTTGATCGGGATCTTCTTATAGTTCGTCTCGATAACATGACCTCCAGGGAAGAACTTCTTATAGACGACGCTACATGCGGCGCCGTCCCAGCAGTTCTCGTGTGTAATCAAAACGTTTTGTGCATCAATTGATGTGCCCATGAAACACTCCTAGATTTCTCGTTCAGCCTTGTCGATCTTGGTGTTGGGGTCGATATTCAATGCCTCGGCAAGATTTTTGTAGATGTCTTCGAGACAGATAGACTTGCTTCTGATGCCATCGTCGGTACGTACATAGGCTACAGCAAACGCGCTTAGCCAGCTAGGATCTTTGAATCCGTCCTTGAACTTGAACGTGAACGATGCTGATCCTGCCTTGGCGATCAGTACCTCATTCTTGGCTATGTACGGCATGACATGGGTTGTAAAACAGAACTCCACCGTTTCGTCATCCAACGAGTACCGAGGAAGATACTCGTCGATATTAAGACGACCATACCCTTCCTTGTCCGCGATGACGTGCAAACCGAAAGGACGAATCGATTCCTCCAACCCTTCTAAGTTTTCAATCTTGACCTTGTTGGTGACCATGAACTCATAGTCCAGTTCAAACGACATAACGATTCCCTCTTGCCTTTTAAAGCATGTTGTTGAAATACAATGGCCCTTTACAGACACATCAATGTAATATATATCCGATTTAAAATCGATTGAGACACAAGAGACCCTACCGAAGTAGGGCCTATCTATGCATCACTTGAGTTCCATGGAATCTTCTTTTCGGGATTCGAAATAATCCCTCAAAGCATTGAGCATTGCGCCCTTCTGCTCGTTGACAATGTACAAGCCCTGGTGGTCACGTTTGAGGTCGAGGATCGGGTCATACCCATTCTCACGAATGATATTCCAGCGCCATCCATAGCCGCGATTGACCTTCGGACCATGCCAATAGTGGACAGCTCCGCTATTGATATATCCAACACTCTTGCGGATATACTGACGGCAGTCGCTTTCCCACTTCTCCAAAAGCATCCGATAGCCCGTGCTGAACCAAGGTTGCGCGATCTCGACGCCGCGCTCGATCAAGCAATAGGCCATGTGCCAATCGCCCGAACCGACAACACACCAGTCCAAGAAACCGCCTACGGCATTCAGTGCTTCTTGCGTAGCAGCCCATGCCAGTCCAGTCGCTCCTTTTCGGGCACCATACACAGCACCATTTCCGTCTGTAACGAACATCTCGTCGGGGTTGTTCTTCCAAGCCTTCACAAACCCTTCGGTCGTCGACGTCACCTCGAAGTTTGGACCGAGGTCGCTATATTCGCCAAACATCTGCACGAATTTATAGTGGTCAAGGGCATGGAGCGTTTCGTTAACCCAATTAGGATTGGTGAAGGTGACGTCGGCGTCGACCCAGGCGATCTTCTTGGCACTTGGCGGAAGTGCCCGTCGGCCGATTTCGAGAAGGTTCTCTTTATGCCAGTATTCCTGTTCTCCGCGAACCTGAATGTGGTGTTCGTTACCTTCTTGCGTCACGACAAAGGGACGCCCTTTGTAAGACAGCTCAACGGTGTAGAGCTCCACATTCGGAAACTGCTTCATGTAGCGTTCAAACTCATGGTAGAGTTTGTAGCGAGACACGTATCTCTGGGGGTTGGAAATACACGTCAACACATACAGCTTTTCCATCAAACTTAACTCCTTTTTAATGTACGGTTTGTTTCTTGAGACGAACTGTCTCAAGGTCGTTTGGATCGATGATGTTGTCGACGCCATCAAAGCCGGCGTCTCTTAAGGCGTCGAAAAACTTTTCAGCCGGTATTTTAAGCAAAAACCTTTTGGTGGGTGCTTCGCAGAATTCCGTCGTATCTCGACGCGCTTCCTGAAGCGCGTGGTTTTGGTCGTAGATCTCGAGAGCCGAGCGCGCTCTTTCGATTCTCTGCTTAACGTGTGTTCCGATTGAAAATTGGTCAGGCTTTACTTCAACGAAGAAGGTAGGACCAATATGGCCCTCTGGCGGACTGACGTGGGCCCACATCTTTCTGTAGTGCTTTCTTCTACAGTTAATCACTTTGTAGCAGTTATTATTGGCCATGGAATTGTCCTCATTCACATGATGCTGATTGGGAAAAAAAAAGAGATTCCCATAAAAGGGAATCTCTTGTGCTCAAAACCGCATTACGCTTCCCGTAGGACAGATTTTCCTCCAATACACACGCGCTCCGAGAAAGACTTGCGGATCTCTTCTCGAGACACGTGGGGCCATCTGTAATTCTGCTTCATGTCATCGGCGTATGCCACCATCACGCCGTCGAACATGACGACGACTCTTTCATGGAATCCGACGCGAAGCATGTTATAAATTGTCGATATCCTGATGTTCGTAAGAACCGACAGCTCCCGAACAGTCACGTTCTCAACCAGCGTCGCACGGTCTTTATGCAGGACCAGCGCACTTACGTACGTGGTGCGCATCTTACCGGTGCCGTATCCACGAGCATTCCGGTTAAACGCCACTTCATAGCCGTTGATGCTAAAGACACCAGAATGTGTGCCTTTGGGGATTGCTCGGCTAATTTTAGCTACCGACCACCCTTCCCCCATCATCGTGCTCAATGCAGTGAGGGTTTCAAACCCGGCGACCTGATCGCCGATTTTAATGTTTCCGGAAACAGCCATCTTAATAACCTCGTCTTATTGACATGTGGGTTGAAATGGGCACAATACGGGCCCATTTCTCAGTGTCCTTTTCAAGATACTGAGAAATGAATCCGCATCGCATTTGCGGTGTTTTGGTTTCCGTGAATAGCGCTTCTCGGTATGGAAACCCGTACCGGAAGACTGCATATGCGCAGCGACCCAATTACGAGTCTTTGGTTTGTTTTGTTTCTTCATGATACTTCTCCTAGGGATCTACAAAACAGTGATATGTATTTGTTTTTAAATAGAATCAACCCTCCAAACAGGAACGAAAACGAGGGATTTTGTCCCTCGCTCGTTTCAATCCTCTTACCAATTAAGACTTCTACTTTCGACGGACGGCAGCGCTAACCTCTGCGGCTCTTCCATCGTTGTTCCAAAAACAGCGTCGTGAGTCATATCGACGCTCTCTAGGGCGACGCTCGAGTCGGCAGCAACGTTAATCCCTAGAAGCTGGTTAACCTGCTGCATGGACCACTCCATGATGTCTTTAGACCGTGTAGAGATGTTCGGCTCCTCTCCCGTATCCAGAAGAACGCGATAGACATAGACCTGAGTATCTTGACCCAACCGATGGCAGCGAGAAACTGCTTGCTGGTACTCGTAGTCACGGAAGGGCGTGTTCATCATGATGATCGAATTGGCTACGATAAGGGGCACTGCGGTCGACAGCGACTTAAACGTAGCGATCATTGGATTAGCGTTTGGATCCGTTTCGAAACGCTTTACAATAGACGTTACCATGGAGTTGGTATCGCCATAAACAACCAACGGGTTCAGTCTATCTTTGGTCAGTCTGTCGCTGACGTCGTCAACGACATCGACGTAGCTTGTAAAGATTACGGTCTTCTTTGCAGAGTCCTTGATGAGTCCCGTCAAAGGAGCAGAGTTCACCAAAGAACGATAGCAGTCGATGCGCTTTCGGCCTAGGATACGCCCTAAACATTCACCCTGGATCTTGAGTTCTAGATACTTAACAACTGAACGAGCGTCTAAGAAAGCGTTCTTAAGCGGCTGTTTAAGCGCTGGTGCAATGACTCCTTTCTCGAACTTATTACAGAACATCACCATGTCTTTCATGGTGGCAGGATCGTAACCCTTACGGATCTGAGAAATGAACGTCTTGTATTGAGAGTAGTTCTTGCGCTCTCCGTCAAAGTAGGGACTTTTCTCAAAGGCAGCGAGCGCTTCTTCGTAGGTTTCTACGAATGACTTGAAGTTAGCCTTATAGAATTTGGTGCGCTCCTCGATGAAGGCCTTCATGTCCAGACGAATGTTTTCGAGCGTGTAGTCGGAGGAATCGTCGGTTTTGACGAGGATATCCTCAACGATGGGTTCGGTCGTTACAACCAATGCTTTGTCGGTCTTAAACGACATCAGCCCGATACGGTTGCTCAATATCTCTATACCACGCGTGCGGCTCATGCCATAGACGTTCTTGAAGATCTCGACGGTTCTTCCTTTGAACATCGGATCAACTGTCGATAGGAACGGGATGACTTCCGCTCCTAGAGCCTTGATGGGAGTGCCCGATGACCATATGACGTTACGCGTCGGTAACATCTGACAAATCTCAATGAAGGTGTTGGTTCGTTGCGCGGTGATTTCGTTGAAGTTATGCGACTCATCCAGAACAATGAATGGTTTTTTGAAGTGTCTTGACTGCACCAACTGCTTGGCTTTTTCTAAAGCCTCGAAATGGAAGATGAAGAATTTGCAAGAATCGGTAAATGGTTTCTTGTCCTGAGATACCCAGACTTCAGGAACCTCATTAAAACGCGATTTGATGGTCGCTTCCCAGACGGTATAGAGGGAGTTGTTGGGCGCCACAATGATGAAGACATCGCTATCGAGGCAAGTACCAAGAGCCAGAGCTGCAATCGTTTTGCCGGTTCCTGCTGGCAAGGAAAGCATATAGCCATTCAGTCGATACTGAGGTACTCTCAGGTTGTAGGTATTGAGGAAATCAACCTGATGGTCCATGAGCGACACGTTCATTTTAGCCAGTAGACTAAAATCAAGTATGCCTGGTTGTTCCGTGATGGTCGTGACGGCCCACGTATTCTTTTCGATGAGATCGGCGACATACCGGTACTTCGGAGCCTGGATGCGGTTATAACGATTTCCTGCAATCTTTCGGAAAACAAAGATCATGTCAGGAACAAAGAAAGCATAGAAGGAGATTCGGTAACCAGAGCTATTCTTCGTTAGGATGTTATCGACAAGACCAGCCGGCCATTCTCTCCCGAAATCCTTCTTGAAATCGTAAGCACTGATGCCTTCAATGGTCACTAGATCACGTTCTTGCTTAACGTCGACCATTGAGAACATGTTTTTCAATCCACCAAACATGACGAGTATTCCTGCGTTAATTGAAAGCTCATAGGATTTCGGATATGGTCTACAAAACAAAAAAAAAAGAGGACCCCTTCTGGGATCCCCTCTAAACTCAATCAGACGAACTCAACCACTTGTTCTTCCAACGAAGGGATGAGTCCTTGTTTCTTAACCACAGCGTCTCCGCAGGATGGTACGTAGTCCACGGCAGCAAAGATCCGATGCTCGCCCTTTTGAGACCTTACGTCGTACATGTAAGCAACCGGCTTCTTCGACAGCTTCTTGAGGGCTGCCATCTTTTTCTTGTTTTTGTTAACAAGCTCCTTGACTTGTTCGGACAGGTGAGCGACGGCAAAATGTGCCTCATCAGTCGACGAAACGTCGTCGTATTCCGAACCAACCTCGGCGCCCAGCTCACGCAGCGCATTGACCAATGCTTCAATCGAAACCTGTAGACTCGACCGAATGGATTCGGCGAGCTTACTACTCGACGTCTGCGTTGGTTTCTCGAGACCAAAAAGGTCGTATGGGGAGACGCCTAAGACGTTACAGGCGATGATCTCCGATTCCCGCGACAATGGTACTGTCCCGTTGAAAACCCTCGTTAAACGGGCTGACGATGTCTCCAAAAGCAATGCCAGCTCATCGAAGCTCAGGTTCTTTTTGCGAGCACCTGCAAGAAGAATCTTCTTGATGTTGTTGTTGTTCATGAGACAATTCCTTTTTTTAAGGCATTAAGCCATGGATTCGCGACGATAGTTTTGCTCGAGGCGCTCGGCGTAGACGGCGACTTGACCGGCTCCGTTGTATTCGCGCGCAGCAGTCGTCCAATCTTTTCGACGCACTGCATTCAGAATACCAGGATTGATGCGAATGAAGCGAACGAACATCTCCAGATGGTCAATCTCGGAAGCCAGCGCTGCACGGTAGAAAGAGCCGATCTCGGTATAGCCAAGGTCTTTCCAGTAGTAGCCCATGATTTGGAATTTACCCCAGCTGGAGCATTCCTCAGGAAGATCGACAGAAACGCCAAGGGATGCACACAGTTTCATTGCCCGGTCGATACGGCCATATTCGGCTTCTCCACCAATGTAGCCGCCCCATGACGCGTTGCACAGATCGGGATTTTCTTCCGATGCCTTAGCCAGTTCTTCTGGCGATATAAGCTTCGCCAGTCGTGCATGAAGCTGACCGCGCTCAAACAACACAGCCGGACTACCATCCGGCAGGAACGATTCGCGGCCAGTCTCCGTATCGGAGAAAGCCTTGATGGCTGCTACCTCAACACCAAGCTCCAGCGCGGCATGAACGTAGTCCTGATTGGACAGCATCACTGGCGTCGTGTCGATGCCTAGAGCCTTAATGAGATCGGCACGAACGATGCCGTCGGGACTGATCTGATGGGTCTTTTGTGCCTCGATAACTGCGGTTTTAGTACCGGGACCAAACACTCCATCGGCTGAAATATTCAACTTCAGCTGAAGCAGCTTTACGCAATTGTTGAAATCGCCTTCTTGCATGTAAGCCAACATCTTTGTAGCTCCTTTAAACTCGAGTCAGTAGTAATCTATCCCACAGGATTCCGTCTGGCTCTGTGGTAGGTTGGTTCAGCGTCTCGGTCTCGAACAAACAACCGATTTCATCCGGAATGACGAAAAAAGCGTCTCCCTTATAGTCTTCTGTAGGATGCAGGATTCGGGTCAGATAAATCCTGTCGCAGGACTTGAGCGCGGTTTGATAAACCGTTTCTCCGCCGATTACGAAGATCTCGCCTTGCTCATTAGGGATCTTCTTGGCTTCCGACAAAGCCTCTTCAAAAGAACTATGGAAGCTTACTAGCGTGTTCGGGTGCACACGTCCTATTTCTTTCGTCAATACCAGGTGTCGTCTATGCGGCAGTACGAAAGGTAAAGACTCGAAAGTCTTCCTGCCCATAATCATCGGACAGCATCCCGTTTTTTCACGGAAGAATTTGAGGTCAGAGGACAAATGCCACGGAATCTTGTTTTCGAACCCAATCACGCCATTGTTAGAAGCCGCGACAATCAACGAAAGCTTCATGAAGACCTGTCTCCTTTTTTAAAGGCCATAAAAAAAATGGACACCCATACAGGATTCGCTCCTTCCGCTGGCCAGCGGAAGGAATGGGCTATATGGGCTCCTGGCTTCACTTCTCGATAACGAAGTGAAGCTGACGGTCTACGATACTAGCCGTCACACGGCGATTTAAGGTCGCCGACGCGGACGCACAAGCATCCGCGATTTCTTGGAGCGTGAGCTCCTCGGGCCAGACCACGGTTTCCCGTGAAACACGGCCCTCACCACGGGCGCACAAGACGCCCATGGTGTAACCCTCCCACGTGGGAGGGCCGACGTCCGTTCCGACGTCGGCTAGGTACGCTGTCGTACCTTCTACCACCGCACTGGCCAATGCGGCGGCAACATCGAACATACGTTCCATTTTCGGAACCCCCTTGTTGCCCTATTGGGCATTCCAGAGAAGCAGGATTGCTTCTCCTATTCACCTTAGTAGTATGTATCTGAAACATTCTGGAATCAAAGAATCGCGCCACATAGAACCATGTCTTTGGTCTATCCAAAGACTCGCTAGAGACAATGCATTTAGACTCCTAAACCCACCTAAGGGTTTACTCGTTTTGATTCACTTACAGATTGAAGCCCACTTAAGGGATACATATGTACGATACACTTCTTAATGCAAACCCATTAAAGGGCTGTTCTCCAACGATACACTGTGTAATAAAGATCCATTCAAGGACTAGCAAGTATTGACGCATTGTCGATACACTAATTGTAGCAGATCCATTCAAGTACTGGCGTACAAAGATGAAAAGAAAGAGAGGGTCCTTAACAGACCCTCTCTGTGCTGCTAGGCCAACATGTTCTCCGGCTCGTCCCAATAACTCAGGCCGTCCAAGAACCGCTGGTGTCGCGCAGCTGTCTTTTCAGGCTCGGTCGGGAAGGACGGCTGTCCCATGTCAGGCCTTGGCTGCAAATGCTTCCGGTTCAGCATCCCCTCAGCGTAGCTGGTGGAGCGCGTAAAACCTTCGGCGTCGCACATGGCCCGATGGAGGTCCGTCAGAAACTGCTTGATCATGCGGCGACGAGCCATCATCTCGATATGAGCAGGCGTCTTCTCCGCATGCTGAGGCATATGCTTCAGCCGTTCCTTGTAGTTCAAGTACGATGGATAGTACTTCGGGTTCTTGGCCTTGATGAAACAGGTCGACAGTACCCCAACCAAACACCGCTTCACGAAGCGGTTGTGACTGAGTGACGTCTTGGTAGCGGTTTCGCCGTCCTTGTTGATATATTCCCGCTGCACCAGATGATGCTTCTTGGAGCCACGGCCCTCGTTGCATTCGACCAGTTCGCCCTTGTCGTCAGTGTAGTGCGTCACCACATCAATGCCGGCATAGGCATGGAAATTCGACGGGTGGCGCCCACAGTTCTCATCGATACGGAAGAAGGACAGGCATACAGCCGCCATACGAGGCCCACAGCCACGGACTCCTTCAAAGAAGTAGTCCCACATGGGGTCCTGCTTGATCATCTCCTCAATGTCTTTGGAGGCCGCTTCCTCATCGCGCAACAGGTTCAGGTAGGTGCCAACCATGGAATACTCGGCGAAACTGGTGATGATCTCGTCAGGTTTGAATTTGGCCCTGGAGACGCGCTTGGGACGGGAGCCCGCGTACGTACCGACGATACCGTCCGTGATACGGTCATAGGAGGCACGAAGGAGCTTGATCGTGTCTTGACCCTCTTTATCCAAGTCCTTCTCGGCCTTGGAGGGCGTCTGGCCGACATGAATGGCCTTCCAGGCAGCCACCACACGGTTGCCGGTACCGACGCGCAGCTGCTGGAGCTGGTACACCGACGAGACCATATGGCGATAAATCGATTTCGGATCATTGGCATCGAAGGCCGAGTGCAGGTCTTTCTGCTCGCCTTCGGTCATGCTGGTTTCTTCACTTTCGAAATTGTCGTTAGTCGACATGGCTTTGACTCCTTGGGGCGGATGTCGCAAGAGTTTGATGGATACGTTTTACTGGGTAGGCGCATCAAAAGCGCTATATCGATACTACACAAGCAGGTAGTACGGGTTTGAAATATTCTGGAAAAGGGCTAGTTTTTGGAGATTAACAACACACTGAGTAACACAGATCCATTGCATCCAATTAACAACATAGAGAGGGACTTTGGTCCCTCTCTGATTAAACAGTTACGACTGCTTGGTGGTCTTGTCTTCCTGAAGAGTGCCATCCTGAAGGACTCGACGCTGGAGTGATTCGCGAGTAGTCGGGACGGCAAATATCGTCTGCATGGTTTCGCGCATGCCTTCCATCTTGGCGACGGCAGCAACCGATGCGTCGTGATCGTCGTTATAACGCGCCTCGGCTTCGTGACGAAGACGCACCTCATTGTTCATCAACTGCTCCGTAAAGCCCAAATCTTCTCGAAGGCGTTTGACCACGGCATTATTGGTTGTCTCCATGTCCGCAATCTGGGCCTTGAGTTCGGTGTTCAGTGCGGCAGTAGCGTCCAGCTGCTTCGCCAACGCTTCGTAGTTCGCGACCATAGCGGCGATCATGGCATCGACCTTGGCCTTTTCGATCTTGGCCGTGGTCTTGGTCAAATTGGCGGCAAAGGCCATCAGCTCGGCGCCGGAAAGGTTCTTGAAGTCGTAGTCCACAGCAGGGATGGCGGCGGTCTTGTCAGCAGTTGCTTTGGTGCTCATGGGTTTGCTCCTTGGTTAAAACGCGTTGTTTTGAAACAGATGGTTGTTAGCGGTTGGCCAGCTTCTTTCGGAGAGCTCGATACTCTTCCTGCAAGGCTTGCTTTTCAGAATCCGATAGATCATTTAAAGCGGGTTGGCAGTCGGCGCCTATATAGCTGTTTAAGAGAACCTTAAGCGCGACGAAGCGTTCTCTCATGGCTACGATAGATTGGATTGACGTAGGCATGGCTAGAGCCCTTGGCTATTGTTAAGCGATGCGTCTGTGACTGTGCCCTTCTTAATCGATTCAACAAAACTAGATACTGCTAAGATAGAACAGGAATTGCAAAGAATCTTGATGTCATTAACCAACGCATCTCTTTCTTTATCAGAAATGTTCATAGCTTTAATTTTAGCAACCAGACGATCCATTGCTACTGCGGCTTCTGTCGTATCGGCCAGACGATTCAAATTGTCTTGAAGAAGATCTGGAAACTCAATGTTTTCGCTCATTGGAGTATACCGTGGTTAGAATCCTTATGAATTTGGATCAGGCGGATGTACGGACTCTGAATACAATGCCTGGTGTATTAGTGCTTGGCATCCTTCTTACTTCAGCCGAGAGTGCCTTTTTGGTGATGTATTCAAAACGTTCACAAACAAAAAGAGCTTCGGCCACGGTCAAATTGCCAGTCTCATGCATCTTGTCCATTAGATGAAGATGTGGTTCGGAGTGTCTGTAAACCGGGATAACTGCATCTCCAATGTCGCATTTGAAGTACTCCAGCAAAAGCTTAACAACGACCTCGACGTGGTCGCCTCGTACTGGCGTCGATTGGTAGTCGGTCGTATTAGCACCGGAAGCTAATAACTCCTTGATGGTCTTTTGTGGTTCGGGATCGTCTGGGTCTAGCTCGATCTTCAGTACTTGTTGTTCACTCATCTTTTACTCCTCGGTTAAAATCCTTGGTTAAGTACCAATAAATGGTTGATGTGGTTAATAATCGCCTCGGCTTCCATTGGTCGTATATAAACGTATGTATCTCCATTGTTGCTGTCTGGGTCTAGCTGAAACAAACGCGCAACGCCAGTATGCTTCGATACAATCCAGACATTTCCTGTTCCGGCCGACAATAAACTAGATGCTGCTGTCCCTAATCCAGAGGCATTGAGTTTGTTATTGCTTACACCGTCTATGTATTCAAACACATCATAGCCGGCATGTGTAAGTATTAAACAACCGCGATTCAATGTCCATGTTGCCATTGACGGCAACTTGTTTGCATTTTGGAAGATAGCTTCCATGGTTTAGGCTCCTATTTGAAGATAGTATTAAGAAACTCAGTTGGTACTGAGGGAGTCGTTATAGACATCCCAATCGACTCCTGGCGCAAAGAACTCGGGTTTCAGATAGAGGACGCGTGCGTTGGAGTCGTTCAACTGTTCCAGGATGGACGGATCGCCCTCGAGACAGACCACGAACTTCTCATTCTGATCGCCACTCAGCGAAAGATCTCCGGTAGCGATGGCTCGGTTGATCCGATCGCAAAGCTCGATCGTCATCGGCCTTGTCTCAGGACCTTCCGATGTGAATTTCAGAGCATTCCTTCCGACGATGCGATTAATATCGTCCTCCTTGCCGTAGATGTCCTTATCGAGTTTGATACCGATTTTCGACTCGTTTTCGTCCACGAAAATGGTAGTAGCTACGCTGATGGGCGCGCTGACGCATAGCGTGACGATGGGGCGCTTTGCAACCAAGAGCGATGGTACGTTTTCAGCGTCCATGGATAATCTCCTTCAGCCATTCGAATCCAGGCTGTTCCAGAATTCTGTCTCGAATTTCCGTGGCCATGTAGCGATGTGTCATGCCTTGAACCACGATGCAGGTCAGCCGATGATTGCTGTTTTGAATGCCTGCTCTGACTTTAAAGCCATAGTCAGGAAACATACTTTTAAGACGACCTACGATTCCTTTCAACTCAGTACTTAGGGTGACCCAGCCGTCTTCGACATCAGCGGAATCTCCAGCGCTCCTATGTTTGAGCGCTATGTCCATTGGAACAGTGCAGTCGAATACTTCGTCCTTTTTACAGACATGGCGATCAACTTCGCCGTGCAGGACTGTAACTACTGCATTGTCGAGACCAGTCCCAACAAAGAACTCGTCTTGTATAGCCATTTTCGAATCTCCTTTAGAGTGGGTGCATTCTTCGAAGGTAATATATACCTTCAATCGTTTACGATCCCATCTCCGACGATTGTCTCCACTGTTGTGGTGTCGACAGACCAGCTTTCAATGTATTCGCGCATGCTCTCATCTGGTGGTGGAACCGTTATTTTGCTAACCATTTGGACAGATTTACCCGAAACAACGACACATACCGGCAGCCGACGCCTAGAATCGAGCCTGGCTTCGACGCCAAACTCATATCCAGGAAAACGATCTTTGAAGAAATCCTCGATCCGTCTCACTGATATCGCTAAATCCATCAAGCCATTTCCATTCAAAAGCGATATTCCTTTGTCATTGAGTTCTGGAACCACTGTTGTCTCCAGACAACCAACAAACGAATCTTTTTCATCCTTGATGAGTTGAGTAATTTGATCCGATAAACCATTCACTACATCACTCTCAAACGTTATTGGAACGTACCACACTTGTTCTGTTGTCATTTCAATTCTCCTTCAGAGATGAGGGATTTGCCAGAAACCGTGACGCACGTCACTCGATAGCTCTCCTCATTGATTTGGACATCGACTTTAAAAACAAATCCAGGAAACCTATCCTTGAAAAGATCCTCGATCCTTCTCATTGAGGTATTCAGTTCCATCAAACCATTTCCATTCAAAAATGACTCTCCGACATTGCCGCGAGCCATGGTGACGTTTGTATCTATCCAACTAATAAATGAATCTGTTTCATCCTTGATGTATTGAGTTAAAGGAGTAATTTTACTCGATAATTCAGTCACCACATAGCTCACAAATGCTACTGGAACATACCACGTTTGTTCAATTGCCATTTTAAATATCCTCTCAATTAGTCATCCACCAGCTCGATATCGGCATCATCACTGAGATCAGCTCGTATCTCACGAACGATATGGACTATTGCGCACAATCGTTCCACGCAATCGGCTGAGTTATTGCCACGTATAAAAGGAACACACTTAAGCTCGTCGATGCCACCTGTGTCGTTGAGCCTCCCCTCCCTAAAGGAAGGGGATTCCTACTTCATCGATTTAAAACCACTAAATCTCCATAGGCTTAATATCGGGCCGCTCCGGCCCTAGTAACGCTGGAATGCAATGGCTAGTAAGCCATTGCTGCTTCGTCTGCTAGAAAGACATGGCCTTTCTTGTCTTTCATGAAAGGTTCCATCCGCTTCGCGACAAGCATGAGATTCGAAGCGGCATTCTGATCTCTACCGTGTGTTTTACCGCAGTACTCACATTGCCAATCTCTCACTCTCAATGCAATCTTCACTGAAGGTTTTTGATTACAAGCACTGCAAAGCTGAGTACTGGGATAGAACCGATCGACAATCACTAAATTGCAGTGCTGAGAATCCCTAACCTTGTAAGAGAGCATAGTCCTAATCGTAGCAAACGAGGCATCGAGGATATGCTTAGCCAATTTACGATTCTTAGACATTCCAGACACATTTAAATCCTCGATGCAGAGCGTTTGGTTTTCGCGCACTAATCGAGTAGTAAGCTTATGGATATAGTCTAAACGACAACTGGAAACATATTCATGGAGTCTAGCAATCTTCAAGCGAAGCTTGTTACGGTTAGAGCCTCCTTTCTTAGCTTTCGAGTGTCTTCTCTGAAGTTTCTTTAATTGTTTTTGAGCTTTGACAAAGTACTTTGGATTACCGATGGCTTCGCCTGAAGCCAGAAATGCCAAATCTTTGATTCCAAGGTCTATGCCTTCGGTCCCTGTTCCGGCTGTCGGAACAGGCGTGTAGCTACAGATAAACGAAGCATAATACTTCCCGGAGGGAGTCATGGAAATTGTCACGGATGTCGGGCTGCTAGGGAGAGCCCGACTCCATTTGACTTTAATGGGAGTTTTGCATTTAGCAATGTAGAAACCCGAGTCTTTTAACGAGAAAGCATTGGTTAAGAGCCTAAATGATTGGTGGTTGGACTTCTTCTTAAACTTTGGATACTTGGTACGGCCTTTAAACAGACCGAGAAAAGCCCTACCGAGATCCAGTCCAGTTTGCTGTAAAGCTACAGCAGTAACGTCATTCAACCAGGGCTTCTCTGGGTCTTGTTTGATCTGAGTAATGGCATTAGCGAAGCCAAATCCCGAAACATTCGGCTTCGGCGCTAAAGGATTCGTTTTATGGGCTTCCCATGCCTTTATGGCATAGTCCAAACAGCAATTCCAAATGTGTCTACAACAACCAAACGTTTGAGCTAAGAGAACCTTTTGCTCATCCGAAGGATAGATTCTGTAACGATAGCCTTTCTTCTGTCCCTCTACTGAGGGACGAGTAGTCTCTAGTAGAGTAGACATAATTTAAGATCCTTTATGGAAGAATGTTTATAGTATTGTATTAATATACAACATTTAAATACACAGCGCTTATATCCCCGCCCTGAAGGACGGGGTCTTACGCGCCTTACTGATAAACAGATGTCATGTTAAGCTCCTTAATCTTTTAATCGAAAGATTTCAAAACCCCTAGGCCTTGGAAATGAGTCCAGTCGTAAAAGAAGAAACAGTACTTCAGCTCAAGATGAAGCACAAGCTGTTCTTCTTCGTGGAAATACATGACGTGTAGAATATCGCTTTTGAATTCGTGGTCGCCGAGCTTGAAGCCACGATCATGCAAGATTCGAATGACAGCACCCACAACCGTACTGGCCACAGCTGCACAACCGTCGCCATCGGCGTTGAGTACTTCTGGGTAGGTTGAAAAAATGGCTAGCAACCAACTCTCCAGTTCGCTAGGCTCTTTCACCTCTTCGCTTGTTTTGATAAGATCCATCGCTATCTTTGAAACCCGTGTTTCTAATAACGTCAGCCAAACATTGGCCGTATAATCGATAGGTTTCTTGAAGGCATCGGGATAACGTTCTTTGAAATAGGGTACAGAGAGGCATAGATGAACCTCTTCGTACTCGAATAAATCGCTTGTGCTAACGTGGTGTTCGGTTTCGACCGCGAAGAAATCACCCCATCTAACCAAATTGTCAGCATGAGGCTGTTCTGTCATTACGCCAGCAAAGACGTCGTCCATGACCTTCATGCTGAATTCTGAGAACGGGAAGTCCTGAAAGGCAGCGTCGTTCTTACGGCTCTGGGCCATAGCGATGCAGAGCCTAACATTGGGCATGGTATCG